>WNEZ01005048.1_pt1 | contig 11542 bp, 13 predicted proteins | sample 5400521 | NCBI WGS metagenome assembly WNEZ01 (sample SAMN13153339, study PRJNA577476) | soil metagenome | isolation source: 120 cm saprolite under Douglas fir tree site 2 hole 1 replicate 1 | place: USA:California | collected 2015-04-18
GCGCCCGGCTACAGCGCCAGATCGAGGACACGCACGGCCTGCAGCCGGCCCGCGACGTCCTCCCAGTTGACGATCCGCCAGAACGACTTCACCCACTCGGCCTTCACGTTGAGGTACTGCAGGTAGTAGGCGTGCTCCCACATGTCGAGCACGAGCAGCGGTACCGTGCCGTTCCCGATGTTCCCCTGGTGGTCGTAAACTTGCTCGACCACCAGGCGCTTGCCGAGCGGCTCCCAGCCGAGCGCGCCCCAACCCGATCCCTGTACGTTGAGTGCGGCCTCGGTGAGCTGGCCTCGCATGCCGGCGAAGGAGCCGAAGAACTCGTTGATCGCCCGCGCGAGCTCGCCATCGGGCTCGCCGCCGCCGCGCGGGCTCATGTTGCGCCAGAGCAGCGAGTGCAGCACGTGCCCCGACAGGTGGAAGGCGAGGCTCTTCTGGAGCTGGTTGATGGCCGCGAAGTCCCCCTGGTCGCGCGCCTGCGCGAGCTTCTCGAGCGTGGCGTTCGCCCCGGTCACGTAGGCGGCGTGGTGCTTGTCATGGTGGAGCTCCAACAGCCGGGCGGAGTAGTGGGGTTCGAGCGCCGCATAGTCGTAGGGCAGCTCGGGCAGCGTGTATCGTGTCATCATGACCTCCCTGTGAGTCCCAGGGTGCCAAGTCGATGCGCGTTCGCAAGCCCCCCCGACTTCAGCGAGCCCACCGCCGACCTAGATGTGGATGTCCCTGATCGCGCACCAGGGTGGAGTCGTGAGAGCGGCCGGGGTCGGCTATTCTCGACGGTGCTCCGATCGCACGGTAGCACCCGGCGCATGCGCATCCTGGTCGTCGAGGACGAGAAGAAGGTCGCGAGCTTCGTGCAACGCGGGCTCGAGGCCGAGCATTACGCCGTCGACGTCGTCCACGACGGCGAGAGTGGGCTCGCCCGTGCGCTCGACGGCTACTACGACCTCATGATCCTCGACGTCATGCTGCCGAAGCGCGACGGCTACGCCGTGCTGCGCGAGCTGCGCGGACGGGACTCGACGCTACCCGTCCTGCTGCTCACCGCCCGGTCCGCCGTTGCAGACAGGGTGCTCGGGCTCGACCTGGGCGCCGACGACTACCTCACCAAGCCGTTCGAGGTCGCCGAGCTCCTCGCCCGCGTGCGGGCGCTCCTCCGCCGCGGCACCGCGACGCCCGCGACGCTCTCGCTCGCGGACCTGACCGTCGATCCCGCGACGCGCGAGGTGGCTCGGGCCGGCCGTCGCATCGAGCTCACGGCGCGGGAGTATGCGCTCCTCGAGTTCCTCCTCCGCAACCGCGGCCGGGTGCTCAGCCGTGCGCTCATCGCGCAGCACGTCTGGGGCGTGAGCTTCGACACCTTTACGAACGTGATCGACGTCTACGTGAACTACCTCCGGCGGAAGATCGACGCGGATTTCGAGCCCAAGCTGCTGCACACGGTCCGCGGGGTCGGCTACGTGCTGAGGGAGCCCGATCGTTGAGCGCCGCAGCCAGAGGATGGGGTCTCCGTGCGCGCCTCACGCTGTGGTACACGGCGGCACTCGGGGGGTTGCTGATGGCCCTCGGCGCGACGGCGCTCGTGCTTCTCGACCACGGGCTCCGCGCCAACGTCGATGCGTCCCTCGCATCGGTGGCCCGCACACGTCGGCATCGGGTTCGCGATCCCGATCAACCTCGCCAAGCGCCTGGTGCCCGAGCTGGAGCAGCACGGACACGTGACACGCGCCTGGCTCGGCGTGACGATCCAGCAGGTGACTCCCTCGCTGGGCGAGTCGCTGGGCGTCGCGGCCGGCCACGGAGCGCTGGTGGCGCAGGTCGATCCCGAGGGCCCGGCCGCGAAGTCGGGCATCAAGCCAGGTGACGTCATCACGGCCTACGATGGCAAGCCGCTCGATGAGCACGCCTCGCTCCGGACGCTCGTTGCCGCAACGCCGGTCGGAAGGACGGTACAGGTCGACATCGTCCGCGACGGCGGGACGCGCCGCCTCGAGGTGAAGACGGCCCGGCTCGCCGACGACAGCGTGCGGAGCGAGGCCGGCCCGTCGAAAGGCAAGTGGGGACTCGCGCTCCGCGACCTCTCGACCGAGGAGCGGCAGCGCCGCAGCCTCGGGTCAGCGGAGGGCGTGCTCGTCGCCGGCGTGGCGCCCGGCAGCCCGGCCGCCGACGCGGACCTTCACCCAGGCGACCTGATCCTGCGCGTGAACCGCACGCCGGTCGGGTCGGTCGACGAGCTTCGCCGCGAGATTGCAAAGAGCGCGGCCGGGAAGCCGCTCCTCCTCCTCGTCCGCCGGGCCGACGGGAACGATCGCTTCGCTGCGCTCGCGCCACGATGAAGCAGGCCGGCTCACCTGCCCGGCGTGCAGCGGGTGGTGCTGGTCGATGTCGGTCATGCCGGTGCTCCTTGCGGCTCGAACGGTCGGAGGATGCCGGGGAAGAGGGAACCGCCCGCGGGCGGCTTGTGGCCCCAGAGGCTTTGGACGTCGTACTCGCCGACCACCCACGTCTCGTCGTCCACCACCCGCCCGCCGGTACCGTACTCGATCTCGAAGCACGAAGGCGTGCGCACGGTAGAACGACGTCATCAGGTCGTTGGGGTGGCGGCCCAGGCCCATGGCCAGCGGGATGCCGCGGGCGTTGACCTCGTCCTGCGCGGTGCCCACATCGTCTATCGACCGTGGACTTGCTGATTCTTGCGAAAAGATTGTGAATTGACGGAATGCCCGTATATCAGGATCCGTTCATCGGAGGGGGCGGATATCACGACCGGCGGGCGTGGGTCACGCCGCCCGCGAGGCGTCGAAGCGTCGCGCCGGATCCGGCCCGGCCGCCTATTCTCCCGCGCCGCCGACCGAGGAGTCCGGGTCGCCGGCGTCGCGAGGCGACGCGCGCCAGGCGCGTACGATCGCGAGCATGCCGCGTCGCTGCCTCGGCGACGCATCTCGATAGAGGTGGACCAGCTCCTCGAGCCCGGGATCCCGGGCGACGGAGCTACCCATCGGCAGACCCGCGGAGAGCGTATCGAGGCCGCGGAGGAGCGTCCGCGTCTCCTCCCGCAGCGCCATCTCGTCGAAGCGCGAGAGTGCGCGGGTGATCACTTGTGCGACGCCGATCACGAGGAGGACCTGTTTCGCGACGTAGCCCCGTTCGAGTCGGCTGAGCGAGGGCTGGCTCGTGCCGACGATCGAGGCGAGTCGTCCCTGCGACAGGCCCGCGAGTCTGCGTAGCGCGCGGAGATGAACGCCGAGCTCTCGGCCCCATTCCGTGACCTGCTCCGCTTCGCTCGTCGACGTCATCCGGAGGGGGGTGCAGCGAGGTCCGGGAACCGGGCGTTCGACGGAACAACCTGGGGCCCTTTCATCGTTCATGAGACCCGGCCCCGTCCCTCGCTGCACACCGGTCGCCTCTGCACCCGACGTGCCGCGCTCGCCGTCGTGCACGTCGCACCGTCCGCGTTCCGCCTGATCACGAATCCGCGACCGCCCGCACGCTGCGCCCTGGCGCGCCGGATCGTGTCGTTTCGACGCGCTGGATCGTTCGGACACGAAGCGAGTGACGCACCCGACGCCCACGCCGGTTCGGTTCATCGCGGAACGTCGATTGCACGAGCGGAACTCGGCGCCTTGGCGCGCCGGGAGGACGACGATGAGCCCCGCACACGCGACCTGCCCGATCGACGATCCGGCGGACGCGGAGGAATCGGTGCCGCGCGCGCTCCGCCGCCCGCGCGTCGGGCGCCCGCCGATCGAGGAGTCGATCGAGTTCGTGATGCCGGTCCAGTTCCATACCCCGGCCAGCGAGGCATGGTGGCCGGGCGAGAAGCGCCTCATGCTCGCGGTGCTGACGGACGCGATCGACATATTGATGAAGGGTCCGGGGGTGAACGACCCGCGTCGGACGACGGTCTTCGAAGAGACGGTGGCGTGGTTCACCCGCGACGACGCCGACTGGCCGTGCTCATTCGTCAACGTCTGCGACGCGCTCGGGATCGACGCCCGCGCGGTGCGGGATGCGATCACGCGCCGCATGCCGCGCCGCCCGCCGTCGACCTGAGCGCTACCCGCCGGCCGCGCCGTACTGCTCGAGCTTCCGGTAGAGCGTCTTCCGGCCGATCCCGAGCACGCGCGCGGCGAGCGTCTTGTTGCGGCCGACGCTCTCGAGCACGCGCAGGATGTACCGCCGCTCCGCCTCCTCGAGCGGGACGAGCTCCGACGGATCATCCGCGGCGATGAGCACGTGCGACGGCCGGTAGGCGCGGATCTTCTCCGGCAGGTCGTCGACCATCACCTGCTCGTACTGCGCGAGCGCGACGGCGCGCTCGATCGCGTTCTGCAGCTCGCGCACGTTTCCCGGCCACGCGTAGGCGAGCAGCCGCTCCGCCGCCTGCGGAGAGAGGCTGGTGACACGCTTCCCGGCCTTCCCGGCGTGGTGGACGAGGAAGTGCTGGGCGAGGAGGAGCACGTCGCTCCCGCGCGTCCGGAGCGGCGGCATCTCGAGGTGGATCACGTTCACGCGGAAGAAGAGGTCCTCGCGGAACCGATCCTCGTCGACGGCCGACTCGAGGTCGCGGTTCGTCGTCGCGACCAGGCGCACGTCGAACGGGACCTCCTCGTTCCCGCCGATCGGCCTCACGACCCGTTCCTGGAGCGCGCGGAGGAGCTTCGGCTGGAGGGCGAGCGGTAGGTCCGCGATCTCGTCGAGGAGGAGCGTGCCGCGGTGCGCCTGGACGAAAAGGCCGGTGCGCGCGGCGCGCGCATCCGTGAAGGCACCGCGCGCATGGCCGAAGAGCTCGCTCTCGAGGAGCTGCTCCGGCATCGCCGCGCAGTTGATGGCGACGAACGGGCCGTCCTTCCGGCGCCCGTGGCGGTGGAGGATCCTGGCGACGATCTCCTTCCCGGTGCCGCTCTCGCCGGTGACGAGCACGCTCGCGTCCGAGTCGATGACCCGTTCGAGGAGCTGCCGGACGCGCGCGATCGCGCCGCTGTCGCCCACGAGCTCGTCGAAGCGCCCCGCCTCGCCGACGAGGCGGCGGCGTCGCTTCACCTCTTCCCGGAGCGACCGGTGCTGCACCGCACGCGCGATCGCGACTGCGAGCGCCTCCATCTTCACGGGCTTGGTTATGAAATCGTAGGCCCCGGCCCGGATCGCCGCGATCGCCGTCTCGAGGCTGCCGAACGCCGTGATGACGACGACCGGGACGTCGGGCCGGCTCGCGACGACGCGCTCGCAGAGCGCCAGGCCGTCCATGCCGCGCATGTTGAGGTCGGTGAGGACGACGTCGACCTCGGCGGTGTCGAGCGCCGCGAGCGCGGCCTCGGCCGAGGTGTGCCACTGGACCTCGAAGCCGCGGGGACCGAGCCCCGCGGCGATCGCCTCGCACATCTCCCGCTCGTCGTCGACGACGAGGACGCGTCCGCTCATTTACTCCGCCTCCCACACCTGGAGGCTCACGACGCCGCCTCCGCCGGCTCGGCCAGCCGCGGCAGGAAGATCGAGAATCGGCTGCCCTTCCCCACCTCGCTCTCGACCTCGATCCAGCCGCCGTGCTCGGCGACGATCCCGTGCGCGACGGCGAGCCCGAGGCCTGTCCCCTCCCCGACCGCCTTGGTGGTGAAGAACGGCTCGAAGACGTGCGCCACGTCGTCGCTCGCGATGCCGCGGCCCTCGTCCGCGACCGTGACGCAGAGGTAATCAGCCTCGGCGGCGCCGGCGGTCGGCGGACGGACGCGGCGTACGCCGGTGTCCACGCGGAGCCGGCCGCCGCCCGGCATCGCCTGGATGCCGTTCATGAAGACGTTCGCCAGCACCTGCTGGATCTGGTTCTGGTCGAGGCGCGCGAACAGGGAACCGCTCGCCGCGCACTCGAGGCGCACGTTCGCCCGCTCCGCCACCGGGGAGATCAGGTCGAGCGTGCGCCGCACCAGCTGCTCGAGGTTCGCGAGGCCCATCGTCGGGCCGCTTCGCCGCGAGAAGTCGAGGAGCTGCTGGATGATCCGCGTCATGCGGTCGGCCTGCTCGAGGATCGTGCGGCCGTTCGTGACGGGGTCGGGCGGCGGGACTCCGTCGGCGACGAGCAGCTCGGCGCGTGCCGTCACCACGTTCAGCGGCGTGCCGAGCTCGTGCGCGACGCCGGCGGCGAGCTGGCCGACGGTCGCGAGCCGCTCGCTGTGGCGGAGCTGCTCGAGGGGCGATGCGCGCCGCCGCCTCGTCGGCGGCGCGGCGGTTCGCCTCGGCGATTCGATCGCACATCGTGTTGATCTCGGCGGCGGCGTCGCCCATCTCGTCGTGCCGGCGGAGGAGGAGCGGCTTCGAGAAGTCGCCGGCGCCGGCGCGCCGCGCCTTGTCGCGCAGGTGCGCGAGCGGGCGGCCGACCAGGCGGACGTGGAGGAAGCTCACGAGCAGCACACAGACGACCACGATCGCGACCGTCGCGCCGATGATCGCCAGGTGGGTCGTGCGGACGAACGTCCGCTCCTGCGCGAGCGGCTCGACGTGCTCGATCGCCGTCGGCTGCGCGGCCGTCCGGACTGCTACCCATGCGTGCTGCCACTCCTGGCCTTCGGCATCCGCCAGAACGCGGCGTAGGACGTCGCCGGCCTCGAGGGCACGGACGTCCTCGGCGGAGAGAGGCGCGCGATCCGGCGCGTCTCGCGCGAGCGACACGACGCGGAGGACGCCTTCCGCCCCCGCCTGGCGCCTCGAGAGCTCGATGAGCTCCCGGGCGCGCGCTTCCCCTTCTCGCGCCCACACCGACTCGACGGCGCCGAGCCAGGCGAGACCGTTTCGGCGCCCACGATGCGCGTCGGCCTCGGAGAGCACGACCTCGTTCGAGATCTGCACGGCCGCGTAGATCGCCATGACCGCGACGATGCCGAGGACGAGCGCGCTGGTCAGCTTGACGGCGAGCTTCATCTGGCTCTCCCCGCTGCGATTGCAATGCCGGATCCCGGCTCCAGAGCGGCCGCAGCTTAGCCTACGTCACTCGTGAAAGAGTAGCGGGCGCGGTCGTCTCCGGCCTGCCGGCGGGTTATTCTGACCCGCGCGTCGAAACGACCCGGGCGGGGGCCTGCTCCCCTGCCCGCAACCGCGGTCCACCGCAGCGGCACGGCCGCTGCATCGAGCGTTACGGCTACGATCTGGTCAGGCGAAACTGCGTCTCTTGATGGAGACGATGCCCAGGACGGCGAGCACGACGAATGTGTACGGCCGGCGCAGCGCGAGTCGGACGATCCACATCGGGCTACCGGATGCCGGTCACTTCCATACCATACTTGTCAAGCCGGTCGCGCGTGCGCGCGCCGACCAGGGGCACGATGTCCTTTGCCTTCGCCAACACCCAGGCGATCGCCAACTGCGCGACGGTCACGCCGATGACGGCTTCCACGTCGAGGTCGCGGTTGGGCCAGCCGTGGATCAAAGATCGATCTGGGCTCCGATCTCCACCACCCGGTCCGGCGGGATGTCGAGATGATCGGAGGCGGACTTGGCATTGCGCGCGAGAAAGGCAAACAGCGACTCGCTGATGCGGCCCATCCGCCCCGCCGAGGTCGCGAGGAAGGTCGCGCGGCCGACGTAGTAGGTGACGTCGTTCACGTCGATCGGAAGCTGAAATCGCTGGATGGCCAGCGCCAGGCCGCGCGGGACGCTGGCAGAGTCCATGAAGCCTCGTTCGATGACCACGCGGAAGAACCCTTCACCGAGGCGGTCGACGTGCATGGCATCGTTCGCGAGCCGCGGTGTGTGGGCGACCTTGACGGTGAGAAGGACGACCGTCTGGGGCAGGACCCGCATTCGATGCATGAGGTTCATCAGGACGGGAGGAAGCCCCTCGGGTTGTCCGGCGATGAAGACCCCTGTGCCGGGCGCCCGCACCAGGCCCCGCTCCTGGCACTCGACGATGAAATCCGCCAGCGGGGGCGACGTCGCCGTGAGGTGCTCACGGTAGATGCGTCGGCCGCGCTTCCAGGTGAGCATGATGATGGAGAAGAAGCCGGCCGACACGATGGGTACGAAGCCGCCACCGGCGAACTTCAGGAGGTTGGCGGCGAACAAAGGGACATCGAAGGACAGAAAGAGCGCCAGCAACGCCAGCGCCTTCCACGGCGGCCATTTCCAGATCGTGCGGGTGACCTCGAAGAAGATGATCGAGGTGATCAGCATGGTGCCGGTAACCGCAATCCCGTATGCGGCAGCAAGACCCGTCGAGCTGCGAAAGGTGACGACCAACGCCAGGCAAGCGAGGGCGAGGGCCCAGTTGATTCGCGGAACGTAGACCTGTCCTTCGGCATCACTGGAGGTGTGCCGGACGGTGACGCGGGGAAAGAATCCGAGCTGCACCGCCTGATGAGTCAGAGAGAAGGCGCCCGCAATCATCGCCTGCGAAGCAATCACCGTGGCCGCCGTTGCCAGGCCGACCAGGGCATAGGTCCAAGACCCGGGAGGCACCATCGCGAAGAAGGGGCTGCGCGCCGCCGACGGGTCGGCGAGCATCAGCGCGCCCTGGCCGAAGTAACCGGCCACCAGGGCCGGCATGGCCACCGCGAACCAGGCCAGCCGGATGGGGCGTCGCCCGAAGTGTCCCAGGTCGGCATAGAGGGCTTCTCCTCCCGTCACGGCCAGAACCACTCCGCCAAGCGCCACCAGGCCGTGGGCGCCGTGGACCACGAAGAAGCGCACGGCATACCAGGGATCGAGCGCGACGAGGACCGACGGGTGCCGCGAGATGTGCCAGACGCCGAGCGCGCCAAGAGTGGCGAACCATACCAGCATCACCGGCCCGAAGAGGTTGCCGACCCTGCCTGTTCCACGCTGCTGGATGGCGAACAGCCCGGCCAGAACGGCACACGTCATTGGTAAGACCAGCGGCTTGAGCCCCGGGGCCGCCACCTCCAGGCCCTCGACGGCGCTGAGGACGGAGATGGCGGGCGTGATCATGCCATCTCCGTAGAGGAGCGCTGCCCCCACGATGGCCAGGACCGCCGCCCAGTCGATTCGCCCGGGTTGCAGGCGTTTCGGCAACAGGGCCAAAAGCGCGAAGATCCCGCCTTCACCGTGATTGTCGGCGCGCATGATGAGGGCGACGTACTTAACGGTCACCACCAACGTCAGCGCCCAGAAGATGAGCGACAGAAGCCCGAGGATGTTGTCGGGCGTGGCGGCAAAGCCGTGTTCGCCGCTGGTGCATGCACGCAGGGTGTAAAGCGGGCTGGTCCCGATGTCGCCAAAGACGATGCCCAGAGCCGCCACCATCGCCCGCCCGCCCAGGCTGACCCCCTTCGGGGGCGCCCCCCCTCTCATCCGCGCCGGCGAGCCATCTTCGGTCATCTGGGGTGCTAGCCCGTGCTAGCCCGATTCCACAGGCGGGTCAGGGGGCGGGGGAGGCTCTCGGCAAATCGACGGTGAAGACGCACCCCGAGCCGGGCAGGTCGCGAACGTGTATCTCGCCGCCGTAGGTACGAACGCCCTTGAACGGCAGGAACAGCTCCTCGGGCTTGCCTGGCGGAAGTCGGCCGCGCTCGTCCTCCACGTCGGTCAGCACGCGATCGCCACCGTGTGGGCACGGACAGCGATGTGGCCGCCGGGCCGGGTGGACTTGAGGGCGTTCTGAACCGGGTTGGTGATGACGGACGCCAGGATCTGCTGGTCGCCGTCGACCGCCACGTCGTACCGGCCGATGGCGACGGAGAGCTGGATGTCATGGTCATAGAGGCCTGCCCCGCTACCGGGATACGGAGATATCTCTCGGCCATGGTCGAGGTGCGGGAATCGCCCGCCGCCGAAGCGGTCGAATCCGCGCGGTTCAGGCGGCCGAGCCAGCGCGAGAGCGAGGGGACGAAGTGCCGACGACGTTCGAGCTCATGCGGATGATCCGAAGCAACAGACATGCCATCAGCCGTCGCCTTCCGTGCCGACCGGTCGAAAGGCGACGGGATCGAGGGGATGGCACACTCGCGACGACCGGGAGTCGGACGTCGTGGCCCGGGCCCGCCCGCGAAGCAGCAGCGCGTGACGGTTCGGCGGAAACGGCCGCCAACCGGATCGCGCTCCTCGCTACTGGCCGTCATGGGATGCTGTCGGTGATTCGGCACCGTGCCGAGAGGCCGGCAGGCACGCGCTCAAAACGCTTGGCGAAGGTCGCCCCCACAATCGTGCCCACGCGCGTTCTCACGACAGTTTCGTCGTTGATCCGCTGAGGCTCAGTTCGGCACGGAGGTTGCGAAGTCCAAGGGCTCATGAACCCGCTCCGTGGACTATCGGACGTGATCGCGCGTTGGCGCCTGCGGCGGATCACCAAGCGCCGCATCCGAGAGATGCTCCGCCGCGACAACGTCGGAGAAGGAGCTCGAGCGAGGATATTCCTCTGCGTGCACCTGCCGATCAACGGGAGGCCGGGGTTGCCAGAGAGCGTTTTGCCTTGCCAGCTTGGCGATCGTCTCTTCGGGACGGCCCGGCTGCAGCCTAAGAAGCGGCTACAGCACGCGGTCCCCGAGGAGAGCGCCGCCATGGACGCTTCTGGCGCCGTGGTGGTGGTGAGCGCCAATGGAGACTCCCATGAAGACGCTGGCCCTCTTGCTCGCCTTTGCGGCGGGGTGCTCGGCCACCACCGTCAGGCTGGCGGCGACGTCAGAGGAGCCGGCGGGATGCTGCTGCACCTACGGTGACTGCCGCGAGCGGTTTACTCAGGAGGCCTGCGTGAGCGAGGGCGAGTTCCAGGGGTGGACGTACGCGTGGCACGCGGGTCCGTGCACCAAAAGGGACACGTACCCGGCGTCCGATCGCCGGTGACGTGGCGGCACGCAACTCCGACATCTCGCCTCCCATCCGCAACGAGGGAGTGCCAGGAGGACAAAATGAATCGAATTCGGGGTATCGAAGTGGTCTTGGGACTCTGTGCCGCGCTGGCAGCCAGTCCCGCTCGGGCAGATGGAAGGCCCTTCGTGGGCCGGTGGCACTGGAATCGTGCGCAATCGACGCTGCCACCCGGCGGTCCCGTGCCGAACGATCTCACGAGCGAAATTTCGAGAGCCGACAGTCATGTGAAATGGTCGGTAACTATCCTCACCACGGACCTTACCACGGAGGTCCGGCATGTCGAGACATTCGAGGCGGCGGCCGACGGTGAGTCTCATCCCATCAGCAGCGATACTGCTGCGTCTTGCCGCCTGGCCGGTGATGGCCTTCAGATGACGTTCAAGGGCCCAGCCGGTCAATCGGACACCCAGAGATGCATCCTCTCGGCGGACCAGAAGCAGATGACCTGCAGTGGCGTGCTGACCGGGGGAGACGGCGAGACGGTGCACTACGTGGACGTCTACGACAGGATGTGAACGCGATGAGCAATGCAAAACGGAGGCTGCGATGAATCGCGGTAGAATGCTGACGCTCCTGGTCGGCATCGGTCTTTCCCTGTCCGGTTGCGCGGTGAGACCTGTTGGCTACTACGACGGACTCTACTATGGCGGCTGGGGCGGCTGGCACCATGGCTGGGATCATAGCCACTGGGATCATGGAGGCTGGGGCCACGGTTTCGCGCATCACGGATTCG
>WNEZ01021545.1_pt1 | contig 11541 bp, 8 predicted proteins | sample 5400521 | NCBI WGS metagenome assembly WNEZ01 (sample SAMN13153339, study PRJNA577476) | soil metagenome | isolation source: 120 cm saprolite under Douglas fir tree site 2 hole 1 replicate 1 | place: USA:California | collected 2015-04-18
TCACAGCCGAAGCGATTCTGTTCCCTTTGCAGCAGGCCGCCATCACGCCGAAGATCAGCGCACCGGTTAAAACTTTCTACGTCAAGCGTGGTACTCGCGTACACAAGGGCCAGTTGCTGGCCGTACTGGAGAATCGCGACCTGTCGGCGGCAGCCCAGGAGAACAAGGGATCGTATAGCCAGGCAGAAGCAGCTTTCGAAACGGCTACCGTCTCTGACTTACCACAGGAAGTTCAGAAGGCCCAGCTTGACGCGCAAGCGGCCCACGAACTCTTTACCGCGCAGCAAAAGATCTACAACAGCCGGCAGGAACTCTATCAACAAGGGGCGATGCCACGCAAAGAGCTCGACCAGGCCGGAGTGGATCTGACCAACGCGCGGAATCAGTACGAGATCGCGCAGAAGCATCTGGACGCGCTAATGGCGGTGGGGAAAACACAGCAACTCAAAGCTGCGGCGGGGCAGCTCGAATCAGCCAAAGGCAAATATCTCGGCGCAGCCGCGCAACTGAGCTATTCCGAAATCCGCAGCCCGATTGACGGCGTGGTGGCCGACCGTTCGCTATACCCGGGCGAAATGGCTGCGGCCGGAACGCCACTGCTGACACTGATGGACACTTCGCAAGTCACTGCCCGCGCTCACATTCCGCAGCCCGAGGCTGCGCTGCTCAAAGCCGGCGACACAGCGTCCATCACCGTACCTGGCGAAGAAAATCCGGTCGAAGCCAAAATCACCGTGATTAGTCCAGCGCTAGACCCAAACAGCACCACGGTCGAGGTTTGGGTCCAGGCCAAGAATCCGGAGGGGCGATTGAAGCCCGGCACCAGCGTGCACGTTTCCATGGTGGCTCAGACCATTGCCGATGCTCTGGTGATTCCAGCGGCAGGACTACTGACGGGACAAGACGGGAGCACCTCGGTAATGCAAATCAGCGCCGACAGTCACGCACACCAGAAAAAGATAAAGGTCGGGATTCGGCAGGGCAACGAGGTCCAGGTGACGGAAGGCTTGCAGGTGGGCGATCAAGTCGTCGCTGCGGGCGCCTACGGTTTGCCCGATAGCAGCAGGATCAAGGCGGAAGGCCCCAATGACAAGTAGCAGCAGCCCAGGGGCCGTGATTCAGCGGGCTATGACTCCGCCCGAGCCCTCCTATTGGTTTGCACGCCATTCCAAATCAGTAATCTTCCTGATTCTGACTCTGGCGCTACTGGGCGGGTATCTTGCGTTCACTATCCCGGTCGCGGTGTTTCCCGCCACCAACTTCCCTCGCATCCTGATCGCGGTGGATAACGGAGTGATGCCCACCGATCAGATGATGGTGACCATCACGCGGCGCCTGGAGGAAGGGCTGAATAGCGTTCCCGGGCTGCAGGAAGTGCGCTCGATCACCAGCCGGGGCTCGGCGGAAATCGACCTGTTCTTCGACTGGAATGTAGACATGTTCCAGACTCTGCAGTACGTGAATGCCGCCATTTCCCGAATCCAGCCCGAACTGCCGCCGACGGCGACCGTGGTCGCGAACCGCCTGACCTTCGCCAGCTTTCCCATCATTGGATACAGCCTCACCTCCGCCACCATCCCGCAGACGCAACTTTGGGAGATGGCAACCTACGACATCAAGCCGCGACTGAACCGCCTGGACGGCGTCTCCACCGTACTAGTGCAAGGCGGACAGGAACCCGAGTTTCACATCACGCCCGATTCCGCCAAACTGCTGGCGGCAAACGTCACCGTCACCGACATTCTGGACACGATGAGGCGAACCAACCTGATTGATTCGCCGGGGCTTTTCGAGCGCAATCACCAACTGGTGCTCGGACTCATCAGCGCCCAGGTGCGCACCCCGCAACAAATCGCGGACATCGTGATCAAGAACACGCCGGCTGGGATTCCGGTCCGCATTGGAAACGTGGCCGCCGTGGCACCCGGGGTTAAGCCGGTCTACACAATCGTGACCGCAAACGGTAAGCCCGCGGTGCTGCTCAATATCAATCGCCAGCCAGACAGCAACACGGTGCAGGTCGCGGACGAAGTTCACGCTCAGATCGAAGAGATTCGAAAATCCCTACCGCCTGGCATCGAGATTCAGCCGTTCTACGATCAGTCGATCATCGTCAGCGATTCCATCAAGAGCGTGCGCGATGCGATTCTGCTTGGGCTCATTCTGGCATCCATCATTCTGGTAGTTTTCCTGCGCGACTGGGGGACATCCGTCGTGGCGGGATTGGTGATCCCAGTCACGATTGCGTTGACCTTCATTGCTCTCAAGTTGCTTGGCCAGAGCTTCAACCTGATGACACTGGGCGGCCTGGCCGCGGCTGTAGGGCTGGTCATTGACGACGCCATTGTCGTCGTAGAAAACATCGTCATCCACCGCGATTCCGGGCAGGGCCGGCTGCAGGCGATTCATAGCGCTTTGCAGGAAATCACGATTCCCCTGATCGGTTCGACGGTTACTCCGATCGTGGTATTCCTGCCGCTGATTTCGATTTCGGGTGTGACAGGAACATTTTTCCGCGCGCTCGCCGTGACCATGGGAGTGTCCTTGCTGGCATCGCTGGTGCTGGCGCTTACCTGGACGCCGAACCTGAGCGTGTACTTCATCGGCAAGCGAAAAGGTATTGAGGCTGGCGCCGTCAAGGAAGTACCTCAAGAAGTGTCTGAGCAAGAATCGATCCAGCGGCTGCTCGCAGCGGAGGAGGCTTCGCTCGGCGAATTTTTCAGGAAGGTCGTGGAATTCCACGAGCGATGGCTTCGCCGCGCTTTGGCCAAGCCCGTATGGCTCGCCGCTTTGAGTGTGGCGCTCGTGGTCGTCTCCTATGTCTGCTATCGCTATTCTGGCTCGGATCTGATGCCCGAAATGGATGAAGGCGGGTTCACGCTCGATTACTGGACTCCAGCCGGGACATCGCTGGCAGAGACGAACCGCATGGTGACCGCCATGGAGAAAATCCTCAACACCATCCCTGAAGTCGAGAGTACCTCGCGGCGCACGGGCAGCGAACTGGGCCTGGCGGCAGTCACGGAAGCAAACCGCGGCGACATCCTGGTCAAACTAAAAAAAGATCGCAGCCGGGCCATCGACGACGTAATAGAAGATGTACGGGCACAAGTAACAGCCCAGCAACCGGCAGTACGATTCGAATTCGTGCAAGTCTTACAGGACATGATCGGCGATCTCACCAGCGAACCGGAACCAGTCCAGATCAAGCTGTTCTCGCAGGACGCCGTCCTTCTGGAAACGTGGGCGCCGAAGGTCGCAAACGCGATCGGCAAAGTAAAGGGAGTGGTGGATGTTCTCGACGGAATTGAAAATACGATCAGTGGGCCTGCCGTCACTTTTCAGATTAATCCCAGCATAGCCGCCCGCGCCGGATTCACGCCGGAGGAGATCGCGCTGGACGCCTCGGCAATCCTGGAGGGCGAACCGGCGGCAACGCCGGTGATAAGCAACGACCGGGCTTACGCGGTCCGAGTGCGTTTTCCCGAAAGCGGCCGAGTTTCACTCGAAGCCATGAGCAACACCCTGCTGACCAGTAGCACCGGGAAAACCGCGACTTTGGGATCACTGGCGGCGATAACCGAGCTTCCTCCCCAAACCGAAATCCGTCGTGAGAACTTGCAGCGCGACATTTCGGTCTCGGCCCGCCTGGAAGGCACTGACCTGGGAAGCGCTGTGGCCGCGGTGCAAAAGGCAGTCGCTGGGTTGCACCTGCCGTCCGGTATTCGTGTGGAATACGGTGGAACCTACAAGGAAGAACAGAAATCGTTTCGCGATTTGGTATTTGTGCTGGCTCTGGCCATCGTTCTGGTGTTCATCGTCCTGTTATTCGAGTTTCGATCATTCGCTGCGCCGCTGGCGATTTTAGCTTCGGCTCTGCTTTCAACCTCGGGTGTCTTCCTGGCCCTGATTCTTACGCGCACCACGTTCAACGTTGCCTCGTTTATGGGCATGATCATGGTGGTGGGCATCGTGGCGAAGAACGGAATTCTGCTGCTGGACGCGGACCAGAAGTTCCGCCTGCTTGGGTTTGCGGCCGAAGACGCCATGCTGCAAGCCAGCCGGAGGCGTTTGCGTCCGATTGTGATGACGGCCCTGGCTACGGTTGCCGGAATGCTGCCCTTAGCATTCGCTCTGGGCGCCGGTTCGCAGATGCTGCAACCCCTCGCTATTGCAGTGATCGGGGGAATCCTGATCTCGATGGTTCTGTCCCTAATCATCACGCCCGCAGTTCACTTTTATTTGAGTAACCAAGAGGACGAATCGGAGGTAACGGCCTCTCGGCCATAGAGGTCCAGAGTTCTTTCATAAATCAGGTCTTTGCCGCTCTCCTATCCAGCCATTGAGGTTCCTTCGCGCTGCGAAAGCGCATAATTTTGCACATCCGAGCCGAAATAATCAGGTGCTGACCTCACTCACCTAGAGCGCTCGAAGAGGCTCCACTTTAACAGGTGCAGAAGACAACCGCACAACTCCTGTTTACATGCACTTACGGTCTGGCATAGCCTTGAGACGGCATCGCCCCATCTAACAGTCAGTACCTTACGGGTATGCTTTGGTACGCGGGTTTGGATTGTGGATTGCATTACAATAGAGTTCCCGGAATCCCCCACCGGCTGGCGGGGTACTCATCTTGTGACACAAACTGCTACCAGCCCGCAACGTAAGCCTGTTATGGACGAGGCCTCGTTCCAGCAACTGCTCTCCGCGGCCTACGTGCTCCAGGAGCACAACGACCGCCTGCGAGGGAAGGAAATCCATGCTGACTTCGCCAAGAATCTTTCTGCTATTGTAGAAACCCAAAAACTGATTCAAACCCTGCAGCTGGATCTGGACGCCGCGGCCAAACTGGTTGCTGAGCGAGTGCAGAAAATCACCAATGCCTCGGGAGCGGCAATCGGAATCCTCGAAAAGGGCGAACTGGTTTATCGTGCCGGCACGGGCATCGCAGCCATGGATTCGGAGACACGCGTAACGCCCTCCGCTTCGCTGTCCGCCGACTGCCTCAGCGACGGCAGTGCGGTGAACTATCCCGATGCCGACGTGAACTCGCCAGCTCGTGCGAGACTTTTTCGCGAGCGCGAAGTGAAATCTTTCATCGCGGTGCCGGTCTATCACGCCGGTCAGGTCGCCGGCGTCCTCGAACTACGCTTCACGCGGATCAATTCCTTTCGCGAAGGTGACCTGCGGACCGCTGAGCTGATGGCTGGGCTGTTGAGTGACGCCATGGCCACGGCCGCGCGGATGAAGTGGAAGGACGCCCTCGCCTCCGAACGCCAGAGTATGCTGGAAGCTCTGGAAAGAATCAAGCCTCAGCTCGAACGCCTGGGAACCGGTTCGTTGACGGAGACGTTTGTGGCCGAGAGGCCGGCAGAGGCCCGGTCTGAACTCCCAGGGGTACCAAGAAGCGAGGCCTTCCTCGCCCGCGGCAGCGAAAAGTGCTCGGTATGCGGCAGCGATTTCTTTGACAAGAGCGAATCCTTCTGCGGCATTTGCGGAACCGCGCGCCCGGAAGCGCTCCCGCTCGCCGCTGTTCAGCACGAGGTTCCGCACTCCCATGGAACGGAGGTCCCTAGAACGGATGTTCCAAGCAAGCTAAGTTCTCCCACAATCACCCCTTACGGAGCGGAGAATCCTCCCAACGGAAATTCTCGCCCAGAGGTCAGAGCCACTGTATCGCCGGCATCGCTGCAAGAACTCATCGAGCTGAGCGCAATTCAGCAGAACCCGGCCGCCCATGTTGACAGGCATTTCGAAAAGCGGGAAGCGCCGAAGCCGGCGCCCGTTGCCCCGGCCCCGGCAGGAGCGGAACTGGACTCACGAGGGGAGCCGGATTTTTTTGCGCTGACCTCGGACATTGGCGCGACCTCAGCTCAATTCACTCCGTCCGATCAATTCGCCCCCGCTGTCGAGAGTGCGGTCGCCGCCGCCCAAGGCGGAGAGTCGCTCCGAATTGTTCCGGCCGATGTGCGCGCGTCATCTGAAAAGCTTCAACCCGACCCCTGGGGCTCGGCAAAGAAAACTCAACAGTGGCTGGAAACCGTAAAAACCCGTCGAGGTCCGACCGCTGAATGGGTGGCCCATCAGTGGCAGACGCGGCGGGCGAACATTTACATCGGGCTTGCGGGCCTGATCCTTCTCATCGTGATTTCGGGCTGGGGAATCCGGCCCACCCCTACTGCGATCGCGGGAAATGCGTCACCCGCAATGAGCGGCCACCACCAGGCGCCATCGGCGCCAAAGCTGACCCCGTTTGAAAGCCTATTGGTCAGTCTCGGTCTGGCGGAAGCCCCGCCCGCGCCTATTTACCTGGGCAACCCCGACACCCAGGTCTGGGTCGATGTCCACACCGCTCTCTACCACTGCCCTGGCAGTGACCTATTCGGCAAGACTCCCGACGGAAGACTGGCGACCCAGCGGGATGCGCAGCAGGACCAGTTTGAGCCCGCCAACCGTAAGGCCTGCCCGTAAGTGTTGCGTCGTCCCCTTTATTTTCCTTACCTCGAGTCAGAAAGGTAGCGCCCCCGGCGCTACGAAAAACCTTCCATTTGACATTGATCTATATTTCTGCAAATATCGAAATATGGCACCGGCTCAAATCCCTAAGAACACAGAGCAGTTGGCCAAGTACGCCGACCGGTTCTCTGCCATGGGAACGGAGCCTCGGCTCCGTATCATGCAGCTGTTGCTCTCCGCTCACCCGCAGGGTCTGGTGGTCGGTGAGATTCAGGCGGAGTTGGATATCCCGAATTCGACCCTGTCCCACCACCTCGACAAGCTCAAGAACGAAGACCTGGTGCACGTGCGACGGGAGAGCACGTTCTTACGCTATACCGCGAACACCGAAGCGCTGCAGGAACTGCTGCAGTTTCTCTATGCGGAATGCTGCACCCGCAACCAGGCGCTCAAGCCGCAGGACATCGTTCGAATCTGCACATAGGGAGGAACTACCATGGACGGCACTAACATCAAGGACGTGGTCAAGGAGAAGTATGGGCAAGCCGCGTTGCGTGTCAACAGCGGCGGCAGCAGTTGCTGTGGGGCTAGCGCGGCCAGCGCCCTGGGGTGCGACCCGATCACAGCCAACCTCTACAACGACTCCCAGGCACGGCAGATTCCCGAAGAGGCGTTGCTGGCTTCGCTCGGATGCGGCAATCCCACCGCATTGGCGCAACTCAACCCGGGAGAGGTGGTACTGGACCTCGGGTCGGGCGGCGGAATTGATGTCCTGCTTTCCGCCCGGCGCGTGGGCCCGACGGGTAAGGCCTACGGCCTCGACATGACCGGTGAGATGCTGGCCCTCGCGAACGAGAACAAGCGCAAAGCCGGCGCCGAAAACGTGGAATTCTTGCGAGGAGAAATCGAGCACATTCCCCTGCCCGACAATTCGGTCGATGTCATCATTTCGAACTGCGTCATCAACCTTTCCGCTGCCAAGGATCGCGTCTTGCGGGAAGCTTTCCGCGTGCTGAAGCCGGGCGGAAGATTTGCCGTGTCTGACGTCGTCACACGGGGAGACATCTCACCGAAGATTCGCCAGAGCATTCTGCTTTGGGTGGGGTGCGTCGCCGGAGCGCTGCAGGAGACCGAATATCGCGAAAAGCTCGCGGCGGCTGGTTTCGAAAGCATCGAGGTTGAACCAACCCGCATTTACCGTGTGGAAGACGCACGCGAGTTTCTCTCGGCGGCAGGCATCGATGTGGACGCGATTGCGCCTGAAGTAGATGAAAAGTTCATGAGCGCTTTTGTTCGAGCGGTTAAGCCTCTGGCTCCAGCCAAGCAGTCATGCTGCAGTCCGACCTGTTGCCAATAGATTCGCGGACAGCAACGTTGAACTACCGAAACGGAGGCCGTAGATGGCCCAGGCGCACTACAACGTATTGTTCCTGTGTACAGGAAATTCGGCGCGTTCCATCATGGCCGAGGCCATCCTGAACCAGAAAGGCAAGCCTAATTTCACTGCCTACAGCGCCGGGAGTCATCCCTCGGGCAAGGTTCGACCGGAAGCTTTGCGGCAGATCGAGGTCGCCCATCTGCCCACGGCCGGCCTCCGAAGTAAGGCTTGGGAGGAATTTTCGCGTCCTGGCGCACCTCCGCTACATTTTGTTTTCACCGTTTGTGATAACGCCGCCAAGGAAGTCTGCCCCGTCTTGCCCGGCCAGCCCATGACCGCGCATTGGGGAATTCCCGACCCTGCGGCTGTGGAGGGCACAAACGAGCAGGTGGAGCGCGCCTTCCGCGATGCTTTCTTCATGCTGGACCGGCGCATCAGCCTGTTTCTCTGCCTCCCTCTCGCCAGCCTCGATCGGCTTACCCTCAAGCGCGAAATCGACAAGATCGGCCAGCCATGAACTTCCATCTGCGCGCCCGCACGATAGCGGAGTTCGTGGGAACTGCCTTTCTTCTGGCTGCGGTTGTCGGCTCGGGAATTATGGGAGAACAACTGGCTGGCGGGAATGTGGCGATAGCACTGCTCGCGAATACGCTGGCCACAGGAGCGATCCTGGTCGTACTGATCATCACGCTGGGGCCGGTATCGGGCGCGCATTTTAATCCTGCGGTTACGCTGGCAATGGCCCTGGCAGGAAGCTTGCCGTGGCGCGAAGCACCAGCCTATATTGGAGCCCAGTTCGCAGGCGCGTTCGCGGGAGTGGCAACGGCTCACCTGATGTTCGGAATGCCGCTGTTCTTCGCCTCCATTCACGCCCGGCACGGCGCGGCTCAACTGTTGAGCGAAACGGTCGCCACTTTCGGATTGCTCTCGGTCGTCTGGGGTTGCACGCGCTTCCGGCCTTCGGCAACTGCCTATTCCGTTGGAGCCTACATCGCTGCCGCCTACTGGTTCACGGCTTCAACCTCTTTCGCAAACCCCGCTGTCACTCTGGCGCGTTCCGCAAGCAACACCTTCGCCGGGATTCGTCCGGTGGACGTGCCGCCCTTCATGATGGCACAGCTGTTCGGGGCTCTCGCGGCAACGATATTCTTTCGATGGCTTGTCTCCGAGCCCATCGCCATCCCGGAAACGGCGGGCTCTTCCAGACATTTAGCCTCCATGGATTAGCCCCTACCTACAGTACTTTTTTTCCACATCTCAGGGTTTGACAACTCCCAGATTAGGATGCAATGTTTGCTACGATATGCGGGGAGGATGAACTTGCCATATTTCTGGGACATGACACCAGACACGTTGCCGCGGCCCGATCTGAACCCGCTTGCCAATCCGGCTCTGGAGCGGAATCTGAACCGCTGGGCTGAGGTGTATTTCGGCAATCCGCCCGGAAAACGGGAAGAGGCAGTTAACAAGCTTTTGCAGGAAATCAAGAACGAAACCTCTGAAATTCTTATTGCCGAAAAGGCCCGCCGCGAATCTTCCGCCGCGGCCAGGGAAATCAGGGCCACGAAGATCGCGTCCGCCGAAATCGGTTCCACCGAAGTGCAGGACATCCGTTGTCCGTCCTGCCAACATCAGAATTCCGCGAGGCAGAGGTTTTGTGGACAGTGTGGGGCGGCACTCGATCCTTCGCAGTCCCGTTCCGAAAAAGTTTGGGTTTTTACCGGCACTCGATCTTCTGCCGAAGCGTCGACACCTGACAACGAGGTGCAGTGGCTGCGAGACCGGGCGCTGGGCGGCCTGTACGGGTCTGGGACTCCGGTAAGGCGTTCCTGGAAATACATGCTGGGCGGGCTGATGATCGCGATGATTGGCTTTGCGTACCTGCAATGGAATCCCAGTCACCTGACCAGGGTCGTATCTCCGGTGACAGTCGCCGCGCCGCGGATGAACCCTCCTGCGTCGCCAGTCCCGGCCGACAAGCCTTCCTCAGCCGCGGTTCAGATACCGCCCGAAGCGATTCCATCCGCTAGCAAACCATCTGCTCCCAGACCACCTGAAGTTCAGTCCGCCCGCGCAACTCCCGCAACGCAGATTGTGCAGAATCGATGGACCAGGCGAACAGGAATCCAGCCGTCTGCACGGAAGTCTTCTTTGCTCGGCGCCAGGTCGATGCCCAGGGCGGTTGAGAGTGGGGACGGCGGCAGCGCCGATCTACAGCTCGCCCAGCGTTATCTGGGGGGAAGCAGTGGCGTCCGGAATACGACGGAAGCCGCAAGGCTGCTGTGGAAGGCGGTACGCAAGCAGAACGCGACTGCAGCCGTCTTGTTGTCCGGGCTTTACGCACGCGGTGATGGTGTTCCCAGGAGCTGCGATCAGGCGCGGCTTCTACTGGTGGCAGCAACCAGGCACGGCGCCCCCCAGGCAGCTGAGCAACTGCGGGATCTGGAGCGGCGCGGCTGTCAATAAAAAATCCGCCAGAGCGCTCATAAGACGAAAGACCCCGCGGCGCTGCGGGGTCTTTCATTGTTGTGGCTTGAGCTTCTTGCGGAGGACCGTTCTTGTCTACCTCTGAAAAAGATTGCGGCGATTTCCAGCCTGATCGAGACTCAGAATGCTATGTTCCCAGCTTTCTAGAACCTCAGGCGTGCGCCGGGATTTCCTGTCGGCGCGCTTCGTACCAGAGGGCCAATTCGACGCGGTTCCAGAGACCAAGTTTGTCGTAGATGATTCGCAGGTAATTTTTGACGACGTGTTCTGTGGTTCCGATTTCGTGCGCGACTTCCCGGTTTTTAAGTCCCTGGGCGACGAGTTCAATGACTCGCTGTTCTCGCTTGCTGGGTACACGGTTTCCGTAACGCTGTTCTCCGAACATAGCTGCCTCCGATAGAGAATAGTTGCAAGTTTGACTCGCTTGATACCGCCAGTAATTGCAAAGCGTAAGAAAAGACGATTAAAGTGTGCCTTTACCGTGCGTCTGGCCATTTTGAGCTGCCGAGCAATTTCCGCATTGTCGCAACCCTGGAGCAGCAGTTCCGCAATTTGCTGCTCACGGGGTCCTAGCCGAATCGAGCTCTCGTTCATTCCGACTTCCCCCTGGTTCAGTCGTTCGGGCCCGGGTAGGGCGATTATCTGAATAGAAGTAACTCATGCGCGGGGTGCACTTAGGGCATCCAAAGCACTAAATACTCCAAGGATTGTGGTTTCTCCCAAAATTCATAGCATGCATACTGCCAAGGTCGGCGTGGATTTCTACTTTCGCTGGAAAAGATGAGGACTTTTTGCGGGCCGGAGCTGCGGCAATGTATCGTAAGCAAGCTATTTGTTTTCTTTAACATAAATCTATTTCTACATAGTGGTTGGCGCAGCCAACCCGTCGGGTTGCGGAGTCCAAACCAGCTAATCTGGACTGTGCGGCACCAGTTGCGGGGTAATTTCCACTGTGAAACGCCCGATTTAGGCGGGTAAATGCCGATGCTGCCGACCTTTCGGCATGGTCGGCCGCACTGCGGAAATTACCTAAGTTCTTTATCTACAAGCAAAGGGAGACGCCCTGCGAGAAATTTTTCCCGGTCTCCGTGCCTATTTGGAATTAATTACACTTTTTACCTGATGGCCTCGTGCTAACCTCGGGTCATATTCGTCAATAACATCGGCGTTACCCCCTTCGCTCCCCTGGAAAGGCAGGTGGGTCTCATCCGACAGTAGTC
>WNEZ01005049.1_pt1 | contig 11540 bp, 9 predicted proteins | sample 5400521 | NCBI WGS metagenome assembly WNEZ01 (sample SAMN13153339, study PRJNA577476) | soil metagenome | isolation source: 120 cm saprolite under Douglas fir tree site 2 hole 1 replicate 1 | place: USA:California | collected 2015-04-18
CGGGTGCTCGCCGTCATCAGGACGAATCTCGAGCGGCAGGTGAAGAAAGGATCGGTCACCGCGGAGCAGCGCGACGCGGCGCTGGCGCGGATCCGGACCTCGATGAGCCTCGACTCGGTGGCGGATGCCCAGCTGGTGGTCGAGGCAGCGACCGAGCAGCCCGACGTCAAGTTCAAAATCTTCCGCGACGTTGACCGGCTAGCCCCACCCGCCGCGATCCTCGCGAGCAACACCTCCTCCATTTCCATCACCGCGATCGCCGCACAGACCAAGCGCCCTGCGCAGGTGATTGGGATGCATTTCATGAACCCGGTTCCTGTGATGCCGCTGGTCGAGGTGATTCGTGGGCTCGAGACCGCCGACAAGACCGTTGCCGACGTCGTCGAGGTGGCGAAGGCGTTGGGCAAGACGCCGGTCGAGGTGAACGACGCGCCCGGTTTTGTGTCGAACCGCGTGCTCATGCCGATGATCAACGAGGCGATCTTCTGCGTGATGGAAGGCGTCGCCACGCCGGAAGCGATCGACACGGTCATGAAGCTGGGAATGAACCATCCCGTCGGGCCGTTGGCGCTCGCCGACATGATCGGGCTCGACGTGTGTCTCGCGATCCTCGAAGTGCTGCACCGCGACCTGGGGGACGACAAGTACCGGGCGGCGCCGCTGCTCCGGACGCTGGTGGCGGCCGGGCGCCTGGGCCGGAAGAGCGGGCGCGGTTTCTATGTCTACCGCGATTGAGCTGCCGGGCCTTTCCGAAACGCAGCGTCAGATCGTCGAGCTGGCGCGCGAATTCGCGCGCACCAAGATCGAGCCGTTCGCGGCGGAATGGGACCGGCAGGCGCACTTCGCCCGCGAGGTGATCGACGAGCTCGGCCGGCTCGGGTTCCTCGGCATGTGCGCGCCCGAGGAGTACGACGGGATGGGGCTTGACGCCGTCACCTACCTGCTCGCGCTCGAGGAGATCGCCGCCGCGGACGCGAGCGTCGCGGTGTCGCTCTCGATCCACAACGCCATTCCCACGACGATGCTGGTGCGCCATGGGAGCCCCGCGCAAAAGGAACGCTGGCTCAAGGCGATGGCGCGCGGCGAGCTGTTGGCCGGGTTCGCGCTCTCGGAGCCCGGGTCCGGCTCCGACGCCGCGTCGCTGACCACGCGCGCCGTGCGGGACGGCACGAGCTGGGTGCTGTCGGGCGCGAAAGCCTGGGCCACGAACGGCGGCACGGCGGATCTCATGATGGTGATGGCCCGCTCGGAGCGCGGGATCGGCGCGTTTATTGTGCCCACCGACGCCGCCGGTTATCGTCCGGGGAAGCCGGAGGATAAGATGGGCCTCCGGGCCTCGAACACCGTCGCGCTCACGCTCGAGGACGTGCGGCTGCCGGCCGACCACCTCCTGGGCGAGGAGGGCGAGGGGTTCGGGTACGCGATGGAGGGCCTCGACGCCGGTCGCCTGGGCATCGCAGTGCAGGCGGTCGGGATCGCGCGTCGGGCGCTCGAGCACTCACTCGCCTACTGCGCCGAGCGCCGGCAGTTCGGCCGGCCGCTGCGGGAGTTCCAGGCGGTGCAGTTCAAGCTCGCGGACATGGCGACCCGGATCGAAGCGGCCCGCGCGCTGGCCCACGCCGCCGCGACGCGCCGCGACCGGGGCGAGGACACGACCATGCAGGCGAGCATGGCCAAGCTGTTCGCCTCCGAGACCGCGATGTGGGTGACGACCCAGGCCGTCCAGCTGTTCGGCGGCTACGGCTACATGCGCGATTTTCCGGTCGAGAAGCTGTTCCGGGACGCCAAGGTGACGGAGATCTATGAAGGCACCAGCGAAATCCAGCGGATCATCGTCGCCCGCGGTCTCTACCCCCGCGCCTAGCGCTGCTCCTGACCCCGGGCGCAAGCCCGGGGAACACGGAGGGCTCGATCTCTTCTCCCTCCTCGCCGAGCACGAGCACGAGCAGGTCAGCGTCTATTACGATCCATCCACCGGCTATCGCGGCATTATCGCGATTCATTCCACGGTGCTCGGGCCGGCGTTGGGCGGCACGCGCTTCTGGAACTACCAGAGCGATCGCGACGCCCTGGTCGACGCCCTCCGGCTGGCGCGCGGCATGACCTACAAGGCCGCGGTGGCGGGGCTCAACCTGGGCGGCGGGAAAAGCGTCATCATCGGCGACAACCGCACCCCGCGCCGCGAAGCGCTGTTCCGGGCGCACGGGCGGCATGTCGAATCGCTCAAGGGGCGCTACATCACGGCCGAAGATGTCGGGACCGGCACCAGCGACATGGAATACATCAAGGCCGAGACCAACCACGTCACGGGCCTGATCGGTCGCTCGGGCGACCCCTCTCCCGTCACCGCGTACGGTGTGTATCGCGGCGTGAAGGCCTGCGCCCGCTACCGCCACGGCTCCGATAGCCTGGCCGGAACGTCGGTCGCTTTGCAGGGATGCGGCTCCGTAGGCTATCATCTGGCGAAGCTGCTCTGCGCCGAGGGGGCGGTCATCACCTGCACCGACATCGACCCGCAGCGCGTGAAGCGCGTGGTGGAGGAGTGCGGCGCCAAGGCGGTCGCGCCCGACGCGATCTACGACGTGCCGGCGACCATCTTCGCCCCCTGCGCGCTCGGCGCCGTGATCAACGACGACACCCTGCAGCGGTTGCAGGTGGAGATAGTGGCGGGTGCGGCGAACAACCAGCTCGCCGAGGATCGGCACGGCGACGAGCTCGAGCGGCGGAGCATCACCTACGCCCCCGACTACGTGATCAACGGGGGCGGACTGATCAACGTGAACGCCGAGCTGCACGGCTGGGCGCCCGAGCGCGCCCGCTCGAAGGCGGGGGAGATCTACGATACCCTGCTACGCGTGTTCGAGATCGCGCGCGAGGAGGGCGTTCCCACCTACCGAGCGGCGGACCGGTTGGCGGAGCAGCGGATTGCCGCGATCGCCAGGGTGCGGCGGAACTATGTCTGAGAAGATCTACGTGGGCGCGGACCACGCGGGCTTCCAGCTCAAGCAGAAGCTGGTGGACGAGCTCAAGCGGCTGGGGTACGAGCCGGTGGACGTGGGGCCCAAGGCGATGGACCCGGCGGACGACTATCCCGATTACGGCCGCCCCGTCGCGCAGGCGGTGAGCAAGGGCACGGTGAAGCGTGGCGTGCTGACGTGTGGGACGGGGCTCGGCATGGCGTACGTGGCCAACCGGTTTCCGCGCGTGCGCGCGGCCGTGGCGTGGACTCCGGAGATCGCGGAGCTGGCCCGCAAGCACAACGACGCGAACGTGCTCGTGTTGCCGTCGCGGTTCGTGAGCGAGGAGGAAGGGATGGAGATCTTGCACAAGTGGCTCGACACCGCGTTCGAGGGCGGGCGCCACGAGCGGCGCGTCGCGAAGATCGACGCATGATCGATCGGCGCACGCCGCTCGCCAAGGCGGACCCGACCGTGTTCCAGCTGATCCGCCGGGAGGTGGAGCGGCAGGAGCACGGGCTGGAGCTGATCGCGAGCGAGAACTTCGTGTCGGTGGCGGTGCTCGAGGCGATGGGCACCGCGCTCACGAACAAGTACGCCGAAGGGCTGCCGAAGAAACGGTATTACGGCGGCTGCGAGGTCGTGGACGAGGTCGAGCAGCTCGCCATCGATCGGGCCAAGGCGCTGTTCAAGGCGGAGCACGTGAACGTCCAGCCGCACGCCGGGGCGCAGGCGAACATGGCGGCGTACCTCGCGGTGGCGAAGCCGGGCGACACACTGCTCGGGCTGGCTCTGCCACACGGCGGCCACTTGACCCACGGCGCGCCGGTGAACTTCTCGGGGACGCTGTTCCGCGCGACTCATTACGGCGTACGCGAGGACACGGGCCGCATCGACTATGATCAGGTGCGCGACGTCGCGCGCCGCGAACGTCCCCGCATCGTGATCGGCGGCAGTAGCGCCTACGCGCGCATCATCGATTTCGCGATGCTCAAGAGCATCGCCGACGAGGTCGGCGCGATCTTCATCGTCGACATGGCGCACATCGCCGGCCTCGTCGCCGCGGGGATCCACCCCTCGCCCGTGCCGCACGCGCACATCGTCACGACGACCACGCACAAGACCCTGCGCGGTCCGCGCGGCGGATTGATCCTCTGCCAGGAAGTGTTCGCGAAGGACGTCGACAAGCAGGTGTTCCCGGGCATTCAGGGCGGCCCGCTCGAGCACGTGATCGCGGCGAAGGCGGTGGCGTTGGGAGAGGCGCTCACCCCGGAGTTCAAGGCGTACGCTGTGCAGGTGGTGCGGAACGCGCAGGCCCTGGCCGCGGCGCTCGTCGAGCGGGGTTATGCCATCGTGTCGGGGGGGACGGACACCCATCTGATGCTCGTGGACCTGCGCTCCAAGCACGTGACCGGCAAAGAGGCCCAGGAGCTGCTCGACCGAGCCGGCATTACCGTGAACAAAAACACGATTCCCGGCGATCCCCAGAAGGCGTTCGTCACGAGCGGGGTCCGCATCGGCACCCCGGCCGTGACCACGCGTGGTTTCACCGAGGCTGAGATGCTCAAAATGGCGGAGTTCATCGACACCGTGCTCACGAAAAAAGACGACGCGACCATCGCGCGCGTGAAGGCCGAAGTCCGCGAGCTGGCCGCGCAGTTCCCGCTGTACGCGCCGCCCCCCCCGGTGCGCGCGGCGGTCGCGGAGGTGCCCCATGCCCGATAGCGGCGCGTCCTCCGGCCGACCCGGCCGCGGCTCGGGTTCCTTCACCGTGCATCCGGCGGAGGAGCTCGAGGTCTACTTCAATGAAGTCGCGCACGGCCGCCCGGTGGGCTTCGTCGCCTCGTCCAAGTGGAAGCCGCCGACGGACATTTACGAGACCGAGGACGCGCTGGTGGTCTACATGGACATCGCCGGGATGCGCTCGGAGGACTTCACGGTCGAGTACGTCGATGGCGTCCTGACGATCGCCGGCGAGCGCACCGCCCGGCGCCAGGAAGGCAAGCCCCACTATCACGCGATGGAGGTGCAGGTCGGTCCGTTCGAGCGTCGCTTCCGCCTCCCCGCGCCGGTCGATCCCGAGAGCATTCGGGCGAGCTACGAGCAGGGTTTCCTCGAAGTCCGGCTGGCGAAGCTCCCGACCCGACTGTCCGGTCCACAATCGGTGCGGGTACAGTAAGTGGATCGCCTGCCCGTCCTGCCGCTCGGCCGGATCGTCGTCTACCCGCACGTCGTGCTGCCCATGGCGCTCACCGAACCGCACGCCGTCCAGCTGATCGACGAGGTGGTGCAGGGGAACAAGCGCCTGCTGCTCGGCGTGGTGCGGCCGCTGGGCGGCACCGAGCCGCCCGAGGGCGCCGTGATGCACGCCCGGGCCGACGAGCTGTACGATGTGGGCACGCTCGGCACCGTGGTGCGCATGCTCAAACTGGGCGACGGCTCGGTGCGCGTCATGGTGCAGGGGCTCGAGCGGGCGCGGCTCGTCGAGGTGATCCCCGCCGAGCATTGGCTGGTGGCGGGCTACGAGCCGCTTCCCAACACGGTGCTCGAGGACGCGCGCACGGAAGCCCTGAAGCGCACCGTGCACGCGCAGTTCTCCCGGGTGATCGACATCGCCCCCTACCTGGGGGAGGAGCTGCACGAGGTCCTCGTCGGCATCAGCGACGCCGGCAAGCTGGCCGACTTCGTGGCCGCGAACCTGGACCTGGCCCTCCCGGCCAAGGCCGAGCTGCTGGCGCTCGACGACGTGAACCGCCGCCTCGAGCGGCTCGCCGAGCTGCTCGGCCAGGAGCTGCAGGTCCTCGAGGTCGGCAGTCAGATCCAGGAGAAGGTGCGCACGCGCCTCGATCAGAATCAGCGAGAGTACGTGCTGCGCGAGCAGTTGCGGGTGATCCGCCAGGAGCTGGGCGAAGAAGAGGGAGAGGACGAGCTGACCGAGCTCGCCGGCCGGCTCGAGGCCGCCGGTCTGCACGACGAGGCCAAGAAGGTCGTTGACCGGGAGCTCAAGCGCTTGCGCCAGATGTCGCCGCAGTCGGCCGAGTACCATGTGGCCCGCACGTACCTCGAGGTGATCGCGTCGCTGCCCTGGGGCCGCACCTCGGAAGACCGGCTCGACCTGAAGGCCGCGCGCGACATCCTCGACCGCGACCACTACGACCTGAAGCCCGTCAAGGAGCGAATCCTCGAGTACCTAGCGGTCCGCACCCTCAACCCCGCGGCGCGCGGCGGCATTCTGTGTTTTGTGGGTCCGCCCGGCGTGGGCAAGACCTCGCTCGGCCAGAGCATCGCGGAGGCGTTGGGGCGCCGCTTCACCCGCGTGTCGCTGGGCGGCGTGCGCGACGAGGCGGAGGTCCGCGGCCATCGGCGCACCTACGTGGGCGCGCTCCCGGGGCGCATCATCCACGCGCTGCAGCGCTGCGAGACGCGCAATCCCCTGTTGATGCTCGACGAGGTGGACAAGATGGGCGCCGACGTGCGCGGCGATCCGACGGCCGCACTGCTCGAGGTGCTCGACCCGGCGCAGAACAGCACCTTCGTGGATCACTACCTCGAAGTCCCGTTCGACCTCTCGGGCGTCATGTTCATCGCCACGGCCAACAGCCTGGCGCCTATCCCCGACCCATTGCTCGACCGGATGGAAGTGCTCACCTTGCCCGGGTACACGCCCGGGGAGAAGCTCGCGATCGCCAAGCGCTACCTCTTGCCGCGGCAGCTAAAAGAGACGGGGCTGCAGATGGAGCGGGCGAACATCGCCGACGGGGCGCTCGAGCGGCTCATCGGGGAATACACGCGTGAGGCCGGCGTGCGCCAGCTCGAGCGGGAGATCCAGGGCGTGCTCCGCAAGGCCGCCCTCGAGGTGGTGGAGGGACGGGCGGCGACCATCAAGATCACGGCGAAGAACCTCGAGAAGTTCGCCGGCCAGCCCAAGGTGCAGAGCGAGGTGGCGGGACGGGAGGCCGAGGTCGGCGTGGCGACCGGGCTCGCATGGACGCCCGTGGGCGGCGACATCATGTTCATCGAGGCGATTCAGATGCCGGGGAAGGGGCAGATCACCCTGACCGGCCAGCTGGGTGACGTAATGAAGGAGTCCGCGCAGGCGGCGTGGAGCCTCCTGCGGGCGCGCGCCGGGCCGCTCGGGATTCCGCTCGACGCGTTCACGCAGACCGATGTGCACCTGCACCTGCCGGCTGGAGCGGTGCCGAAAGACGGTCCGTCGGCCGGGATCGCGATCGCGACCGCGCTGGCGTCGCTCCTGTGCCGCCGTCCGGCGCGCCATGACGTCGCGATGACAGGCGAGCTCACGCTGCGCGGGCGGATCCTGCCGATCGGCGGACTCAAGGAGAAGCTGACGGCGGCGGCGCGAGCCGGCGTCAAGACGGTGCTGGTGCCGGCTCGCAACCAGAGCGACATCGTGGATGTTCCGGACGAGGTGAAGCAGCTGCTCGATATCAAGCCGGTGGAAACGATCGATGAGGTGCTCGAGCTGGCGCTGCTCGAGCCGCACCCGTTGCGGCCCCTAGCGGTGCGGACTCGGACGTCGGGTCAGACGGAGGCGCGGCCGTGAGCGACTTCGCGACGCTCGAAGAGGCGTTCCAACGCATCGGGCGGCAGGACGACCGCTACCACGAGCGCGGCTACCTGTTCGTGCTGGCGGCCCTGGAGTACGCCCAGGGCAAGCTCGCGGCGCGCCGGCACCTGAGCGGCGGGGAGCTCGCCTGGGCGTGCCGGGACTTCGCGCGGGAGCAGTTCGGGCTGCTCGCGCCGACGGTGCTCGGGCACTGGGGCATCGCCAGCACCGAGGATCTGGGACGCATCGTGTTCACGCTGATCGACGTGGGCCTGCTCGCGAGCCAGCCGACCGACAAGCCGGCGGATTTCGAGCGCGTGTACGATTTCGCGGAGGTGTTCCGGGCCGACTATCCGTGGCCCGGCGTGGAGCGCGGATAGGGGTGTCGGATCGGGTGAAGGGGGGTGCTGCATGGACGACGTGAGGGAGTGGCCCGCCTGCAGAAAGTGCCAGCAAGGTCTCCTCATTCCGTTGTCGGACTACGGCCGCGACGGGGCGCCGATCACTTACAAGGCGTGGGTCTGCTCGAACCCCGAGTGCGGGTTCAATATCCGCATCGATAACGGGGAGATCTCCTTCGGTCGCGCCATCGGCCAGAGCTTCAAATAAGCTTGGACGCCGTGCGCGCACCTGCCGTGAGCGGGCGCTTTTACCCGGCAACGAAGGGTGAGCTCGAGCGCACGGTGCGGGAGCTGCTCGACGCCGTGGGCGAGGCGCGGCCCGCCCCGGCGCGCGCCGCGGTGGCCCCGCACGCGGGTTACCTCTATTCGGGACTCACGGCGGCGCACGTGTTCGCGCGCCTCGAGATCCCGCCGATCGTGGTGATCCTGGCACCCAACCACACCGGGGTGAGCCGGGCGCCCGGGGGCGCATCGCTCTGGGAGGCGGGCGCGTTCCGGACGCCGCTCGGCGATGTGAGCGTGGACGACGGCTTCGCGCGGGCGCTGCTCGAGACGTCGCCGCTCGTGGGCCCCGATCACGACGCTCATGCTTCCGAGCACGCGGTGGAGGTCGAGCTGCCGTTTCTTCAGGTCAGACGAGCCGACGTGCGCATCGTGCCGCTCGTCCTGGCGTGGGACGCGTGGGAGGGATGCCGCGGGCTGGGCGAGACGCTCGCGGGGCTGGTGCGGCGCTGGCCCGACCGGGTGCTGCTCCTGGCCTCGAGCGATCTGAACCATTACGAGCCCGCGGCCACGTCCGAGCGCAAGGACCGCCGGGCGCTCGACGCCGTGGCGGCGCTCGACGGCGCGGAGCTGCTGGCGCGCTGCCGCAGCGAGCGCATCTCGATGTGCGGACGGGCGCCCGCGGCCACCGTGATGGCCGCCGCCCGGGTGCTCGGCGCCGGGCGCGCCGACGTCGTGCACTACAGCCACTCCGGCATGGTGACGGGGGACGACGACGCCGTGGTGGGATACGGAGGGGTGGTGATCCCGTGAACCCGATCCCCGTGCTGTCCGCGACCGAGGCCGCCGCGTGGGACTCGGCCGCCCGCACGCAGTACCGCATTCCTTCCCGCGTCTTGATGGAGACCGCGGGACGCGCGGTCGCGGACCTGATCGTGCGCGAGTACCCCGCGGTGCTCACGCGCGGCGCGCTGGTCGTCGCCGGGGCCGGGAACAACGGCGGCGATGGGTGGGTGGTGGCGCGCGCGCTGCATGCGAGCGGCATTCCCGTCTGGGTGGCCGCGCTCGATCCCAAGACCGACGACGCGATCGACAACCGCGCGCTCGCCCGCATGGACGGCGTGCGCGAGACGGGCCGGGAAGAGCCCTGGCCCGCCACCGCCCTGGTGATCGACGCGCTGCTCGGCACCGGCGCCGCCGGACCGGCGCGCGGCGACGTGCTGGCCCTGGCACAGCGGCTGGTCGCCTACGGCGCCACGGTGCTCGCGATCGACGGCCCCACGGGACTCGATCTGTCGAGCGGTGAGGTGCACGGGCCGGTGCGCGCCGAGCTGTCGGTCACGTTCGGGGGCCCGCGCCGCGGTCACCTGCTGGCGCGCGAGTGGTGCGGCAAGATCGTGGTGGTCGATATCGGGCTCCCGCCCGCCGATCCCGTGTGGCCCGTGCTCGTGACGGACGGGTGGGCGGGGGCGCGGCTCCCGAAGCTCACGCCCACGATGCACAAAGGCGATCGCGGCCGCGTCACCGTGGTCGGCGGCGCCCACGGCATGACGGGAGCCGCGCTCCACGCCGCGCGCGGGGCGCTCGCCGCCGGCGCGGGGCTCGTGAAGCTCGTGGCCGCGAAGGAGACGATCGAGGCGGCCCGCGCGAGCCTCCCCGACGTGTTGACCGTCGAGTCGGCGCTCGGTCCGGAGCTCGAGCCCGAGGCCGCCGAGGCGCTCGAGTGGGCCGACGCGCTGGTCGTCGGTCCGGGCCTGGGCCGCGAGCCGCCCCGCGCCCAGTTCCTGCAGGCCGTCCTCGCGCGTCGCCCGATCCCGACCGTGCTCGACGCCGACGCCCTGATTCTTTTCCGCGGTAGCGCGGAGCGCCCGGTGGTGCTCACGCCGCACTTGGGCGAGTTCCGTGCCCAATTCGGCGACGAGCTCGCCGACACGGCGGCGAACGACCGCTGGGCCGCCGCCGCGAAGGCCGCGCAGAAGGTGAAGGGTACTGTGCTGCTGAAGGGCGTGCCGACCGTGATCGCGGACCTGCGCGGGCCGATCCACGTGGTGGCGAGCGGCAACCCCGGACTCGCCACGGGCGGCTCGGGTGACTTGCTCGCCGGCTTCATCGGCGCGTTCCTCGCCCGCGGCAGCGCGGGGCCCGAGGCCGCCGCGCTAGGCGCTCACGCACTGGGACGGGCGGCGGAGCACGGCGCGCGCCAGTGGACTGCCCGGAGCCTGCGTCCCGCCGATGTCCTGGCCGCGCTACCCGAGATCTGGCGCGCCTGGACCAACACGCAGCCGGTTGGGCCTCCCGTGCTCACGGTGCTGGAGCCGCCGGAGACGGCGTGAGGCGCGGGTCACTCCGCCTCGGCTCCGGAGGTGAGTTCGACCGCCTGCGCGCCATTTTCGTGACGCTCGGCGCCGCAGGCCGCGACCTGGGCGACGACTGCGCGCTGCTCTCCGTGGGCGGCCGGACGCTCGCCATCAGCATCGATCTCTCGCTCGAGGGCGTGCACTTCCGCACGGACTGGCTCGCCTTTAGGGAGATCGGCTGGCGCGCGACGGCAGCGGCCCTCTCAGATCTCGCAGCTGAAGGAGCCACGCCGCTCGGCGTCCTGGTTTCGCTGGGAGTGCCCGGCAACCCTAAAGGACTTCCTGACGGTCGCCGGCAACGCCGTACCGGCAACGCCTCACCCGCCGTTCAGATCATGGCGGGGGTCGGTGCCGCGGCGCGCAGTGTCGGCGCGCGAGTCCTAGGCGGAGACCTCGTGCGCTCCCCACGCTATCTCGTGGATGTGTGCGTGCTCGGGGTCGTCCAGCGACCCGTGCGGCGCAGCGGCGCGCGTCCAGGGGACGGGCTCTGGGTGACGGGGTGGCTTGGCGGTGTGGGGCTCGCGCTCGCGGCACTTCGCGCCGGCCGACGCCTCGCTCCCGCCGTGCGGCGCCGCTTCGCCCGCCCGGTGCCGCGCATCGCCGCGGGACGCTGGCTGGCGCGCCGCGGAGCGCGCGCCATGATCGACATCTCCGACGGCCTGGCGGGTGATGCGGGACATCTCGCGGCGGCGTCGGGCGTCGGCGTTTCGGTCGAGCTGGAGCGTGTTCCGTGCTGGCCGGGTGTCACGCCACTCGCAGCCGTGCGGAGCGGAGAGGAGTACGAGCTGCTCGTGGCCATGCCGCGACGCTTCGGGACTGCGGGGGCGAGGGCATTCCGTCGTGCCACCGGGCTGCCGCTCACGCGGATTGGCGCCTGTACCGCGGGCCGCGGCGTGCGCATGACCGACGAGGGCCGACCGATCATGCCTCCTCCAGGCTTCGATCATTTTCCGGCGCAATGATCCGCACGTTGTGGTTCTACCTGGTGGTCGTGGGCTCGAGCGTGGTTCACGCGACGACTGTGATCGTCGCTTCC
>WNEZ01005050.1_pt1 | contig 11539 bp, 14 predicted proteins | sample 5400521 | NCBI WGS metagenome assembly WNEZ01 (sample SAMN13153339, study PRJNA577476) | soil metagenome | isolation source: 120 cm saprolite under Douglas fir tree site 2 hole 1 replicate 1 | place: USA:California | collected 2015-04-18
TGAGGAGGACACTTATAGGCTTGCACGGGGCCACTTCGAAGCAGTCGGCTCGCCTCTCGGCCGCTGAGCGTGATCGTGGTAATTGGGATCGGCTCGTCTATGGTGTGAAGAGCACGAACGCTTCACAACATGGGAGGAGCGATGGCGCGATTCAAGCCGTACGACTACGGGCAAATGAAGCCGGTGCTGGTGAGCTTCGAGCGCCAGATCCTGCCAGGGACTTTTCAATACACGCTCAACCGTCTGATCGACGAGGAGACCGATCTCTCGGTCTTCGAAGCCCGCTGGCCCACCGGGAGGAACACATGGGCAAAGGTTGGCAGGTGAAGTGCTCGCAGGGCTACTGTAACTTCAAGGGGTCGTATCCCAGTCTCGTACGGGCGAAGGAGGCCATCGCGGACCACAAAGCGGAGACACAGAAGCGCAGCCTGGGAGCCCATCAGGCGGTGATCGTGCAGGAAACCCCGCGAGGTACGCGGTCGCCTCCCGGCGGTCGACGGCGCCTACGGACGAGGCTTTAATAGCCGCGCGAATACGCCTCGAAACTCAAGAACCGCAACCAGGGTTGAGGGCAGGCGTCCGGAGTTAAAGTAGTCGCAAGGACAACGCGGACCGAAGACGACCCGCAGGAAGACTGAGAAGGGGTCAAGAAAATCGAGCTAACGTCTCAGGAGAAGGGTAAAGCGATGGCCAAGCTCGGCAGCCTCGACGTCAAGGGAGCTTCAGGTGTCACGTACACGTTTGAGATATATCCGTTCGATCAGGCCTTCAACCAGGTCGGCGCCGTCTATCTCGTAACCCATGCCGTCGCGAAACCAGAGGGAGGGCACATACATTCCTTCCTGTACGTCGGGCAGACATGGAACCTGCCCGAGCGCTTCGGTAGCCACCATAAGCTCACCTGCTTCCAGAAAAATGGTGCGAACCGAATCTGCGTTCTCGTGGATACCTCCGAACGCTCGCGGCTTGCTAAGGAAGCTGATCTACTCAAGGACAGGCATTGCCGTGCAACGACTAACTGTAGACTTGCTGACTTGGCCACAATATCTTGGTGTGGGCTCGAGCCTGCCCATGAGCCAACGAGGAAATTTCGGGCTCCCTGTAGTAGGCAACCACGTTGGCGCAACTGATCATCGCTTCTTGCGGCCCATCTTGCGACGAGCCTCTTTGTGGTGACGCTCTACTTCTCGTTGAATCCACTTCGCTTGAATCTTGGCCAACTCAGGGAAGTCGTCTAGTGCTGTCGGATCGCGCAATGGGTCGCTTGCATCAAGAGCTGTTTTTAATATCTCTCCGCGCAGATCCCAAAAGTCCGCAAAGCGGTGGACGCGACTTCTGTAATACCCAGGATCGTGTGGGCCGGTCCACGCTAGGTAGTCCGCGGCATCAAGACCTGGCCAGAGAGTGCCAGAGCCGGGCGCAATTGTATGAACGCGAAACATATCTCTGTATCGCTCACCGAGCGAAGCGATATCAGACATAGCGTCCTTGAAGTCAACGCTGTCGAGATCGCCGTCATCATATACATAGAAAATGCGATCTGTGATTCCCATGCCTTCAAGTCTGTGCGCGATGGCGCTTACTAATTGAGACGCGCAATAGACATATGGCGGGAAGTCCGGCCATATCGATGTGTACTCGTTCAGGTCTATTGAAAGGGAGTGCCCGAAAATGACGGTGCCCTCTGTAAGCCCGAGAAGCCAGTTAACGACGCTGCGTCGTTTTTCTTCCGACCACTCCCGATACTCCCCATCGCGCGCAACGTATTCGGTCATGTGGAACTTCTTGATCCCCGCCTCTGAACGGCGCGCTCGCCACACATCCTCGAAGGTGCCCCACTTTTCTACACGACCGACCCACGCGGCTACTGACATGATCGGTCCACCAGTACCGCTCGCGTCGATAAAGCCCCTCATCTGACGGGAAGACCCCTCCAAGCCAGTAGGCGGTAGCTATGACGACTGCGCGCCCTCGGCGACGCTTCGGCTGAGGTCCATATTGTGTAGCACCAGATGGCTCAGCGCGCACTCGACGGCCGCTTCCACGCCGCCGTCCTCCGGCACATCGGCCATGTTGTCCCTGATCCACTTGCGGATGCCTTCGGAGTTCAGACGATGGAGATGCGGTCCCGAAGGACGCGCTCCAGCTCCATGACATTAGTTATACAGGCCAATAAGTGCCCAAAAAATGCACGGTAGTGTGGCCAAGTCAGCAAGTCAATCTCTATGTGGTGGTTCCGACGTCCGTTCTAAGGGATCCAAAACTATCCTACTTTTGGATCGGTCGAGAGATGAGCCACACATCGAGAAGCCGGATGAAGGGGAACTGTCGCGAGCCGTCTCGTCAAGCCCCGCGCTGCCGCCGCGGTTGCGCCGGTTCTTCGCGACCACGAACTGCATCGAGAACCTGATCGGGATCGTGCGTCACGTCACCCGCAACGTGAAGCGCTGACGGGACGGCACGATGATTCGGCGCTGGGTGGGCCTGGGACTCGAGCGGGCCGCGGCGCGCTTCCGCCGGATCAAAGGGCATCGTGAGGTCGCTAAATCGGACCCGATCTCGTTGGACACCGTCTGGACTACGATGACGGCAGCCAAGGAGGCGGGGCATGCGAGACAAGAAGCGGAAGTCGGCCGCTCCTGGCAGTGAACCGGCGGGCTTTGAAGGGCACCGCCTTTCAGGCTCGCCCCGGCTTTCCCGTGCGCCGAGCGCGTCCGGTCAGCCTTCGCACTCGACAGATAACGGCCTTGATGTGTCCTGCGCCCTCATCCACCGATGGGTGCGCGCGCTCACAGTGCTTTGCTGCCTGTTTGGAGCGGGCCCGCCGGCGGCCGCGCACGGCGTGTCCGTGGACAGGCTGGTGCGCGCCTATCCTGACTTCCTCCTGAGCCACGATGACCATGTCCTGATCTGGAAGGATGGAACACGCATGCCCCTCTCGGATGGTCGCACCGACAAGAGCTTCGAGGAAAAGCTGCGCCACGCCTCAATCCTCGACCAGCTTTCGCTTCCCTACCCCAAGGGTCCGCTGCGCAAGCCGCCGGGACTGCAGGAGGACCCCGGGCGACTCCGAAATGTGGCTTTCTTCGACAAGATGTACGGGGACTGCTCGAAGGGCGAGGTGCAGAGAAGGCTCACCAGGGTGGCTTGGCTCCCCCGATCCGGCGGGGGTTCCGTTGAAATCACGACCGTAAACAGGGTAGCGGAGCGCTTGCGTGCCGTATCTGAGGGGCTCGATACCTTGCGGCCCGAACTCAAGAAATTCGCGTTTCCCAGCGCAGGCACGTTCAACTGCCGCACGGTGAAGGACACGGGCGTCCGCAGCATGCATGCCTGGGGAGCGGCAATCGACCTGAACACGCAAGTCGCTGACTATTGGCTGTGGAACCCGAAGAATCCCTATCGCAACCGCGTCCCCGCCGAGATCGTGGACATCTTCGAGAAGCACGGTTTCATCTGGGGCGGCAAGTGGGCACATTTCGATACTATGCACTTCGAATACCGGCCCGAGCTGCTGTGATCGGCTCTGAATGCAGTCGACCCGTAGACGGGTGACACAGAGAGATAGCATCGAAGCGGCCTTGCAGGAAGCAAGAGTTGAAGCCCCGGGACGAGAGCTGCGCCAAATGGCGATGGCTCGGATGGGACGCCTTCGCTGACGACAGTTATCCTTGCCCGGGGAATTCGATTCAGAAGCGGGGCGAGGGACGCAGCGCAAAAGCGGTTTGAATACTTCGAACAGCTCCAACCCTCGGAGCAATGGGGGGAACAGAGGCCAGGCGAACTTCGAGATCGCGTTTCCGATTGTGGGCCCGAGGTGCCAGGGGACGCGGTGCAGGCAATCGAAAGCCGCTGCTGTCGGCAGGCTTTCCAAAGTGAATCGCCCTATTGTCAGACCTCCTCGTATTGTCCTAAAACAATAGCGTTCCTGGCCGGGCACCGCGCTTGCACGAAGGGTTGAGGGCAAGCCTGCCCCGACCCGGGCGTAAAGTCTGCCGACCGTCAGCGTGTCGTCTGATGGGGCGGCAGCTGCCCCATTTTTGTTGCACCAGTTGGGTGGGCGGTGGCAGTCCCTTGGCCTCTGAGGCATCAACCGCTGCTCGAGGCATCACCATGCTTGCTTGACATGGTAGCGAGTCCTAGAGCGACCACGGCCATGCCCGACGGAGATTTCACCGTCGTGGTTCCCACGTACAATCGCGCGGAGAGCCTGCGCGCAACCCTGAAGGCGCTGGGGGGCCAGGTGGTTCCCCCCGAGCTGCGGTGGGACATCCTGGTCGTGGACAACAACTCCCGCGACCATACGCCGACGGTCGTGAAAGAGTTCGCGAGGACGGCTCGCACCGCGGTCCACTATTACTTCGAAGCCAGGGCAGGCAAGAGCCGCGCACTCAACGCTGGCATCGCCCGGGCCTCGAGCGACTTCCTACTCTTCACGGACGACGATGTCCTGCCGAGCCTCTCCTGGGTCGCCTCTGCCGCACGCGCCATGGCACGATGGGGAGCGGACGGCGTGGGTGGGCGCATCCTGCTGAACTGGCTGGCTCCACCGCCGCGCTGGCTGGCTAGGAGCGAGCAGGCACAGCGCAATCTCGGGCTGATGGACTTCGAAGAATCCCGGGTCCTGAGCGGGCCCATCCGGGGCTTGCCGGCGGTGTGGGGTGGGAACATGGGATTCCGACGGGCCGTCCTCGAATCCCTCGGGGGGTTTGACCCTACGCTGGGACCGGTGGGCCCTAAGCACTCCATGGGTGAGGACAGCGACATCGTGCAGCGGGCCCTCGACAAGGGGTGGAGGGTCGTGTACGACCCATCGCTGCTCGTTTGGCACACAGTGGCGCCGGGGCGCATGCACAAGGCCTACTTCTGGAAATGGGCGTTCAGGTCCGGCACGGTCGAGGCGAGGAGCCTGGTGAGCGCTCCAGCGCCGCGAATCCTCGGCGTCCCGCGGTGGTGGTACCGGGCGGTGGCGGCCGAGGCGGTCCACTGTTTCGTTCGCTCCCTGCTCCTCCGGCACGACGCCTTCGACTGCCAGCGCGAGTTCTCTAACACGCTCGGCTGGGCGTGGGGTCAGGCGCGGCGGTGCGAACAGGGCGGAGTGGTCACAAGGGGGGCGCTCAAGGACAGGCGTGAGGAGCGGAACGATAAGGTCGACGACTTGTCTGGCCGACCGGCGCACCGTCTTGCCAACGATGACGTGGAGGCGTAGCAGCTCGTGAGGGAAGCGCGGATAGAACGCGGCGTGGCGAACAACGAGAGGGCGCCGTATGCCCCGAGCACTCGGCGTGGCATTCAATATGGGCGGGGCCGCCATCTCTTCGTCCTTCTCATCGCTGTCACGGTGGTCCTCATCATCAGCAGCGGGTGGCTCTGGCTCACCACCCCCGATGTCAGATGGCTGCGGACCACAAATCCACCCACGACGGCGATGATGCGGCAACGTCAGGAGGAACAGAATGTCACAGGGCAGGTCGGCCGCGCCCGCTGGGAATGGGTGCGGCTGTCACAGATGTCGCCGTATTTGATCCAGTCGGTCCTCATATCCGAGGATGCTCTGTTCTTTGACCATAGGGGGTTTGATTGGGAACGCATATGGGAGGCCCTCCTCGCCGATCTTCGGGAACGCAGAATTGTCGGCGGGGGCTCGACGCTCACCCAGCAAGTCGCGAGAAACCTCTTTCTATCGCCTTCGCGAACACCGGTGCGGAAGCTGCGGGAGGCAGTGCTCACGTACCGATTGGAGCGCGATCTGACGAAGGCACGCATACTCGAGCTCTATCTGAACATCGTAGAATGGGGCCCGGGGGTGTACGGAGCGGAGGCAGCCGCTCACGCGTATTTCAACAAGTCCGCGGCTGAGCTGCGCCTGTCTGAGGCCGTCCGCCTCGCCGCCGCGCTGCCCAATCCTCGCCAGCTCTCACCGCTGGACTACTCGCATCCATACTTAAGGGGGACATCACCAGAGATCCTCAATGGGATGTTGGCACGCGGCTGGATCAGCCGAATAACGCACGAGCAAGCCTCACGCGAGCTCGGTGAGCTTTCCACGACACCGCAAGCGGCTTCACCCGTCTCCGTTCCACTCCCGCATCCGTTGACGGGCAAGTTTCGGGACGCAGAGTACTGGGTTGGGAAAGTGTCGATGCCAGACACGGTCGTGATGAACGCCGCCGAGATTGCCGCGTTCAATGAGCACGCCCTCATTATGAGCGGCGGCACACGAGTTCTTGAGCTTCCAGACGTCCTCGCAGCGAAGGATGTGACGGACAAGATCCTGGAGGTCGCCGGGCTCGTCACATTGCCCAGCCGATGGGGAGAGGCCGCTGCCCTCGGCACCGCCCAGGTTCGATACGATCGTAACAATCGGGTTCTCGATGAACACTTTTACCGTAGGGTCATGCGCGAGCTCAACGTGGAAGCCGTGCCCAGTCACGTGAACACGCGATACGCGCTCGTCACCACGCGGGCAGACGTGCTCGCATGGCCGGTGGATGAGCTGATCATGGACAAGCCCGGTGACTACGCGTTCAATGCGATTCTGCAAAGTACCGTCTACGTCGGAACGCCCGTCGCCATCATTCACACCTCCAAGGACGGCAAGTGGGCATTCATTCGCAGCGCGTATTTCGATGGCTGGATGAAAGAAGCGACGCTGGCTCGGACGACTCGCGACGGTGCTGGCGCGTATCCCGGCTCCCGCTTCCTAACGGTCACCGCGCCTTCGGTGGGATCGGCCTCGGGAGTCGAGCTCATGATGGGCATGACCGTCCGGATGGTGCGGAGGTCACCCGACGGGTACGTCGTGAAGATTCCGACACGCGGGAACCACGGTGAGCTTGTGCTGGTGGAGGATGCCATACGCGCGGACGGAATCAGTGAGGGGTTTCTTCCCTATACGAGGCGGACGGTTCTGATCCAAGCCTTTAAACTCTTGGACGCCCCATACAGCTGGGGCGGGAGCAACGCTGGGTTCGACTGCTCTACGTTTGTGCACGATGTCTTCGCCGTCGTCGGCATCAGGCTTCCGAGAAACTCGACCTGGCAGGCCGACGTCGGGAGGCGCTTGGCCCACTTTGACGGGCGCAACCACGCCGCGGCTAGACTCGATACTGTGTCCCACTGGCAGCCGGGAGTGACACTCCTCAGGCTCCCCGGACACATTATGCTGTATGTCGGCGAGGAGGCTGGGAAGCCCTATGCCATACACGCGGTCTCGGGAGTGAAGGATCGGGAAGGGAACATCATGAGGATCGAGAAAGTCGCCATTACCGACCTCGAGCTCGGGCGCGGGGCGACGGCCGGCTCGCTCTTGGAGCGAATGACTGATGTTCGAGAGGTGGCCTTGGAGTCCTCAGATCTGAGGACACTCATCCACAATTTTGGTGCTTGGCTTTCCGTCCACCCGCTGCGCATGGCGGTGGCCCTCGGTTCGGTCATCACGGTGATGTTGTTTGTCGGTGTCATCACTCGCGTGACCGCGCGGCGCCTCAGGCCACGCCCATGAGCTTGCATGTGGCTCGCACTGATCCGCGTCGAGCGTAATGCTGCCCCCGGAGGGAGGGCAGCGACGGGCACCCCGATGACCGGAGCGAAAGGACCGAGAGTTCGGTCACCACGGAGCAGAAACTCATCAAGACAGAGGTGGGGTTTGGGGCTCCTCGGCCTCGAGACCGTGCCGTCGAGGTTCCGGGCGATCGCAAGACTTGCAGGGACGGCTCTGATGCCGCTGCGCGAGGCTCGGCTGCTCCGGCGCGAGATGGTTACCTTGAGCGGTGTGATGTTGGTGAGGTCTGACCAGCATCCCACTTTATCAATTGAATTATGAAGAAGTATATTGGGATTGCCGTGGTGGTGACGTTGGTGGCGCTGGGCTTCCGCTTAGGTTTGGCGTTGCGATACCCAAACGACGCACCTGATGATGGCCGCCTTTACGCGCAGATTGCGCGCAACGTCCTCAATCACGGCAGCTATTCGACTGCTACCGAGGCGCCGCATCCGCCGACATTGATCCGCGTGCCCGGCTACCCGCTTTTTCTCGCGGGCGTCTATAAAATTTTCGCTCAGGATAACCACCGGGCTGTCCGCGTCATTCAAGCGGTCATTGACACCGCGACGTGCTGGCTGATCGCGCTGCTGGCGTTCGCCTGGTCTCCCGCGGAGTGGTCGCCCGAGAAGCGCCGCCGCGCCACCCTCATGGCGCTCACGCTCGCTTCCACATGCCCCTTCGTGGCGATTTACGTTACAACCATGCTGACGGAAATCTGCACGACGTTCTTTCTGGCACTGTTCGCGCTGGCCGCAACGCTGGCGTTGAAAAACGAGAATCGCTGGGGCAGCGCGGCGTGGTGGATGGCATCGGGGCTTGTCGGTGGAATGGCAACTATGTTTCGTCCCGACAGCGGGATATTCGTCATCGCGGCTGGCGTGACGCTCGTCATCGTAGGTTTGCCCAGGTCATTAAACGCGTGGCGAGACAGCCGCTCGGGCGACTTCAAGAACGGATGGCTATCGCGAGATGTTGCTAACACTCTCATTTGTGTCGTGATGCTTTCGGTTGGGATGGCCTGCGTCCTGGCGCCCTGGACGATCAGAAACGCTCGCCTCTTCGGACGATTTCAACCGATTGCGCCGATCTATGCGAAGATGCCAGGTGAGTTCGTGCCCCACGGTTATTACCTGTGGCTGCGCACGTGGGTTGGCCACAGCAGGTATGTGGAGACCTTCCAGTTCCCTCTCGATACAAGGCCCATTCGCCTCGAGAACGCTCCCGCCTCCGCATTCGACTCGCCGGAAGAGCGTGCTCGCGTCGCCGAGCTTTTTGACCGCTACCACAAGAAGCCCTCGCCGCCGCCCCGTGCGATTCGTGCGAGCCGTCATGCCGAAAATGGGAGGGCAGGGTCTGGCGACGATTTAAAAGGTGAAACCGCGGGCGAAGAAGAGTCTATCGACCAACATGGTTCATCCAAGGGATCCGAGTCCTCAGGTGAAAGCCGCGGTAAAGCGAATGTTGCGATGACGCGGGACGTTGACGCGGACTTCGGGGAGATTGCCCGCGGCCGCATCGCGCGTCACCCGGTTCGGTACTATGTGGTCTTGCCATTCAAGCGCGTGCTCACCGTCTGGTTCGATAACCGGTCGCAGTACTACCCTTTTGAAGGCAACCTCCTCCCGTTCTCTCGTCTCGATCATGAGACTCACCAGCAATACTGGCTGCCGCTGTTTGCGGCGCTTGTATGGACTTACACGAGCCTGGCGGTGATCGGATGCTGGGTCATGTGGAGGCGTGAAGACTCGCGACGATGGGTTCTCTTTCTGGCCTTGTTAATCCTGCCGCGCCTGGCATTATTATCAACGCTCGAGAACCCTGAGCCTCGTTACGCTGTCCAGTACTTTGCTTTGCTCGTCGCAGCCGGAGCCTTGCCGATTGCGACAATCAGCCTGCGCCACATTGGCAACGCGTTGCCGGTGTGGCGCGCGTAGTCCACGGTGATGAAATAATCTTCGAATGGCGCCTCGTCGTGCGTGTGGTGCGCACAAAGAAAGTTTCCACTTTCGAGCCGCCCTTTGCCCGTAATCGTTGCCTCGTCCCCGCGCACGCGGGATACTTCACGAACGCGGAGGCAACCGCGATGCGCTTCGCTAGTGAAGAACTCGTTCGTGTGGTAGTCAGTGCAATCCTTCACAGCGCCCCCTGGTCTCACGCGTTCCTCTGCTACCTGTGTCTGCTGAACCTGATGCTGGAGCATCTTGGTCCTGCCTACAATGAGTACGAGGTGCGCCGCACGATGGATCTTGAGGGCAGGCGTCCGGAGCTAAACTAGCTCGAAGTAGCTCTCGAATTGTTGGAGCGCGACGCCACGAGATACTTCCGGCGCGATGGCTCATAGGGATAGCTTTACCAGGGTACTGATGGCTTCGGCGCTCCGCTCGCTCACTGCCGTCTTCATGCTCCAGAGGACCTGAATCCGTCATGACGGCCGTCATGACGGCTCCCCTCCGGCTGAACTCCGGATCATCAGAGAGCGAGACCCGCGTCGGGGTCACTTGAGATCCGGTCGGGAGGTTGACAAAACCTGGCGCGTGAGGGCGTGCAGTGCCGACAGGCTGAAGGGCTTAGCCAGCACCGGCACCAGGGTCTGGGCGAGGAAACTCTGGTAGTCCAGATGCTCGATGGCGCCGGTGATAAAGATCATGCGCCGCAGGAGATCCGACTGCCGCCGCTCCAACTCCTGGCAGAGGCCGACCCCGTCGAGTTCCGGCATGCGGAGATCGCTGAGGATGAGATCGTAGGTTCGCTCCTTGATCTTTTCGAGGGCCCGCCGGCCGTTGACGGCCACGTCGATCTCATACCCTTCGGCGGCCAACGCGTCGGCCAACGGCTGCGCCATGCGGGGCTCGTCGTCGACCACGAGAATATGAATCGAGCGTTTCATAGGTCCGTTGGCAGTCTTCACTCTGAGCTCTTTCGAAGCAAACGGCGCACCATCCCGAACGGCCAGAAATCGGGCGCTTACCAGTCGACCAGAGCATACCTGGTTCCCAAACCCGCACTGCCAAATCGGGGGATGGAAAATCATCTCCGCCCACATTGTCCAAGTGGCGACGCAGGACGTCAGGCCCCTGATATCATGTCGCTCCCCTCCCTGGACGACCTCGGGCTCTTCGACCCTGGGAGGCCGTCTAAGGTTGCACTCGCCGCTTCTCCGCGGTCTTCGACATCAATTCGGTGACGAATGAGACTTTCTAGATGTGGCACCGCACGTGCTAAGGAGAGAACACGACATAGGTCCTTTTCGATCCAAACCGTGCCCCGAGAGACCACACAGGAAATTGGCATCCACCGTGACTTTCTGGCACGAGAAGAGGAGCCACGCTCCGACGCGCCGAACTCGCGAATGTCGGATAAGACTTTGGTCGCCGAAGTCCGTTACACGTTTCGTGCGTCAGGCCAGTTCCAGCCTATTGGATAGTCGCGCACTGGCACCGGAATCGGACGAGCGGTGCCTGTGCTCACGTATGATGAACGGGAGGATACTCGAGTGACGACAAAATGGATAACGCTCAGCGTCGTTGGCGTGTTGGCACTGCTGGCGTGGGCGACGCTCGGCGAAGCCGCCTCGATTGGCCCAGGAGCCTTCGTAAGCCCGACCACCGTCACCTACGACGGGCTCGGGCTTCCGTTCTTCAATGCCACGCCGATCGTCATCGCGGGAGACACGTACACGACCGACGATGGAAGATTGCGATACTTCACCTCCTTCGGGGGGTGCACGGGCACGAACTGTATCGGCAACGATACCGACGGAGGGTTCATCGACGTGGTACTCGGAGGTCCCGTCCAGCGCCTCGGGGCGTTTTTCGGCGTCGATGACTCCACGTGGGCTGCGGATGTGAGTTTCTTCAACGCGGCCAACATCCTCCTCGGGACCGTCAGCATTTCCGGGAATCCCAGTGCCTTTGGGTTTGCGGGGTGGGAGGACGTCGGCGGGATCAGTCGCATGCACGCGGTGGACACGCTGGCAAACAGCCGGGTCATCGT
>WNEZ01020250.1_pt1 | contig 11537 bp, 9 predicted proteins | sample 5400521 | NCBI WGS metagenome assembly WNEZ01 (sample SAMN13153339, study PRJNA577476) | soil metagenome | isolation source: 120 cm saprolite under Douglas fir tree site 2 hole 1 replicate 1 | place: USA:California | collected 2015-04-18
ACCTCGGTCACCCTCGCGCAGATCATTCTCGAGAACGAGCGGAGCCATCGCGCGGGCCTCCCCACCGCCTTTCTCCACCAGCTCATCAAGCACGGGGAGGCCTGGCAGGAGTTCGTGCAGAAATCGCTGAAGTCGAGCCTCGAGGGAGTCATGACGAGTCAACGCGAGACCGATCGCGTCCTTCGCGATTGGGCGGTGCGCTCGGGATGGATGCCCGCGCCGCCCGCGGAGTCCAAGTCGGAAAAGAAAGCCGAGCCGACCCAGGATGCCGAGGCCCTCCGCCAGGAGGTGTCCTCGCTGCGGGAGCAGCTGAAAGCGCTCGAAGACCGGCTCGAGAAGCGCCGAGAGAAGTAGTTCGAGTGCTGAGTTTAGTCGCCGAGGGCTGAGAAAAGAGAAAGGCCGGGCGGGGTGCCCGGCCTTTCGTCTGCCGATTCGTGCCGCGGCCGCTTAGGCCAGTGGCGAGTACAGCGACTTCATCCGGCCGGCGACCTGGGCGAAGGTGGCCTGGATCTCCTTGCCCGTCTGCTCCGCCGTCTCCTGCAGCCGTTCCGCCGAGCGCGTCATGGCCTGAGCGTTCGATTCGATGATCTTGAAGGCCTTCTGCGCGCCCTCCACGGACTGCAGCACGCCCTTCTGATAGAAGGCGAAGGGATCCCGCGGCGCCTCCTGGATCTCGCTCTGGCGGCTCAGGAGATAGTCCTGACCCTCCTTGAGCGCCTCCACGGCCGAGGACTGGAGCTCCGCATAGAGCCGCACGCCCTCCTTGGCGGTGCTGGCGGAGAGATCCACCAGGTCGCGCAGGATCTTCTGATTGGCCTCGGCGACCATCGAGAAGGCCTCCACGGCTCGGCCCGTCATGTGAGCGAACACTTCGCTGCCCTGCGTCGTCGTCGTCATCACCATGCTCCTCCTTGCATCACTTGATCGGCCATCGCAGCATCGGACCCCGGCGGGGCCCTTCCACGCCCCGACGATAACGCCCTGCGTTATGAGTGTCAAGGCTTTTTATTGCGTTGCGTTATGTCTACCGTGGTATACGGGTCTGGCCGCGTCGGGCGTCCTAAGTAGTTGAAAGAAAGAGGCTCATGAGATTGCTGGCGCTGCTCTCGTTATGCCTTGTGCTAGTGGGATGCGGTTCCGCTCGAAAGCCTTCCCTCCGCAGTGCCACTGGGCTGGAGGAGGCCAAGCTCCGTGACGCCCTGGCTCCTCTGCTGGCAGCTTCCGGCATCTGGCGCGGTCCCGAGGACGGCTGCGCAGTCGCCCTGGGCATCGAGACGTTGCGGGCCATCGATCTCGGCGTGGGGCCGCACCCGCGCTGCAAGTTCGGTCTGGTGGTGACCACGGGTGCGCTGCGAAGCCTCGATCAGGACGAGCTCCAGACCGCGCTGGCCCATGAGATCGGCCACGTGCAGCTCGGACATTTCCGTAGCCGTGAGGCGCGGCGCCAGGTCGAGCCGAAGATTCCGGACAGGGGCTCACCGGTCGAGTCGGACGACGGGCAGGGCCTCGGCCAGAGTCGAGCCTATGATCGGCAAGAAGAGCTGGCGGCCGACCGCTATGCCGTGGAGCTCCTGGACAAGCTTCCGGGAAGTCCCGGCCGCGGCTGCACGAGCGTGATGACCCTCATCGAGCGCCTCGACCTCGAGCGTCTGGCCCCGATGTGGTCGCACTGGCTCAATACCCATCCGACCCCCGGGGCGCGTCTCATGGCGCTCCGCGAGATCTGCCCGAAGACGCCATGACCCTGGCCAGGCTCAGCGACGAGAGCATCGCTCGCTTCGGCGAGTACGAAGCGCTTGCCTTCGAGGGGCGGTGTCTGACGAACGTGGAGCAGCACCGCGCGGCCTGTCGCGTGGCTCACGCCCTCCGCCGCCTCGGGGTCGGCGCGGGCGATCGCGTGGTGGTCATGCTGCCGAATTGTCCCGAGGTCATCCAGAGCTACGGCGGCATCCTGCGCGTGGGCGGCATCATCGTGCCCGTGATCTTCCTGCTCGGCGACGAGGAGGTCGCGCATATCCTCGCCGACTCCGAGGCCAAGGTCGTCATCACCTCCCCGGACATGGTCTGGAAAGTCGAGAAGCAGGTGGGGAGGCTGCCGAGCCTGCAGCACGTGCTTCTCGTGGATGGCGGCGGGGAGGGGACCATGCGCTCCTTCGCCGAGGAGATCGCGGGCGAGTCGGATGCCTTCGAGGCGGTGTCGCGAGGCACGGGCGACCTCGCCGTCATTCTCTATACCTCGGGCACCACGGGGGCGCCCAAGGGGGTGGCCCTCTCGCACGACAATCTGGAATCGAACGCGCGCGCCTCCGCCCGCCTCTACGAGCTGGACCGGGCGGAGTGGGCCGTCGGGGTCCTGCCCCTGTCCCACTCCTATGGGTTGACCGTCATGAACGCGGGCCACATCCTCGGCACTCGCGCCGCCCTGCTGCGGTGGTTCAATCCCGAGGCCGTGCTCGCGACCATCCAGGAATTCCGCGCCACCGCCATGTCGGCCGTGCCCACGATGCTCATCTACCTGCTGAACTATCCCGAGGCCGGCCGCTTCGACACGTCGACGATGCGGGCCTGGGGCTCGGGAGCGGCGCCTCTGCCCGTGGAGATCGTCGAGCCATTCGAGCGCAAGTTTGGCGGCAGGATTCTCGAGGGGTACGGGCTGACCGAGGCCTCGCCCGTGGTCTGTGCGCATCGCCTGTCGGGAGTGCGAAAGCTGGGCTCCGTGGGCCAGCCCATTCCCCGAGTGAGCGTGAGCATCCAGGATGACGGCGGCCGCCGGCTCCCCGCGGGCGAAGTGGGAGAAGTGTGCGTCGAGGGCCCGAATGTCATGGTCGGTTACTACAAGAACGCCGCGGACACGGCGGAGGCGCTCCGGGGGGGCTGGCTGCACACGGGTGACATGGGACGCCTCGACGCCGACGGCTTTCTCTACATCGTCGAGCGCAAGAAGGACCTCATCATCCGCGGTGGCTTCAATATCTATCCGCGCGACGTCGAGGAGGCGCTCTACGCCCATCCCAAGGTGGCCGAGGCCGCCGTGGTCGGGATGCCCGACCCCGTGATGGGCGAAGAGGTCCTGGCCTTCGTGGTGATCAAACCCGGAGAAGCGGCCACGCCGGAGGAGCTGATCGCCTTCAGTCAGGGCCGGCTCGCCCGGTACAAGAGCCCACGAGAAGTCCGGATCGTGCCTTCCTTACCCAAGAGCCCGATCGGAAAGATCCTGCGCAAGGACTTACGGAGAGAGGCCCACACCGTCGTGAGGGGGAGGCGCCATGGCTGATCAGACACTGGCACGCATGTTCTGGAATCGAGTGGAGCTGAGCGGAGACAAGCCGGCCCAGCAGCTCAAGCAGCGCGGAGCGTGGAAGACCCTGACCTGGCGCGAAGTGGGAGAGGTCGTGCGCGAGGTCTCCACCGGGCTCGTGGCCCTCGGCCGCCGCCGCGGCGAGGCGGTGGGCATTCTCTCGGCCAGCCGCGCCGAGTGGGTGCAGGCCGACTTCGCCATTTTCACGGCCGGGTGCGTCACCATCCCGATCTACCCGACCTATCCGCCCGACCTCATCCAGTACATCGTCAACGACGCCGGGGTGAAGACGCTCATCGTCGAGGATCCGAGCCAGCTCGCCAAGGTCCTCGAAGTCGACGCGGCCATGCCCGGGCTCGAGCAGATCGTCGTCGTCCAGGGTTACGAGGGCAAGGAGCCTTCGCCGCGCCTGTTCACCTGGGAGGCGCTGCGTCGCCTGGGACGGGAGCGGGGCGAGGCCCTCAAGACCGAGCTGGCCGCGCGGGTGGCCGACACTGCCCCCGACGACGTCGTCACCATCGTGTATACCTCGGGCACCACGGGGCCGCCCAAGGGCGTGGTGCAGACGCACGGCAACCACATCTCCGCTCTCGAGTCGGCGGCCCAGACGACCGGTATCGCCGAAGGCAACGTGCACCTTCTCTTCCTGCCCCTCGCCCATTCCTTCGCGCGGCTCGAGTCGTTCATCGGCGTCCACCGGGGGCTCTGCACGGCCTTCGCGGAGAGCATCGACAAGCTGCGCGAGAACCTGCCCGAGACCCGGCCGCACTTCATCTGCAGTGTCCCGCGCGTGTTCGAGAAGGTCTACGCGGGTGCCCTCGCCAAGGCCGATGGAGGCTCACCCATCAAGCGGAAGATCTTCTGGTGGGCGGTGGGCGTGGGCAAGGAGGTCTCGCGGCTCAAGCAGGCGGGGCGCCCTGTCCCCGCCGGGCTGGGCCTGAAGTACGCCATCGCCACCAAGCTGGTGTTCTCGAAGATGCAGGCGGCCCTCGGCGGCCGCCTGCGATTCGCCGTCTCGGGCGGCGCGCCCCTCTCACGCGACATCGCCGAGTTCTTCCACGCCGCGGGCATCCTCATCCTCGAAGGGTATGGCCTCACGGAGACGTGTCCGGTGCTGACGAACAATCGCGAGGATGCCTTCAAGTTCGGCTCGGTGGGCAAGCCCATGCCCGGCGTGGAGATCAAGATCGCGCCCGATGGGGAGATCCTGGGCCGGGGCGGCAACATCGCCAAGGGCTACTTCAAGAAGGCCGAAGCCACTCGTGAAGTGTTCCTGGACGACGGGTGGTTCGCCACCGGTGACATCGGCCGCTTCGACGAGGACGGCTATCTTTTCATCACAGACCGCAAGAAGGACCTCATCGTGACGGCGGGCGGCATGAACATCGCCCCGCAGAACATCGAGAACCTGCTCAAGACCGATCCCTTCATCAGCCAGGCCATGGTCCACGGCGACCGCCGCCCCTATCCCGTGGCCCTCATCACCCTCAATGCCGAGGAGCTGACCAAGTTCGCGCGTGAGCAGGGCATCCTGGCCGCCGAGCCGGCCGTGCTCGTCAAGCATCCAAAGATCCTCGAGCGCGTGCAGCGCACCGTCGACGACAAGAACTCGGAGCTGCAGTCCTACGCCAAGATCAAGAAGTTCCTCGTGCTGCCCGAGGACTTCACGGTGGAGAACGGGGCGCTCACGCCCACCCTCAAGGTCAAGCGCAGGGTGATCAGCGACCGGCACCGCGCGGCCCTCGATTCCTTGTACGGGTAGGATGGCCCTCGAGGCTTTCCGACTCGACGGCAAGGCGGCCATCGTCACGGGCGCGAGCCGCGGACTGGGGCGCGCCATGGCCCTGGCTCTCGCCGAGGCCGGAGCTGACGTCGTCCTGGCCGCGCGCGCGGAGGCGGAGCTCGCCGAGACCGCGCGCGGGGTCGAGCGGCTCGGCCGGAAAGCCTTGATCCTGCCCACCGACGTGACGGCCTATGATCAGGTCGAGGCCCTCGTCGAGCGCGCCGTCCAGGGCCTCGGGCGCCTCGACATCCTCGTCAACAACGCCGGCACCGCGGGCGTGCGGCCCTTCGCGGAGATGGCACCCGAGGAGTTCCGGCGCACCATCGAGGTCAACCTCGTGGGCGTCTTCAACGGCTGCCGCGCGGCGGCGGGCCGACTCATCGCTCAGAAGTCGGGCAAGGTCATCAACCTCGCCTCCGTCCTGGGAGCGGCGGGGCTGCCCGGGTATTCCGCCTACTCCGCCTCCAAGGGCGGGGTCATCGCCCTCACGAAGGCGCTGGCCGTGGAGTGGGCGCGCTTCAATATCCAGGTCAACGCCGTGGCCCCCGGCTGGTTCGTCACCGACATGAACAGCGAGGCCTTTGCCGACGCCAAGGTGCGCGAGCGGCTCCTGCGAGACGTACCGCTCCGACGGACGGGAAGAGTGGAGGAGGTCGGCTACTCAGCTCTCACCTCGCGGCCCGGGCCTCTCAGTTCGAAATGCCACGTTCTCAGTCGCCAGCGACGCTCAACGTACATACAGGTACGCCTCGCGCCGCTGGCTCCTTCGGGCGCGGCCGTTCGAGCTGAGGGGCGTAGCCCCGAGGCGAGCGCTGGGTTGGTCTGGCTCGCAACTTGGCCCAGCACCCGGTGCGCTTGCCGTGAATGAGGACTGCCGTTAGGATGAGCGCCATGCACGCCGCCGTCCTCCGCGGGCCCCGGGACGTGCGGGTCGAGCAACGCGCGCAGCCGTCGCCCGGTCCCGGCGAGGCCGTCGTGCGCGTGTTCGCCTCGGGCCTCTGCGGCACCGATTACCGGATCTGGAACGGAGACCGACCCGTCGACTACCCGCGCGTCATGGGTCACGAGTTCATCGGCGAGGTGATGGCGGTGGGGGACGACGTCACCAATGTCCGGCCCGGGCAGAAGGTCGCCGTGGAGCCGAACTACTCGTGCGGTCACTGCGCCCTCTGCCGGGAAGGCAACCGCAACCTCTGTCTCTCGCGCACGGCCATCGGCATTGACGTGGACGGCGGGTTCTCCGAGCAGGCGCGGCTGCCCGCGCGCTGCTGCTGGCCGGCGCCCGCCGCCATCGACGACGATCAGCTCATGCTGGCCGAGCCGCTGGCCGTGGTGGTGCGCGCGGTGGGTCGCGGCGAGGCCCGGCGCGGCGAGCGCGCGGCCGTGCTCGGCGTGGGGGCGCTGGGACTCCTCGCCATCCAGCTGCTGAAGTCGAGGGGGCTCGAGGTCCTGGCCATCGGCCGCACCGAGCGACGCGAGCGCCTGGCCCGCGAGCTCGGCGCCGACGAGTTCACCACCACGAGCTCGGGTCGCGCTCCCGAGGTCGCGCGGAGCTTTTCCGGCCGCGAGGGGGTCGATCTGCTCGTCGAGACGGCGGGCACGGGCGCGGCCGTCGAGCAGGCCGTCGAGCTCGTTCGTCCCGGCGGCCGCCTCGTCCTCACGGGGCTGCCCCACGAGCCGTCCACGGTGGGCTTCTTCGGGGTGGTGCGTCGCGAGCTCACCATCATCGGCTCCATGATCTACCAGCAGGAGTTTCCGGAGGCCGTCCGGCTCCTGTCCGCGGGCGTGGTCAAGGTCGACCGGCTCGTCACGCACCGGTTCCCGCTCGGTCGCATCCAGGAGGCCTTTGCCGCGCATCGCTCGCCCGAGTCCATCAAGGTCACCGTCGTCATCTGATGCCACCCCGTACAGAGGGGGAAGCGGCTCGAAAGGGTTGCCACGTATGCCTTACGCCACACTGAACGGGATCCGCTTTCACTACGAGACACAGGGGGAGGGCGATCCCCTCCTGCTCATCAATGGGCTCTCCGCTCCCGCGGCGAACTGGCTCTTTCAGGTCAAGGGATTGTCTCCCCACTACCAAGTGGTGACCTTCGACAACCGCGGGGTGGGGGAGACGGACATGCCCGACGCGTCCGTGTATCCCACGACCCAGATGGCCGACGATGCCGCGGCCGTGCTCGACCACCTCGGCATCCCGAAGGCCCATGTGATCGGCCACTCCATGGGCGGCACCATCGCCATGGAGCTCGCCATACGCCACCCGCAGCGGGTGCGTAGCCTCGCCCTCTGCGGCACCTGGGCCCAGGGCGACGGCCGGTTTCTCCACGCCGTCCGCTCCTGGATGGCCTTGTGGGGCGAGCTCGATCCCGAGTCGCGCTTCCGCTATCTCCTCATGCCGTGGCTCTACACCCCCGCCTTTCTCGCCGATCCCGCCCAGGTCGACGCCACCGTCAAGCGCGCGCTCGAGTATCCCTTCCCGACGCGGCCCGAGGCGCTGGAGCGCCAGGGTCAGGGCATCCTCGAGTGGAACGGCTCGCGGCTCAAGGACATCAAGAAGATCCGCGTTCCCTCGCTCGTGCTCGTCGGCCGCGACGACAACTTGACGGTGCCCGCCTTCTCGCGCGTGCTCGCCGCCCTCATCCCCAAGGCGCAGCTCAAGCTGATCTCGGGCGGGCACGGCTTCACCGTCGAATGCTGGGAAGCGTTCAACCGCGCCGTCCTGGGATTTCTCCAGGCGGTGAAGAAGTAGCGTTCGCTCTGAAGGGCGCCGCCATGGGGCGAGGACCGAGTTGACCGCGGGGAGACTTGCGGGCAGGAACGCCCTCGTCACCGGCTCAACGAAGGGAATCGGGCTCGGCATCGCGCGCGCGTATGCCCGGGAGGGCGCGCGCGTCATCGTGAACTCGCGGAGCGCCGAGGATTGCGCGCGCACCGCTCGCGAGCTGGGTGAGGCAGCCGTCCCCATCGCCGCCGATCTCTCGCGCACGGACGAGGTCAGGCGACTGGCCAAGGAGGCGCGCGCGGCCGTCGGGGGAAGGATCGACATCCTCGTGAACAATGCCGGCCAGCCCCGCGTGGCGCCATCCGAGAGCCTGCCCGAGGCCGACTACCGCTACACCATGGATCTCAACCTGACCTCCTGCCTGGTGATGACCCAGGAAGTGGTGGGAGACATGCTGGCGGCCGGCGAGGGCTGCATCATCCACGTCAGCAGCATGAACGGCTCGGTGCCCTTCCCGCAGCGCCTGGCCTACTGCGTGTCCAAGGCCGGGCTCAACATGATGACCCGGGTGATGGCCATCGAGTGGGCGGCCCGCGGCGTGCGTGTCAATGCCATAGCCCCGGGCTATGTCGAGACCGATTTCATCAAGAACCTGTCCGCGCGAGGGGTCCTCGACCCTGCCAAGCTTGCCCGGCGCACGCCCATGGGCCGTATCGGCAGGCCGGAGGAAATTGGTGAAGTAGCAGTCTTTTTGGCTTCATCCGGGGCTTCCTTCATCACGGGTGAGATCCTGACCGCGGACGGAGGATGGTCAGCCTACGGCTATCTTTGATAGGGTGCCTAGAGGGGTGTAAACAAAGCGATACACCCCGTCGTCCTAGCTGGACAGGAGGCATCCCTTGAGAGCACGCGTCGGCAGCCTGCCCCTTCTCGCCGTGGCCGTCCTAGCCGCTTCCGCCTGCTCGAGCGCTCCCCGCTCCAGGCAGGCGGCGGTACCCGCTCTCCAGGCCGCCCCCGAGCCCGCGCCGGCGGTTCGTGTCACGCTTCCCGCGACCAGCCTCTCCGAGGAACAGCGGATCGTGCACGCGCTGAACCGGCTCGGCTATGGACCCCGCCCGGGGGACGTCGAGCGCGTGCGGCAGATGGGGCTCGCGAAGTGGATGGAGCGCCAGCTCGAGCCCTCGCGCATCCCGGACGAGCGCGCCCAGGCGGCCCTCCAGGCATTTCCCACGCTGACCCGGAGCGTGCCCGAGCTCGTGCTCGCGTACCCCGAGCCCGACCCCAAGCTCCTCGCGAAGGTGCAGTCCGGGGAGATGACGCAGCAGGAGATGCGGCAGATGGCGCCGCCGGAGCGACGGCCCTTTCGCATTCCCGCCGAGCTGCAGGCCGCCAAGCTCACGCGCGCCGTGATGTCGGAGCGCCAGCTCGAGGAAGTCATGACGGACTTCTGGTTCAACCACTTCAACGTCGACGCGCGCAAGGGGGCGGTGAAGTGGATGGTGGCCGACTACGAGCGCACGGCCATCCGCCCGCACGCCCTCGGCAAGTTCCGCGATCTCCTGCTCGCCACGGCCCGGCATCCCGCCATGCTCTTCTACCTCGACAACTGGATGTCGACTCGCGCCGATCTCGTCATGGCCGCGGGTCCCAACAAGGGCCGCCGGATGGGCCTCAACGAGAACTACGCGCGCGAGATCATGGAGCTCCACACCCTCGGCGTGGACGGCGGCTACACCCAGCAGGACGTGATCGAGGTAGCGCGGGCCTTCACGGGCTGGACCATCGAGCGCCCGCGCGAGCAGGGCACCTTCGTGTTCCGGCCGGCCGCCCATGATCAGGGCGCCAAGAAGGTGCTCGGCCATGTCCTGCCGGGCTACGGGGGCGAGCAGGACGGCATCCACGTGATCGACATTCTTGCGCGGCATCCCGCCACGGCGCGGTTCATCGCCACCAAGCTTGTCCGGCGCTTCGTGAGTGACGAGCCGCCGCCCGCCCTGGTCGAGCGCGCCGCGAGGACTTTTCAGGACACCGACGGCGACATCCGCAAGGTGGTGGCGACCATCGTCTCGTCGCCGGAGTTCTTCTCCGCGGATGCCTACGGGGCCAAGATCAAGAAGCCGATCGAGCTCGTGGCGAGTGCGGTGCGCGCGGTGGGCGGAGAGATCGCCCTGCCGGGCGAGCCGGGCAGCCAGCAGATGGGCGGAGGCCTCGCCCTCGCCCTGCAGGTCGCCAAGCTGGGCGAGCCCCTCTATCAGCAGCAGCCGCCCACGGGCTATCCGGACGTGGCGGAGGCCTGGGTAAATACGGGCGCGCTGCTCAACCGGCTCAACTTCGCGCTTGCCCTCGCGCAGAACCGCATCCCGGGCGTTCAGGTCGACATCGGCCGCGCCGTCGGCGCCGCCGACCGCGAGAAGCCCCCGCAGGTCCTGGACGCCCTCCTCGCCTCGCTGCTCCAGGGACAGGCGAGGCCGGAGACGCGCGCTGTGCTCGCCGCTCAGCTCGACAATCCGGAGATCATCCGCGCCACTTCCGACGACCGGAAGGCGGCGGCGGGGCGCCCGGCGGCGAATACCCCCACGGCGAATACTGATGTCGACAAGCTCGCGGCCCTCGTCCTGGGCTCGCCGGAATTCCAGAGGAGATAGTCCCGTGGACTGCCACTGCACCCGACGCTCGTTCATGAAGGGCGGCGCCCTCGCCCTGCTCGGTCTGGGCGCCATCCCGCGCTTTCTCGTCCGCGCGGCTTACGCCCAGGGCGGGGTCTCCCGGCCCAAGATCCTCATCGCCGTCTTCCAGCGCGGCGCCGTGGACGGGCTGAGCATGGTCGTGCCACACGGCGATCCCAGCTACTACGGCGCGCGCGGAAGCATCGCCATCGCGCGGCCGGGCGGGAGCCAGGGCAGCCTCGACCTCGACGGCTTCTTCGGATTGCATCCGTCCATGGCCGCGCTGAAGCCGATCTGGGATGACCGGCGCCTCGCCCTCGTTCACGCCTGCGGCTCCCCGGACACCACGCGCTCGCATTTCGACGCGCAGGACTACATGGAGTCGGGGACGCCCGGCGTGAAGAGCACCCCGGACGGCTGGCTGGCGCGCGGGCTGCAAGCCGCGCCCGCCACGAGCTCTTCGCCATTCCGCGCCGTGGCCATGGGCTCCCAGATGCCACGGACGCTCCGGGGCGAGCTTGGCGCCATCGCCATGGGAAGCGCGGGCGACTTCGATGTGAAGCAGGGCATGGCGGGCATGGGCGGCGGGGTCAACGCGCGGGCGGGCTTCGAGTCCCTCTACGAGCAGGGCGTCAAGGACATCTTGCACGGCACGGGCCGAGAGACCTTCGAGGCCGTCAAGATGCTCAAGGCGGCCAAGCTCGAGCGCTTCCAGCCCGAGAACGGCGCCCAGTACCCACGGGGAAAGTTCGGCGACAATCTCAAGCAGATCGCCCAGCTCATCAAGGCGGACGTCGGGCTCCAGGTCGCCTTCGCCGACATGGGCGGCTGGGACACTCACGCTGCCCAGGGCAACGAGCGGGGTCAGCTCGCGAGCCGTCTCACGGAATTCTCCGATGGCCTCGCCGCGCTCTATCGCGACCTCGGCGATCGAATGGCCGACGTGGTCGTGCTGACCATGTCCGAGTTCGGGCGCACGGTGCGCGAGAACGGCAATCGGGGCACCGACCACGGCCACGCCACGGCCATGCTCGTGCTCGGCGGCCCCGTCAAGGGCGGGCGCGC
>WNEZ01005056.1_pt1 | contig 11533 bp, 12 predicted proteins | sample 5400521 | NCBI WGS metagenome assembly WNEZ01 (sample SAMN13153339, study PRJNA577476) | soil metagenome | isolation source: 120 cm saprolite under Douglas fir tree site 2 hole 1 replicate 1 | place: USA:California | collected 2015-04-18
AAACAAGAACGTCATTTTGCGTTGGAGGCAAGGGTTAAACGAAAGAAACTTGAACGTGATAGATGACCTGTTTGCCCCTGAATACGTGGGCCATATCACTGGAGTCCCGGGACCGGTGCGAGGCCCCGCGGCGTTTAAGCAGCTGTTCACCGGATATCTAGCCGCCTTCGATGTCAACGTCACGCCCGAGTTCCTCATCGCGGAGGGCGACATGGTGGCAGTCCACGATGTCAATCGGGTCAAGCACACCGGTGAGTTCCAGGGTATCCAGCCGACGGGCAAAGAACTGAGCCTTACCAGCACCGACATCTACCGGATCGTGGACGGCAAGGTTGTGGAGCAGTGGTACGAAGCTGACTCCACCGGCATGATGCAACAACTAGGCGCCCTCACTACACCAAAGCACGTCGGAAGCTAGGCGTTCGGCGAGCGCAAGCTCGGAAGTTTGGTAGACCGGGCATTAGCTCAATTTCTGGCCGTAATGTCAGAACCCGCGCTGGACGGCTTCTGCTTGCATGGCTTTCCAGCGGGCCGCCTCCCTCTCTTGCCTTTCCTGCGCATGGCGGTAGTCGCTGCTGCGTTGGCGGTCAAGGCGCTCCCGTATGGCACTGATCACGGCTTCAGCATCAGAGCCGTCAGGCATTCGCCCCCCGTGCGCCGCCGCCCAAGCGGCTTCGATTGCTGCGTTGTAGTCCGCATAAAAGCGCTCGCTGCTAAGCCGCTCCGACAGTTCTCTAGACGAGACTCCCGCCAGTCGCGGCACTCGGGACCGCAGTCCTTCCGAGCGAAGCGCGGCTGCGACTATCTCCCGGTTAGGGACGCGGGGGCGGCGGTCACGCCAATCCACCAGCGTCAGTCACTCAGCCAGCAGCGGGCCGATCATTTCCATCAGCTGCTTCAAGACTGTCGTCGGGACGTAGGGCGCTGTTCGAAAGGGCAGAGCATTGGTGGACCGTTCGATGAATCCGGCGCTTTCTAGCCGGGCGGCGTGGAACCACGGGTTCGGCACCACGTTCGGAATGGCGTCGCCTTCCAGGTAGTTGTGCCCTTTGCCCATCTGGTCAATGAACGCCCGCGCCAGCACCATGTCTGTGGACGTCAGCTGAGCCATCGCATTGAGAATCGCTTCAACTTCCAGCGGGTCGATCCTGTCCGGAGTGGCGCTGCCAGCCAGCACAGCAGCCAGGTAGCGAACCTTCTGGCGGTCTGTGGTTTGAAGGCTATCGCGCATTACACGCATCACCAAGGCAGCAAAGTCATCGCTTTCAAGAAACGTTCGATCGACCTTGCCTTCGACCAGCTTCATGACGGCATTCATTTCTTCAGCCAAGGCGTCCAGCTGGCGCTGCTTGTACTCGTCCCCGTAGACGCCCATCAACTCCGTGATGATCGGTCCGACGACCGGCACATTCACGAGCGCGGCACGGTTGATTGCCCTGATCGCCAGCGACATATCGTTGCGAGCCCGCTTCGTGCCCATTACGGCTCGTGCACCAGAAGCTGGTTGGCGCGCTGGTCCGAAGACATGGCGATGAGGTTGTCTCGGTCTAGGTAAAGCGAGCGAAGGGCGCGGCGAGCCACCGCCATGGCTGTCCCGGCAGCTGACACGATCTCGCGTCGTTCGAGCTTTCGACCATGGACCAGTGCGCTGCGGATCGCGTAAACGGCGCCCAGAGCGTCCATAAGCTTCTCTCTGTCGCTGCCTGGCTGCGGCTCAATCAATTTTGCCAGCGAAGCAGTAACACGAAACGTTGTCTCGGTCGATCCACCGCAAATGTTCTCCCAGGCGATGACCGCATCGATTAGTTGGTCTTCCCATGAATTCCGTTCGGCCCTGGCGCGAGACAGGCGTTCAGCTGCGATGTCGAGTCGTGAGTCATGAAGGACTTCAAGTCGCGCGGCCCATCCCTCGACTTCAGGAACATCGTCGGGTGAAATGCCTTCGCCATGGACTGAGTAGCTGGGTGTGCTCCATAGTTCCATGCTGTTCGGTCCGGGTCCGAGAATTGCCCGCCAGCGTTGGACCGGCGGCATGACGTCATCGAACGCCAAAGCCACTGAGGCGCCGACCAGCAGGAATGCTCGATCCGCCAGCGCCTCAGCGAGCGCATACCGTTGATCGTTCTGAGCCCTTTGCATCCATGACCGCACAGACACGCGTACCGCCAGAATCGGACCGGCCATCATCGCGATTCCGGGGCCTTGAATCAGTGGAGAAACCAGGCATCCCCACGGCAGCCTCAGCATCAGGCCGGGCTGCATGCTCACGTCTAGTCCCATGACCATCCACGTCGGGTACGTGTGTTCGCGCGCAGTCGCAATAAGCCGCCGAAGGTTTCGACGCACGGTCGCTTCCAGGCCCCTTCGATCGATGGCGGCTTCAATCAGCAGCGATTCCCGAAGGCTGTCTGCTACCAGTCCAGATGCGAGGTTATGGGCCGTGATGTTTGTGCCGCCACGACCGATCGTTAATATCCCACCGGCGGCACCGTGATCCAGTAAGGGCTTGAGTATCTGAGAACCTTCGATGACTGCCAATGCCCGCCTCTCGACGTCACGTCCCCCGAGTGGATGAGCTATCGCGGCCCACATCTTGTCGGTTTCGGTCAGGGCGGCCAACACTGGAAGCCGCTCTGCTAGTGCGTCTTCAGCTGCGTCGGTGACGACAGCAACAAGGCTCGTGACTTCGTCTGAGTCGCCTTGCGGTTTGCTCATTTCACAAAGAACAGCGCCACCAGCCGGGCCACTCGCTCACCGATGGCCTTAAACGTCGTGACACCGACCTGCCTTCACCTGGCCACAACAACTCTTGCCAAGTGACTTGGCTTAGCTGATCCGAGCCGCAGTAGCGGTAGGTCGGACTCTGGCCCATCTAACAAATAGTGCCCATGTGGGTACCCTTTCGCTGGTGCCTGAACCCGAATCCAATCACCCGCGCGGGACCCGGAACAAGCCAGTCCCAAAGGCTCTGTGGGATGCGCAGGCATTCATGGGTAAATGGACCGAAGAGCGCATCAAGGCGATCCCGACGCTGCCTCCGCTGCTCTATCACTACACAACCGCCCAGCCGCTTCTCAGCATCTTTGAAACCCGCCAACTCTGGGCTACCAATGCCGTCTACACCAACGACCAGACCGAGATTCTGCATTCGATTTTCCAACTCAGGGGCGTCATCGAAAAGGACCTGAAGAACCGCCAGAGCGATCCTGCCATCGACTCAATGCTCACTGTTGTGGAGGAGTTCTACACGATCGTCGAGGCATACCTTGTGTGCTTTTGTGCTGACGGTGACCTCCTCAGTCAATGGCGCGCATACGGACAGCAGGGCGGGTACGCCATAGGTTTTGATCCCGAGGTGCTAAATCACGTCCCCTTGGCAGGTCGAGCGCTGTTGCTTCCGGTCGTCTATGACCACGCGCAGCAGGATGCCCTTGTTCACGATCTCGTGAGCCGCTGGCGGAAGCTCTTTACTGACATCCCGCCTACTGACGACAATCACCAGGTTCGCCGCCTCGGCGCATTCGTGTTCGCTCAGTGCTTCGCTCTACTCGCCATTGCTTTCAAAAGTGTGGCGTTCAGTGAGGAGAAGGAGTGGCGATTGGTTTGTTTGAGGCAGAGAGTCGTGGACGACGCCGGTCCGGAACTTCGGTTTCGCGCGCGCGACTCACTCATCACCCCTTACCTTGCCATCGGCGCGGAAGACCCCACGACCGCACGCCTGCCTGTTCGCCGGATCGTCATGGGGCCGACGAGATACCCCCAGGTCGCGGGATTCGGACTGCTTCGTCTCCTGAAGAAGCTCGGATATGACGAATCCGCTGTCGCCATAGACCCGTCAACAGTTCCTCTACGGATATAGCCGACTGTCGTGAGGACACGCAGCCGGTCGGCTCAACATCGCAAGATCGCAGAGACGAAGCGCGTGGTTCAGCTTGCGCTCGGGGATGCGGTCCGGCGCGACCATCCGGAGGTTGAGAAGTACGTGCCGATGCCGCGCCGCGTGGACCCGGTTCCGGTGAGGAGCGAAGCAATCGGGGTGCTCTTCCCCGGTGAGGCAGCGGCACGCCTCGGCATCACCAGGGCCGAGGTCGAGAGGATGATTGCGCGGGGAAGATGCGGGCGCTGCCGACGGGGTTCACGGTGACGGTGCCGACCAGCGAGGTGGAGCGCGTTGCCTTGGAGCGAGCTAGACCGCGATAGACTCGCCGCACATGTCGATCATGGTTGTGCAGTTGGCGAACACCGGGATTCTGTTCGGCGCTGATCGCAACATCACGTCGCAGGTAACTCTCCAAAACGGTTCGACCGCGATCGTCCTAACGGGCCAGTCGCAGTCTCCGAAGGTTTTGAAGTGGCCGAATCAGGAGGTAATCGTTGGTTATGTCGGCCAGGCGGAGCTTGCCGGAATTTCGACGGACCAGTGGCTTTATTCGTTCATCGGTAGCCATCTTCAGTTCAACCACTTACAAGACGTGGCTGACGCGCTGACGGCAGACCTCAACGCCTTGTTTCACACATTCCCAACCGAGCCAATGGTGCTTCATCTCTCCGGTTTCGAAATGGATGTTGGCCAGTGGAAGCCCCGCATCTTCTTCATCCGGAATACGACAGCGCTGCTCCCGAGTGGGGCTTATATAGTAGGCAATCAGTTCGACTGCTCCGAGGAAATCACTCAGCCCTACTATTTCGGAGCAGATTCTGGGAACGTCATTCGAGGCAAGGTCACCTTCCCGCAGTACTTCAGCTTCCGGCAGGGCTACAGTCTGGGGACGTTCAACACAATCGACGCTGCACTCAGACTCTCGATGGATACGCTTGTCCAGGGCGGATTACAGCCCGTTCCTACGACGCTGACTGACCTCGCCGATCGGATGAAATTTCAGATACACGGGTACGGTGCGTACTTCGCCGCCTTCTACACACCTTTTGAGCAATACGTCGGCGGTGGTGCTGATGTAGTCACGGCGGCGTGGCCCTGAGCAAACTCCTGCCGAGGCGCGAACTATATAAAGCCATTGCCAACGTTTCTGAAGGCTTCTCCCGCTCTGCCACGTCGCCTTGATCGCCCATGGCGACCGCGCCTGCTGCCCCTGCGGCGGTTGCAGCTACCCAGTCAGCATGGGTCGCCTCGAAATGCTGAGTGGCTGTGAGCTCCATCCTGCGCGGGAGTGTGAGCACTGGCGCGACGTGTGGGGGAGTCGTCTGCGTAACCCGTTGATCGCCCCTGTAACCTTGTAGCGCTCGAATGGACGCTGCCACGCTGCACAGCGTCTCGGAAGTGATCACCAGCGTCGCGGAACTCGTGGGGGTCGTTGGGTTCCTGGCAATCTTCGCCTTCCTCGGCCGTGCTATTCGTCAACGCATCCAGTCAGGGGCGGACGTGGACATGAGGATGCTTGGTAACACCCTGTCGGTGCGCGGGCGGCAGGTTAGTGAAAGCGATGCACTGAAGAGCGTGACCGAGGTGCTGCCGTCGGTGCTGAACGCCGCAGCCGATGCTGAGGCGAGGCTGAAGGCGCTGGAGGTCGCAACGAATCCGGCCTTGCCAGCGCCCAGCGACAATCAACGTGCGCCAGAACCAGAGGAGGACGCCGAGGAGGAAGAGTCTGTGCCGTCAGCAGAGGACCGGGCCAGAGCGAGCGGCGTCGGTAGTCTCGGGCAACCGCATCTGCTGTGGATTGATTACCGGTCAACCGCGCGCGTCATGCAGATTCAGCAGGCTATAGGTGCCGGATGGACCGTATCGGAACAAGGCGACTTTGACAGTTCAGTGCGCGCCCTGGAGCAACTCTTTTTCGACGGAGTTGTCTACGTTTGGCGCGGCGATGGATTCGATTTCGCCCACGTCAAGGCACTGACGGACGCCATCAAACGACAGGCGATTGACAAGCGAACGCGGCTGCTCGTCTACGACTCAGAGGCTCGGCTGGATGCCGATCAGACGGGCAATGTATTGCGGCAAGGCGCAACGATGGTTACGTCTTCAGCGGTGGACCTGGCTGTGGCATTGACCGGCACGTACTGCGGACAGTGCGGGCGGTTGCTGCCCGAACCGAGCGCACCGTTCCCCAGTCGTATGCCTTGTCCTCAATGTGGGTCAGCCAAGCGGCTGTTCAAACGGGAACTTTCCGGCACCCTTCACTTCAGGGGTAGTCGCGGCCCTGTTGACATGAAGCCGAGCTAGGCCGCCGCCGTCTACGCGCCGATTGCGATCCGGCTGGGGCTAGTCGCCTCGGTCGCTCAGGCCACCTTCGCCCGGTAGGTGTAACTAAGGGTTGGCACCCCTCTCAAGCGTCCGTGACCTGGCGACCCCGGCCTGAGAGTGAAGTTACCGATCATCGAGAGCCCCGTAAGAGCAATTGGTTGAGCTCGTCGGATCCGATTCCGACTACCGTTATTGCCCAAATCTGCTGATCTGCCAAGCCCGCGCGCTTCAGGCCCATTACCTCGTCGCGGTTCAGCGTCGTAACAATGAACGCCGGCCGGGGACGATCGGGGTGGACGGGTATCCGGCTCGCCGCGGACCTTCGATGAAATCGAAATCCCTCGGCGGCCAGCTGATTGCGAAGCTCCGCCACTAGCCGTCTGGCCTCGGGCGCCGCCCACCGACGGGCCGCGCTGAAGATCCGGCCACCGATCTCCCGCCTGGCCGCCAGCCGCCTCGCCTGGCGTTCCGAAATGCCGAGCGCGACGGCGATCTGGTTCGGACGAAAGTCGGATGCCACAAGCCCCTGGCTGAGCATGAGCCGATACGCGGCGGGGTGGATCTTCGGGTTCTCTTGCAGCGCCTCGAGGAAGCTCACGAGCGTCTGAAGTTCCTGCGGCGGCGCGGTCTGACTGCCAATTGCGCGGTACGTTCGCAACAAGCCTTTGTAGTAACGGCGGCTAGGACGCGCATTGCTCGTTTCCTCTTCTTCTGCTCCGAGCTGCTGCCTCGCCCGAAGGCGCGCCCTCCGCCACGCCGATTTAAGATCAGCCTCTTGCGGAGCGGTAGGTGCTGGCGGTTTGCGCTCCAGCAATTGAACCAATGACCCAAACCGGATGAAGTAGGCACCGTGAGGTCCGCGAATGGCGTACAGCTCCCCGCTCCGGATCTTGAGTCGCAGCGTCTCGACGTGACAGCCCAGACGCCGAGCCGCAGCGTCGAGCTTGACCAGCGTTACGTCAGACGCCACACGCCTCTTCTTCTTGGGCTTCTTTCGGACCGCCATAGCCGTCAATTCTCGACCGCAGGTTCAAGGTTACGGTCACAAATTTCCACAGTGGATGTATTAGAAGAATTTCGGGCGGCGCCAACACTCTCGGGGTAGCCGCACCGACGAAGCTTCCGGCCCCAGTGTGCATTTGAATAGCTCTTCGGACCGAGTCACCATGGTCCGTCCCGCGAAGAGCGGCGCGGACATCAGGGGTCGGCCGAAGGCGATTTTCAAGAAATCCCAACGAGGTTCGTTCTGCTGCTCGCGTTGGCGCCCGCCTGCCCGCGCGGTAGCGCCGAATCAGCTAACCCGACTGAACTCAGCTCCTCAGGAGGTCTGTATGAGCTCACCCGCCCGACGCTACCTGCCGGCTGGACTCGTTGCCGTTAGCACCCCGTCACCAACGCCGTCACCCATCGACTCAACAACCTTGGGCGAGCAGCAGCTCGCGTATTTCGAGGAGCTCGGCACCTCAATCAGGCTGGCTGTCCAACACGCTGTCGTCTTCACGCTGCATGCACTACTGGTGGCGGCGGAGCTTGCGCTCGCTGTCGGCACTGTTGCGTTGGTCGTTCGGCTCGGCACGCCGTGGCTGCGGCGCGCGATGAACCGGCGACCCATCGCAGGGACACGCATCCTGCCGCCAACGGATGCCAGTTTTCACCCCGAGGCCTGGGTCGCGTGTTTCCGAGCGCTCTACGCGATGGCCAGGCCTCGGTGGAAGAGCTGGCTGGTCGGCCAGCCGTCGGTGGTCTTCGAGTACCGCGCACGCGACGGCCGGATCAGCTCTAGCTGCTGGTTTCCCGCGGACCTCGCGCATACCGTGAGCAATGCGCTCGCCGTAGCGGTGCCAGGAGTCGAGCTGCGTACCGGCCAGGAAACCGAGCTGCCGCGACTGCCGGCGGCGCGGGCGCGACTGCGCCTTTGGCGTGAGCCGCTCTATCCGCTTGGCACGCCGCGAGTCGACGCTCTCGCCTCGGCGGTCGCGGCGCTCGCCGAATGTGATGAGTCTCTGCTGCAAATCAGCATTGCACCCGACACCGGCTGGGAGCGCCGAGCCGGTCGTCGCCTGGCGCAGCTCTCTGGCGACAGACCTGCCGTGCCGCTGGCGATCCGGATTCTGCTCAAGCTCGTGAGCCTGCCGTTCGACCTCTTCTTCGAAATCTTCTGGAGCTCCCCGTCGACGGCCTCATATCAGCCGACGCCGCCGCCGCGAGGCAAGCCATTGAGGCCGCGCCTGCCAGAGGGGAAGGCCTATGAAGCTTGCTGGCGAGCAGACGTCCGCATGTGTAGCTGGGCTGATATGTCCTCCATCGCTCGCGAGAATTTGCGTCCCGTAGCGGCGGCATTTCAGGCGCTGGATGGCGAGAATCGTCTGCGCCAGAAGCGCGTCTGGTGGCGTCCCAGCTTCGATGACTCTCTGCGCAATCGACTCGGCCCCTGGGCCGGCAACGTCGTCTTGACCGCGTCGGAACTGGCCCAGCTATGCCACTTGCCGCTCGCCGGTGTAGCCATGGATTCGGCCCATGTCCGCGTCGCGCCTACACACGCGTTGGGTGGCACAGGGAGCGTCCTGGCGAGACTTGAGGACCAGAAGCAGACAGCAGTTCAGATCGCTCAGGCAGACCGCCGTCAGCACTTGTGGACTGTCGGTCCGACGGGAAGCGGCAAGAGCACGCTGCTGCTCAATCTCGCCCTTCAAGACATCAAGGCAGGGATTGGCGTTGGCGTCATCGACCCCAAGGGCGACCTGATCCGCGATCTTCTCGAGCGTATCCCCAGCGCGCACCAGGACCGCCTGGTCCTCTTCGATCCCGCCCAACGCGACCGTCCGCTTGGACTAAACGTCCTTGACTGCGATAAGGAGCACGAGCGAGAGCTGGTCACTGACTCGGTGGTCAGCATCTTCCGCAAGACCTACGAGCGCTTTTGGGGGCCAAGGACCGACGACATCCTTCGCGCTGCAGTGCTGACTCTGCTCAGGCATCCAGGCACCACGCTCTGCGACGTACCGATCCTGCTACTCGACCGCGGGGTGCGATCGCGCCTGACTAAGCAGCTCGACGATCCCATTGGTTTGCAGCCTTTCTGGCAGGAGTACGAGGCTTTCGCCGAGGGCCAGCGGGCCCAGATGGTCGGGCCCGTGCTGAACAAGCTGCGTAGCTTCCTGCTCCGTCCCACGGTCTGCAATGTGCTCGGCCAAAGCCGGTCGACCGTCGATTTCGCCGAGATCATGGACCGGGGCGGCATCCTGCTGGTCAACCTCAGCAAAGGTGCGCTCGGCGAAGAGTCGAGCCGGCTGCTTGGCTCGTTCATCGTCTCCCGGCTCTGGCAGGCGGCACTGCGCCGAGCGACGCGACCGGAGAGCTGGCGGCCGGACTTCAACCTCTACCTGGACGAATTCCAGAACTACCTCCACCTGCCGCAATCCCTGGACGATGTGCTGGCGGAATCCCGCGCCTATCGGCTCAACCTGACGCTGGCCAACCAGCATCTCGGTCAGTTGCGCGACGCCACGCGTCAGGCGGTCGAGGCCAACACCCGAACCAAGGTCGTCTTCCAGCTGAGTCAAGAGGATGCGCGGCATCTCTCACGCGAGTTCTCACCGCTCACCGAATCGAACCTGCAAACGCTCGGCCTTCACCAGGTTGCAATCAGCCTGTGCCTGCACGGCCACACGGAGGCAGCGTTCACCGCGATCACGCAGCCTGCGCCACCAAGCCTGGGTGCGGAGCACGCGGCCGAGCTCGCCGCGCAAAGTCTCAGCCGACACGGTCGGCCGCGCATCGAGGTGGAGGCCGAGATTCACGCGCGGTTGGCAAGCCTCGGCTTCCGCGGTGACTTCAAGGAGATCGCCTGAGCGAAGTGGCTTCATGCGCTCCTTCACGCCCCAAGCTCGAGCACCCTTCACGCGACCCTTCACGCCCTGGCGTGAACCCCTCATCGAGTTCAATTCGGCCCGATTTGTCCTCGGGACTGTCTATCTACAAAGACAGACGTCCCTTCCGAATCCTCGAACTCCAGCGCGAAGGAGCGCACCGCTCCAAGGACGAGATCGAACCGACCATCCGTGACCTGGCCATCTTGCAAGAGCTGGACTCGCACCGCTACCTCGACCGGAACCAGATCCAGGCTCTCTTCTTCCCTGGACCAAGAAACTGCCAGTACCGGCTCCAGTGGCTCCTCGACCACGGACTGCTGACACGCTGGCGCGCCACGACGCGACCTGGTCGGGTGTGCCGCGCGTCTATTTATCTGGTAGCTCGGCGGGGGGCAGCGCTGCTTGCGGAATGGCGCGACCAGGACCCACGCCCTTTCATCAAGCGCGCCGAGAATGCTCTTGCCCGCCGCTTCCACCTCGTCCATCAGCTGGAGGCGAACCAGTTCTTCGTCGGCCTCGCCATTGCCAGCCGGAACGCTCGAGACCTCGGCCTCTACCACTGGGTCGGCGAGCACGAGATCATCGCCGCCTACGCAGAGTCTGAAGAGCACGGCCCGACGCCAGACGGATGGGGTCGCCTTCTCACTGAAGACCGCGAGCTACTCCTCCACCTGGAATGGGATCGCGGCACCGAGCAGTCGCGACGCCTTCGCGCCAAGCTGCAGGCTTACGTTCGCTACTTCGTCGATCGACCGCGCGCCTCGGCGAATCAGGTGCTCTGGGTAGTTCCATCCGGTGCCCGAGAGGAGCAGCTGGGACACCTTCTTCGTGATTTCGCGGATGCCGATCGGGAGGGCTGCCGCTTTTGGACCACCACCCGCGACCTCCTCGACGGGGCCGGACCGCTGGCCGCGATCTGGTCTGACGGTGTCGACCGCGCCAGACAGCCACTCGCCTCTATGCCCGGGCTGGCTCGCACGCATCGCCCGATCGAGGACAGCATCTGCAAGCCGGAGTGGTGGCTGCGACGCTTAGCCGGAGGAGCAGGGGCATGAGCCGGCGCCTTCGGATTTCAGAGGGGCCGGACTCTGGCCCCCTCCACGGCCCGGGGTCCAACTCGGACCCCCACTTATGGCATCGGGGGTCAAGCGCTTGGCCCCCTCGGCGTACACCTCCGCGCAGGCGTAGGCAGGACCCGGACCAGGAACCGATCGTCATCTCGTCGCCCCGCATCGAGGTTTGCTCTGACGCGCATTGGCAGAGTGCCATCAACATGCTGGCTGAACTTCTCGCACCCGCCTTCGAGCGTCGTCCGGGCGACAGCAAGGCTGCGTGACCAAGATAGGTTGCGTTGATCATTTAGCTGTGTCGCGCATAGCAACCTAACTAGGTTGAGTTGTACAATTGAATAGCCCTTACATGAGCAACCTAGCTAAGAAGGCGGCCTCGACCGCTG
>WNEZ01008312.1_pt1 | contig 11533 bp, 7 predicted proteins | sample 5400521 | NCBI WGS metagenome assembly WNEZ01 (sample SAMN13153339, study PRJNA577476) | soil metagenome | isolation source: 120 cm saprolite under Douglas fir tree site 2 hole 1 replicate 1 | place: USA:California | collected 2015-04-18
CGAGCTCGGCGGCCAGCCGGCCGTACCCCTCCTCGTCGTCGAATGGCATCCGGACATAGGAGATCCCTTCGGCGAGGCTCTGCCAGACCGCGCGATCGACCGGCTGGCTCCGGGAGAACTTCTGGACCGCCTGCTCCACGCGCGCGCGAAACTCGTCCTCCGTTATCGCGGTGTCGGCGACGCCGATCACACTGAACCCGGACGGAAGGTAGCGGTTGAGGGCGAGGTTGTAGAGCGCGGGCATCAATTTGCGCGCGGTCAGGTCCCCCGAGGCACCGAAGATCACCATCGCCGCCGGATCGGGTGTGCGCGGCAGGATCAGCCCGTCCCGCAGGACGTTCTGGGTCAGCGGTGCGGTCGCGGCCTGGGCCATGGCTATTCAGACCTCACGGGGTGCCCCCCGAATTCATTGCGCAGCGCCGCCAGCACCTTGGCGCTGAACGAATCATCCTGGCGCGACCGGTATCGCATGAAGAGGCTCATCGCCAGTGCGGGTGCGGGCACGGCATGCTCGAGCGCCTCCTCCAGCGTCCATCGCCCCTCGCCCGAGTCTTCGACATAGCCCTTGATGTGGGCCAGGCCGGGATCGCGCTCGAAGGCGGCCTGGGCGAGCTCGAGCAGCCATGAGCGGATCACGCTGCCGTGGTTCCACAGCCGCGCGAGCTGCACAAGGTCGAAACCGAAGGGCGCCGCTTTCAGAATTTCGAATCCCTCCGCGTAACTCTGCAGCATCGAGTATTCGATCCCGTTGTGCACCATCTTGGCGTAGTGGCCGGCGCCCGACGGGCCGACGTACGCGTAACCATCGGTCGGCGCGAGTGTCTGAAAGATGGGCTCGACCTGTTTGAAAACCGCCTGGTTACCGCCCACCATCAGGTTGAACCCCACCTTGAGGCCCCAGACGCCTCCGCTGACGCCGCAATCCAGGAATTCCACCTGCTGCGAACGCAGCGCCTCGGCCCGACGGATCGAGTCTTTGTAGTTTGAGTTGCCACCGTCGATGATGACGTCGCCCGGTGAGACGACGCCGGACAACCGCTGGATGGTGTCGTCCACTGGAGCGCCGGCGGGGATCATCAACCAGAAGATGCGCGGTGGCTTGAGCTTCTGCCCGAGATCTTCCAGGCTGCTGGCACCAACCGCGCCGTCGCCGGCGACCGCCGCAACCGTCTCGGGCGAGCGGTCGTAGACGACCAACTGGTGACCTCCTTGCATCAATCGCCGGGTCATACCTGATCCCATCCGCCCAAGCCCGATGAGTCCAACTTGCATCAGAAACGGCTCTAACGCTCGCCTGGCACTGAAGCGCCGCTCGCGTGGGCCGGCAGGCCCGTTACGTTCCCGATCTTCACCAGGCCCTGTGCCACGTCGCGGGCCTGAATGCGAAGCACGCGCCGCCCATGGTTGCGCAACGCCTGGAAATCGCCGAGAGCCTGCGCCTGCTTGAGGACGCCGAACGAGAACGTCTCACCCGGAATCGGCAGATCGACGGGATCGTCGCCCACCAGCTGGAGGAAGACGCCCGTGTTGGGACCACCCTTGTGCAGCTGTCCTGTCGAGTGCAGGTAACGCGGCCCATAGCCCACGGTGGTGGCGACCCGGTACTTGTCCCGAATCGCGAGCCGGATGGCGTTGAGCGCGCGGTCATGCTCGGCACTGGGCGCGATGAAGGCCAGCAGCGCCACGTAATCGCCAGCGCGAACCTGGCCGAGCAGCGTCTGGATCGCCGCCTCCAGGGTCGCTCCCTGCTGGCCGGCCCATCGGATTCCCTCGCCGACGGTCGGCGGATTGCCCTCGCTGAGGACTTTCCTGGTGAGGTCCTTTGCCTCCTGCACGTTCGGCTGGTCGAAGACGTTGATGCCGAGGATCGCGCCGGCGACCGCGATCGCGTACTCCCACCGGAAGAACTCCGCCCCGATCGCGAGCGGATCGCTGAGCTTGAGCGTCACGACGGGATGGCCTGCTTTGCTCAGCGCCGCCAGAGCGCTGGGCTCGTCGTCACCCGGCAGCGCCAGCCGGACAAACAGTCGGTCGTCGCCATAGACCTCGGGTGCACCCAGCGCCTCGTCCGCGACGGGCACCAGGCCCTTGCCCTCCTTGCCGGTGCTCTCCGCGATCAACTGCTCGGCCCACACGCCGAAGCTCTGTAGCGAGGAGGGCGCGACGACCGTGATCTTGTCCCGCCCAACCTTCGATGCCTCGGCGAAAACCGCGCCCAGCCAGGCTCCGGGGTTCTCACCAATCGGGACGGACGGCGAACATGCCTGCGTCATCGTTGCCGCGCGGTCGAGCAGGCCGGAAAGGTCCACCCCGCAGAGCGCGGCCGGCACGAGCCCGAAGTACGACAGGGCCGAGTACCGTCCGCCGATGTCCGGCGGGTTGAGGAAGCTGCGCCGGAATCCTCGCCGGGTTGCCTCCTCGGCGAGCGGCGTTCCGGGATCGGTAATCGCGATGAACTGGCCGCCCTTCTGGCCCGCTTGCTGCCAGAAGTGGCGGTAGTGGGAGAGCGTCTCCAGCGTCGTCCCCGATTTGGAGGCGACGATGAAGACCGTCTTGCGAATATCGATCGCCTTCTCCAGGGCGATGATCGCGGCGGGATCCGTGGTGTCGAGGACGTGCACGTCGAGCGCACCACTTGAGGCGCCGAAGGTTTGCCGGAAGACTTCCGGGGCGAGGCTGCTGCCGCCCATTCCCATCAGGACCGCGTCTGTGAACCCCTCGCCGACCAGCTCCTTGCGGAGCGCTTCGAGCTCGGGGACCCGCTCCTCCATCCGGTCGCCGACCTGGAGCCAGCCCAACCGCTCGCGGATCTCGGTTTGCGCGCTCCCGTTCGACTTCCACAGCCCGGCATCTTTCTCGGCGATCCGGCGCACCACCGCCGCCTGTTCCAGTTGGTCCAGGCGCTTGTTGACGGCGCCTTCGATTGCTCCCAGCTGCGCCTCATGTGCGCCCACCGATCCCTGCTTGAGCTGCCGCTTCTTGTTCGCGATCCCCTCCAGCAGCTTGTCGATCGAATCGGCGAACAGTTTGACGCCATCGACGCGAAGGTCGTTGGTGACCTTGTCCATGTCGATGCCGATCGCCGCAAGATCGGTTAGGACCTTGCGGGCGCCCTCGACGTTTTCGAGCAGGCTGGGACGAACTTCGCCGTGTTCCTTGAACGCCATCATGGTTTGTTGCGGCATGGTGTTGACCGTCTCCGGGCCGACCAACTCCTCGACGTACATCACGTCGCTGTAGTTGGGATTCTTGGTTCCCGTGCTGGCCCAGAGGCAGCGTTGCACCGATGCGCCCGCCGCCCGCAGCTCGGCGAATTCGGGCCCATTGAAGATCCGCAGGAACGCCTGGTAGGCCATCTTCGCATTGGCAACGGCGGCCTTGCCCATCAACTGCTGCAGGCGCGCGCGCTCCGCCGGGTCCTTGGCGGCGGCGATCTTTTGTTCGAGCAGCTTGTCGACCGCCGTATCAACCCGGCTGACGAAGAAGCTGGCCACCGAGGCGACGTCGACCGGGTGTCCTTGCTTCATGCGCCGCTGCAAACCGCGGATGAAGGCGCGGGCGACGTCCTCATAGACCTTGACCGAGAACATCAGTGTGATGTTGATGTTCAGGCCGTCGGCGATGCATTGCTCGATCGCAGGCAGTCCGGCATCGGTCGCCGGGATCTTGACAAAGATATTCGGGCGCCCGACGCGGTCGAAGAGGTCATGGGCCATGGCGACCGTACCCTGGGTGTCGTCGGCCACGCGCGGCAAGACCTCGATGCTGACGTAACCGTCTTTGTGCTTGGTCTGGTCGTAGACGGGCTTGAGCACATCGGCCGCCAACTGGATGTCCTCGACGATGAGGCTCAGCATGATCTCTTCGTCTGGGATGCCGGCGTCGACAAGGGATCGGAGGGCGGCGTCGTAGTCGCTGCTGCCGCCGATCGCCTTCTCGAAAATCGTCGGGTTGGAGGTCATGCCGACCACGGCGTCCTCCTCGATCATTCGCTTGAGCTCGCCGGACGTCATCAGGCTCCGGCGGATGTAGTCGAGCCAGACGCTGGTGCCTGCCTCGTAAAGCTCGAACAAGGGATTCTTCGCCATCGCTCCTCCTATGGCCCGAGCGCTGTGGGGCCTGTCATTAGACTCTCACACCGCGCGGCTGCAGGTTTCCCTCGACTCTGGGGGAGGGCAGGGTGGCGGCGCTGTTAGGTCCCGACGCCGTTCAGGGTGATCCGCTGGATACCGGCATTGTCGACGATCGTGACGATGCCGGATCGCGGGCCGGTGCCTTGCGGGAGGAAGGTCACGCTGATCGTGCAGCTCGCCCCGGATGCCAGCGTGCTGCCGCAGTTCGTACTCATGGTGAAGTCACCGCCGCTCAGGCTGATGCTGCCGATCGACAGCGTGCCATTGCCCGCATTGAACAGGACCACATTCTGCGGAACGGTCGGATTGCCCACGCTTGCGCCGCCAAAGTTCAGGTATCCGGTGCTGAGCAATGCCCTGGCCGCGTTCCCGGTCCCACGCAGGCTCACGGTCTGCGTGCCGCCCGGCCCATCGTCGTAGAGCGTCAGGGCGGCGGCGCGAAGGCCGTAGCCGTGTGGCGCGAAGCTCACGGTGATGGAGCATGACGCGCCGGGTGCGATCGCCCGCAGGCAGTTGTTCGACTGCGCGTAGTCGCCGGCGGCGACCCCGCTGATCCCGATCGCGCGGATGGTGAGCGGCCCGTCGCCCGTGTTGGTGACCGTCACAATCTGCGGCGCCGCCGTGCCGCCCAGGTTCGCGCCGGGAGCGAGAAGCGCCGTGCTCAAGGTCGCCACTGGCTGGTAGGCGACGCCCGTGAGCCGTACAGTGTCGTTGGAGCCGGGAGCGGCGTTGCCGTCATTGGGCACTACCAGACTGCCGCTGCGAGTCCCCGACGCCCGCGGGGTAAAGGTCACGTCGATCGCGCACGACAGACCGGGCAACAACACCGGCGGGCAGTGCGGGGTTGCCTTGAAGTCACCGGTTGCCGCGATTCCCCCAATGCTGAGCGGACCGTCGCCGCGATTCGTCAACGTCACGGTTTGCGGCGCACTGCTGCCGCCCACGTTCTGGCTGAAGTTGAGGCGGTCGGGCCCGAGGTGGGCCAGCGCCATGGTCGCCACACCCAACACCTGGATCCGCTGCGGGCTGTCGGCGGAGTCGTCCGCGATGACGATGTATCCGTCGCGTTCCCCGAGCGTGCTCGGAGTGAAGGTGATCGTGATGTTGCAACTGGCGCCGGGCGCGAGCACCGGCGGGCAGTTGTTGCTCTGCGAGAAGTCACCGTCTTCGCGAATCGCGCTCAGGTGGAGCGGTGCCTGCCCGCTGTTGACGAGCTTGATGGTTTCTGACCCACTGCTGCTGCCCAGGTTCTGAGCGAAGATCAGCGACTGGCTGCTGAAGATCGCCGCCGGTTGCGCCAGGCTTCCCGTGAGCGGCACCGATTGCGACGCACCGCCCGAGGACCCGTTACCACCGGCATCGTCCTTGACGGTGAGCGTGCCGCTCCGCGTCTTCTTGTCGTCGGCACCGATCTGGCTGAGCGTAATGGTGATCTGGCAGCTGCCGTGGCCCGCTAGCACACTCGGACAGTTGTTGCTCTGGCCGAAATCCGGGTCGGTGCCCTTGTCGAGCGAAATCGAGGTGATGCGCAGCAGGCCGTCGCCGTTATTCGTAAGGGTCACCACGGCGGGCGGCGCCGGCGCGTTGAGTGGTTGATTGATGACAACCGCAGGCGGACTGAGCGTGACGAGGGCGGCCGTGGCCTCACCCTTCAGGGTAATCAGTTGCTGACCCCCGACCGCATCGTTGGGAATCACGACGCTACCGGTGTGGGGGCCAAGGGTCGCACGCGGCTGGAAGGCCACCTCGAAGGAGCAGCTCGTCCCCGGCTCGAGCTTCGCCTGGGCGCAGGTGTTCTTGAGGGGATCAAGGTAGAAGTTGTTCCGGTCGATACCCAGATCGACCGCCCCCATGATCAGCAGGCCGCTGCCCGTGCTCGTCACGGTTACGCTCTGCGGCTGGCTGCGCCCTGCCAGGTTGGTCGGGTCGAAGTTGACCTGGGTCCGCTGAATCCCAGCCTGGGTGACCCCGAGCCATCGGATCCGGCTGTTGAAGCTGTCGGCCACCAGCATCGCGCCCGAATCTCCGAGCATGCTGAGACCGCGTGGCCCATCGACTTCGGCCAAATCAGCCGGGCCGGCGTCGCCTTTGAGTCCGGAAGTACCGAGGCCGCTCACGGTCGTCACCGCCTGGCCGGCGAGGTCGACGCGGCGGACGCGGTGGTTCAGGTAATCCGCGACATAGACGTTGCCCTGGTCGACCGTTGCGCTCCAGGGGCGGTTGAAGTGGGCTTGCGCCACCGGGCCGTCGCCAGAGGCAGGCGCCCCATCCCCGGCGATGGTCTGGATGATGTTGGGCGCCTTCGGATTCGTGCTCACCGCACTCACGCGCCGAATCCGGTGGTTGAAGCTATCAGTGACGTAGAGGTTCGGCGTCGCGGCAGCGTCGAGCGCGACACCGTACGGGAAGTAGAGATCGGCCTGGCGCGCGTCGCCGTTCTCGCCACTGAACCCGAGCCGGCCCGTGCCGGCCACCGTGAAGATCGCGCCCACCGACGACGCATTGCCGTTTTGGTCGAAGTGCAGGCCACCGACGACTTCACGGACTCGACTGTTGTAGGTATCGGCGATGAAGAGGTTGCCCACCGCGTCGACCGCCAGTCCCGTTGGATAACTGAGCGCCGCCTGCGTCGCCGGTTTGCCCTCATCGGTGCTTGCATAGCCTGCCGTTCCCGTGCCGGCGACGGTCGCCATCGTCTGGTGCGTCAGGTCGATCGCGCGGACGACATTGTTGAACGTATCGGAGACATAGAGCACATTGCGCGCGGCGTCGAGTGCCCCGCCCATCGGATAGGCCAAGCGGGTCTGGGTGGGATGGCTCGAGGAGATCCCCGGACCGCGCGCCCCACCGATTCCGGCCAGCGTGCTGACGTCGTCCTCGTCCTGGTCACCGGTGGTGTGGTTATCCGCGTCCGTGTCGCTGGTTTTGAATGTTCGCACGGAATGATTGAAGGTATCGATGACGAAGCGCTGGCCGGTGACGGCCGGCACCGCCGCATTCAGCGGCGACCCGGAAGAAATCTGTGAGAGCACCGCGGCCGGGGCGGCGAATTGGGCTCGAACGGGTGGTTGACCGTTGCCCGCAAAGCTGGCCGTCCCGTTACCGGCTTCGACGTGAATGTTGTGCCCGGGCGAAGTGGCAAGCGAGCCTTCCAGGATCCGCACCAGGTTGTTGCCGGTATCGGCGATCACGACATCACCGTTCGGTCGAACCGCGACCCCCGTGGGTGCGGAGAGCTGAGCCAGGATCGCCGGGCCGCCGTCGCCGAACTCGCCGGCCTTGCCAGTACCTGCGACGGTTCGCAGTACCTGGTCCGCCCCCGCCAACTGCCGAATCACGTTGTTGCCGGTGTCCGCGATATACAGGTTCGGCTTCTCCACAACGGCCGGCCCCGATGGCAGGTTCGCCTTCTGGTCGAAGGCCAGGGCCGTTGGCTGCCGCAGGAGCGCCGAGGTACCGGCTACGCCGTCGGTGTAGCCCGCCGTCCCCGTGCCGGCCACCGTCGTCAATGAACCCTTGTTCAGGTCGAAGCGGCGGACCACATTGTTATAGGTATCCGCGATGTACAAGCCGTCGCCGCTGACAGCCAGGCCGCGCGGTTGGTTCAGCGGGCCGGCGACCAGCGTTCGAATCATGTCGCCGTCAATCACGCGCACGCGGTTGTTGAGGGTGTCGGCGACGTAGACCATCTTCCGCTTGTCATCCCAGGCGATCCCGTAGGGGGAGTTCAACGTAGCCTTCGCGGCCAGACCCTGATCGCCGGCGTAGCCGAAACTGCCCGTTCCGGCGATCGTGGTGATCACCGCGGTCTGCACACCGGTGGGGTTATCGATCGACGGGATGGTGACCGTCGCTTTGCGCACCTGGTGGCCGAACGTGTCGGCGATGTAGACGTCGAATTTGGTCACCTGGTATCCAGACTGGCTGACCTGCCCGATCGCGACCGCGTAGGGTCCGGCCAGTTGCGCCCTCGTCGTGTCACTTTCGTCGCCCGTAACCGCCAGGCTTCCGGCACCGGCAAACGCCACCTCGCTGTTGTCGATCAGGAGCCGAACCACATGATTCGCCGGGTCGGCAACGAAGGTATAGCGGCCGAAAACCGCCAGGCCGAACGGCTGTTGGGCGACCTCGGTCGGCTTACCCGCCGCCGGCGCGCCGGCATAGGTCGAGAGCTCGGGGCGACCCGGCAGCGAAGCAGCGGCCGCAACCACCAGCGGGGAGGTAACCGCCAGCTGTGGCAGGGCGAGGCTGGCAAGTAGGGCAGCGGGACCCAGGGCCCGCCACCACCGGTTGCCCCAGCGGCCCCGAATCCTCATGCGGTTCCCCCGTGCCTCTTCGACCCCCGCTGCATCATACGCTGAACTCCAGCCGGATCACCGCCGAAGGACCAAATCGGTGGGTTGCGAGCGACCCATAGTCACCAGGAACGGCGCGTCGGCCTCGATCGCGGAGCCGGCTCGCTCGCCGAAGGGGTTGGCCACGATCGCCTGCAGCATCCGCGGGCCGAGCAGGTCGTGATATAGCACCAGGATCGGGTACTGGAAGGCGCCGTTTCCGTCGGTCACGATCTTCTTCGGCAGCGGCGACAGCAGCGCCGGGCTACCCCAGTTGAGGAAGACGATCGGCGTGTTCGGTGGGAAGCCTGTACCGACGGCGCTCGTCACGAAGCCGGGTGGCCCGATCGGCGGGTTGAGCGCGACGGACGGCATGAAGCACGGAATCCGGTAGGTCGCATCCGCTTCCCGCTGCCGGAAATCGTCGGCGCGGATCAGGTGGACGCCCTCGGACCGGCTCCGCACGTGGATGTCAAGCGTGAAGTGGCCGAAGACGTCGGTCGTCCGCTCGAAACTTTCGGGCGTCCCGCCAGGGCCGGCGTCAAAGGTGACGAGGACCGCGCTGTAGGGATTGAAGTTCACGCCGTCCACCGTGATGGTGTAGGCCGGCGGGGGGACGGCAGGAGGCGTTGGTGTCGGCTTCGGTCTCGGCGTGGCCCGTGGTGAGCCCGGCTTGAAGGTATCGGATGCCAGCGTCACCGCCGTCGCCGGCTGGAAGCAGCCCGGCGTGACGGTGATCGCGGCGGGCGAGTGACCGTGACGTTGGAGAGCGCGGCGCCGCGCCAGTCGACGACCGTCGCCGTGAGCGTGGTCGGGCCCGGCATGTTGACCGGCGTCGACACTGCGTCGAGCTTGATCCGCGCGGCCGGGAAACCCGGTGCGAGGGTAGCCGGTGCGGCGAGCGCCGCCCCGCCGAGCACGGCCACCACCGCGGCACCAACGAGGATCGCGGCCGCCGCCAAGCGGAGGCTGCGCATTACTGCGGCGGGTTCTTGAAGTACCCGCTGTAGTAAACGGAGGCGTCGCAGGCCGATTTGTCAGGCTGGATGCAGGACAGATCCATCCTGTCGTTCTTTTGGAACGTCAACGGGGTGATGAAGTGAAAATCGAGATCGCGGAAGTTGTCGAGCTTCAGGGTGAGCAAGACCTGCTCCTGCTTCTTGTCCGCATTGAAACGTGAGAGCGTCAAGTCGCCGCTGTAGCCGTTGGGATTCTCGAAGACAAGGTCGGTAACCGAAAGGCCACCGTCGGCGGGAATGGTCAGATTGCCGCCGCCGCTGAGGCGCCCCGCGTAGGCATTACCGCCAAAGGGATTCACGCCCGTCGCGCCGCCGCCGCCACCACCGGTGCCGGTTTGGGTCGAGGCCTGCAATTTGCTGACCGACGATTGCAACGCCGAGGCCTGCGGCGCGACCGCCTGTGTCGCGGCGCTCTGGATAGTCGGCTTGAGCACGACGAACCACAACAGCAGGAGGACGAGGGCCAGCGCGGCCAGCCCGATCACAGCGGGTATCAGCCAGGGTGGGATCAGTCCCTCCTGCTGCATCGTCCCGTCGACCGTGATGGTGGGCAGGCCGTCCTGGTGCACGAGCACCTTGTAGGGATTGGTCTTTGGCGGGCCAGTGAGGAAGCGCTGTCTCGGGGACATCCGGACCGAGGCGAAGCTGGCGGTGCCGGGCTCCGAGCTGAGAGAAGGCGGCGTAATGGTGAAGTTGAGCTTGCGGTCGGGGTCAGCCGCCGTCAGCCGCGCACTGATTCGCACATTCCCGCGGTTATCGAGCGCGAGGCGAGCGTGCGCCCGGGACCGGCCCTTGGCCGTCCGCGGGATCAGCTCGGCGAACGTGTCGTTGAACGGGCCGACCTCGACGACGCCCTCCTCGACCAGCGAGGCACGAGCGTCTTCGCGCGACTTGACCCTGACCGCAAAGGGCACGGCGCGCGCCGGTACGCTGGACGACTTGGGCGGCTTGAACCTGATGCGCGCGACCGCCTCGGCACCGGGAAAGAGCGGAATGACGGCGGGCTCAACAATGGCCCATGCCGACGCATCGCCCAGGACCTCGAGGGTGAACTGGTCGACGACCGTCCCAGAGTTGCGGATCCGAACCTCGGAGACCGCCTCGCCACCCGGTGTGACGGTGATGGCCTTAGTGGCAAGCGTGGCGGTAGCAGCCATGGCGCTCGAATCATAGGTAGCGCTCCGTGACCCGGCCATAGCCGGAAAGGAAGACGTGCAGGCATCGCGTGCTGCCCGTTAAGTCCCCGTGAAGTGCCCGGAAAGTCGAGACCGTCACAATGCCTCCAGCGGCGCAAAGGCAGCAGGAACCTGTCGCCGGCCCCAGGAGGAGGAAACCCGTGATCGCCACCCGCCCAGCCGTCTTGACCGACCGTACCCGTGTGTATATCGCCACTTCCGACCCCGTTTCGCGAGCCGGTATCGCCAGCCAGCTTCGGTCCCATCACGGACTCGACATGGTCGAAGAGCGCCAGGTCGATGCCGAGGTTGTCGCACTCGTCGTTGCCGACCAGATGGACGAGGAGACCGCTCAGGCCATTCGGGCACTGAAGCGCCGCGGCGTCGAGCGCGTGGTCTTGATCGTGACCCGCGTCGACGACACCGGATTGCTGAGTGCGCTGGAAGCGGGCGCGCGCGGTGTGCTCCGTCGCAACCAGGCAACACCGGAGAATCTCTTCGAAGCCATTCGCGCCGCCGCCGGTGGCGAGGGACCGCTCTCGCCCGATCTGCTGGGGCGCTTGCTCGACCAGGTGGGCCGTCTCCAGCGCCAGGTCTTGAACCCACGCGGGCTGAGCTTTGCCGTGCTGACGGACCGGGAGATCAAGGTTCTCAAGCTGCTGGCGGAGGGGCTGGACACCGCCGAAGTTGGGCGCCGTCTGTTCTATTCAGAACGCACGGTCAAGAACATCGTGCACGACGTCACCAGCCGGCTGAATCTGCGCAACCGCACCCAGGCGGTCGCCTACGCGTTGAGGCAGGGCTTGATCTAAGGCTCGATCGGGCCGGGGGGTTCGTGCCAACGACATCAGTCGAGCACGAGACCGAGGATA
>WNEZ01018754.1_pt1 | contig 11532 bp, 8 predicted proteins | sample 5400521 | NCBI WGS metagenome assembly WNEZ01 (sample SAMN13153339, study PRJNA577476) | soil metagenome | isolation source: 120 cm saprolite under Douglas fir tree site 2 hole 1 replicate 1 | place: USA:California | collected 2015-04-18
AATTCGGGGGTGTAGGTCTTTTGCACCTTTTGCATGATCCTGGTCCTCCTTTTGGAATAGTATATCCTAAGCTTTCACTACTCCACCAATTCGGGGGAAGATCATCTGCTCCAATGCGGTGTGTGGAGATCGTCCTGCTCGAAAACCATGCGAGTGGTTATCAAAGATGGGTTCGTAGATCCGTTCCAGGATGATTCGCACCACCTCTTGAACCAGTTTGTCATCCCCAGAAGAGATGCCGAGTGGGCGTTTCTTGCCATTTTTCTTCGGGACATAGGTCCGGCGAACTGGTTGAAAACGATAGGTTCCGCTTTTGAGTCGCGTGATAATGGACGTGACCCGTTCTTCGGAGAACCCATCGAGGGTCACTTCATCTACGCCTGGCGTCGTTGCCCCTGCGTTGGCATAGATGTTGGCGTAGGCTTCATGCCACAAGATCGGGTTTTCCAGCAATCGGAATACCCCATTGATCGGTTTCCCTTGTTTTGAGATCGTCTCAAGTGCTTCTAATCGCCTAATGACTGTAGCGGATAGCATCAGCACATCCTCGCTTTCGGGTATTTTGAAGCTGTCGTAAACTCTTCCCCTTCCTCCTGGTAGTTCTGGTTTCGCGAATATTGCTATCCCCTTATCCTCCTACCAGTATCACAACCACTTCATTGTGGTGCGATCTGCGGAACCCATTACAGGCCCACCTTGAGTATTACGGGAAGTCCGTACCCATGCAGAGTTGACACTCTGTTTAGGGCATCCCGCCTTTACAGCAGAGTGAGATGTGGCGTGCCCAGGCGTCCCGTTCGTCCCTTGGTTCCCTTGTACAAAGGGTCTGCTAGCGCCGATGGATACGTTTTAAGTCCACCAATTAAAGCGTAGGCGCTAGTCCTAACGTTTGTAGCCACCTTCCGTTAGGGCCATCGAAAAAGCCAGCGGGACTAGGATTCAAACAGTGTTGTCTTCACCATACACGCCTTGTACTGGCCGTTCAGAAGATCGGTGACTTCTCCCTACCCGGCCTTCCCCACATGCTTTGGTCGCCTTCCTCTTTCGAGGGGAGGGTAAGTGGGGTGTACAGAGAACCCTCCATCAGTTCTCACACCATCTGGTGCGCTCTATCTCTGCCGCCGAAGCGGCGCACATGGACCTCGATCTGGTCAGTCATATGAGTTGCTCCACATGCTTCACATACTTGGGCCAAGAGTCGTTTTTCCAGTTCAGATCGGCTGTTCCAATGCCAATGGATTCTCTCATCGATGGTTGCCTTGATATCCCATTCCAGAGGAATACCTCCCCAGGTTGCGATCAGCGGTTCTTTTCCCTCGCGTGGTGCAGTGGCTTGGAGCACTTTGTAGGTTCGACCGTTCACGACCATCTCCCTTTGGTATTTGTCGTAGACGGCTTGAACTGATATCCTGTGCTTTGCCGCTAACGTCTTTGTCAGTGATTGCTGCATGATCCATTTGAGGTATTGTAATGTATGCAGGTTGTAGGCCAGGCGATAGTAATTGACTATGCCTCGGTATTCAAGCTGATACGTCGCGATGATCGTGTAATCGCTTTCATGAAGCAACTTTGCCCGGTGAACCGCTTTGTTGCGCCGTTTGTAGCGGTTACATTTCTCCAGCAGGACAGCACGTGGGACGCGGAGACCTATCCTTCCGTTAATACTGCGCTGTTTGTGCCCCGCTTTGGTCAAGCTTTGCTTGGTATCACTTTGAAGGGTGGTGATCTCATATCCCAGGAATTTGGCAGCCTTGCTTCTGGCGTGGGTAATGAGCGTCTTTTCCTCAGAGAGGTTGAGCTTGAGCTCGTTGGCCAGAAAGGTTGCAAGCTGTCGTTTGATTTCTTCCGCTTCTGATTTTGGCCCGATGAACGCCAGGGCAAAGTAGGATAGGCCGCAGGCGAGGTACTGCGTCAACAGCCCTTTTCCCCCGGCCCTCCTCCGAACGCCGCGTGCGAGTTTCCAGGCACGGCGCTCTCCAGTGCTTGTTCCCGTTTCCGGTGGGTCTTCAACCAGTTGTGGCGCTCTCCATTTCGGATACCTCCCTTTTGAAGACTCCAAGCACCTGCTTGGCTTCCCCCTGTGGCCAGCTCTCCTGACCTCCCTGGTCGGGCGTGACTCCGACGAGTACTATCCAAGCTCCGTGACCCTGAGCCTCTCGGCTCGTCGGGCCATCCCAAGTTCCCTCAGTGCGAGACGTATCGAGCCTGACGTAGGTGCCGCGTTTGCTCCCTTCAGGAAGATCATTTCTCCCCGCTCATCACGTGGAAGGTTCAGGTGCCGACGATTTTGACACCCTATCGTGATGACCCCGCCATAGATGCGCTGTAATCGGGGGATGTACGCTTTCATCGCTGGAAGCTGCGGTTCAGCCAGTCTAGGTTTCACCTTGATCTATCAGGCGGGTCTTGCGGGACAACACTTCAGCGCCTTCACACGTTTCCCGCGTTTCTCACATGCTCCTTTCCCCTTCGGCTTTCGCGTCCAGGTTGGTGAGATGACCCGGAGGTTATACTCTTCCAAACCTCCCTTCTCTGCGAGAAGGATCTCGTACTGGGTTAAGTGGCGCACATCGTCGGCGTAGCGGATGGACTTGAGCCGTCGAAAGTCTGGATCGTGCGGATCGCGTGAGGGGAGTCGTTGGGCCTGCTTCCTGATTTTGAGGGCAGCCTCCTTCTGTCCTGTTTTAAATCGTTGTGTCGCTTGGGCCAGGAGACGCTTGTATTCTTGAGCGTTTTTTCTGCTTTTTCCTCTGCTGTATTGCGGAATGAGCGTGTTTTCGGCAAATTGATCGAACTTATCCAGAAGAATGTTTGACAGGATCGGGCTGCAAATCGAGCCTTGTGGAACCCCGCTCAGCGTTTGATTGAACGTCCAATCTTCGAGATATCCTGCATCCAGGAGTTTTCTCATCAGGTTGAGAAAGCGTCCATCATGGATTTTCTCGCTTAACGTTGAGAGGAGCAGTTCATGCGAGAGCGATCCGAAACAGTCAGAGATGTCGCCCTCGATGATCCACGTGGTGCCATTCCAGAGGTGATAGACTTCTTGCAGCGCAGTATGACACCCTCGATTTTCTCGGAACCCATGCGAGTGTTCGCTGAATTGGATGTCGTAAAAGGCATCGAGGATCATGCGAATAACCTCAGCAAGAAGTTTATCGCTCCAAACGGGCAAGCCGAGCGGGCGCTTTTTCCCGTTCCGTTTTGGTATAGAGATCCGTTTTGCTGGTGTCCATTGATAGCGCTCATGTCGGAGTGCTTCAATGATCGCGTCGATCTTGTCAAGCGACATTCCATCAACCGTGTCGTCGTTGACGCCTTTGGTGGATGCGCCTTTATTTCTGTAAATCTTCCCATATGCGGTCAGATACAGATTCTTGTTAAACAGTTGTCGATACACCCTTTCAAGAGGTAATCCTCGTTTTCCTCGTTCACGGAGAAGTTCCAGGTACGCTTCAGTGGTTTGCATTTCGCATGCCTCTACGTGTTTGAACTTCTTGATACCTTCCCTGCGTGCCTGTATCAGGGGCACGCTCTGGCCTACTTTCGTAGGTTGCTCCTTCATTGCTCTTGAAACGTCTTTGTTTTTTCTTGTGCAATTACTATGAGGGTTCCGTCGCGCTTCCGTGTCTCCACTGGTAGGCGATCCCGTATTTGCTCATATGAAACGTTCAGCGCGTTTAGGTGCCCTTCTGTTCCTTGCCAAGCTCATTGCTTGTTACTCACCGGAGAGAGCATTTCCCATCCGAATGCACAAGACGGGTATTCCGGTGTCGTCACTTGAGGTATGGTGTGGCGGATGTGGGGTATCATCGTGCAGAACTCAGGTTCGATAGTCCCAATCTCACCATGCGCGCAGGATTTGCAGGACGATGGCATACATACCTTCTGTCATCTCCCGCTTCGTCGGCATGCTTCTGTCCTCTTTGAGTTTCCTCGCTAAGTAAGCCGATATCCTAGAGGTCGTTTCGCTCTCAACCTCTCCTGCATTATGCAGGGATTTCATATGAACCGATACGGCGCACGCATTCTCCCCAGGATGCTCCAATGCACTGCTCCAGTTCTTCACGCATCACGTGTTCGATCAAAACTTGGACGGCGCTCACGGCAAGACGACGCAGATGCTGACGAAATTCTTCCTGCTCTGGCAGGGCTGCTGACGAGGATTCCGGTGTTGAACCTTCAGAGGCCAATGTGGTAGGCTTGTTCTTGGATACAGGCATAGTACCCTCCTTTTTAGGAAATGAAGGAAACATTCTAAGGAAACGGTCTATGCCTGTAGTATCCTCTCAAAGTCACCTCTTTGAAAAGCCTCTTCTTTACACACAACTCGGGATGGTGTCCATAAAAATTGCCAAGAGTTCAAAAAGGAGGCGTAAGCTTGCCGTGAGTTGCAGACAACAACGAAATAAATAAGCTCTTCTCTTGTGCCTTCTTAATAAACGGACGTACCAAGTAGCCAGCGCAGGACTATGACGAAATGTTTTATCATCTTGAACTACCCTGTTCTTCCCATCCCAGACTATCAAACCAGATTCCACGTCGATAGTTCTCTAATGCTTTGCGTACATAAGGTACCATGTTAGATGGTAATGAATTGAGATCGAACCAATTGAGTTCATCGCACAAATGAGGTTCTGTATTGACAATTTCCCCAGACCAATGTCTAGTAACTAAGAAAAAGTCCACGAGCTCATAATTTGATTTTCGATGCATTACACCTATCACCTCAAGGTCTATCGGCGCCACTTGGATTCCCGCTTCCTCTTGAGCCTCGCGGATGGTTGCAGCTTTTAGATCTTCATTGCCGTCTAAATGACCCGCAATCACGCTATAATAGCCATCCTCATACCCTGTATTAAATCTTCGTGAAAGAAGAATTTGCCGTCCGCGTATTATAAATAGGTGCACTGCTGCTGTTAGTTTAAAACGAGTTTTCTCGTTGCAATTATAAACTACTAACTTCGTAAAAAAGAAACGTTCCTGAAATGCAACTAATGCACGAATTTGTTCTTCGGAGAAACATTGACCTTCTGGAGCAATTATTAGTCTATCTGTATTACTTCCTTCCCGAATCAGATAGCCAATAATCACTCCATCGGCTTCCGTTACGGGCTCATACACTCCTAAAAGATAGGCTTCATGTTCTGAATTATCTCCTACTAAGCCACATATATGACCATAGTTGACTGGATACCAGATGTCGCGGTCTTGGAGATGATTAGTACCTAGTTGATAATCAATGAATATTTTGACCTGCCGACCTAGATAACCTCGCAAATCCATACTCATAATTTCGCTCTTTCGACTTTAAATCTTTATTCCTACTTCAGAATGACAATAGCCATTAGGATTCTTAAAGAATGCTTGGTTGGTTACCTCTTGTTTTATCCCTATAAACAGCTATGTTTTTCAACAACAAACGATAGGCCAAAAGAAATATTTCTCTAACATCGCCAATTGATGCTCTATTAGGTAAATTAATTGTTTTAGATGCTGATTCATCAACCACGCCTTTTAAACTCGCTAAATCTGCAACCATTTGGAGCTGAGCTTTAGCATCTATTTCCTTGGCTGTTTTGAGACAATCACGAGTAGAAATTGGCAAATCCACGCTCTGAAAGCTACCGGAGGTACGGGCTTCTTCACAGATTTGCTCTAGTAAATGTATGTTTTCTCCCAGTTCATCTTTCAAAAAATCTATCACTCTCTTATTCAGATCACCATTCCTCTCAAAAATATTAAATAGTGGTTCCAAAGAAGGGGTTACGCCAAGCAATATTGATGCTATGCCGGATGGGGGAAGCGTTGTAGTCGAGATGTTGCGAAGTTTGCCTGTAGTTCGGATAGTGTCTGCAAGATCTTTCCAAGCTTGTGACGAAATGGTTCGTGTAGGGTTACTTGCATACTTCTCTTCGAGATATCTCCCATTTAAATATCGGTTGGCTTGGGGATAACCCATAGCAAAGCACGGTCCCCTCTCATATGCCAATTCTACAGAAGCGCATTTAGATGTGTAATTTATGAAGGATAAAACATCTCTTGCTAAACTCCTGGCACCTTCTGATTCATAGGGGAGTCGGTGGGCAAGTAACATCTCAGCTAGACCGCAAATTCCTATTCCTATTCTGCGTTTCATTTGTGCCATTTGGACACTCAAAGAGGTTGGATAGCGAGGTAGGCTGTATTCGATAGTATTGTCTAATGCTCGTGTTAATAACCTTGTGACCGAGTCCAGTGTAGCATAATCAATTTGTACCCTTCCTGACACTAGTTTTACGAATTTTGGAGGCACACTTACATATTCACTTACTTCGATAAGAGGGTTATCTTTGTTCATCCTCTCTAAGAAAACCAATCCCGGTTCACCATTTAGCCAGGCATTCTCAGCTATTTGATCAAGCAGGCTAGAAGCATTTACCTCCTCTCCGCTCGAGAGTATATAGTTTTCTCTCATCTCTGCATTGCACATAAACTTTTCATTTACATTGATAGATATGTTAAAATGATTGGCATCTATAGACCGTTTCGCCTGGATAAACTCTCGAACTCGTGGATGGGAAACATGAAGTATACCCATATTGCCAACGTTTCTGATATACGATCCCATTGCAGTTTTCTTTGCCGAAAACTCATTGATCCAGTTAAGAAGTTCAACAGGATTGTCATACGGTGTAAAATCAAACCCCGAACCCATATTATGTCTGTAGTAAGCATCAATTCTCTCTTCGACGAGAGAATCTGCCTCCCTCAAATCAACTGGAATAACTGTACAAGAAGATAATGCCAAATGATGTTTTCCCGCATTCATAAGAATGGGAATTCCAAGCATTAGATAACCTCCAACGATATATCCTGCAAATTCTTCGGCCATTCTTTTTGTATGCTTTAATTCTGCTTTGAAACTGCGTTCTACTGAAAAAATAGCGTTTATAACTCTTTCAAGTAATTCATGAGGAGTTTCATCTTTAGTAATAATTCTTGCTAGTTTCATCACTTCCTGTATGGGCTTTGTGGGCCTATAGCGAGGAAGATCAAAAGAGTAGTTAAAAGTCATAATACGAATCCCTCCTACTCTTTCGTAAGATATTTTTTTACGATATTCAAGTTCAACAAAGGTATATCCAACATTCTTCCCCTACACCTCTTTTTCAATTGCGCCTAGTGTCTTTAATGTTGCTTTTTGGACTACGGACAATCCTCTCACATTACTTATATTCATACCCTCATAAGGTCTGTTACTTCTTAATAAGTGAGCACACTTCCCAGTGTTCACATCCCATATTTTGATGATTCCATTGTCACTACTGCTAGCGATATTCCGTCCATCAGGACTAAATGCTACTGAATACACAGTACCATCATTTTCTGCAAAATTCCTAAGAAGTGTTCCGTTTCTAGTATCCCATAATCGAACACTCTGATCCTCGCTGCCGCTAGCAATAGTACTTCCATCAGGGCTAAACGCCACAGACCAAATCCACTTAGAGTGGCCTTGTAGTGTTTTGAGACACTCGTCGGTGTTTACTACCCAAATCTTCACACTCTCCTCGCTACCGCCAGCAACAAATCTTCCGTCAGGGCTAAACGCGATTGATCGCAAATGATTACTCTGTCCGTCTAAAGTCTTGAGGCATTCTCCAGAGCTGATATTCCATAACTTTATTGTTCTATCATCACTACTACTGACGAGAATCTTCCCTTCATAATCAAAAGCCACGGCATACACCCTACCACTATGACCCCGTAGTGTCCTCAGGCATTCGCCTGTGTTCACATCCCACAGTTTTACTGTTTGGTCCCCGCTACCACTAGCAATGACACTGCCCTTAGGATCAAAAGCGACTGTGAAAACTCGATTAGCATGGCCATGAAGTACCTTGAGTTTCTCACCTGTGTTGCTATTCCATAACTGAATAATCCTATCTTCGCTACTACTCGCGAGAATTTCCCCATCCTTACTAAAGGCCACAGACCAAATCCAATGTGTCTGTCCCTGCTGTTCCCTAATACATCCTCCTGTGTTGGCGTCCCATAGACGTACAACCATGTCTTCACCGCCACTAGCCAAGGCATTACCACTAGGATGATATGCCACAGAATATACCCTACTTCCATATCCCTGCAACGTCTTAAGGCATTCACCTGTGTTAGTATCCCATAATCGGATCGTTTGACCATCGTTAGCACTGGCAGTAACATTTCCATCACTACTAACCGCTACCGAATATACTCTGCTTCCTTGCGCTTCTATCGTTCTAATGCATTCAGTAGTGCGGATATCCCAAATACGTATAGTTTGATCATCACTACCGCTAATAATCTTACTTCCATCCACAGTAAAGACTACAGACCAAATCCAATTGGTATGCCCATGCAATATCCCTATACATGCCCCAGTATCAACCTGCCATAAACGTATGGTCTGATCTCCACTACCGCTGGCTATCATATCTCCATCTGGACTAAAGCCTACAGATCTAACACGGTTGGTATGTCCGTAGAGTGTTCTGATACACTCGCCCACTTGAGTATCCCATAAACGTATGGTCTGATCTCCACTACTACTGGCTACCAAATCTCCACTTGGACTGAAAGCCACAGAGTATACCATGCCCTTATGTCCTCGCAGAATGCCTTGGCATTCTTTCGTTTTAACGTCCCATAAACGTACTGTGTGATCATCACTACCACTGGCCAATGTACGTTCATCTGGACTGAAAGCTACAGCATATATCCTACTACTATGTCCTTTCAGAATGCCGAGACATTCACCCGTTTCTACATTCCATAAGCGAACTGTCTGATCTTCACTTCCACTTGCGATGGTATTCCCACTGGGACTGAAAACCACGGATCGTATCCAATCTGTATGCCCATGAAAAGTATACAAAGGAGTGGCATTCACCGTATTCCACAGTCGAAGCTCCCCATCTCCAGTTCCTGCAACCAGCAATTTTCCATCCGGACTTATTGCAACGGAAAATACGCTCCCGAAGCTATCAGCAAACACAGATTTTGTAAGATCCGCATGCGCAAAATTGACATTGCGGAGAGGAACTCCTTGAAGATAAGCCTGCAATATTGTCAAATGAGAAAAGTCATAGCCATGAAGATCAATTTTTAGCTGAATTAGAAGATTGAGCACATTTCCTGCAGCATATCCAGGTATTTGGGGAGGAGTTTTTTGTAGAGCAGAAATTATTTTTTTTAGTTTTGTCTCGCTGCCTGATATCTTATGCAAAGCCATAAACTGGGTTGCTACCTGTTCGAGAATGAGGCGGATTTGTATATCCCTTATATAGTCTTTAGCTTGCGCTTTGATCAAAGCGTGGCTAGTCATTAACTTAATTCGCTCTGCCTCAAGCTCCTCAGACACTTCCTCAACGAACCTGTTAGTTACGTATTCCATAATGACAGGCTGTAGTTTAAAATGCGCGGTTCCACCAATCTCGATCATGGACCTCCGCCTCAAAGACCCAAGAGCTTCCAATAGTTCCCTTTTCGGTGTAGTACTTATCAAATCCAATTGCAAGTCTTCTAACGAAACCTCCTCGCGTTCGACCGCCAGCCAAAATAAGATTGTTCTCTCAAGCTCTGATAGGCGGGAAAATTGTTGTTTCAAAAGATCATGAATATCGCCAAATACAGGCTCATCCTCTTTCAGGAACGCAGCTATGTCCCCTCCAAAAACCTCCCGGATAAACTCAGAAACCACTTTTAAAGCAAGGGGATTACCCGAATAAAGATCGATCAAAGCATTCCATACATTTTCTGTCCCAAACAGATCTTTCCCACTTAGAAGTTGTTTCCCTTCCAAGTTGCTGACACCGAGAAGTTGCCATGAACGTACAGGGGCATTTTTTCCCTCTAGACGAGCAACTTCTTTCGGTTTCTCCCTGCTAGTCAACAGGAGGCAGCTTTGATGCAGTGTCTCTCCTATTCGTTGGATCAGCTGTCCATAGCCTTCATATTCTGTACGGTACTGGCCAGTTCGATTACCACCTTGTAATACCGTTTCTAAATTGTCCAATACTATTAGGCAACGATGATCTTGCAAATAAGTTACGAGGAGCGAGATTTGGTCATCCAAATCTCCTGGCAAATCTTTTTTTTCTTGGTTAGATAAGAACAAAATGCATTTCTCTAAAAAACGCCCTATAGGTAAAGCATTTTGTAAGGAACGCCAAAAAACATAATCAAATCTATCTTTTACCGATCCTACCAATGTGGCAGCTAGAGCCGTTTTACCAATACCCCCAATACCTAGCACTGCTACCAATCGGCATTGATCATCCACTATCCATTGTTTCAGGGCTAAACATTCTTGCTCACGACCGTAAAACTCTCCTAAATGAGGAGCTTCTCTCCAATCCTCCCGATGATTATCGTTACTTGTGAACCTACTTACAGATGTAAACTTTATAGTTTGCTTATGCTTTGCATCTGTATCAGTATTCGAAGGTGAAGAATTAGTTGTGTTGTTAGAAAACGTATCTGGAGGGGAAGACGACGTTAAGAAAGAGGCGCTCTTTGTATTAAACATTTTCTCTCCATATAAAGAAGTCTTTTGTACTTGTTCCATTGGAATGTTCGTGGTTGACGATGTGGAGTGGACTGATAACGGAGAATCATTAGAAGAGAAAGGGAAGAACCATTGGAAGAGGCCAAATAGAGCGCTTAGAATGGCAATAATGATGAACAATATAGTAGACAATGAATTGATATTGTTCAGTATACCAACGATGGTAACGACAATAAATATCACTGATACGATGATGGCAATGATCAAACGTACAATAGGAACTCTTCTGCGCCTTTTCGGTTGATATTCGTGCTCTTCGCTCATCATGTAATATAACTCTATGTAAAAGAACAGATCTCTATGTGTCTGATCATATATTACTTTAACGCAAATATATACACAAGTGTAAAATGGGAACACAAAGTGTATTATTGTAGTATCCGTAGTTCTCTGGGCGCACTACACATGATATTCTTCTGAACTTTATAATTACAGTTTTGAACATTATCTGCAGATTATTACAACTGTTATAGCTGTGATAGATGCAATAAGGGGAGGTCATGTCAATGACCACTCAGCCGAAGAATAGCCGCAATGTCTGGGATATTAACGCAGAGTATCGTCATATACAGATTCTATCAGGTAAAGATTTGTCTTATAACTACGTCTTGTGGCCCACTATTCAACTGCTTCTCGATGGAGTGAAGTTAGGCAAACTCCTAGATGGGGGATGCGGCTCAGGAATAATATCATCTAGACTAGCATCTATTGGGTGGAATGTTTGTGGGCTAGATAATTCTTTCTCTATGATCAAGATCGCTCGGAGAGAATTTGGTGCCTCTCAAAATTTACAATTTATTAAAGGGTCCCGTAACAGCTCAGGTCAGCAGGGCTTGTCAAACGTCGACAAACCCAGTAAAGTACGGGTATGACGATCGAAGAAGAACGTATGCATCTGCGAGAAGAGAACACGTCCCTGCGTGACCAATTGGGGCAGCGTGATGAAA
>WNEZ01005061.1_pt1 | contig 11529 bp, 8 predicted proteins | sample 5400521 | NCBI WGS metagenome assembly WNEZ01 (sample SAMN13153339, study PRJNA577476) | soil metagenome | isolation source: 120 cm saprolite under Douglas fir tree site 2 hole 1 replicate 1 | place: USA:California | collected 2015-04-18
GATCGGCGAGGGAGGATTGATCCTTCGCACCTGGACCGGTGGGGAGGAAACCGCAGCAGAGTGGCAGGTCCCCCGTTTGTACGCGCGATAGGACGGAGCAGGGCCATCCTGTCTACTTTCCGGTGGCTTGGGTCACCGGAGCGCCGCGACGGGCGCCCCATCGGTCCTGCGGCGATGAGACTCGACTCAGTTGCCGAAGTTCCGCTCTGCGACATCCACGATCGCCCCTGCCTCGCGTCATTTCTGCGCCAGTCGGTCCGAGCAGGCCGCCGCCGCTCTTTGGCTTGATCGAGAGCCGAGTGAGCCAACTCAGTCGTCGTCGGCAAGCCGGTCCGCCGCCGCGCGAGTCGGAGTACCGTCTTTAGAAGAGCGTGCGGAAGTGCCAGCTCAGCAGCGCGAGACGAAGTGCCGGCTCAGCAGCGCGAGCCGGTGGTGACGTTCACCGGGCGAACCGGTTATCGGCGCTACTCGCAGGCCGGAAGCGGCTGTGGCGACAGCGGCCAGACATTGATCAGCGACAGATTGTCCGCCCAGCAGTTTCCAGAGCCGAGCCCGGTCCAGAATAGGTCCGCCCCGGGGATTTCCGGTGGAATGCGCTCGCGATCGGGGTGCAGCCCGTTGCCCAGCGCGGCGTTCTCTTCGATTCGATTCTGGTTGGGGTTCGGATCGAAGCCGAGGATCGACTCGTTGCACAACTCCCTCGGCAACTGATTCGCGGTACAGAAATCGGAGAGGGCGATTCCAAAGGAGTTGTTTCCCAGAACCGTGTTGTCGCGGACCTGGTTGCTCTGAACCGCGAGCAGCAAGATGCCGGTGCCGACCGGCACTAAGCAGACGTCGTCCGGAGGCGTGCAGGTATTCGGCTTGTTGTTCAACAAGACGGTGTTGTGATGAACGGAGTTGTCGTGGTTGAAGCGGATGTCGAGGCCCGGCAAGGTGAAGGAGAGGATTCCCCCGGTATTCCCGGTGGCGAGATTGTGATCCATCTCGACCCGGAAGCTGTTCTCGATTTCGAAGCCGCTGACGTTTCCGTGCACGGCGTTGTGATTCACCTGCACGTCGTGGGAGACCCCGACGTAGATTCCGGTGTCATTCGATCCGGTGGCGACGCACCCGGTCACCTGGCCGGGTCCAGAGTGAGACGGAAAAATTCCATAATCGCCGTTTCCATTCGCCGAACAATTCCTGATCGTGAAGTCTTCGACGCAAAACAATGCGATCCCGTCCCCGGCGAAATTATTCACGGTGAATCCCTGCACTCTGGCGCCGTGGATGCGTTGGCTGGAGTCGGTCAGGCATGCCGGACCGGTGGCGCCCCGCTTTGCAATCGAAATTCCCTGGTCCTGGCCGCCAGCAGCTTCGAGGAGCACCGGATGGCCCGGAGTCGCCAGGCCGGTCAGTCGAAGGTTGTCCTTGGTGATCGCCACCGCGCAGAGACGGCCGGGCTGGGTCGGGCAGGGGGTGCCGGGCTCTCGATACCTTCCAGGGTACACCGCGATCGTGTCTCCTGGATTCGCCCGATCCACCGCCGCCTGAATCGACTGGCCAGGGCGCACGACGATCGTCGCCGCCGAGGTGGTTGCGGAGGTGAACACCAACGAAACGATCGCCGAGACTTTCGACAATTCCATGATTTCCCCCTTTTGTGGATGGAGCTGAACGCTGACGTAACCCCTACTGCTTCGGTCGTGTCAACGACAATGGGATCGCGCTCGATCGCCGGGTTTGCAGACAAGGGGTGCGTCACTGCTGATCCACGGGGTCAGCGCTGTTCGCGAGGACCGGCCGCCGGGAACGTCTTCGCCGCGCAGGCCTCGACCACGGTCCCAGGCCCGGTGGAATAACGCACGGAAAGGTTGCCCAGCTGTAGTGCGCGATACGACGCATCGGGCAGCGAACTCGCGAGCTTCAAGCAACCATACTCCCAGGGAATGCGGCCGGAGCCATCGCAGACCACCAGCTCCGGTGGCTTCCAGGCGTTTTTGATTCGATCCGGCCAGACCAAGTCCTGCTCGTGGAACCGGCCAAACAGGCCGCCGGTGGTAGTGACGGCCGTCTCGTGCGGAAGGTCGCGACCGAGGCATCTGAGAAAGGCGTCCTCGGCGCTGCTGAGCCCCAAAGCGACGAAGCGAGGCCGGTTGAAGAATCTCTCTAAGGTAGGCCTGGGGAGGACCAATGCCATCAACGAAATGGGGGCGGACAATACCTGCAAAGTGAATCGCGAGATGAAGTCATAGCGCCTGCGCACCCCGAGTACGGCGACCTGCGCCACGATTGAAGCAGCGACCGCGATCGCGATGGCCGCACGCCGCCGACGCGAAGCCGCGAATGCAGGCGCTCGGGCGCGCTCGATCGCAAACAAGCAGCCCGCCAGCGCGACTCCCCAGAACAAGGCGAGGCGAGGTGCCCACCCAAGCCCATGGTCTTGTGGTCCCTCAAGGTAGACAGAGGTGGCCACAGTCGTGGGAACGATGAGCACCAACGAAACCAGCGAGCTCGCGATCAGGCCTCGGCGTGGTATCCCGGCCAGGTACACGATGCTGCCGGCGACGACCAGCAGGAAGGCGTCAACCACCGAGGCGATCCAAAAACGGCGCGTGGTCGGATCTCCGATCAGCACGCGCATGCCCAACAGCGCGGTACCGAGACGGCCATGGCTGCCTCCCATCGCGAACAGCAGGCCCATTCCGGCGATGAACACCAGGACCCAACCCAGGGTGATCCAAATCAGCCGTCGAACCAGCGCCGACCGTGCCTTCCCATCGGCAGTGCCGGGTTCAGCGCTCAAGAGCTCATGCAATACATGGATGCACCAGGCAACGATGGCACCTTCTTCACGCGTGAGGACGATCAGTGCCGCATAGATCCACGCTGACCTCGAGCGATCGGCGAGACTCAGCGCGAACAGCACCGAAAGCGGCACGAAAAGAAGCTCGTAATGGAAACCGTAGGTCGGATCTTCGAAGATAAAGAATGCGACCGGACCAAGGGCCATCGCGGCCACATTTGCCCAATAGAGCGCGAGTTTCCACTCCGCCGCATCCCGAGCACGGGCGAGAATGCTGTAGACAGCCCAACCGTAGAGAAGTGCCTGCGCGACGAACAAGCCGTAAGCACCTAAAAACCGCGTGAACGGATAAAACAAAAGGGCAACATACAGATTGTGAAATGCCTTGTGGTTTCCGTATCCGTTTTCCCACAAGAGCGGCCGGCCCTCGAAAAAGGATCGCGTGAGCTGCAGGTTGGTGAACAGATCCGTCGTGTACTCCAGTCGAAGGAAAAGCATTGACTTGACCAGCAGCCAGTAACCGATCGTCACCAGCGCCAATACTTGAGGAAGCCAGCGCAAGCTCGCTGCTGCAGAAGCGGCGGGGCTGGGAGCATCATGGGCGCTACCCTTGTCTCCAGGTTGGATGTCGATCTCGAGAGTGGGCAAGACAGCGCACTGCGAAAGGAGTGGGTTTCAGCCGGGCGAGCAGCTATCACATTTCGTGAAAATCGCCATGTCCTATTTTTGAGGAACGAGGGGTGGTTGACCGGCTTGAAATCAGCTAAGGGAGGTTCGGCCAGCAGCGCGGCAGAGAGCCTTTAATTTCGTAACTCATCTGGAGGAGTATCCGTCATGAACGCTTTCCCGATCGCAGTGCTGTTGGTTGCCGGAGCGACGATCGCCAAGCCGGTGGCGAACGGAGATGGAACCGTGCAGCTTCATGCGGTCGATCAGGCCCATCTGGCCTGGCAAAGCCCGGGGCCTGACAGCGGAAGGGAAGCACAGGTGCCGGTCACTTTCCCGGAGGGAAAGTGGACCAAGGTGGAGGTCACCTTCACCGTCGACAGTCGCGCCACTCCGAATCGATGCACCTACCCGAATCCGACCGGGGACATCTTCGACCGCTCCGCCAGCGTCTTTCTCGTTCTCGACGAGAGCTGCATCGACGGGCCCCGCTGTATCGGGACGAACGGCCAGGTCGAATTGATGAAAGCGATCACTCCCTTCGGGACCGATGAGAGGACCGGGCCGCGGGCGCTGACCCTGGACATCACTCCGCTGGCGCCTTTGCTCACCGGGCTCAAATACATTGGCGTTTGGATTGATACCTACGATTTGAATGGCTGGTACGTGGACGTGGACTTCACCTTCACCAGCGATCCCCTCCAAGCCTCGCCCAAGCCGCCGGCGAGCGGCATCGTTCCGGTGTTCTTCAAAACGTATGTGAATTCCGACGGGCAGCCGAGCATCGAACCGGTTTCGGTCGCCATTCCTTCCACCGCAACCCAGGTAAATCTCAGATTGTTCTCCACCGGCCATGGCGGCGTCGGCAGCCCGCCGTGCGATGAATTCTGCCTTCGCAACAATCAAATCCTCGTCGATGGCTCCCCGGTCTGGGAGCACGTCGTCTGGCGGACCGACTGCAACGCCGACCCCGGATGCCGGACCTGGAATGCCTGCGGGTATCCCTCCTGCACCTTCTCCCGAGCGGGCTGGTGCCCCGGATACATCGCCTGCCACGGAAGCGGGCCGTGCGACCAGGACCTCGATTTGACGAAAGTATTGACCGCGGGCGACTCGCACGATCTGCTGTATCAGATTCAGAACATCACCCCGGGTGGGGCGTACTGGAATTACAGCCTCGTCGTTTACTGGTACGAGTAGGCGTTGGATATCGAAAGTCCAAAGGGGGAGGGGCGGAGTGGACCCCTGATCGCCGCGGCCTAATTCGTTGTCTTGTTTCAAGGCCCGCATTAGATGGTTCCGATGTCCAGGGAAGCACCGGCCGATCTCAACCATCCTGTCGTCTTGAGCGGCCCCGATGCTGCTCCCCCGACGATGCGGAGCGGAACCGTCACGGCGGGCCCGAGGACGGATCGGCCACCGCCCGCAGTCCAGTTGGGCCTTCAGGGGGCGGCCAAGCGATTCGGCTCTTTCGAGGCTCTCCAGCCGGTGAGCCTGACCATCGCCCCCGGCGAGCGGGTGGCGATCGTCGGCCCGAGCGGAGCCGGGAAAACAACGCTCCTGCGGCTTTTGAACACCACGCTCTTTCCGAGCGCCGGCAGCGTGCGCGTCCTCGACTCGAATCCGGTGGCCCTCGGGCCAAGGGATCTGAGAGCCCTGCGCGGGCGCATCGGCACCATTTATCAGCAGCTGCTGCTGGTGCCACAAGTCAGCGTCTTGCAAAACGTGGTCGCTGGTCGACTCGCGCAAACGCCGCTCTGGAAGGCCGTTTTCTCGCTCGTCTCCAAGGCCGAGGCGGAGCGCGTGCACGACGTGCTGGAGCGGGTGGGCATCAGATCGAAAATCTACGAGAGGGTGGACCGGCTTTCGGGCGGAGAACAGCAGCGGGTCGCGATTGCGCGCGCTTTGTATCAGCAGCCGGAGATCTTGATCGCAGATGAGCCTGTTTCATCCGTCGATCCGGGTCGCTCGGCCGAGATTCTGGAGCTTCTCGCGAAGGCCGGCCATGGCCGGACGCTCCTCATCTCCACGCACCGGCTGGAAACGACGATGCCCTGGATTTCGCGGGTGATCGGCCTGCGCGAGGGAAAGCTTCTGTTTGACAAGTCCAGCTCGACTTTGACGCTCGACGATCTTTCAAGGCTGTACGCATCCGAGAAGGGAAAGAATTCTCCGCCCGGAGCGCGGCCGCTTTCCCCCACGCTCTCGAGCCCGGCCGGCGCGGTCTTCATTGGAGCTTCGAACACCCCCGGCGAATTCATGCTCCCGAGCATCGTGCCGGTATTTGTCAGCGAGCGCCCCGGGGTGCGGGTCAGCCTCACCCTGAAAGACACCCTGGAGACGACGAAGGACTTGCTCGAGGGCCGATTGGACCTCGCCTTCGTCGGAGCCCGCGAGGCAAACCCCAGATTGCGCTTCGAAGATTTTGCCGACGATGAGATCATCCTCGTCGCCTCGCCGTTCTTTTCCGGGCTCCCGCCCGGCGCGTTGAGCGCGACCGCGGTGGCTGAGCTTGCGCGGGTGGAGCGCGAAGCGGGCTCGGGGACCCGCGCGGTGGTCGAAGAGTACTTCTCGAACATGGGCGCGCCGCTGAGGCAAAGCGCGGTGGCGCTCGAGGTTGGCAGCCTGGTGGGCCTCAAGGCCGCGGTCATCTCCGGCATCGGGGTCGCCTTCGCCTCGCGCATGGCGGTTGCCTCGGAGCTGAAGTCAGGACTGCTTCGCGAGCTGGCGGTGGACTCGATGAGGATTCGGCGACAGATCTTCGCCGCCTGGAGAGTGGATGCGGAGCTGACGCCGCAGGCGAAGAGCTTTCTGGACATCGCCCGGAAAGCCTGGCGGTCGACCCGCGAGGAGCGCAGCTGATGTCCTCGCCGCGCTCTGCTCGGCCCTGGTTGCTGCGCTGGCCCGGGCTCCTGCTCGCGATGGTGGTGGGCTTGAGCTACCGCGGTTCCGAGGGCGACTTTTCGGCGCTGTTCACGCCGGGCGCCCGCAAAACGCTCGCCGACTTCGCCCGGGGTTTCTGGCCGCCGGCGCACAGCCCGGAGTTCCTCTCGCTGATGCTTCGGCCATTGCTGGAAACCGTGGCCATCGCTGTCCTCGGCATCTCCCTCGCGGTCGTGTTGGCGCTGCCTTTGTCGGTGCTGGCGACGTCTCCTTTCACCCTCTCACCGCTGGCGAACCGAGTCGGGCCGGCGCGGCGCCTGGCGCAGGGCGCGGCCCGGCTGGTGCTCAACTTGATGCGCTCCATTCCGGAGCTGATCTGGGCGCTGATCTTCGTGCGGGTGGTGGGGTTGGGTCCGGCGGCGGGAGTGCTGGCGATCGGAATCGGCTACGCCGGAGTGCTGGGAAAGGTCTTCGCCGAGATTTTCGAATCGCTTCCCAAGTATCCGGCCGAAGGCCTTGCCGCGGTGGGCGCTTCGCCGCTGAAGACGTTCATCTTCGGGGTGCTGCCCGAGTCGATGCCGCTGCTCGGTTCGTACACGCTCTATCGATTCGATTGCGCGATCCGCGCCTCGGCAATTCTCGGCCTGGTCGGGGCCGGCGGCCTGGGGTTGCAGCTCGAGCTTTCCCTCAAGATGTTTGGCTACGATGAGGTGGCCGCCCTGGTCATCGCCCTTTTCCTGCTCGTCGCTTCGGTGGACCTGGCCTCCGGGCTGGTGCGGCGAAAGCTGCAGCAGAGCAGCGGCCTTCTGCGCCGATCGCTGGCGATTCGCCTGGCCGGCGTCGGAAGCTGGCTGGTGGCCTGCCTGGCCGCCGGGGTGTTTCTGCGCTTTCCGATCTCCGAGCTTCTCTCCTTGGAGGCGGCAAAAAGCATCGGGACCTTCGCGTCCGCGATGTTTCCGCCGGATCTCAGCCCCACCTTTCTGGCGAGCATCGGCCCGGCGATCGTCGAAACCCTATCGATCAGCGTTCTGGGAACGGCGATCGCGGCGGTGCTCGGAATGGGACTCGCCTACTTCGTCGCGGCCGGTCACCGGCGGGGCGAGGAGGCCCAGAGGAGAGGCAGGGGACCGACCAGCCGCCTTTGGGTGAACGCTGCGTCTTGGGTCGCGCGGGCCGTGCTCAACCTCTTCCGCACCTTGCCCGAGCTTCTCTGGGCCCTCCTGTTCATTTTCGTGGTCGGATTGGGACCATTCGCCGGAGCGCTCGCGCTGGGAATGCACACCGCCGGCGTCCTCGGCCGTCTCTATTCGGAAGTGCTGGAGGAAGTTCCCTCCGGACCTTCGCTGGCGCTTCGCGGGTCGGGCGCCACGTCTTCCGGGGTGGCGATCTTTGCCGTCTTTCCCCAGGCGTTTCCGCAACTGATTGCCTATACGCTTTATCGCTGGGAGGTGAACATTCGAGCCTCGGCGATTCTAGGGGTCGTCGGCGCCGGTGGCCTGGGCAAAGCTCTGCTGATTTCACTTTCGCTGTTTCAACACCATCGCACCTTGACCTTGATCGGGGTGGTGGTGACGATCGTCGCCGGGGTCGATCTGCTCAGCGGCTGGCTTCGCCGGCGGGTTCAAGAATCGGGGACGCATACTGAGGACGGGCGTGCAGGTGAATGGGCCGGACCACCAGCCGCTTCCGCAACCGCGTGGTAAAGCGGATTCTGCTTCAAAGCGCGTCCAGGCGTACTTTGTGAAAAGGAGCTGACTCAATGAAGCGTTGGTCCTCGATTCTCCTCGCGGCGATGGGCATCGCCGCACCGCTCGTTGCATCCGCGGAAGACACCTTGCGCGTCTCGGCGATTCCCGACGAGTCCCCTACGGAACTGCAGCGGAAGTTTGCTCCCCTGGCCGCCTACCTGGGAAAAGCGATCGGCATGAAGGTGTCCTTCGTCCCGGTGAGCGACTACGCCGCCACCGTCGAGGGTCTGGCCGCGAAGAAGCTGGACCTCGTCTGGTATGGCGGTTTCACTTTCGTCCAGGCGCGCCGTCGAACCGGCACCGCGAATCCGATTGTGCAGCGGGAGGAGGATGCGAAGTTCCACAGCAAGTTCATCGTGGCGGAAAGCTCCAAAGCCAAGAGTCTTGACGATCTCAAGGGCGCCAACTTCGCCTTCGGCTCGGTCAGCTCGACCTCCGGTCACTTGATGCCGCGGTATTTCCTGCTCAAGAGTGGCATCGACCCGGACAAGGATTTCGCGAAGGTGGCGTTTTCGGGGGCGCACGATGTCACCGCGAAATGGGTGGAAGCCGGCAAAGTCGACGCCGGTGTTCTCAACGAGTCGGTGCTCCAGAAATTGATCGATGAAAAGAAGATCGACCATGCCAAGGTTCGCGTGCTTTGGACCACGCCCCCATATTTCGATTACAACTGGACCGTGCGCGGCGACCTGGATCCGAAGCTGGTGGAGAAGCTGAAGAAGGCTTTTCTGGCGCTCGACTATTCCAATCCGGAACACAAGCCGATTCTCGACCTGCAACGCACCCACAAATTCATCCCGACCTCGCCGGAGAACTACAAGTCGATCGAGGAAGCGGCGAAGTCAGCGGGGTTGATCAAGGACTGATGGATGCCCGTTTTCAGCTCTCGAGTCAGATCGAGGATGCCAGGCGCCGCACCCTCGCGCTGGTCCGCGACCTCGCCGACGATCAATTGATCGGCCCCCGGCTCCCCACCGTCAATCCGTTGCTTTGGGAGATTGGGCACGTCGCCTGGTTCCAGGAGTGGTGGGTGCTTCGCCATGCGCTGGGAGCGGCGCCGCTCAAGAAGAACGGGGACGCGCTCTACGACTCCTCCGCCATTCCGCACGACTCGCGATGGGAGCTGCCGTTGCCCTCGCGCAGTCAGACGCTGGAGTACCTGGACGAGACCCGCAACCGCGTGCTGGCGGCAATCTCCGACGCGGATCGCGCCCGCGCGGCCGATTATTTCGTGCGCCTGTCGATCGCGCACGAGGACATGCACGACGAAGCTTTCGTGATCACGCGACAGACGCTGGGCTACCCCACCCCTCCACCGGTGGGAACCCCGGCGGTTCGCCCGGGGAACGGAGCCTTCGAAGGCGATGCCCGCGTTCCGGGTGGAACTTTGAGCCTCGGAGCCGCGGTTGGCGTCGACGAATTCGTTCACGACAATGAAAAATGGGCTCACCCGGTCGAGATTGGGGGCTTCGAGATTGCCAAGGCTCCGGTGACCCAGAGCCAATTCGCCGACTTTGTCTCCTCCGGCGGCTATCGGCGCCGTCAATTCTGGTGCGAGGAGGGCTGGCGCTGGAGAGAGTCCGTAGGCGCCGGACATCCCCTGTATTGGCGCAAGGCGGACGGCAGCTGGATGCGGCGCGAATTCGATCGCTGGGTTCTGCTCGAGCCGCACCGCCCGGTGATTCACGTCAGCTGGTACGAGGCGGACGCATTCTGCCGATTCGCCGGACGGCGGCTGCCCACCGAGGCCGAGTGGGAAGCGGCCGCGGCAGGGAAGGCGGACAGTCGCGGCAAGCTCGCGCTGGAGAAACGGCGATTTCCCTGGGGGGACGAGCCGCCCAGCGCCCGCCTTGCGAATCTAGGGGGCCACTGGCTCGGCTGCGTGGACGTCGATGCCTTCCCCGAGGGCGACAGCGCCTTTGGCTGCCGCCAGATGATCGGCAACGTCTGGGAATGGACCGCCAGCGCGTTCAACCCCTACCCGGGGTTTGCCACGGATCCCTACCAGGATTATTCCAAGCCATGGTTCGGAACGCACAAAGTCCTGCGGGGCGGCTGCTGGTTCACCCAGGCCAGGCTGATTCGCAATACCTGGCGCAACTTCTACACTCCGGATCGACGCGACATACTGGCCGGCTTCAGAACGTGCGCGCTCTGAGCATCTGCCTCGTCAGCACCACGCCTTCCGATTCCAGGAAAGGCAATCGCGTCACCGCGCTTCGCTGGTCGCGGCTGCTGCGGGAGCTCGGTCACCGCGTGCGCATCGAGCAGCAATACCGCGGAGGTCCGTGCGATCTGCTGATTGCGCTTCACGCGCGCCGCAGCTTTCCTTCCGTCGAGCGCTTTCGGAAGAAATACCCCGAGCGCCCGCTGGTGGTCGCTCTCACCGGAACCGACCTGTACCGCGACATCCGGGTGAACGCGACCGCGCGGGAGGCGGTGAAGCGGGCCACGCGTCTCGTGGTTCTGCAACCGCTTGGCCTGGCCGAGCTGGCGCGGCCTCTGCGACGCAAGACGCGGGTCATCGTTCAGTCCGTCGAGCGGCCGCCGGTCAAGCCGGCACTCCGGACCGATGCCTTCGAGGTCTGCGTCCTCGGACACCTCCGGCCGGTGAAGGATCCATTTCGAGCTGCGGAAGCGGTGCGCCGGTTACCCACCGCCTCCCGCATCCGCATCCTGCAGGTGGGAGGGGCTCTGAGCCCTTCGATGAAAGCGCGCGCGTCCCGCGAGCAGCGGGTCAATCCCCGGTACCGTTGGCTGGGCGAGCTTCCGCGGGGCAAGGCTCTTCGCCTGATGGGACGGTGCCGGCTCCTCGTTCTCACCTCTTTGATGGAAGGAGGGGCGAATGCAATTTCGGAGGCACTCGCCTGGGGTGTCCCGATCCTGGCTTCCCGCATTCCGGGATCGGTTGGGCTGCTCGGCGTCGGGTATCGAGGTTACTTCGAGGCGGGAGACACGCGGGGGCTGCGGCGGCTGCTGCTTCGCGCCGAAACGAGCTCGGAGTTCCTGCAAAACCTCAGACGCGATTGCGCCCGTCTCGGGCCAAAAGTTGAGCCGCGGCGAGAGCGGGCGGCCTGGGCGAAGCTGTTGCGCGAAATTCGCTGACCGGTCCAGCTTGAATGACGAAGGGGGATAGGTTCGGCGAAGCCGATCCTTGCATCCGATGAGCTCCCACCGATTCAATCCCTGGCGCGATCTCCGTGGGCTGCCCCGCGATTCGTGGATCCTCGCGCTGGCCACGCTGATCAATCGGATGGGAGCGATGGTTCTCCCGTTCATGACGTTGCACCTGACCGGAAATCTTGGATTCAAACCCGCGCGTGCCGGCCTGGCGCTGAGCGCTTATGGCCTGGCGTCACTGATCGCCGCACCCCTCGCGGGAAGGCTGAGCGACCGGTTCGGGGCGGCGCGCGTGCTCGAGCTGTCGCTCCTCTCGTCCGGGCT
>WNEZ01007033.1_pt1 | contig 11529 bp, 14 predicted proteins | sample 5400521 | NCBI WGS metagenome assembly WNEZ01 (sample SAMN13153339, study PRJNA577476) | soil metagenome | isolation source: 120 cm saprolite under Douglas fir tree site 2 hole 1 replicate 1 | place: USA:California | collected 2015-04-18
TACTTGCTCCAGGGAGGGTTCCAGGCCTGACAGGTGATCTGAGATGGCTCCTGACCGAGAACAATACGCATCAGATCGAAATGGTGGATGGCCATATCCACCAGCAATGGCTGCCATACCTGATAATACGGCTGGCCTTCCGGTACAGAGGCATTCTTGTAGCGCCGGAAGTCAATACTGACAGTGCCAATCGATCCCAGGGTTCCTTCGCGAACTAACGCGGTAACGGCTCGAACGGCCGGAAAGAAACGATAATTCTGGCTGATCATGAGCACCCGGCTACGTTGTGCAGCCGTTTCGACCACCTGTTGCGCCTCAGCTACCGTTGGTGCAAACGGCTTTTCAAGTAATACATGTTTCCCCGCATTGAGGGATGCCAATGCAAGCGGGACATGCGCTGGCAGACTGGCAGTGATGAGCACAGCATCAGCCTCAACGGACGCCAGGGCAGACTCAAGTGTCAAGAAACATCGCTCTGCCGGCAGGTTGAGGAGCTGGCGCGCTTGCTCAAGCGCCCCCGCGTCCAGATCTACACAGGCTACCAATTCAACATCTCCACTCTGCTGTATGACATGGGTCCCCCAATTCTCTCCCCAGTTACCCATCCCTACCTGCACAAGACGAATTGCCATCGCGCTCTCCTTCTCCTAAATAGTCTTGCCTGAGCGTAACTAGCACGCAGTGCGTTGGCTAGACGGATAGGTTTCATTGTGGGGCCGCCCAGCGCACAGCGTTGGCAATCACGCGCTGTACCTGCGGGTGATGGTACGTCGGAAACGACTCATGCCCTGGGCGGAAGTAGAAGATCCTTCCGCGCCCGCGAGTATAGCAACAGCCGCTACGAAACACTTCGCCTCCGGTAAACCAACTCACAAACACAAGGGTCTCTGGTTGGGGGATGGCGAAGTATTCGCCATACATCTCTTCACGCTCGATGTCAATATACTCACCTATCCCTTCCACAATCGGATGTCCTGGCGCTGTCACCCATAAGCGTTCCCGATCATCCGCTTCGCGCCATTGCAGGCTGCAACCGGTGCCCATGAGGCGTTTAAAGATCTTCGAGTAATGGCCTGAATGGAGCACAATCAGGCCCATCCCATCTAAAACGCCTTGATGCACGCGTTCCACCAGCGCATCAGAGACTTCATCATGGGCAAGATGTCCCCACCAAACCAGCACATCCGTCGTGGCGAGCAGGGTCTCAGGGAGGCCTTGTTCAGCTTCATCCAAGGTTGCTGTACGAATTGTCCAACCCGTTCGGGTCAGCCCCTGGGCGAGCGTGGCATGAATACCGTGAGGATAGTGTGCCGCTACGTGTGGGTCTGTTCGCTCATGACGAAACTCATTCCAAATAGTGACTTGCGTCATGGGTATTCAGTCGATCCTTTCGTTTCTCAGACTGCGCGGCACCTATCTGCCTTGCCTGTTCTTAATCAGTGCTGCCAACGACGCTGTCGCGTCTGATCATAGTCTCTCGCACAACGAGGCTAGCGCCTCTCCTGCTGCGCAGTCAGTCCGAATGAGCGGGGTGCGCTTCGCTCAAGCAAGACGAAAAGAGAAGGTGTATACGTATCTTACCACGCTTTGAGAAACTCTTGGGGTCTCTGCGGTGTCCAGGTTAAGTGGGAGAACATCTTTAAGGAACACAACTGACGTGAGTGAATACGGAGGATTGCTTTTCGTCTCGAAATCATGTATGCTCGAAAGGAATTTTGTCTCACTGGAGAGGAAGGTAATGGGGAATGATCCCTCAAGTAGAGCCGAGCGCTTCGCATTGAACTGGTGGTGGTGATGCGGATCGTCGTCGCCGGGGGGTCCGGCTTCATCGGACGCCACTTGATACCTGCGCTGGTCGGAGACGGACATGCCGTCACCGTTCTGACTCGCGCACAGCCGGTTCAGCGTGTGACTCCCGGAGGGCTGCTGCGGTACATGCACTGGGACCTCCTCACATCTGATGGCGGATTGGCCGACGTGCTGGCTAGCACGGATGCGGTGGTCAATCTGGCTGGCGCCAATATCGGGAACCGACGGTGGACTCCCAAGCGCAAGGCAGACCTTCTGGACAGCCGTGTCCGCGCCACCGAAACGCTGGTCCGAGCCATCGATCGCTTAGACATGAGCCGTCGACCGCGAACGCTGGTGAACGCGTCCGGGATCGACTTCTACGGCGACCGCAGTGACGAGGTCCTCACGGAAGGTTCCGCGCCGGGGGACACGTTTCTCGCAAGGTTGTGCCAACGATGGGAGCGCGCGGCAACAGCAGCCCAAACACTCGGGGTGCGCGTGGTCTTGATGCGCACGGCGGTTGTCTTGGCGCCTGATGCGCTGACGCTGCACCTGATGGCATGGCCCTTCCGACTGTTCATCGGTGGTCCCCTCGGTGACGGTCGGCAGTGGTTTACGTGGATCCACATCGATGACGTTGTGGGCCTCTACACGTGGGTCCTCGGCACCGCCTCGATTTCGGGCCCCGTGAACGTGGTGGCTCCAGACGTGCGCACGCAAGTACAGGTGGCGCGAGCATTTGGGACGGTGCTGGGGCGTCCCCACGGACTCCGGACTCCGGCAGCGGTCCTTCGTCTGGGAATGGGAGAACAAGCCGACCTCCTGCTGCATGGTCGTCGGGCGGTCCCTGAGCAAGCCCTCGCTCACGGATATGAGTTCCGCTCTCCAGAGCTTGAGACTGCTTTGTGGACCTGTCTCCAGCGTGGTTCCGCCGAGAGGACGACGCCTCTCCCGATGGGGTCGCACTCTCCCTTCTTTCCTGTCCTCGCAGGGGCAGTCGAGGACCTGCCAAGGGTGCTGCGCGATCAGTATCTGGTGCGGCCCACAGACAACTACCGTGTGGTGCTTGAGGGGACCATGGATCGGATCTGGCACCAGCCGTTCTGGTTGTGGCCCTTCTTGCGCCTGCTTGCCGCGTTCGACCTCCTGTTCCCGGAGCAGGGCAGCAACGTCGAGGCGTCGATGATGGTGGAGGGACTGCACGACGGGCAAGGAGGTGGTGCCCAAACGTGGCGCCGCACGTTCAGGTTCCGCAGGCCGCGGAGATTCGATGCGACGATGGCGTTTGATCTCCGACTCGCCCGCGTTGTGGAGCGGATGGGTCCTGGCGGCGTGCTTGAGGTCGTCTGGAACGTGACCTTTGAACCGCCAGCCACCATCCGGATCGTCACGGAGAGCATCCGGTTCGGGGTGGGCAGGTGCCGCGTCGCTCTCCCACGCTGGGCCACCGTGGAGGTACGGGTGAGCGAGACCGCCTTGGGGGATTGGAGCGAGACGATTGCGGTCGATCTCGCGGTTCGGCAGCAGTGGTTAGGAGAGATATTCGGCTATGCCGGACGTTTCCAGGTGCGCAGAGAGGTGAAGGAGGGTGGGGGATCATGAGCCGAGAGCGAGCCGAGGAGGCGCTGGCTCGCTTCCGGCCGTGGCTTGCTGCGGCAGCCATCTACAACCTGCTCTGGGGCTCCATCACCATCGTCTTCCCGGATGCGCTCTTCCGCTTCCTGCGCATGCCGCCGCCTTCGTACCTGGCACTCTGGCAAGTGGTGGGGATGTTCGTTCTGGTCTACGCTCCCGCGTACGGGTGGGCGGCGCGGCGCCCCAGCGCTCACGGGCACCTGATCCTGGTGGGGATGTTGGGCAAGATCCTGGGCCCAATCGGGTTCCTGTGGGCCGCGGCAACGGGCCAACTGCCACTGCGCTTTGGCTTGGTCATCCTGACGAACGACCTCCTGTGGTGGCCGGCGTTCGCCTGCTACTTACAGGCGGCGGCACGCGTTCACGGAGGGTGGAAGGCTTTTCTGACAGGGGACTAACTCCTCCATCCTTTCTCAGAGAAAAACGAGTGGCCCAACTTGTCTACCTGTCACGCTGGCTATCTCAGAGGATCTCTCATACATTATATATAGAATACATGTTACATGACCGCAACAAAGAGTGAAGGGAAGATCGTGTGCTGGCTACACAGGATATCCACTCGAAAAATCGAGGGATTATGCCGGTAAGATCCCCCTCTCCCATTTCCATGACGAAGAGATAGACGCACCCGCCAGGAAAATCGAGAACAGACAAGCCAATGTTCAGCCAATATTTACGCAGATGCCTCGGCAACCAAGCAGAGGATTGAGGCGTTCTCCTCGTTTTCTGGAAAGGAAACAGGACAGGGAACGCAATAACTTTGATACGGCCCACCCCATTACGCCAAGTCTGCTTCACTCACCCTTTGTGAATGCCCTTCCACGGTTCAGGCTGCTCTTTGGTAATCATGGTGTAATCCACCTAACACGAGAACGGAGATCACCTTGTCACTCGAGTCGTGCAGAGGTGCAGACGGCACTGGCTGCGAACACCGAACAACCACACCACGACCGGGTTTCGGATCTCCGATGAGTTATGGGCGGTGTTGCAACCATTGCTTCCTATCCAGATCAATACACATCGCTTTGGTGGGGGACGACTGCGTGTCCCTGATCGACGCTGTGCAGACGCGATTTTCTATGTGCTGCGAACCGGTTGTCAGTGGCAAGCCCTCGATCAGACCGAGTTGTGCGCACATTCGATGGCACATGATCGCTGAAAGACAATGGGTGAAAGCAGGAGTTTTTCTCAAACTGTGGCAAACAGGAGTCGAGCAGTTTGACGATCTGTGTGGGATCGACTGGGAGTGGCTCTCGATGGACGGGGCGATGGGGAACCGCCCCATTGGGCGGCGAAAAAACGGGTCCCAATCCGACCGATCGTGACAAGAGCGGTGTGAAACGAAGTGTGCTGACCGAAGGGCATGGCGTGCCAATCGGTACAGTGATTGACGGAGCAAACTGTCATGACATGAAACTGCTCCGCCCGACGATCGAGAGCATCATTATCGTGCGTCCAGAGCCAACCAAGGTGCATCCTCAAGGGATGTGTCTGGACAAAGGATACGACTATCAGGAGGTACGCGACATGCTTCACGAATTTGGCTTTACCGCCCATATTCGGACACGCGGAGAAGAGGCCAAGGCTATCAAGATGGAAGCTGGCTTCAAAGCTCGCCGCTGGGTAGTAGAGCGAGCGCGCTCGTGGATGAACCGCTTTCGCCGCCTCCTGATCCGCTGGGACAAAAAGCCCGCGAATTACCTGGCGTTTCTCCACTTTGCCTGTGGCTTGATTGCTTTTCGCTCTGCCGGGTTATTCGGATAGGCTCTAAGTTTATTCCATCCGGAGAAAATATATACGTGACAAATCAGAACACATGATCTATAATGAAACTGTGCAGATATATCGGCATATTGAGATATTTTACAACCAGAAATGGCAACGCAAGCACGGGGCCCTATGGCAGTAGGTCCCTTACATGCCGTCCGGACCCAGCCAAGGAGGAAAGGAGGAGATGCGCAGGCGATGTACAGCGCAGTCGATCATGCAGAGTACCCGCTGATGCGGATCATCACGCTCGGGGAATTTGCCCTTGAGCGACTCGTCCCCACTCCTCCGCGGGTCCAGGATGAGCCGCCGCGTTACGCGCGCGTGGCACGGAGCGAGTGGAGCCATCGAGGACCGGCGATGGCCCTGTTGAAGGTGCTGCTATGCCGACCGAACCGCCGGGTATCGCGGGACGAACTCATCGAGGCTATCTGGCCCGACCATGAGGCGATCAATGCCGCGCACGCCCTCGACTCTGCGGCCTCCGTGCTCCGGCGGCATATCCTGCGAACGAGCGAGGTGGGAAGCCTGCTGCTCACGCTGCGCAGCGGTGGTGGAACGATCTTCAAACTGCCCGGGCAGCACCGCCTCTGGGTAGACGCAGACGCTTTTCTCTCACTCGCGTCGAAGGCGATGCGGGCAGAGTGCCAGCGGCAGAACCCAACCGCCTTGTTAGAGGAGGCGTACGCCCTCGCCAGGGGTGAGTTTCTCGAGGACGACCTGTATTGCGAGTGGGCACAAAGTCGGAGACACACGATCAACGGAACGCGGCATCGCGTCCTCTTCAAGCTGGTCGACCTCTACCTCAAAGACGAGCGGGTGGGCCTGGCTGAGGAGCTACTCTTCGCCACCCTTGAGAAGGACCCGGCCGACGAAGACACCCTGTGCCGCCTGATGAGCTTGCTGGTGGAGCAGGGGAGACGGCAGGAGGCGCTCCACCTCTACCAGTACAGCGAGGATGTGCTCCAAGAGGAGCAGACCGAGCCTGCCGTCTACACACGAGAGCTTGCGCGCCACATCCGGCAGGGGCTTGTCTTGCGCGAGCGGGCGGATGGTTACACTACGGCGGGGACGCAGGCCCCGGCTCTGACGGGGCGAGTTGGGCAGTCAGGGCAGAGGCATGACCGCGGGGACGGCTTGGGCGTGAAACGAGCCCGGCTGACTATCGTCGCTGCTCCATGCAGAGGCCAAACAGCATCCTCCTATCGGTATGCCCCACCACGCCAGCGATCTCGAAGGCAGTCAGCGCTCCCTGTTGGTTGAGACCGTGGTAGGGCCTTCGAATGAGCAAAAAAGATAGGTCATCGCAGGCCGTTTGACTTCCAGCCGACGCGACGGCTCTAAATACCGGCTATGCAAGCAGCTCACCACCAAATTTTCGCTCGTGTAACAGCTCATTAATTCGGTCGGTCAAGCCCCTACGTTTGGCTTCCTTCTTGATGTCTTGCGCCTCCTCGAAGAAGAGTTCTTCTTCGATACCGTAGACGGCTTCCTGATATTGTCTGTGGACCCGCACCCATTCATCCGCTAGCTCACGCGCCTTGACCTCTTGCGGATCAAGTCTTTGATGCCCTTTCGACTGCATCAATCCCTCAACTTTCTGCCTGTTCCACATGAAAAAGGGGGTTCCGTCCTTGAGCGGAGTTGATTTGCAACAACCCTCGGATAGAGCAAATTCGGTTGGATAGCCATCCTCCCCCCGTAGTCCCAACTCCTTCAGCTTTTTGCCCATTGCAACGGCCGACAATCCGAACTGCTTACCAAGTGTCGTCTGATTTGCCCAAGTATCAGCAAATTTTTGACGGCTTTGCTTTCCCATAAGACCTGCCTTTCAAAATGTGTTTACATGGATGACTGTCTGACTTCAGTGCTAACCTTCTGGCCTGAGGAACCTTTGTTTTCCCTTTCTGTTTTCCCCGTCGCTGCGCGTTAGACCTGCCGGGTGCGCCGTAACCGAACGTGCCGCCCAGCGGCGCTAAGCCGACCTCTTCCGCCGTCACGATGTCGCCCTTGAGCACATCCAGCAGGTGCCTGAGCCATCTTTCCGCCCCCATGTTGCGTATTTGCTTGACGTTCACGTCGACCCACATATCTCGTCCGATGAGAGGTGGATGCTCGGCGGCGAACATCGAGTCGATGTTGACAGTGTGTGATGGATTGATCAGCTCGTCTGGAGCGCCGACCTTGCCCTCCAGGACGTCCAGCAGGTGCCTGAGCCAGCGCTCGGTTCCCATCTCCTCCATCAAAGAGGCATTCGCCTGCACCCATTCGGCCTCGCCCATGGGTGGCTCATGCTCCCCGGTCAACTGAGGATCAACAGTGATGGCGTAGAACGGATTCATGATGATTCTCTGCAGGTTGTCTGCCGTGAATTGTGGCACGCCTATCTCCTTCCTTTTGGGAATGCTGTTCAGCTCTACAATCTGCTATAGCGCTATTCTCAGGAAACGAGAGAAAAAGGGAAACAGGACACTTGCCCCACCCTCTGCGGCAATGATAGCAGACCAAACTCAGCTCTAGCTCACCAAAATTCACGATACCCTCACGAAATTAGTCGGTAAAGCTGAAAGTTCAAAGGAGGGAAAGCAGGAATAGACACGCACAGGGCAAGCGCGCGACCGATGTTCCCCAAGCCGACGAGACAGATATCTCAGCGTCACCCCGCCGCAGATGTCGCCTGGTGATGTGAGCGAAATCCTGTTCGAGCTTTTCCCGCGCAAGGTCTCAGCTTCCGCTGATGAGGCTCCTGCTATCGTCCGCGAGTTGCAGGCGTTTTGGCTATTCCTGCAACGAGAATTCCAGCTGGAAAACGTTGCTGCCTGCCTCACCGTGTTAGATGAGAAGGCGGCCCACAAGCTGAAGCGGGAAATGGGCGACCCGGCCAACTTCGGGATCGCCAAGTCGTTCGTGATGATGGGTCTAGAGAGAGGCTTCGACTTGAGCAGTGAAGAGGGCATCAATGAGTGGATGGCGAGGTACAATGCTGAAATAGCAGCGGGCACCGGGCTGCGTATCCCCTTGCCCGGTGAACGGAGCGAGCATGCTCAGCAGTTCCGCGACCGGTTACAGCCTGGGACGACCAGGGGCAAGCGGAAGAGGAACAGCAAGCGGAAATAGGAACCACCAGAGCACATCACCTTTCGTCCCAGGAGGCATACTGGCAGGTCGGTGCTGTGGTCAGTGAGGTCGAGCAACTCGTCGATCAAGGCTGATGAGGGTCGCCAGGCGCTCACAGTCCTTGAGGCGATCACAGAAGAGTACATGAGCGAGTGGGAGAACCTGGACGACTCGGATGGCGAGGCCAGTAGCTTCTTCAATGGTCTTGGGAAAGCTTGGACGGAGGCTGTTCTCAGTGCGGAACTCACGCGCGAGGAACGCCAGCAATGGGCTGACCAGTTCGCAGCCTAGCAAGAAGAAGTCGGCAAATCTCAGATTGGCTTACTCTGACCTGAAAGTGGATGAGTATCTGAGCGCTATTCGAGATAACCGCTACTTTTTAATTTAGGAAGGAATGGGGCCAGCCCAACTTCATGCCGCGAAAGGAATGGGAAGCGGTCCGCGCTTAAAGAGGATGATGCCATCACGGGCTGCGCTTGTTACCGTTTGTGTGGTCAGCTTCCTGCAAAGGCTTTCTTTGACGAAAGAGCTGCAACAATTGTTGGTTGAGTCACCGCTCTTTTTCTTTGCGGCTATTATGCTGACTGAACCGCTTACTGCACCGCCCACGCGAAAATTGAAGCGCATCTATGCAATAATTACCGGCATTTTGTTCATTCCCCAAATTCATGTCGGACCTATCTACTCTACCCCCGAGCTAGCGCTGGTTATCGGCAACGTTTACTCCTACATTGTCAGTCCCAAGCAGAAGGTCGCGCTCAAGTTGAAAAGAAAAAGTAAGATGGCATCTGACATTGTCGATTTCGTTTTCAGGCCAGCGCAAAGACTGGTATTCGAACCTGGGCAATATATGGAGTTTACGCTTGCGCATGCGAAACCGGACAGCAGGGGCAATCGCCGGTTTTTTACCCTTGCCTCATCGCCAACCGAGGAAAATCTCCACCTGGGAATACGATTTTACGCAAATAGCAGCAGTTTCAAGAAAGCCTTGTATAGAATAGATGGCCGTGCAAAAATTATGGCGGGACAGATTGCCGGAGATTTTACGCTTCCCCGAGACCCCAGGCAAAAACTGGTCTTCATTGCTGGAGGTATCGGTATTACACCTTTCAGGAGCATGTTGAAATATCTGCTCGATATGAATCAGCGGCGAGATATTGTCCTTATTTATGCAAATAGAACTGCGGAAGAAATTGCCTACAAGGACATTTTAGGCGAAGCGCAAACGCAACTGGGTATCAAGGCGTTCTATACGTTGACCACTACGAAAGCTATCCCGCGAAATTGGCGTGGTCTGGTAGGCAGAATAGATGAACACATGATTCAGGCAGTGGTTCCGGACTATGAAGAGCGAACCTTTTATTTATCCGGCTCCCTGGACATGGTGAGGGCGTACGAGCACATACTTAAAAATATGCACGTAAAAAATGAGCAGATAAAAAAAGACTTATTTCCCGGGCTCGTGTAGCAGTGCTTAAGGGCATTATCTTCTTCAATGCGGTCGATGGGCTGATGCACAGTTCCTGGCAGGTCTTTGAGGTCGGTTGCATGCAGGGGACCGGTGTAATCGGTGCTCAGGTACACCTCGCTGCTCTTGGAGCTATACACTGCATCCGATTCTATCTTCAGCTGTACGCCAGATGCTGGTTGACGTAGTTCGTCACGTCGGGGGATGCCTCATTTACCCTCGGTGTTGAGCCAGCCCCGGTGCTTGCAGTACTCTGACAGGACTTGCAGCAGCAGGATCGACGCGTTGGTTTCTAGCAGGCGCACGCGGAATTGCGACAGGACCGACGCGTCGAAGCCGGGATCGTCTAAAGTCAAGCCGAGGGCGTACTTCCAGTCGACGCGCGTACGCACGGCATCGGCAGCCTGCTGATCGGTCAGTTTTTCGATATATTGCAGCACGAGCACTACCGCCAGGCGCCAGGGAGCCTCGGCGGGGTTGCCAGGAGAGCGGAATAATAGCACGAACGATTCATCCAGGAAGTCCCCGAGTTCGTCGCGCAGGTACATCGCAAATGTTCCAGCGGGATAGGTTGCGCGCACCAGGCGGGCTGTTTCTTCTGGAATCGACCTGGTATCCCGGGCATGGGTCGACATAGCAGGTGGAGATACCTCCCCCCAGATCGAGCCCCACCCCACCCCAGGGCAGGGGCAAGCCCTGCCCCTACCATACGACGGCTTCGCCAGGCCGGCGTCGTATGGTAGGGGCACCCCTCGCGGGTGCCCTGCGAAGGAGCGCCACCCGGTGTGGTTTCTACGATAGTTGTTCAGGGCTCCAGAGCGAGACAAGGCCCCAGGGTGCGCTCGAGAGGAGCAAACGCGATCCGTCGGGTGACCAGCGCATGGCAATGGCTCCTACCGGTGGAGCAGCATAGCTGGTATGTAGAAGCAATGAAGCCAGCTTACGCCCGTTGGTACAATCATAGAGGTCCACGATGTTGCGGGCACTGTAGGAAGCCAGGAGGCGTCCATTGGGACTCCAGGCAATGGCCGTGGAGGCATGGATCACCTGCAGGAACGTGGCATCATGCACAGGCAGCAGCGGCGCCTGCATTATTCTGGAGGCGATGAATGCCGTGTAGGCGGGAAAGAGTCGTCCAGAGGGCTGTACCAGACCCGTCAGGCCAATGCCATCCACCAGATAGCGCCCGCCGGGTGACCATGCCGCGAAATCGGTACTCCAGGCATATGCTCTGAACGAACCTCCCAGGGAAATGATGTGAGCCAGGCCGGGCTGCCAGATGGTGAACGAGGTATTGCCGTCAGGGTTGCCAACCGGATCTGGTTGAGGCGCTACCGGAACCTGGTTGTCCGTCAACAGCGTCTCAGGCACGAGTGTTCCGCCTGTGCCCCAATGATAGGCCAACGCCGGGGGCGCAGGCGTGAAAGAAGGGGCAGTGGGTGAAGCGTTGAGCGGATCAGATCCAGTCTGCTGGGTATCCCACTCGGCGTACAGCGGAGCAGAGGCAGATTGATGCTGTAGCAACACCTGCGCGTTTGTGTCATCGCTATTCATCAAGACTACCCCATGGAGCAATGGCTGCCGTAGCGCTATATCGAAGGTGAAAGCGAGACGCTGACCATCAGGGGACCAGGTGACATGTACGTAGAAAAGCACCAGCGCAGGCGCTTTACTTCCACTGACGGGAGGTTGTTGCCCAAATGGTCGCCCTTGAGAAGTCAACGGCCCATTAAACAAACGCATAATAGCCG
>WNEZ01005063.1_pt1 | contig 11528 bp, 7 predicted proteins | sample 5400521 | NCBI WGS metagenome assembly WNEZ01 (sample SAMN13153339, study PRJNA577476) | soil metagenome | isolation source: 120 cm saprolite under Douglas fir tree site 2 hole 1 replicate 1 | place: USA:California | collected 2015-04-18
TCGACGCCCTTGGCGCCGCCGTGTCCGTCGGTGCCAGCCGCATCCGTCTCCTGATCGGCGCTCTCGTCGGACGCTTCATTCGTCATCGTGCCTCCTTCGATTCCGGCCACATCGTGTGGCGCTGCACTTCGAAGTCGACGCCGATGGGCCGGCTGCAACCCGCCGCCGATGGCGGAGTTCTCGCTCACAACCCTGACGGTCGAGGACCTCCCGGAGTTTGCTGAGGAGGCGGACCGGTCATCGGCAACGGCGAGGCCGGCGAGCCGTCTCGTGCCCTGCGGCAGGTGGTGCGGGCGGCGGGCACGGATGAGGTCCGTCCGGTCTGACCGGCGTGCTGTGGTCGTTCGGGGACGGCGCCTTGCCCTTGTTTCCAATGGCCCGCTCTTCGGAGCGTTCCCTGTGCCAGGGGGGATCCCCAGCCCGACCGCCTCCACAACGCTGCACGGGGCTGCTCCAACCCTGAGCGTGATGTTCAGGCGAGCGGGTGAGACCGTACATAGCTGAGCGTGACGTCGTTGGCTGAGGCGGCGAGTTGGCGCGCCAGGCCCTCCTCGTAGGTCGTGACGACGAGCTGGCGGAGTTGGCTGCTCCTTGTCGCCTTGGCCAGCGCTACCGCCATCGTCTGGCGCCGAGTCGGATCGAGGTGTTCGAGCGGCTCGTCCAGCCACGCGAAGCCGGCTCGCGTCGACGCCGTGAGCACGAGGAGCCGGGTGACAAGGAGGGCGGACATCCGCTCCCCGCCGCTCAGATCCGAGAAGGAAAGGCGGTGACCGTTGATCTCCATCGTGATGCGCCCCTCGGGGCTCACATGCAAGCCGCCTCCCGTGCCGAAGAGACGCTTCCATCGGTGGGCGACCTCGGCCGTCAGCGGCACGATGCCCTCGGCCATGAGATGACGGGCTGTCTCGTCGAGAGCGAGGCGTGCCGCCTCGGCAAGAGCTTCACGCCTGAAGGCGACGACCTGGTCCCGCCGCGCGGACCGGGCGGCCTCGGCCTGGGCGAGCTCCTCCGTGAGCAGTTGGAGGCGCACGCGGAGTCGCTCCAGTCGATCCGCTGCCTCGTTCTGTTCCTCTTGCGCCCGCTCGACCTCGGGGCCCGTCGACTCCGTGTCTGCGGGAGGTTCCACGTCCGGCGGGTCCGGTGCCGGAAGCGAAGCTACCTGCCTAGCGAGCTCGTGCAACGCCGTGAGCTTGGCCCGCAGTTCCTCCACCACGCGCTCAGAGCGTTCGATGTCGGCCTGCAGCCGCGCGTGATGGTCGCGGTGCTGGGCCAGCGCCCGCTCGACGTCGGCGTCTTCCAGTGGCCGCAGGCACGTGGGGCAGATGCCCGCGGCACTGGACAGTTCGTCCAGCGCCGCCTCGACCGTCTCTGTTCGGGCGGCGGCCCCCGCGGACTCGGATCGGGAGCGTTCGAGTGCGGCCGCCAGCTTGTCCTCCACTGAAGGGATCGCGTTGCCCACGTCGCCGTCCGGCGCCTCCTCTCCCAGGACGCGCCGGAGCGACGCCGATGCTTCGGCCAGCTCACGCTCGCGGCGCTCGACCTCTTGCCGGTACGCTGCCCATCGCCGGGCCGCCTCGTGCCGCCGTTGCGCCTCGGCAACCCGGCCGAGCACGTCGCGGTAGACCTCTTCCGCCGCGGAGATCTGCACAGCCACGTCCTCCAGCTCGCGGCGGTGGGCCTCGAGTGCGGCGTCGTCGCGCTTTGCCACGGCACGGAGCGCCTCCCGGTCTCGCTCGGCCGCCTTCCGGTGCTGAGTTGCCGCGTCTCTGGCGATCAGGAGATCGCGCACGCCGAAGACGGTAGCGAGATGATCCCGGATCGGGAACTCGCCCGCCGCGCTCGAGAGATCACCCTTGTCGGTGAGGAAGGTGAGGCGGGCCGCGACCGACAGCGGCGCACCGAAGGCGGCCTCGAGGGCAGCCACATAAGCCCGGTCGTCTTCGAGGACGCGCTCTCCGAGGCTCGCGCGGAGCGCCACGCGCCCTCGCTGGTCGACGCTCCGCTTGACGCGAAGCTCGCCGGCGTCGGAGGCGACGGTCAGCTCGACAACCGCGTTCGTTTCGCCCGCCCGCACCGCTGAAGCGGCATCGACGCCGCTCGCGCCGCCGAAGAGCGCCCAGGCCGCCGCTTCGAGGAGGGACGACTTGCCGACGCCATTCGGGGCCACGACGAATGTTGTCCCTTCGCCGAAAGTCAGTGTGAGTACCCGGTAGGCACGCCAGTTCCGGAGGGCAAGGTGTCTGATCACGCGAGGGCCTCCGCCAGGTCGTCGATCTCAGCCGCCAAGCTGGCAGGAACGAGCTCTCGGTCCACGATCCGGCTGGGAAGGGCCGCCAACCACTGCTTCTCCCGATCCCCGAGGGACCGCAGGGCCTCGCCCTTCTCGGCGGTGCGAGTCCCCGCGGATGCCACCTGCGTCAGGGCCTGCTCCGCCGCCACCGCGGAGACCGAGATGTCGAAGCGCGGGGCGTGTGCGAGGCCGATCGGCAAGTCGTCCCACGCCGGGTCGATGAACTCCAGATGGCGCTGGAGGGCAAGAGGCAGCGGAAGCGGCAGGGCTGTCGTGGAGGGGCCAACCTGTCCCCGGGCGGGGTCGTAGGCGTCACGACATTCCTCCGGCGTCACGATGACGCTCGTCATTTCGCCGTCGTCTGCTACGAGCGCGATCGCCGTCGTGTCAGGCCGAAGCTCAAAGACCATCCGAGCCCGATTGAGCTGCTCGACACCGGCGAGCTCCTCGGCTGGGACGCCAGACTGACACACACGAATGACGAGCCCCAAGCGCCGGTACACGGCAAGGGCCGGGAGGAGCCCTCCGGCCCAGGCGTCGGCGACCGCGTCGTCCCAGACTGACAGCCTGGCCCCAGGACCCTCGAACTGGCGAAGGACGTCGATGATCTCCCTGGATCCGCGGTCCCCGCCCGAGCGTCGAGCTGTGCCCGCGAGGCCGAGTCTCGTTGCGATGCGGTCTCGAGCCGGCCGCGCGACCAGGTCCTCGCTCATTCCAGCGATCGCCTCGAGTAGGGGGAACATACGTTCTATCTTAACCCGCAGCCCAGGGTTGACGGTTGACAGGTCGGGCTTGGGACCCTGACCGCGGAGGTGCCGCTCATACTGCTCCACCAGCTCGTGGCTCAGCTCGTCCGGCTCGTCGTCGTTCATCCGTGCACCTCCTTTCAGCTCACGTCGCCGTCGTGGATCTCGGCTTGGGCCGCGAGCTTCGCCTCCGTGCATTCGAGCAGCCGGTGCAACGCCTTCATTCTTCGCTTCCAGACCGCGGTGTGGCTCACGCCCAACTGCTGCGCGAGCTGGCTGTCGCTCTTGCCGTTCATGACGACTTCGACCACCGCCTGGCGCTGTCCCGGCGGAAGTGTCTCCAGGCACGCCATGGCTGCCTGGTACCGGCGCTCGAGCTCGATCTGCCGTTGCTCCTCCGCCAGTGTCGAGATGAGCAGCTCTTCGGGGCCGGGGTCGGGATCAACCATTTCCTCGTCGAGCTGATCGGGGTTGCGCCGGCGGTGCAGAACGATGGCCCGGGCGGCGTCCTGACCTGCTCGGTATGCCATGGTGCGCGCCCAGCCGATGAGATTGGTCGTGTTCTGAAGACCCTTGCTCTGAAGCCGCTCGAATCCGGCCACCACCGCGTCTTCGACAGCGAGTCTGTCGTCCACGCCCATGGTGAGCATGGCGCTGCGGGCCGCCCGTACCATCGGCGCCCAGACGACCTCGAAGATGGCTCCCCAATCAGGCTTCCCTGTTTGGGCCTCGTGGAGGACTCGAGACGTACCCAGCCTCGAGTCCACGTCACCTGGTGGTCGAGGGTGAGCGGTGCACTGCAACCCCCCTTTGGTCTCTCGGAAACCGGGTAATGCCCGCCCGACGCCTGAAACGGGAAGTTCCCCGGGGGTGGGCTGCCACAGAATAGCTCTGGCCATGGCGAAAACTGGCGATCCTCTGTCGGCGGCCACCAGATCCTGCCCGTAGACGGTCACGAACCTGCCCGGTGGCGGCCACGAGAGTTGCCCACTGGCGGCCACGAAACCTGCCCACCGATCTGAGTGTTCCTTCCGGAATTCACCGTTGAGGTCCCCTCCCGGGGTCTGCTGAACGTGCTCATGCGTCCAGCTACCCTCCTGAGCGCAGGAGGCGCATTCTCAAGGAAACTGTGGCCTCCTCGCAGTTCATTGCCCCTCCTTGGAACTGGAAAGTACAACAGTGTAATTTTGGACCTGGAATGCAAGGTCTTGCCCGCCGTGCAGCCCTACGCGATCAGACTGCCCGCACGAGGCAAAGCGAAAGCCAGGGGCTACGAGAGAGAGGGTTGGAGGGGTGGAAGCTCGCAATAGGTGCAGTCCGAGGGGTCCTGGTCTGGGCGCCACCGGATGAACCGCGCAGAATGCCGGAAGCGCCGGCCGTCTAAAGCGCTGTAGTCGACCTCACAGACGAGGGCGGGCGTGAGGGGAACCCACGAATCAAAGCGCTGGTGCTCCCAGCGCTGCAGGCCAGGCATCAGGCCGCCGCCGAAGCTCCGACCCCCCTCGAGGGAGGCTAACCTGGCTCGCAGCGCCACCCGTTCCCGGGGGGAGAAGACCACGGTCTGGCCGACGTGATGCAGGACCCCTTGCCCGTCGTAGACACCAAGAAGCAAGGACCAGGGATCCCCTGGAGGGCCCAGGTAGCCGCCCACGACCAGATCCGCGCTCCGCCAGCGCTTCACCTTCACCATCGCTCGTTTCCCGGATCGGTAGGGAAGGCAGGTCTGCTTCGCCACGATCCCCTCGAACCCCCTGTCGCCCAGATCCTCGACCCAGCCTCGGGCGATCTCCGGATCCTGCGTCTGGGGCGTCACGACAAGCTGCGTGTCTGAGGAAACCGCCCCCGCAAGCTGCCTCCTTCGCTCCCCGAATCCAGCCGGCCGAAGATCCACCTCGCCCAGGGCGAGCAGATCGAAGGCCACGAAGCAAGCTGGCGGCCCTGGGCGGGCTTTCGTTCCCGATCCCCTGGCATCGAGGCGCTCCAGCAACGCCTGGAAGTCCAGGCGGCCGTCGCGAGCAACGACGATCTCGCCGTCGACCACGCAGGCCTCGGGCAGGGATCGAAGCGACGCCTCCACGAGCTCGGGGAAGTACGGGTCCAAGCTCTTTCGGTTGCGGCTGGCGATGTGGACCGAGGCGGCGTCTTTAAAGATCAACCCTCGGAAGCCGTCCCACTTCGGTTCGTAGACCCAGCCCCCGCCCAACGGGATCTCGGCTGCGAGCCGGGCCAGCATCGGCGCGATGGGGGGCGTGACCACCGCATTCACCCCTGCTCAGCCTGGCCGCTTTGCTTCGTGGTCTCTTCCCAGGCCTCCCGGCCTTCCCGCAGGGCGAGGAAGGCAATGCCGATGGCTGCGAGCGGGTCGGCCCACCACCAGCCCACGGTGGCGTTGAGCACCAGGCCAACGAGCAGGATCACCGAGAGGTAGGCACACAGGAGGGTCTCGGCCGAGTCGGCGACCAGAGTCGGGCTCCCCAGACGCCGGCCGGTGCGACGCTTGGCGGCGGCGAGGGCCACCATGGCGACCAGCGAGACCGCGGCGAGCACGATCCCGACCTCGGACTGCCTCGCTTGAGCACCCACCACCAGGTCGCGGACCGCCTGCACCGCCACGTAGGCGGCCAGCGCGAAGAAGCTCAGGGCGATCAGCCGCAACGCCCTTTTCTCCCGCTGCTGACTGACACCGCGCAGCTCCCAGATGACCACGGAGGCGGCGAAGGCCTCGATCACCGAGTCGAGGCCGAAACCGACCAGGGCGATCGAGCTCGCGGCGATGCCCGCCGCCACCGCAACGACGGCCTCGATCGCGTTCCAGCCGATCGTCAGGTACTCCAACCGCCGGCCGCGTCGTCTCAGTTCGGCGGTCTTCGCGGTCATGTCCCCCGCATTCGCCACATCCAGAGCCCGGTGCCGTGTTCGGCGCCGATCCGCACGCCCACCTATCCCTTCCAACCGTCGCCCCCTCGGGTGCATTGGCCTCGGCCACGCGTCTCGCTGCACGCTCGGCCGGTTGGGGTGGCGATCCGTCCCGCCGCCTCCGCCAGCCGCCATCATCTTGCGCCTCTTGAGTCTCTTCGAGCTAGCGGCTCGGCTCCTCTTCGGCTCCTATGCCCGCCAGGCGGGTCTCCCCCTCACCACCTTGGCCTGCTGCATCGGTTCCTTCTCCGCGACGGAGCTTTGGCGGGGTCACCGACGGTCCCATCATCTGCTCACCGTACACGCCCGGTGCCGCCCCACCTGGAGTCTGGCGTCGGCAGCACCAGAGTATGATCGAGGCTCGCGAAAAGCCGGAGGTCCTTCCAATGCGATCGATGTGGAACGGCGCCATCACCTTCGGGCTGATCAGCATCCCGGTGCGCCTCTACACCTCGGTGGAAGAAAAGAGCTTGAGGTTCCACCAGCTCCACGCGACAGATAACGGCCGCATCCGCTACAAGCGGGTGTGCTCGGCCTGCGGCGAGGAGGTGGCCTACGACGAGATCGTGAAGGGCTACGAGTACGAGAAGGACCGCTTCGTGGTCTTTTCCGAGGAGGAGCTCGATCGCCTCCCCGCAGACGTGATCAGGGCGATCGACATCGTCAACTTCGTGCCCCTCTCCGAGATCGACCCCATCTACTTCCAGCGCTCCTACTACGTGGCCCCCGAGCCCACCGGGCTCAGGGCCTACCGCCTGCTCGAGCAGGCCCTGGCGGCGTCGGGGCGGGTCGCGGTGGCCAAGATCACCCTCCGGGACAAAGAGCACCTCGCCACCATGCGGATCCGGGAGGGGGTCTTCGTCTTAGAGACAATGTACTGGCCCGACGAGATCCGCCTGCCGGAGTTCGAGGTGCTCACAAAGTCGGTGGAGATCCGCACCCAGGAGCTGGCGATGGCGGGAAGCCTGATCGAGCTCCTTGCCGACCACTTCGACCCCACCCAGTTCGTCGACACCTACCGGGAGCGGCTGGAGGAGGCGGCGCGGGCCAAGATGGAGGGTCTGGAGATCGCGGTGGCCCCGGGGGAGCCTGCCCAGATCGTGGATCTCATGGAGGCGCTCAGGGCCAGCGTGGAGGCCACCAAGGCCAAGCGTAAGGAAGAACCGAGGACGAAGTCCGCCTAGTCGGCAGACCTGCCAGGAGGTGGGGGTACCGAAAGCCCGGGTCCCCCATTGCGGTGCCGACCGACCCCGCGGCCCTAAGGCGTCCTAGCCGGCAGGTCCGGGGCGCCTCGACTGCCGATGGCAAAGCCCGACCCGGGAGGATGCCTCGGTGAGGATCGCGACCTGGAACGTCAACTCTGTGTCCGCCCGCGTTCCCCGCCTCGTCGAGTGGCTGGAGGAGGTCGGCCCCGACGTGGTGTGCCTGCAGGAGACGAAATGCGCCGACGACGAGTTCCCCTACGACGCCGTGCAAGCCCTCGGTTACGAGGTCGCTGCCCACGGCTTGGGTCGCTGGAATGGAGTGGCGTTGCTCTCCCGCGTCGGACTCGCCGAGGTCGTCAAGGGGCTGACGGGCGAGCCGGGCTTCCCCCAGCCGGAGGCCCGGGCGATCGGAGCGACCTGCGCCGGCGTGCGGTTGTGGTCGGTCTACGTGCCGCACGGCCGTGAGCCCGACCATCCCCACTACGCCTACAAACTCGAGTGGCTGGGCGCCCTGCGCGAGGTCCTCGCCCGTGACCTGGCTGACGGTCGGCCGTTGGCAGCCTGCGGCGACTTCAACGTGGCTCCGACCGACGCTGACGTCTGGGACCCCGCCGAGTTCGCGCACGCCACGCATGTCACGCCGCCGGAGCGCCAGGCCCTCGCCGCCCTGCGGGCTCTGGGGCTCGCCGACGTCGTCCCAAGGCCCTTGAAGTACGACCAACCCTTCACCTACTGGGACTACCGGGCGGGCATGTTCCACAAGAACCTCGGCATGCGCATCGACCTCGTCTATGCCAACCAACCCTTCGCCGCCGCGGTGGCAGACGCCTACGTGGACCGGGATGCACGAAAAGGCAAGGCTCCTTCGGATCACGCTCCCGTCGTCGTCGACGTCGCTGTGGGCGGCCTCGTTCGGCCGGCGCCCGAGGGGCCCGTCCAGGGCTTGGGGGTTTCCGTCGGCGAGCCGGCTGCGGCCCTCGGTCCCGCGCCACCCCGGCCGGCAGGGACACCAGAGGGTACCGCTCGCCCTGGCGGGGCGCCCGAGTTCTCCCCCATGCTCGCCGAGGGCGGCTACGGGGCCTTCGACGACCCCAGGTGGCGCTTCGAGCCCAAGCTCGACGGCGTGCGCACCCTGGCGTACGTCAGTCCCGAGGCCACCCGGCTGGTTTCGGCGACCGGGCGGGACCAGACCGCCCAATACCCCGAGCTCGGCCGCCTCGCCCAGCACGTCAACGCCGCCTCCGCCGTCATCGACGGGGAGATCATCGCCGCCGACCAGGCCGGCCGCCCCTCCTCCGAGCTCCTCGCCCGCCGCATGAACCTGGCCTCACCCCAGGACATCGAGCAGGTGCGAAAGGAGGTGGCGGTCAAGCTCTTCGCCTTCGACCTCCTGTGGCTCGACGGAGCGGACCTCACCGCCAAGCCTCTGGAGGAACGCCGCCGCCTGCTCCAGCTGACCGTGACCGAGGGCCAGGCGATCGGGCTCACCTACTTCATCGACGGGGACGGACGGCGCCTCTTCGAGGAATCCAGGTCCCTCGGCCTGGAGGGCGTCGTGGCCAAGCGCCTCGGCAGCCCTTACCTTCCGGGACGCTCCCCCGAGTGGCGCACGATCAAGGCCCTGGCCACCCCGCTGCTGGTCGTCGACGCCCCCTCGCTGCTCTACCGCGCCTTCTTCGCCCTGCCCAAATCGATCGCCGGCCCCGACGGCCGGGCCGTCAACGCGCTCCTGGGTACCGCCAACCTGATCCTCCAGGCCGTGCAGGCCTACGCGCCACGCGCGGTGGTGGTCTGCTTCGGTGCCGAGGCCGCCCAGTATCGGGTTGGGCTCTATCCCGCCTACCACGCCGACCGGCCCCCGATGCCCGCCGAGCTCGAGCCCCAGTGGGCCGACGCGCCAGCGTTCTTCGGCGCCTTCGGCTGGGAAGTGATCGCCCACGACGAGCTCGAGGCCGACGACCTGCTCGGCTCGCTGGCGGCCGTCGAGGCGGAGGCCGGGGGCCGGGCGCTGCTGTTCACGGGCGACCGGGACATGTTCCAGTGCGTGGGGGAGGCGGTGTCGGTGCTCTTTCCGGCCGGTGCGGGAAGGGACGGCCCCGAGCTCGTGGATTCCGACGGCGTGCGCCGGCGCTACGGGATCGAGCCCGAGCAGGTTCCCGACTTCATCGCGCTGCGCGGCGACCCGTCGGACGGGCTGCCCGGCGCCCGTGGCATCGGCGAGAAGACGGCGGCCGACCTGCTGCGCACCCACGGGTCGCTCGAGGGCGCGATCGCTGGTACGCGGGAAGGCACCCGCGTGGGCGCCGCCCTGCGCGAAGACGCGGACCAGTTGCGTGTCTTCCGGGAGATCGCCCGGCTGCGCCGCGTCGACCTGCCCCGCCCCGCCGACCGGCCCACGGACTTCGCCTCCGGGGCCGCCGCCGCCCGGGCCCGGGGGTTGAACCGGCTGGCCGAGCGTCTCGAGGCCTCCAAATCCATGCCCCAGGTGGATAGCCGTCGCGGTGCGCCCGACCGGGCGACCTACCGCGTGGAGCGCGACGTTGCCGCCACTCCGGAGCCAGCGGGCGGGGGGCAGGGCATGCGAGAGGGCGAACCAGATCGGGAGGCGATGCCCGAGGGCATCGTGCCGATGCTCGCGAGCGCCGGGGCGCTGCCCGCGGCCGGCGAGGCCTGGGCGTACGAGTTCAAGTGGGACGGCGTGCGGGCGATCGCCTACTGCCAGCCCGGCCGCTTGCGGTTGGAGAGCCGCAACCTCAACGACATCACCGGCCGCTATCCCGAGCTGGCCGGCCTCAACGGTGCGCTGGGCTCGCACAGCGTCGTGCTGGACGGTGAGGTGGTCTGCTTCGACGCCGACGCCAAGCCGAGCTTCGCCGCCCTGCAGCACCGCATGCACATCGCCTCGGAGGCGGTGGCACGGCAACTGGCGCAGACCAGCCCGGTGACGTACGTGATCTTCGACGTGCTCTGGCTCGACGGGCACTCGCTCACGGGCCAGCCGTACGCGCAGCGTCGTGAGCACCTCGCGGCGCTTGGTCTCAAAGGCGAGCACTGGCAGGCCCCCGACCACGTCGTGGGCCAGGGCGTTGCGCACCTGGCCGCCAGCGCCGCGCAGCACCTGGAAGGGATCATCGCCAAACGCCTGGACAGTCGCTACGAGCCAGGCCGCCGTTCCGGCGCGTGGGTGAAGATCAAGAACGTGGGCCGCCAGGATTTCGTGATCGGCGGCTGGACGCCCGGGGAGGGGGGCCGCACACAGCGCATCGGGGCCCTCCTCCTTGGCGTCCACGAGCCCGGCGTGCTGCGCTATGCCGGGCGGGTCGGCACCGGCTTTGGCGAGAAGGAGCTCGACCGGCTCGCCCGCCTGATGGCGCCGCTTCAGCGTGACACCTCGCCGTTTTCCCCCGGCGGGCCCCCGCCGCCCCGCGGCGCCGTGTTCTGCGCGCCCGAGCTCGTCTGCGACGTGGAGTTCACCGAGTGGACGCACGACGGCCAGCTGCGCCACCCCTCCTACAAGGGGCTGCGCGACGACAAGCCGGCCGCCCAGGTGGTCCGCGAGGACAACCCGGCCGCCCCGGTCGTTGGCGCGGACGAGCGAGCCGGTCTAGACAGGCCGGCCGGGCTGGTCGTTCGGGAGGAGACCGCCAAGAGCGCGCGCACCCAGGTTGAGGGCCGCGAGCTTGTGCTCTCCAACCTCGGCAAGGTCCTGTACCCGGCGGCGGGCTTCACCAAGCGCAACGTGATCGACTACTACGCCGCGATCGCTCCGGTGCTGCTGGCCCACCTCGAGGGTCGTGCGCTCACGGTCAAGCGCTACCCCGACGGGGTGGAGCTACGAGAAGCAGGCGCCCGCCCACCGCCCGGACTGGGTGCAGACGGTGTCGGTGGCCAGCGAGCGCCGCGAGTGGATCGACTACACGCTCGCCCAGGACCTGGCGACGCTCGTGTGGCTGGCCAACCTCGCCGCCCTGGAGCTGCACACGCCACTGGCGCGTGCGGCGGCGGCCGAGCGCCCAACGACGCTCGTCTTTGACCTCGACCCGGGCTCGCCGGCGACGATCGTCGAGTGCTGTCGCGTCGGGCTGTTGCTGCAGGGCATGTTCGAGGCCCTCGGGCTACAGAGCCTCGCCAAGACCTCGGGCTCCAAGGGCCTGCAGGTCTACGTACCGCTCAACGGCGACGTCACCTTCGCCCAGACCAAGCCGTTCGCCCGAGCGGTCGCCGAGCTGCTCGAGCGCACCGAGCCCGACCTCGTCGTCTCACGCCAGACCAGGGCACTGCGCCCCGGCAAGGTGCTCATCGACTGGAGCCAAAACGACCAACACAAGACGACCGTGTGCGTCTACTCGCTGCGCGCCCGCGACCGGCCGA
>WNEZ01006341.1_pt1 | contig 11523 bp, 13 predicted proteins | sample 5400521 | NCBI WGS metagenome assembly WNEZ01 (sample SAMN13153339, study PRJNA577476) | soil metagenome | isolation source: 120 cm saprolite under Douglas fir tree site 2 hole 1 replicate 1 | place: USA:California | collected 2015-04-18
CACGGGCCTGACGGGCTTGCTCTAAGGCGCTCGCGAGAATTTCGCGTGAGAGGCCTTTATTTTTGACATCCATCTGCAGCGCGGTGACACCCCTCTGCGTACCCGCCACCTTGAAGTCCATGTCTCCCATCGCGTCCTCCAGACCTTGGATGTCCGTGAGGACCGCCGCCCCGCCATCTGGGCCCATGACCAGCCCCATCGCGATGCCCCCTACCGGCGCTTTGATCGGCACTCCGGCGTCCATCAACGCGAGCGTCGACCCGCAGACCGAGGCCATCGAGGTTGAACCGTTGGATTCCAGGACCTCCGAGACGAGCCGGATCGTATACGGAAAGACCTCGGCGGGAGGGAGCATCGGTTCCAGCGCGCGCTCGGCGAGCAGCCCGTGCCCAACCTCTCGGCGACCTGGGCCGCGCAGCGGGCGTACTTCGCCCACGGAAAACGGTGGGAAGGAGTAGTGATGCATGAATCGCTTCAATGTCCGCGGGGAAATGTAATCGATCATCTGCTCGTCTTGGCCGGTGCCCAGGGTCGCCACCGACAACACTTGCGTTTGGCCCCGCTGGAACAGTCCGGACCCGTGCGCCCGCGGCAGCAGACCGACCTGAATCGCCAGCGGTCGGATGTCCGTGTGACCGCGGCCATCCGGACGACGGCGTTCTGTGAGAATCATGCGGCGAACTTCGTCTTTGGTGGCCGCTTGGATGATCGTCCTTGCCGCGATCCGGATAGGTCTCGCGGAGCGCCGGAGCGACCTCATCGGTCACGCGGCGCAACGCATCCTCGCGGTTCAGTTTCTCTGGCTGAGCGAGCGCCGCTCGGATCAGGGGTGTGGCCACGCTTCGGACGACTTTATCGAGTTCGGCATCGACGGTTGCGAGCGGGAAGGTCATCTTCGGTTTGCCGGCGCGGCTTACTAATTCTTTCTGCACGGCCAAAATGCGCCGGATTTCACGGTGGGCCAGGTCGAGGGCATCGAGGAGAGTTTGTTCGGGCACTTCTTTCGCGCCCGCCTCCACCATGATGATGGCCGCCTCGCTGGCCGCCACCACCAGGTCCAAGTCACTTGACTCCTGCAGTTGCTTCCATGTGGGGTTGAGGACGAGCTCGCCGTCGATGTGGCCGATGCGCACCGCGCCGATCGGCCCCTCAAAGGGAATCTCCGAGATTCCCAGTGCGGCCGAGGCGCCGTTGATCGCGAGCACGGCGGGATCGGTCTCATGATCGACAGAGAGCGTGGTCGCGATCACTTGGACATCGTTGCGGAACCCGGAGGGGAACAACGGCCGAATCGGTCGGTCAATGAGACGAGATGTGAGGGTGGCCATCTCACCCGGGCGCCCTTCCCGTTTGAAAAACCCCCCAGGAATCTTGCCGGCGGCGTACATCTTCTCTTCGAAGTCGCAGGTCAGCGGGAAGAAGTCGATGCCCTCCCGAATCTGCGGCGAGACGGTCGCGGTCACCAGGAGCATCGTATCCCCGCACCGGACGACCACCGCGCCGCCCGCCTGGCGGGCGAGCGCTCCGGTTTCAAATGAGATCGGCCGTCCGCCAACCTCGACTTCGACTCGGTGGATCTGTGCTACCATACCATCCTCCTTGTTGCGTACCCGGGCTTCACGACCGTCTTATGACTGCGTGACACGGCGCAAGACCCTAGGACCCTCTCACACACTGATGGGAGCGGACTGCGTCCGCTCCCATCGGAGTGCCGCCTACGTGACTGTGTTGGAACAATCCGGACCAGCTACCGACGAAGTCCAAGGGAGTCGACGATCTGGCGGTACCGCTCCACGTCCGATCGCATCAGGTACGCCAACAACTGCCGCCTCTGACCCACCATCATCAGCAGTCCCCGGCGGGAGTGGATGTCTTTCTTGTGCCCATTCAGATGTTCAGTTAGTTGGTTGATCCGTTCGGTCAGGAGCCCAATCTGCACTTCAGGGGACCCGGTATCCCCCTCGTGTCTCTTGTACTTGGTCATAACCTTTTCTTTCGCTTCCTTCGCGAGCACCACGTCCTCCACCCCCCACATCTTCCCCGATCCCGGGTTGCGTCGCGCAATCGATCCGGGTCGTGGATCACCCACAGAAAAAGTCGATGAGCCGAGGGGCCGCCGGAGGCACGGACCTCCCAGCTATCGACGCCTATTCAACCATAACACAAGGACACACGTGGGGCAACGTGATGCGAGAGCCACAAACGGGTACGATGAGCGGATCTGCATCCGCGAGGCTTTCGTCCGATCAGTCGAGAGGGCGGTTCCTTCCCAACATCGGCTCACCCCACCCTGCGCGCTCGGAGGCCTCCACTAGCGCCCGTGGGACCGCCGCAACGTCGGACGCAATCTGGGCCACTAACTCCGCCGCCGTGGTAAAGGTCAACTCGTCGCGCAGCCGCGCCGCTAGACGCAGCTCAAGGGGTGATCCGTACAAGTCCCCGCTGAAGTTCAACAAGTACGCCTCGACTTGGAGCGGTCCTGGACCGAACGTCGGACGGGTTCCAATGCTGACGGCCGCCGCAAACTCGCCGACGGATGGACGGGCATAGGCCGCATAGATGCCGGTGGAAGGAATGAGTTTGGAGGGGGGAAGCTGGAGGTTTGCGGTGGGATATCCCAGATCGCGACCCCGCCCCTCCCCTCGCGTCACCGTGCCCCGGAGGCTGTACCACCGTCCCAGAAGGCGAGCGGCGTCTGAGACGCGGCCGGCGAGAAGCAGACGGCGGATACGCGAACTACTCACTCGTTCGCCATCCGCTTCGACGGGGTCCACGACCCGCAATTGAAAACCTAGACGCGCGCCCAGGCCCCGCAAGAGGTCGGGATCCCCCCGCCGATCATGGCCAAACGCATAGGAGGGCCCGCAGACAACTTCCGTCATTCGGATGCAAGCAGCGAGCGCATTCACCCACGCCTCGGCGGACATCCGCCGGAGGCGGTCGTCAAACCGCGCGACGACGGTGAGATCGACGCCCACTTGCGCAAACAACTCCAGGCGCTCGTCTATCGTGGTGAGAAGCGCGGGGGCAGACTCCGGTGTCAGCACGGTAGCCGGATGGGGATCGAATGTCAGCACCACAGACCGACCTCCCAAGGTCTTGGCGCGCTCCCGTGCGTAAGCGAGCAGGGCTTGGTGGCCTCGGTGCACACCGTCAAAGGTGCCCAGCGCGAGCACGACGGGCGTGCGGTGTGCCGGAAACGCCTCCAACCCGCGAATGACGTCCATGCTGATCCGCCACGCCTTCGTTAATCCCGCAGAACCTTAAACGGGCGAAGCAGCCCTTCCTCGACGCGGGCCAGTGCCACCAACCCACTGGCATCGCGGAGCCGCACCACTGGGGCTCCGACCAGCTGCTGCCATCGCGCGACGCGGAACAGTGGAATGGGCTGGCCGCGCATCGCCGCCTGCCGCTGCGGCGGCTGCAAGTCAACCACGGGGAGGTCGGCGAGCGCGTCGTCCATCGAGAGGAGCGCGTCCTCCAGGCTCGAGTTATCGGCCAGCGCCTGCAGTTCTTCCAGAGTCGCCGAGTCGGCCAGCTGATAGCGACCGACTCGGGTTCGGACCATGAAGGACGCAAACGCGCCACACCCGAGCACGTCTCCGAGGTCAGAGCACAGTCGCCGCACGTACGTCCCCTTGGAACACACGACATGGAGCATCGCATGCGGCGGGGAGGCAGCAACAAAGTCAAGCATGTTCAGCTGGTAAATCCGCACACGGCGCGGAGGAACTTCGACCGTGACACCCTCACGGGCCAGTTCATACAGCCGACGGCCTCCGACGTGCACGGCGGACGCAAGCGGTGGCACCTGCACAATTTCCCCGACAAATTGCGGGAGCGCTGCGGCCACCTGGTCCCCCGTAAGCGTCTCCGCGGGAGCCTCCCGGATCGTGCGGCCGTACGCATCACCGCTGTCCGTGGACTTTCCGAACGTGACCTCCACCCGGTATTCTTTGTCCGCATTAGCCAAGAATTCAGCGATACGGGTCGCCCGGTTGAAGACCAACACCAACACGCCAGTGGCCCCGGGGTCGAGAGTCCCCGTGTGCCCCACGCGGCGTGTGTGCGCCATCCGACGCGCGGCGTCGACCACGTCGTGTGAGGTCATCCCCACCGGCTTGCAAACGCTCAGGACTCCGTCCACAGACGACGTCGCGCGCTCCCCCATCCGACCTCGTTCCATAAGATCCGTCATCCGCTAAGGCGGCGAAGGCCGCTCCACCATCTGGTGAATCTCCCTCTCCGCTGCGGCCAGCGTCTGCGCCATCACCTGCGCCAGCTCGCCTGCCCCAGTGAAACCCGCGGCCCCCTGGTGCCCTCCGCCCCCGAATGATTCTGCGATCACGTTGGCTCTCGCGCCGCCGCGGGAGCGAATGCTGACCTTGACCCCTCCCGCAGTCACTTCAAACAGCAAGGCAAGCTTAATCCCGTCGATCTGGCGCACCATCCCCACGATACCGGTCGTGTCCTCCGAAACCGCCCCCGCCGCGGCGAGCATCTGGGGTGTGACAGTCGTCCAAGCGATACGCTTGTCGGCGCTGAGCTGGACGCTCGCTAGAGCCATCCCCAGGAGGCGCAGCCCCCCGAGGCTGCGCGTCTCGTACGCCCGTTCCACGATATCCGACACCGACGCTCCAGCGTCCATCAGGTCGGCCGCAAGGCGAAGCGTCTGAGCGGTCGTGTTCGGATACCGGAAACTTCCTGTATCTGTCACTAACGCGGCGAGGAGACACTGCGCGATCTCACGGTCAACGGGGACCCGCAACGCCTGGATGACTTTGCCCACCAACTCGCCGACGGCGGCCGCCGCTGGATCCCGGTACACGATGTGGCCGTATGTGGCGGTATTCAGGTGATGGTCAATGTTGATCAAGGTTGTGGCACGACCCAAAGCCGGGCCAAAGGTGCCCGCGCGATCCAAGGTGCTGCATTCCACGGCCACGCCAGCGTCAAAGCGCCCTGTCGGGGGGATCGTCAGCACCGTGTCGGCGCCTGGGAGGGTGCGAAACGCGGCGGGCACCCCGTCTGCGCTGCCGACCTGCGCGGGGATGCCCAGGCGTGCCAGAGCAAGCCGGAGCGCCAACGCCGATCCCACGGTGTCGCCATCGGGGGCGACATGGCAGGCGATGAGGACGCTACGACTTTTTCGGAGAACGCTGGCGATCTGGTCGGGGTGGTTCGGCATCTCCCTGGTTCTCAGTGACCTGGCGGATCAAGCTCATGACGCGCACGCCGCGCTCAATCGATTCGTCCAATCGGAACAGGACCTCGGGGGAAAACCGCATCTGCAGCCGCCGGCCCAGCTCCCCGCGCACATATCCCTGGGCGCTTTCTAACCCGGCCATGGTGTCGGCCTTCGCCTGCCCGTCCCCGAGCACACTCACGAACACTTTGGCATGGCGAAGGTCGGCGCTCACTTCGACGCCGGTCACCGACACGAAACCAATACGCGGATCTTTCAGGTCCCGCTGAAGGATCTCGCCGACCTGTTCTTTGATAAACTCGCGAACTCTTTCTGGACGATGCCCCATAGTCCACCACCGTTCTCCGGGACACACCCCAGGCGCACGCACGACCACCGCCAGGGCCCCGGGCTAGCGAAGTTCCATGTCATAGTGCACGACCACCATCTCTGATTCCCGGTCGACAGTCGACATCACGTGGGAGAGGATCTGGTTGGCGTGCTTGGCTTCACTGCTGACGCACGTCACGGCCAAGTGGGCTCGCCGGTGGTTATCCTGCGCGTCGATCTCTGCCGCCGCGACATTGAACTGGTTATGCAGGCGGTCCAGCAGACTCTTCACGAGTCGGCGCTTGTCCTTCAGACTGTTGCTGGCGGGCAGAGTGAGCTCGACCTGCAGGACGCCGATCACCATGGCGACTCCGGTGCGCGATCTCGCGCGGCGTCCGTTCGCCCGGAGGGACCGGATGCCGGCACGTCGACCGCCCTCCTACCCGCGCGACTTAGGCCGGTTCCTCCCGAATCTCAAACGCTTCCAGGATGTCGCCCACTTTGACGTCGGGGAAGCGCTCAAGGCCAATGCCGCACTCGAAGCCGGCTGTCACTTCGCGGACGTCCTCTTTGAATCGGCGCAAGGAACTGATCTTGCCTTCGTGGACGACAACGCCGTCGCGGATGACGCGCACCGTCGCGCTGCGCGTGATGACCCCCGCATTGACAGAGCATCCGGTGACCGTCCCCACCTTGGAAATCGTAAATGTCTTGAGCACCACCGCCTGCCCGAGCGACACCTCGACCCGCTTCGGCGCACGCATGCCGCGGAGGCGGTTCTTGATATCGTCGAGGGCCTCATAGATGATCCGGTAAGTGAGGATGTCGATGTGCTCCTGCTCGGCCAGCCTACGCACCGGGGGCTCAGGCCGGATGTTGAACCCGATGATGATCGCCCGGCTCGCAGCGGCGAGCATGACATCCGATTCGGTCACGTTTCCCACCGCTGCGTGCAAGACCGTGACGCCCACCTCCGGGGAGGCAAGACGTGCCAACGAGGTCGACAAGGCTTCGACCGCCCCGTGTGAATCCGCCTTGAGGAGCACGCGCAGTTCCTTGGCCTCACCCTCGGCGGGCACCGCTTCCTCCACCCCGCGGGTTGCGGCGGCTTCCCCGGCGCGCGCACGCAGGCGGCGTTGTTCTGCGAGCACCTTGGCTTCTCTCTCGTCGACGACGGCTTCTAAGACGTCCCCCGCAGTCGGCACATCGTCGAGCCCCACCACCTCCGCCGGCGTGGCCGGGGGGGCCTCGGTCAACCGGTCTCCTCGGTCATTGGTTATCGCCCGCACGCGGCCCGACGTCGATCCGGCCACCACGGCATCTCCCACCCGCAGCGTGCCCTCCTGCACGAGCACCGTGGCCACGGGGCCGCGTCCGCGGTCCAGCCGGGCCTCGAGGATTGTCCCGCGGGCGGGTCGGTTGGGATTGGCACGGTGCTCTTGGAGGTCGCTGACCAGCAGGATCATCTCGAGAAGTTCCTTGATGCCCTTGCGGGTTCGCGCGGACACGGGGACGGTAACGGTGTCGCCACCCCAGTCCTCGGGCACCAGACCCAGGTCGGAGAGTTGCTGCTTCACGCGGTCAGGATTCGCCTGCGGGAGGTCCACCTTGTTGATCGCCACGAGGATCGGCACACCCGCGGCCTTGGCGTGGTTGAGCGCCTCGATCGTCTGAGGCATCACCCCGTCATCGGCGGCCACGACCAGCACGGCGATGTCCGTGACCTGAGCCCCCCGCGCCCGAAGGGTGGTAAACGCCTCGTGTCCGGGGGTATCGATGAAGACAATTCGCCGGCTGTCCACATCGACAGTGGATGCACCAATGTGTTGCGTGATCCCGCCAAACTCCTGGGCTGCAACGTCCGTCTGCCGGATGGCATCGAGCAGTGAGGTTTTCCCGTGATCGACGTGGCCTAGGATCGTGACCACGGGGGGACGCGGCACGGCCGCGTCATCTCGCGCCACCTCCAGCCGCTTCGGTGCAGCGACTGTCTGTGTGCCTACGACCATCCCCTCAAGCCTGTGCACCTTGGACCCAAATGACTCCGCGACCTTCGCGGCGACCTCCACGGGAATCTGCTGATTGATGCCAGCCAGCACACGCTGCTCCAACAGGCGTTTTACCACATCGCCGGGGCCGAGGCCCAGCTTGGCCGCCAGTTCGCCGACGGTTAACGGACCGGGAAGCTCAATCTCAGGTGTCACGACCGGCGGTGCCGCTGCCGGTGTAGGCGGGGGCGGTGGAGGAAGACTGCGCTCTTTGATTTTGGGCACTCGCTCTTTCGGTGGTGCCGCAACCGGCGCGGGCAACGGAGCAGCACCCGGCTCGACTGGGGCCCGCGGGGGTTGGGGCCGTGGCGCATCCCGGCGCGGGGGCGTGGGCCTCACCATCGGTCGGGTGGGAGCCGCTGTCCCGGCATACGCACCCGGCCGCATGGGAATCCGAAAGTCCTTGGTGATCACTTTGGGCGGAGCCGCGGGCTGCACCGGTCGAGTAGTGGGGCGGCCTTCTGCGTCCGTGGGGCCCGCAACGGCGGGCCGTGTCGGCACCGCAACCTCCGGTGCAGCGGGTTTGACTTTGACCCCCGGTTCTTCGGAAGGCTTTACCGGCATCTCCTTGACAGGGAGCTCAGACACAGGGGCAGCCGCCAGCGGCTCCTGCGCGGGCACGGGTTCAGGCGGCGGTGGCGGTGGTGTGATCTTGCGCATGCCCAGAATGCGCTCTCCACTCGCCGTCTTGGCGATGCGGGACGGCTCGGGCTTGGGCTGATCCTGCCCTTTCGCCTTTCGCCGCACCCGCGCGACCGTCGCGTCGTCGAGGGTGCTGCTGTGGCTCTTCACTGAAATGTTCATGCTGGCCAGCAGGTCCACCATGGCCTTGCTGCTCAACCCGAGGTCCTTGGCCAGCTCATGCACTCGCATCCGTCACCTATTCTCCTGGTTCAATGCGCTCCCAACCGGCGATGCAGCCCCGCGCTCGCCGGGATCCGAATCACCTTGGGCTGGCTGTCCCCCGCCTGAGAGGCGATCATCCCCGCGATCACGCGCCGCAGCTCGTCGTGCACGTCTTCAGGAATGGGGACTTCCAGCGCGTGTTGCAATCTCCCCTCCCGCACGCCCGCGTCGGCACACTGCTCCGTCGGGCACACATAGGCGCCCCGGCCAGCGATCTTGCTGGTCGTGTCGACTCGTACACTTCCGTCCGCGACGCGGACGATGCGGATGAGTTCACGCTTGGGCTTCATCTGCTTGCAGGCCACGCACATCCGCGTCGGGACCTTCCGCAGCTTAGGCATCGGCCGTCTTCTTCGTCCGCTTCTTCTTTGGCTTCACCGCGGTGGATGTTCCACTCACCGCGTCACCGGTGGGAGCATCCGCCCCGTCCTCGGGCGGTCCCGCAGGCGCCGCGGCTTCTGCTGCGGGCGCGGCTGCCTCCTCCTCCACCGCCACCACAGCGAGCGGCTCAGATTCCTCCGACAGCGGCTGCGCGAGCGCCTCATCCTCTACCACGGGGGTTGTCGTCTCCCGCTCCTCGGGCACGGCAGTGGTCAACTCAGAGTGTTCCTGCGCCACATCCGCCGGTGCTTCGGCGGGGGGCGTCGCGTCTGAGGCGACAGACACACTTTCCGCCCCGACGGCACCCTGGCCTTCTGCCGACACGGCCTCCGGGGCCGCAGCGGGAGCGACTTCCTCTTCAGGTAGATCCACGAACAGCTTCTTCGCTTCGATCTCCTTGATCTGGTTCTCGCTTTTGATATCGATCCGCCAGCCGGTCAATTTGGCGGCCAGCCGGGCGTTCTGCCCCTCGCGACCGATGGCCAGAGACAACTGGTTATCGGGCACGATCACCAGCGCCGTCTTCGTCTCCTCGGTGATCTCGACACGCGTCACCTTCGCCGGGCTGAGGGCGCCCGCGACAAACAGCGCCTGCTCGGCGTTCCAGGGCACGATGTCGATCTTCTCGCCTTTCAACTCGTCGACGATCGACTGGACGCGACTGCCTTTGGGGCCGACGCAGGCCCCGACCGCGTCCACGTTCCGGTCGCGAGAGGAGACAGCAATCTTGCTGCGCCCCCCGGCCTCCCGCGCAATCGCTTTGATCTCGACGATGCCCTCATAGATCTCGGGCACCTCAAGTTCAAAGAGCCGCTTTAGGAGCCCCGGGTGCGTTCGCGACACGACGATCTGCGGGCCGCGGGTACCTTGGCGCACCTCGACCACATACGCTTTGATGCGTTCGCTCTGCCGATAGCTCTCCCGCGGGATCTGCTCTGTGGGCGGCAAGACCGCCTCGATGCGGCCCAAGTCCAGGTAGACATTTTTGCGCTCGATGCGCTGAACCGTCCCGGTGACGATGTCGCCTTCCCGGTCTCGAAACTCTTTGTAGACGAGGTCGCGTTCGGCCTCGCGCAGCCGCTGGACGACCACTTGCTTTGCGGTCTGGGCCGCGATGCGCCCAAAGTCGCGCGGGGTGACCTCGATTTCCACCATGTCGCCGACTTTCGCGGTCGGATCCCACTCCTGCGCTTCGGCTAAGGCGATCTGCGAGTTCTCATCTTCCACCGCCTCCACGACTGTCCGGATTTGGTAGGCACGCATCTCGCCGGTGTCGGGGTCCACCTCAATGCGCATGTTCTGCGCAGAGGCGCCATAGTTCTTCTTATAAGCGGAGAGCAGCGCCGCCTCGATGGCCTCGATGATGATCTCTTTGCCAATCCCCTTCTCTTCCTCGATCTGCTCGAGGGCCTTCATGAGCTCCACGTTCATGCTAGCCACCCCATCTGTTCCACACTCACGCCCGCAGGTCCGCGCGGAGATCTTCCATCTCCACGACCAACCGTGCCTGGGCGATCTGATCCTTCGGAACTTGAACTTGTCCCTGCTCTCCTTGCAGCACCACGGCGGGCCCGATCACGCCCAGCAGGACGCCTCGGAAGTGCCGCTGCCCGTCCACCGCCCCGATGGTTTTGATTTCGACTTTCTTACCAGCAAAGCGGCGAAAATCGGCATCGCTGCGGAGGAGTCGGTCCAATCCCGGGGAGGATACCTCCAGCGTGTACCGGTACGGAAACAGGTCGTAGAGGTCCAGTTGCCTGCTGAGGGCCTCGTTAACCCGCGCGCACTCCTCCACGGTGATCCCGCCCTCCAGCCGGTCTATCAGCACGCGCAGCACGGTGCGATGGGCCTCGCCGGAGACCGTCACTTCCACAGTCTCCAACCCCATGCGGGACGCGATCGGCTGCAACATCTCTTCGATTTGTGCAACAACCCCCTGCCGTGTCATCGACTGTGCCCTGCGGGTCTTGTCCCCGCGGACTCGTCCCTCATCTTTTCCATAAAAAAGAGTGGGTAATCACTTCCACCCACTCCGCAGCACTCCCAAGGCGGGAGCTTTCCCTGACGTACGTCGCCGCTGCAGGCGACGCACCGCATGGAGCCACGTGTCCGTGTCTAGAAGGCGCGTAGGCGCAATCAAACAGACGCCCCACACCTGCTCAGCCGTGGGCCGGGCTCAGAAACTGGTGCGGTTGGCGGTTTGCCGCCAAGGCGTCAGGCGACGCTCGAGCTTGGTGACCAAAAAGTCCGCGATGAGGGCGACCACTGACAAGATCGCCATCGCCGCAAAGACTCCATTCGCGTTGAACGCGCCCTGGGCGGAAGCGACCAAGTACCCGAGGCCGTGCGTAGCTCCCAGGAACTCTCCCACAACAGCTCCGACCAGGGCAAAGCCGAAGCTCGTGTGCAGACTGCTGATGATCCACCCCAATGCCGCAGGCAACATCACGTCGAGCGACAGCTGCCTCGGGCTGGCTCCGAGGAGTCGCGCATTGTTCACCAGGTTGGGATCGACTTCCCGGACTCCTTGAAACGCGTTGAAAAAGACAATGAAGAAGGTGAGAGTCACCCCCAACGCAACCTTGCTGGCCATGTCCAGTCCCAACCAGATGACAAAGATCGAGCCGAGAATGACCCGCGGGATGGCGTTCCCCATCCGGATGTAAGGACCGA
>WNEZ01005067.1_pt1 | contig 11521 bp, 13 predicted proteins | sample 5400521 | NCBI WGS metagenome assembly WNEZ01 (sample SAMN13153339, study PRJNA577476) | soil metagenome | isolation source: 120 cm saprolite under Douglas fir tree site 2 hole 1 replicate 1 | place: USA:California | collected 2015-04-18
GCGCCGAAGACATGGGCTTTAGCGCCGAATTCCTCCGCGAAGCCGGCCTCCGCCTCGACCGCCGCATCGAGTTCCCACCCAAAGGCGCCAACCTCGCCCTCGCCCCCGAGCGCTCCGTCCCCGCCTTCGTCCTCGGCCCAGTCCGCCGCGGCCTGGCCGAATCCATGGAGTCTCCCCGTCCCCTACTCTCCGGCGACTAGTCCGGTGTAGGGGCCGGGCTTAAGCCCGGCTAGCGAGTAAAGCGAGCGCTCCGGATTGTCTTGGCGCCCGAGTTTTCGACCCTCACTTCCCCCGCAGCACCACTTCCCCCTGTCCCACCATCTGATCATTCAGCCACAGCCGGTACTTATACGTCCCGTCCTTCGTTCCCGGCCGCGCCGGACCGCTCAGCAGCCGCATTCCCGCCGGCGCCTGAAACACGTTCGACGAAAACGGGCAGCGGTTCACATCGAACTCCACGCGCAAGTTCCCCGCATCCGAAATCCACGACACCTGGTCGCCCGCATCCAGCACTACCGTCTGCGGGATCAACCCCACCAACACCGGCCGTTCAGCCATTTCCCCTCACGCTTTCCGGGCCTATCTTGCCATTTTTCTTCCCGTTTGTAGCGGCGAGTTTACCTCGCCATCCTGCTCTTTCTTCGGCTCCGCTTGGACTTCCTTTTTCCACGCCGGAACGAACGCTGTCGAAACGACCGGCACATTCGGCCAAGCAAACATAAACGAGCCCGAATACGGCCACTCCTCGACACGTCGCACCAATCCGGCCCGAACCGGATTCAAGAACGCATACAACGCTGTCGCATCAATCGACTCTCCATCACCCAAGACATGATCGTAGAATCCCTTCTGCCACGGCTTCGCTATTCCCAACGTCGCCGTCTCTCGCGCCGCCAAACTCTTGAAGGCTTGCATGAACCTCGGAAGACTGGCGGAGTCACTCTCTCCCATCACAACCAGGTGGAGATGATCCGGCATGAAGCAATACGCGTTGACATTGAAGGAATGAGATTCGCAGGTGGTACGCAATACCGGCACCAAGCTCTCTACCAGCACCGCGTTCGCCAGAATCTTGCGTCGCTCGTTGGCGCACAGTGTCAGGAAATAGGCGTGGCGCCCCACATAGGACTCAGGTCCAAGCCGATTCGGCTTTCGATGAAAGTCGGGCATGCGATGCCGCGATTCTACGCCCGCGCCAGGAAGAGTGGCGAGATAAACTCGCCTCTACAAAGCGTCTTCCGGCCGCTCCGCATTCTTCGCTTGTAGCGGCGAGCTTGCCTCGCCATCCTGCTTTTTTTAAATTATCCCCGTGTCTGTAGCGGCGAGCTTGCCTCGCCATCCTGCTTTTTTAAATTATCCCCGTGTCTGTAGCCATCCTACTTTTTAGCGATTATCTCTCGGCTCCAGCGGCGAGTTTACCTCGCCTTCTTCTTCCTTGGCTCCGCTTGTGCTTCCCTTTTCCATTGCGGAAGGAACGGCGTCGAGATCGCCGGCTGGTTGGGCCAAGCGAACATAAACGAGCCCGAATATCGCCACGCGAACCTTTCTTCCTTTCCCTGGGAGTGACGACAGTCGACGGTTGACCTTAAGCGTCTCCGGCTCTTCTCGAAATGCGCGTGCCCTTCACGTTCGGATCGCTGTGACGCGCAGGCGGCGGTAATCGGCATACCAACTCCCATCGCGGAAAAGGCTGGCGCGCGCCCTCTCTTGCGTGCCCTCGATCCACTGCGAGCAAATATCTTCCGGCATGGCGCCAAAAGTCTTTTCTCCGAACATTGTCAGCCAGTTCCGTAGGCCGTTTTCGCCATCTTCAAGTTTCGTGGGGCGGTCAAAGAGCCACGCCTGCCGCACTTCCAGGCCGCCGCTCTCTAAGATCGCGGCATATTCTGCGACGGAGGGGAAGTAATTAACGTTTCGCACTTCACGTCCGGTGAGTTGCCGCCCTGCGGCTTCCGCGGCATCAAAGATGAGCCGCACATTTCCTTTGCCGCCGAACTCTGCAACGAACCGGCCGCCGGGACGAAGACACTTTGCTACGCACTCGATGACTTTTTCTGGAGGCTTGACCCAGTGCAGCGCCGCATTGGAGAACACCGCGTCAAATGGCTCGTCAAAGGAAAATTCCTTCGCGTCGGCCAACACGAAGGACAGGTTAGGATACTCGCGGCGCGCCGTTTCGATCATCGATGCTGAGTTATCCAGGCCCGTAACAACCGCCCCGCTCTCCGCGATGGCCCCCGTGAGTTGCCCGCTGCCGCAGCCGATGTCTAGGATGCGCTCCCCCCGTTGCGGCGCCAGAAGCGCGACCAGCTCCCGGCCGTATTCGTACACGAATGAATGTTTTGCGGTGTACAGCGCTGCATCCCATTCTGGAGCGGTCATGGAGGTTGCCTTCGAAGAACGATGTCCGCGCAGCGTGAAAGTTCTTCCGCCTGCTATGCGGAAGTTGTCGGCCATCTCATTGACGCCCGTAAGAGTAGCATCCAAGCGGTGCTAGCCCGAAAAACCTCAACACTAACAGGCACGAACACGAAACGTGCGTGCACCCCTGGACGCCGCGGAACGCGAAATTAAGCGCCAGCAAGTGACCCTGCTCGTGCGCATCAAGATCAAATTGACGCCCGACCAGCAGGGCAAGCTCTCCGACCTGCGAACCAAGCCAGCAGGCAAGTAGTAGTGACGAACCCAATCTAAGTCAGCCAACTAGCATTCCGTATTCCGCCAGCGTGCCGAGCGCGTTCTCCAGTCGCTCGGCAGTAAAACCCTCAAGTGCCGAGGCCGGCAGCCGGGCGCGGAGTTCAGCCAGCAGTTGTTGGTGATCGCGGGATCCGTCTAGGAGCGGCAACAATTGGCGCGACACAGGATCGGCCATCGCGAAGCTGGTCAAGCACATGGAAGTGACGGGAAGATCGGTTGGCGCTTGGTACCGCGCCACAAGATTTGCGACCGGCCGATCGCTTACTTCACGCTGGAAAGGCGCTTGGTAAACATGAAATTCGGCTACGCCGTTGGCGAACGACGACACCAACATACGGATCAGCTTCGCTTCGGTCACTGCATCCAGCGGCAACTCCATCTCTGCTCGCTTCCAGGCGCGCGCCCGTAAATCGCGGTAACGCAGAGCGTGTGGGTACGCCCCGCCCAATTCTAAGTAGGCCGCCTTCGGCAGCGCCTCACTCGTTGAGACCGTCCTCCCTTGCACATCGCGGAACTCAGCTGCTTCACCACCGTTCACATTCTCGATAGCCTTCTGTGGTCGAAGCGAGCTGGCCACCAAAAGCTGTTCCATCCGCCGCGGCGTTACCTCCAAATCAAGATCGTGTCCGGCACGGCACAGCAGAGTCTGGCGAAATCCGCGTCCATGAATGAAGTCGAGGTACTGTTCGCGCAACAGTCGGTCAGAAACGGCATCGAGTTGCTTGCGTGCCTCCTCCGGCAGGTGCGCCGTACGCATCTTCTGCACATCCGATTCGGCAATGAATTGCAATCCGTATCCAGCCGCCTGGTCTATGAAATCCAGGAAATACATTGGTTCATTGATTTCCGCGAGCAGGTCAAAAACCATCAGGGGCTCCGATTGCAGATAGGCGGCTGATTCACGCCGCAGCAACTCGCGCTGCATGGTCCCCTCGGGAAGCGCGGAAATCACAAAGTTCAGGATCGCTCGCGTTTCCTGGGCCTTGCGCCGAGGGTCGGAAATGTGGCGTGTGTGGAACCGCGCCAGATCGCGTGGAATGCGCCGCAAGTGCCCTGCAGGATAGGTGTTATAGCTGACGTAAGCCACACCCTTCGGTGAGAGGTGTCGACTGCAAACCTCCAGCAGTTTTTCCTGAATCGCGGGAGGAATCCATGAGAACACCCCGTGCGCGATGATGTAATCGAAAGTGCCGGCGTCTCCCGGAAACGCACCGAGATCTTCCGTTTTGAATCGCAGATTCTTCAAGCCAAGCTGCGCGGCAACATTTTTGGCGCGGCCAACGGAAACTTCGGAAAGGTCCACGCCAAGGAATTCGCTGTCCGCAAAGACGTAGGCGAGCGGGATCAGATGTCCGCCTTCGCCGCAGCCGAGCTCAAGCACCCGGCAGCCCTGCACCGCTGGAGGCTCCAGCCCGTGTAATGTCCCCAGCATGGCCATTCTTTCGATGGAAGCCTGGGGATAGAACCTGCCAGGGTAGCGGAGTTCGTCGTAAGCGATCATGGGGCCTGGAACTGGGAGGTCACACTATTACATCTATGGGTTGAAAATAGGAACGAGAATTGAAGGGAGCAGGTAGCACTCCTAACGGCGCGACTTGCGACGCAATACTCGCGCGGCGGCTAGTAAGCCCGTCCCGAAGAGCGCGAAGGTAGCTGGCTCGGGAGTGGGAGCGCCGGGAGCATCGATGAGCTCCAAGGTCGCGGATCCGCCAGGGATGGTTGGATCGAGAATCAAATTTCCGTCCGCATTCACAAAAAGTGGATTGGCCGGGTCCGTAACCTGCGAGTCACCAAAACTTGACTCCAACTTGATTCCAATGAAGTCCTTGTAGTCAAAAACCAAGCCACCGCCGACCTGTTCCTTATAGAAGTTGGCGTAAATGTCGAACTCGGTGACAGTGAGCTCAACATCGAGCTTGATTTCCTTGTATTCCGTAGTAGCGAGAGACCATTTATCTTGTAATCCGGGAACGGTACCCACCGTGCCGAAATTGACTTCAAACGTCGAGCCCTGTAGAGGAACGCTGAACATATTGGCGCCGCAGCCGAATTGCACTGCCGGCAAAGTGTCCACCAAAACATTCGGCGCGCCGAGTGAAAAACCGTCGCCCCAGGTGATGCCGTTTACCGTACTGGGGGCGACGTCCAGCGCGCCAGGAGTAGGAGTGGTGCAGCCGATATTCGGCGTGGGTGAGGGCCCCTGAGCACGCGTGGACAAGGGCCACGCCGCGATGGCTAGAGCCGCGAGAGACGCTGCCGAGTGCACACGAACGACCATTGGTAACTCCTTGACCGCGAACCGATCAATACAGCCATGGCCCCGTACGACACAAGTCCGTGAAAAGCAAGGCTGTTAGGCCATTTGACAGCAATTGGTGCTCCACAGTGGCAAACACTAAGTCGTGTGCTGCCTTGCAGATACAAGGCAGTCTTGGATGTTGAGATGCGAATACTGCAAACTTTTGCAGTTTTCGAGAAACTCATACTACCCGCGCAGACCCCATCGCGTGCCGCCTAAACCAAAAAAAAGCGCTTGACATCCGGTATAACGATATGATAACCTCCCCCATGTTACCTCGACAGCTAACCCTTCCTCCACACCCTCCCGCCAAGCTAACCCCTTCACCGTCATACTCTTGCAGCCTCTTTGCCCTCTTTTCCGCGCTCCCGTCCTTTAGAATCAATCACTTGCAGCCTCTTTTCGTAAAACACCCGGGTGGGGGGTACCGTAATGCCTCTATGGGACACCTCGAACTCTTATCGAGCGAGAAGGAGCGGCGGCAGAACTGTTCTTCCATAACCTCCTTTAGAATCAACACTTGTAAAAGTGTATCAAAACAAAGCACTTTAACTACCTTTAGAATGAACACTTATGCAAAAAGGGGGGAGGGGGGTAGATCTCATTACAGCCCTTAGACCCATCCTCGCGACCGCTTTTGCGCTCCTAACTCTCGGGCCCTCCGCCGTCCGCGCCTGCAGCTGCATAGTTGTTGGAACCGGTTGCGGCCCACAGTCCTTGCAAGGCGAGGGAGCTGTCTTTCTGGGAAAAGTTACCGCCAAGGTAGCCCAGGCTCGGCCGGACGCCGCAGGAGTGGCCGACCTGCCCGTCGGCTACGCCGTTCACTTTTCCGTTGACGAAAGCTTTAACAGCGGCGCCGAGCCCGGCCGTGAAGCGGTCGTCTACACCGGGTCTGGCAATGGAGACTGTGGCTATCCTTTCGTCGTGGGGACCAGCTATCTGGTCTACGCGGGCGCTGGCCCTGACGGTCGGCTTAGCACGGGCACTTGCTCCGGAACGAAGCCCGAGATCATCTCCGGTGGCGTTCTAACGCAGTTGCGAGCCATTCGCGACCGTGGTCACGGCTACGATTTATTCGGCACTGTGTTTGTGCTGCCAAAGGGCGCAGGTTCTGTGGATCAAATAGAGTCGCAACCTCTTGACCGCGTCCCCGTGCGCGCCATCGGTAACCACGGCAGCCTTTTCTCCACCGTCACCGATCAGCGTGGCGTCTATTCTTTCGCCTGGCTCCCTCCAGACACATACCGGCTCGAGCAGGATTTGCCTGCGGGATTCACGATTGCCGGCAAACCTCCCGACCTGCTGAAAATCGCGCCAAGCGATAAACAGGTGCCCGGGTTCGCGTGCAACCTTGATGTCTATGCCAAGCCAGATGGTCAAATCTCCGGAATCGTGGTGGACCTCGCGGGGCGAGGGGTACCCGGCTTCGTCACCCTCGAACCAGCAGACCCGAAGGAAGCGTATGCCGCTAGGCAGCGCGGAGGATTGCCCGGCGACGAAACCGCAGACGGCAACTTTGCGCTTCCGCAGCTTCCGCCGGGCCGCTACAGGCTCGTTTTCAGTCCCAAAATCGGCAGCCGCGTGAACCTCCGGCAGAAGTTCTACTGGCCGCCAAACAATGCAGCGAACTCAGGCGCAATCGAAATTAGCCTCGGCCAGCACATCGACAACATTCGCTTTGAGATTCCGCTGAGCGGCTCGGAGAGGTAGTCGCTCCTGAATGAAGCAGGTGAGACCAAATTGTCGGTTGCGCACCGGTCGGACGGTCATCGCCCTATCTCTGCCATGGCGGTGGACTATTGAGGTTAATTAGCGTATATACATAAATATGTTCTCCTGGGACGCCCGCAAGGCCCGAAGAACTATGAGAAGCATGGAGTCCCATTTGAAGAAGCAGCCACCGTTTTCGGCGATCCTGAGGCTCTCGATTGGGAGGATCTCGAACACGTCGCGGCGGAACGACGCTGGAAGCGCCTAGGATTTTCCGCGGGCGGCCGTGTTCTCTTGGTCGTATATGCGTTGCGGAGGTTAAAGAATGGCACGGAAACGATTCGCATCATCAGCGCGCGCAAAGCAAGCCGCAAAGAACGCCAGGCATACGGTCAGTAGCGACATAGATTTTTCGGACATTCCCGAGTCGACAGATGCGGAGTTGCGGCGGGCCCGTCGAGTCGGTCGCCCAAAGACGGGCAATGCCAAACAGCTCATCGCGATTCGGATAGCTCCGCGTCTGCTCGCACAGTTGCGGCGCTTGGCCGCAAAGCAAAGTAAGCCATACCAAACACTGATTCACGAAGTGCTTGAGCGCGCCGCGGCAAGGCGCGTCGCATAGTGACGAAGGTGCAAGTGGGCGGCCAAATTGTCGGTTGCGCGCGCGCCCGGGAATGAGCAAAAATTGCGCTCTGCGGGTATCCTATCCTTTGCGCCTTTCGCAAAGCTGGGTTCTTACTTTTCCCAGCGCGCGCTAAGGCCCTCTCCGTCAGAGAGATAATGCAGATCACAAGGACACAGTCATGACGCAGCACGTCGATACTCAATCGATAGGGGAACTCAATCCTCCCCATCGGCTTATGCTCACTCCCGGTCCGTCTTCCATGGACCCGCGCGTGTACCGCGCGCTCGCCACTCCTCTCGTCGGCCACCTCGATCCGTGGTTCAAGGGTTGCATGGACGATACGCAAGTGCTGCTGCGCCAGATTTTCCAGACCGAGAACCGGCTGACTATGCCGCTTTCCGCTTCCGGTTCGGGCGGAATCGAAGCCTCGGTGGTGAACAGCTTGGAAGCAGGCGACGAGGCCATCATTTGCGTGAACGGGCTTTTTTCCGATCGCATGGCGGTGATTGCGTCCCACACTCCGGCGAAAGTGACCAAAGTCGAGGCGCCGTATGGCAAGGCCGTGGATGCCGAAGATGTCCGGCGCGCCGGCAAAGGTAAAAAAATTAAGATTGTCGGACTCGCCCAGGGAGAAACTTCCTCCGGCGTGCTCACGCAGATCGAGCCGTTCCGCAAAGTTGCCGATGAGCTGGGCGCGCTGCTTGTGGTCGACACCGTGGCTTCGCTGGCCGCCGTGCCGCTGCACGTGGATCGCGAGCGCGTGGACATTTGCTTCAGCGGCTCGCAAAAAGCCATCAGCGCGCCGCCGGGCATGTCGCCCATTACCGTAAGTCCGCGCGCGGAAGAGGCTTTTCGCAATCGCAAAACAAAGGTGCAGAGCTGGTATTTCGATCTCACCACGGCCATGAATTATTGGGGCAAAGAACGGCTGTATCATCACACGCCGCCGGTGTCGCTGATTTATGCGCTACGCGAAGCCATGCGCATCGTGGTGGAAGAAGGCCTGGAGACGCGCTGGGAACGCCATCGTGTGAACCAGCTTGCGCTGATCGCGGGCATCGAAGCCATGGGGCTGGAGCTGCTGGTGAAAAAGCCGGCGGACCGTTTGCCGACCGTCACCGCCGTGATGATTCCCGACGGCATCGACGACGCGAAAGTGCGCAACCAACTGCTCGACGAATTCAACATCGAAATTGCCGGCGGGCTGGGTCCGCTGAAGGGCAAGATTTGGCGCGTGGGCTTGATGGGCCACTGCAGCCAGAAGCCGTTTGTGCTAGTGTTCCTCGCCGCGCTGGAAAAGGTGCTGCTGGATCAAGGCAAGCGCGTGCCGTCCGGAGCCGGCGTCGGCGGAGCGGTGCAGAGTTACACGCACGCGCACTCCGAAGCCGTGGCTGTCAGCCGTTAAGGTTTGGTGGGTCGCGGCTTTTTGTGGGTCGCGGCTTCAGCCGCGACACCAAGAGACGCAAAGAATTTGGGCTTAGCCCCTGAGGAGAATTCGTGAGTTCACTTCCCGTCCTGGCCAACACCGGCGCTATGAGCACGTTCGTCGGCGCCTTTGAAGTGACTTCCAGGCTGACCGGCAAGTTGTATCAATGCCGGTTTTCGCACATGTGGAACGGCATCGCCACGCGCCACGCCGACACCATCGACACAAAATTTTTCGTGGACGGCGGCGCCATCGTTCTGGGATTGGCACACACGGCTTTCGTGAAATTCCGCGAGCGCACTGGCCGCGACCTCACCGACCGCGAAGCGAGTTTTATTGCCGCGGAATTTTTGCGTGAGCGCCTGGAAGAAGAAGACGAGCGCCAACTCTTCGATGTGTCCGAAGCCGACGTCCTCCGCCTGGTCGAGCAGATCGGCATCAAGTAGACGCGCACCTGCCAGAGTTCATCGCCTGCTGGCCGCGCGCAATGGCTCAGAGTCTGTGCAGCGGCAGAATTCATCGCCAAAGCGCGCAGGCGATGGCGCCGAGCTGGCTGCGCCACTCTTAGGCGATGGTGACTTCGGGGCTTAGGTAGACGTCTTGAACGGCGTTCAGCAGCTGGACGCCTTCCTTCATGGGGCGCTGGAAAGCTTTGCGGCCGGAGATGAGGCCAGTGCCGCCGGCGCGCTTGTTGATGACCGCGGTGGCTACCGCTTCCTCGAAATCGTTCGAGCCGGAAGCGCCGCCGCTGTTGATAAGGCCGGCGCGACCCATGAAGCAGTTCGCGACCTGATAGCGGCAAAGATCGATCGGATGGTCGCTGGCGAGATCAGTATAAATGCGCTTGTCGAATTTGCCGTAGCTGGAATCGCCGATGTTAAGCGCCTGGTAGCCTCCGTTATTCTCGGCCATTTTTTGTTTGATGATGTCGGCCTGAATGGTGACGCCGAGATGATTGGCTTGGCCGGTCAGGTCGGCGGAGAGATGGTAGTCTTTGTCCTTCTTGAAGGCGTTGTTGCGCAGATAGCACCACAGCACAGTGGCCATGCCGAGCTCGTGAGCTTCAGAGAAAGCGCGGCTCACTTCCACGATTTGGCGGTCCGCTTGGTCGGAGCCGAAATAAATGGTTGCGCCGATGGCCGCTGCGCCCATGTCCCAGGCTTCTTTCACGGTGCCGAAAAAGATTTGGTCAAATTTGTTGGGGAAAGTGAGCAGCTCGTTGTGATTAATTTTGACGATGAACGGAATCTTGTGCGCGTACTTGCGCGCGACAGAGCCAAGTACGCCAAAGGTGGAAGCCACGGCGTTGCAGCCGCCTTCGACGGCCAGCTTGACGATGTTTCCGCCATCGAAATAGTCCGGATTTTTCGCGAAGCTCGCGCCGCCGGAATGCTCGATGCCTTGGTCCACCGGCAGAATGGACATATAGCCGGTTCCGCTGAGGCGGCCGTGATGAAAGAGGCGGTGCAGATTCGCCAGGACGCGGACGTTGCGGTCGGACGCAGTCCACACACGATCGATAAAGTCCGGACCGGGCAGGTGCAGACGCTCCTTGGAAATTTTGGGCGACTTGAATCCCAGCAGGGATTCGGCTTTTGCGCCTAGGTAAGTTTCAAATTTTCCGGTGCCCGCGGTTGTAGTCGTAGCCATTTTCGTTCTCCTAATTTATTCGCGAATTCCCGTAGAAAGCATGCCGCCCGCGGCAGTGTCCACCAGCCACAGTAATTCTCCGCTTTGTGGCTGGATCATTTGCGCCGGCAACTGCTCCGGCTCGTGCGGCCCTTCCAGAACGCCTTTCAACGCCAGCGCCTTGTCCGCGCCGGTGACCATGAAAATTACCTGGGCTGCTTGGTTGACAGCTTGAGCGGTCAAAGTAATACGTTCGGTGTACAACTTGCCTATCCAATTTCGTACCACAATCCGCTTGGTTTCGTGCAGCGCCTTGGTGCCGGGAAAAAGCGACAAGGTGTGGCCTTCGTTTCCCATGCCCAGCAGAACCAGATCGAATCGCGGAAACTGCCCATCCGCTAGTTTAAAGGATGCGCGCAAACCTTGTTGGTATTCTTGCGCGGCCTTGTCCGTGTCCTTGTACTCACCCTTGATTCGCGTCACTTGCTCGGGTTTCAGAGGCGACTTCGAAATCAGTGTTTCGCTGGCCATGCGAAAGTTGCTATCCGGGTGGTCCGGTCCAACGGTGCGTTCGTCGCCAAAGTACAGATGCATTTTATCCCAGGGAAGCTGCGCGCGCAGCACGGCATCGCTGGCGAGCAGCGAATAGAGCGCTTTGGGGGTCGAGCCGCCGGCGAGGGCTACGGTGAAGGCATGCTTTTCCGCCACGGCGGCGGTCGCGGCTTGCAGGAACTCCTGCGCTGCGCGCTTCGCGATGGCGCCTAGGTCGGGGAGGATGCGAATTTCGCGGTTCACTATGTCCCCATGAATTTGAGATGCCGGTGGCATTATTTTTCCCTTTGTTAGTGGCCGGTCTTGAAGACTGACCATTGGAACTGCTCTTGCTGTCTCAGGCCAGTCTAAAGACTGGCCACTACATTGGGCAGGGCGGCTGGAAGCCGGCCGCTACGCTAGCTGGCGGCGGCTATTTTGCCCTCGTCGTCGTTGCAGCCGCGGTCTTTGTCAATTTCTTCTTCGCCGATGGGCCGCCAGGCGCGACCGTCGCGGCCTAGCAACTCTTCGGCTTCCACCGGACCCCAGGAACCGGCAGCGTAATTGGGAAAGCCGCGCGCGGGTAGTGCGTGCCAGACGTCGA
>WNEZ01008727.1_pt1 | contig 11520 bp, 10 predicted proteins | sample 5400521 | NCBI WGS metagenome assembly WNEZ01 (sample SAMN13153339, study PRJNA577476) | soil metagenome | isolation source: 120 cm saprolite under Douglas fir tree site 2 hole 1 replicate 1 | place: USA:California | collected 2015-04-18
GCATCGGGACGTGGACCTGGTTGACCCGGGCGACTTACCTGGATTCGTTCGTCTACCAATTCCCCGGCTCCATTGCTAGGCAAGTGGCCGGGCGCGCCAACAATGGTCCGTTTGAAGGCAGCTTTTTCGGGGACGTGACCAGTGGCGACGCCTGGGTCAAATGGAAGGGAATAACGAACCTTGACTGGACGTGGCACAACTTCGATCTGAACGCGACCGTGCATCTGTTTGATGGGTTCTGGGAACAGCTCTTTGCCCCCCAGTTTGGTGATGCGATTTGGAAGCAGCATTATGTGCATCCGACCTGGTTCACAGATGCGCAGGCCTCCTACAGCCTGATCTTCACGCCTCCGGTGGAAGCCCAACCGGTGGCTGGATACTCCAAGGGCGGCAAGGAAGTTATCAGCACCAAAGAAGGCAAGGAAGCGGCGCCCACGGTTGCTTACGCCATGCCATGCTGGAAGACCATCCTGAACAACTCTACGATCACCTTTGGTGTGAACGATATATTCGGTGAGGATCCGCCCAAGGAGTTTGGGTTCGAGGATGGCAACGCCTTCGGCATTCCGGGCAGCACGTACGATAACCTGGGACGGTTCTGGTATATGCGGCTGGTCAAGAAGTTCTAAGCATTGTAAAAAGAGCAGTTTGACAAAGAGGCAGCGGTGAAAACCGCTGCCTCTTCTACTTCGCACCAACGTAGCGGCAACTATTACATGGGCGCGACATGGTTCAGTTTTTGAAGGAGTTGTAACAATGACACGGAGACTCCATGAGTATCAACATTTACCCCCGGCAACGTTGCCGGGGCTGACCGGCGTTGAGCTTGGATTTGTAATATGACATCCACACGAAGCGGACTCTGCTGTTGCGAAGTTTTGATCGCTGCGCTTCAGTTCGTTCTGTCGATTTCTGCTGCGGGCGAGATTCATAGTGCTGCTTTTTGGAAGACAATCAAAGAACACAATTTCGCCGTGCCCTCGCACGAATCGGTAGGCGCGCTCGCTCTTGAAATAGCAGACCTGGCGGGTTCGACTGATCCATCGCTCCGGGACAGCTGCGGGTACGAAATCCTGGTAGCTTGGATCTACCGCGACACTTTGCTCACTGGCGAACAGCTTGAGGCGCTTCACGCTAAATTGCTGCCAGCGATGATCTCTCACATTGGCGAGTCAGAAAACGACACGGTATTTGGTCGTTCCTTTTCCGCCCTCTACATGTCGATCTTGGCCGCGCAGGATCTGCGTAAGCCTTTTTTGTCGGCTGCGGCTTTTAAGGACACGCTCGACACCGCATTACAATGCTACGCGGAGGAAAAAGATCTGCGGGGATATGTCCCGGTGAAAGGGTGGGCGCACGCCACTGCTCACATCGCGGATTTACTAAAATTTCTCGCGCGCAACCCGCATCTGTCCGCCGAAGACCAAAAACGAATTGTCAGCGGCGTGTTACAACGGTGCCGTACCGCCCACTTGGTTTTTACCTGGGGCGAGGATGCGCGGATGGCCGCCGCGTTGCTTTCGGTTATTGGTCGAAAAGATTTCGATGCCTCACCTTTCGAGACGTGGTTCCAAGCGCTGATTACCGAGAATAAAGAGCTTTGGAAATCGCCTGCCATTGACGCGGAGGCGTACGCGAGCGTGCGGGTGCAGGCAAATGTGCTGGCCCACCTCGCGGCGAAGAGCACGCCGCAGAAGGACAATGGTGCGCTGCCAAGTTTCCGTGACGCCCTACAAGCGACGCTCAGTAAAGTTGATTGACTGGTTACTCGCCTTCACGCAGCCTTCGAGAGCCTGTGTATGTGTCGTCGCCGGCGCGAGGACGCTGCTAGTTTTGCATCCGTAGTGAAGCGTCGGCGGTAATCGCTCGGATTAACTCCCAGTCGGCGCTCGAAAGCGCGTCGAAAGGCATCGGCGCTTTTGAATCCCACCGATGTGCCAACGTTTTCGACACTGTTGTCGACAAGGGAAAGGCGGCGACGCGCCTCGTCGAGGCGCAATCTCTCAGCGAAATCAGCTGGAGTAGTGCCAAATTCTATCTTGAACCGTCGACTAAAATGTCTGGGGCAAAGACATGCCTTCGCGGCGAGAGCCTCGACCGACAAATCGTCGTTCAGATGGCTTAACATCCAGGTCGTCAATTCAGACAAACGTGAAACTGATTGAGTTTGAAACTGCAACGGCTCGGAGTATTGCTCTTGACCTCCTGAACGTTTCAAATAAACGACAAGCTCGCGTGCCACCGCTAAGGCCGCGCGGGACCCATAATCTTCCTCAATCAAAAAAAGCGATAAGTCGATGCCCGCGGTCACTCCGGCGGAAGTGTAAAAGGGCCCATCTTTGACAAAAATTGCGTTGTCAGAGATGCGGAGGTCGGGAAAACGACGCGCCACATCCGGAGCAAAGCGCCAATGCGTCGTCACCTGGCGCCCGGCAAGGAGGCCAGTCGCAGCTAATCCGTAGATTCCCGTGCAGATCGATACGATCCGACGCGTTCGTAACGCCCGTTTTTTTACAAATGCCGACACCATCTTCGCGATGTAAGGTTTTTGCAGTCCCTTGCCGCCCGGAATAATCAGAGTGTCCAGGATCGGAGCGTTTTGGAGAGTTTTTTGCGGTTGAAAAACGACACCTGATTCCGCAACAAATGGCCGACGCGTTAATCCGATGATAACGACCTCAACTGGGCCAATGAGATCGAGAGCGACGACGCCGTCAAATCCTATGAAGCCTATCCGTTTTGGAGTCATCGAACCTTCTCCCTTATGTCGATATTAGACCGCACTCTTCATGTCCAGCAAGACATTAATACTACATTTTAGGACATCTGAAAAGAGAGATCGCTGGGGGTGAGGCGGCCAGAAAGAACAATGGCCGAATGAGTCGGATCGCTGTCATTGTGCACGCCCGCTCAAAAGCGGTAGCTCTGTTCTATGTCGTGCTACCGCATCGAGAAATTAAGCAAGTCACTTACTGTGAATCCGTCTGCCAGCCAGGAGATTAGCTCCCTTACAAATGCCCTTTCGTCCAGGATCGCTTGCTTGGTCGTGATACTAACATTCGGATATGCGGAATCCATATTTCCGCAATCCGACTCACCTGGCACAACCCGATCTGCTACCGCACAGCAATTACCGGAGCTTCTTCCACGGGACAAGGAAATCGCCTTAGCGCTCAGTGCCGCTCCCGAGCATCTGCGCAAAGGTGCGGGTGTGTATGCGCTGGAGCGAAATGGTTTTGTCAAAGTGCGGGAAAGCGCAAACGGCTTTACCTGCATCATCAACCGCGACCATCCCTTGAATCAGAAGCCGGTTTGTTTCGATGCCGAAGGCACGGCGACAATTCTCCCGAAGATTCTGCGTGTGGGCGAATTGCTTATGCAGGGTAAGCCGATGTCTGAGATCGACGCTGAAATCGCAGAAGGATTTCGCGCCGGGAAATACATCTCGCCGCGGCGGCCCGGCGTTGCTTACATGCTTTCTGGCGACATTCGCAACTTCAATCCACGCACTGGGAAAGTGGAGTCGTTTCCGCCGCACGTCATGTTCTATGCGCCGAATCTGACAAACGCTGATCTTGGCACCACCCCGGAAGCATTGGCAAAAGATCCGTCGCTACCATTCGTTGCTTATCAAGGCCCGCACGGCTTTATCATTGTGGTAAACAATGACGCTAAGCAAATGCACATGGACCATTAAATACTCATGCGCTTGAGCAGATAAAACGGCGGTGTGCATCAAAGCGTTAGCGTTCACCGGCAGCGCGACAGTCGTAGCTCCGTCAACAATTCCTGCACTCCGGGACTGATGTTTTGACCTTCGCGGGGAAACTTGCCGTGGTGGGTAATCACGTTAAAATCAGCCCGTATTTGCGAAAAAAGCTTCCACACGAACTATGAATTCCGTTGCGGTCTTGGTGGTAACGGCTTGAAAATAGTCGGTTTAGGGGTTCGTTTATGCTAGTCGTTTGAAAATCGATGCACGATAGCTTTTACCAATCCGATCTCGATCAGCCGCACCCAAGCCGGGCGCGAGCGATCATCAAGGCGCATCCAGAAGTTCGACAATTGATGGTGAGAAATCCTTACACCGCTCTGCTCGCGCTTTCGACCGTGGTTTTGCAAACATCGATTGCGTTTTTGATGGGGAAACTCGGATTCCATTACTGGTGGCTCAGCTTGCTCGTCGCTTATGCTGTGGGCGCGTTCGTGAACCATGCCAACTACGTGATCATTCACGATGCGACCCATAATCTGATTTTGCGGAGCAAAAGCTGGAACAAAATGATCGGGATTCTGGCCGATCTGCCAAATCTGACGCCCGGTGCGATGGGTTTCCGGGTCTATCATTTGAAGCACCATTCGCATCAAGGCGATTACGAATACGACGCTGATCTGGCCAATCACTGGGAGGCGCGATTGGTTGGCAACAAATGGTATCGCAAGGCGTTTTGGTTGATGCTCTTTCCTTTTTTCCAGCTGACTCGCCCACCGCGATTGAAAGCGATTACGATGTGGGACAGATGGTTTTTTGTGAATTTCGCGTGTGTGGCGGGTTATGACGCGGCGATTGTTTATTTCTGCGGCTGGCCCGGACTGCTTTATCTCGCGTTTTCGTTTTTCTTCTCGCTCGGACTACACCCGGTGGGTGCGCGTTGGATCCAGGAGCATTACACGTACGAGTTTGATCAGGAGACGACCAGTTATTACGGACCGATCAACCGTGTCGCCCTCAACATGGGTTACCACAACGAGCATCATGATCTGCCTTCGATCCCGTGGAACAATTTGCCGAAGTTGCGCGCGATGGCGCCGGAGTTTTACGATACTTTAAAATATCACTCATCCTGGAGCCGGTTGCTTTTTCAATTCATTTTCGACAAACGCTACACTTTGTTTTCGCGAATTGAGCGCATGAAACACGGCGAAGGAATCGGATCGCCCGGCTCAGGGGTGATTGTCGATTCAATGAGCGGTGTTGATCTCAGCGCCAGGCCGATTAATTTTTAATTATGGCGCAACCGCATTACATCTCGAACAAGAACGAAACCGTTCGAATGTTCAAAAGCGATTTCATGGAGTTTTTGTCGCATGTGCACCCGGCCACGCCCTTGGTGCTCTACCTGCCGGTCGTCGGTTACATGCTTTATGCCGCGGTTTGGCAAAGCCGATTGTCGATCTCGGCCGTGGCGGGCTTGTTCCTGCTCGGCGTGCTGGTCTGGACTCTTCTTGAATACATCATTCACCGGTACGTTTTTCATTATGAACCGAAGAGCCGTTTCGGAAAACAATTTCACTTTATCGTCCACGGCGTTCATCATGATTATCCCAACGATGCTCGACGATTGGTCATGCCGCCAAGCGTAAGCATTCCGCTTGCGATTTTATTTTGGGCGCTCTTTGCCATTACGCTCGGCCGTTTCGCGCCGGCAGCCTCGGCTGGATTTGGATTTGGCTACATTTGTTATGATTCGATCCATTATGCTATCCATCACTTCGCCATGAAACGGGGGGTGTGGCTTTGGCTCAAGCAGTACCACTTGCGTCATCATTACAATGACGACCATGCCGGTTACGGTGTAAGTTCCCCGCTCTGGGATTACGTTTTTCGCACAACCCGAAAATAGCAGGACGGTGGCTGAAAGCTGGGCCTGGGTGACCGGCTGACGGGTTGCAATTAAGCTCTTGTCCCGCGTCTTTTTGCCGGTACAATTGTAGCCCCGATACGGAACTTCCGGCATAGCAGATGGCCCCGAGCTCTTTAGGGCGCGGCACAATGCAGCTGTGAGCGCCTTAAGGATCTGATTTTCAATGAGTGGCAATTTGAATCCGCAACTGTCGGAGCAGGAATTCGACGCGAAACTGAGTCTGGCTGATTTCGTGGTCGGCGACAGCGATGATCCGCTAATTCCGCCATTGGCATTCACACAATGGCGCCAGGCCGGCGCGTGGGAGGCCGCACTTTACGAACCGGAGTTGCTGGCGACAGCAGATGCTCGGACAATGATCAATTACGGAGGCAAGCCGCGTTCGGTAATCAATCTGTGTTCCTACAATTATCTTGGGCTCGCTAATCGCCCCGAAGTGATCGCCGCTGCCCGGGACGCGCTCTCCAAATATGGAATGGGCGCGTGCGGCTCTCCGTTGCTTTCCGGGATGACGGATTTACATCGACAACTCGAGCGCCGGGTCGCGGAATTTCTCGACCGCGAGGACGCGATGTTGTTTAACAGCGGTTTCGGCGGCGCGCTCGGAACCATCTCCGGTCTTTTGCGCAAGACGGATGTTGCGGTCCTCGACAATCGATCGCACTTGAGTTTGCGCGACGGCGCAGTGCTCTCGCGCTCGCGGGTCGATCGTTTCGAGCACAACGATCCGGCTTCGCTCGACGCTGCGCTCTGTCGGCGAAAAGGAAAACGGCAGCTCGTAATCGTCGAGGGCATTTACTCCATGGATGGAGATTTTGCCAGCCTGGACGGTTTGCTCGACGTCGCCGAGTCGCACAACGCGAGTGTTTTTATTGATGAAGCGCACTCAATGCTTGGTTGCGGAGCGAATGGGCGCGGCGCGGCTGAACATTTCGGAGTGGAAAAACGGATTCCGCTCGTCTACGGAACTTTCTCGAAGGCGTTTGCCGCGCTCGGCGGTTTTGTCACCGGCCCGGTCGAGACATTGGATTATTTGAGATATTACGCGCATTCCTACGCTTACTCCTGCGCGCTGCCGCCCGCGATCGTCGCCGCAGTTTTGCGGGCGCTCGAAATCGCCGGGCGCGAACCGGAGCTGCGCGATCGGCTCTGGTCAAATGCGAAATATTTTCGTGACCACTTGAACGCGCTCGGGATCGATACCGGCGCATCGACAACGTACATCATGCCGCTTGTCGTTGGCGATCGCGCACGAATGTATCAATTGGGCCATGACTTACGGCGTCGCGGGCTTTTCGTCGCGCCCGTTGATTTTCCCGCCGTGCCTGAAGATCGCATCTGTTTCCGAGCCTGCGTGACCGCCAACCATACGCGGGCCGATCTCGACGAAGCTCTAAATATTGTTGCGGATACCCTTGTGCCGGCTCTGCGGCAGAGTGCTCGCGTCTCCTGAGCGCGCGGGGTTGGCTTTCAGAAATGGCGATTGATCTCACGCCGAGCGCCGCCTCGTCCACAATCGAAGCAACCTACAAATTGCGCGAACTCGAAGGTTGGATCGATATCCATTTTTACCGGAAGGTCGGTTTTAGCCTGGCGACCTTCTTCGAGAAGCTGAGGATGACGCCGGCAACAGTGAGCTTCCTCGGCTGCATCGTTGGAGTTATCGCCGGACACCTCTACTACTATCGCGATTTGGGCGCGAATATCACCGGCATGGTGCTGCACATCGGTGCCAACACTCTCGACAACGCCGATGGCCAGCTTGCGCGCCTCACGAACCGGAAAAGCCGGATGGGCCGCATCATTGACAGTCTGGCCGATCACCTTATCTGGGTAAGTATCTACGTCCATTTGGCCCTTCGCTACCTGGCAGAAGGCGCATCGCCCGCCGTCGCTTTCCTCGCCTTCGCTGCCGGTCTTAGCCATGCATTGCAAGGCGCCGCCGCCGATTATTACCGCAACGGTTATCTTTATTTTGTGAAAGGACGACCGCGCGCGGACATGGATTCATCCTCCATCCTGCGAGAAGAATATCGGCGACACAGTTGGCGGCGCGAACCCTGGCATAAATTTTTGCTCGCGTTGTATCTGAATTTCACTTGGCAGCAGGAGATGCTCTCGCCCGGCTTGGAACGGTTGCACCAGGCGATCGGGCGCGATTTTCCAGGCGAAATTCCAATTTGGCTGCAGACGCGATATTATGATTCTGCCCGGCCGATGCTCAGATGGTGGAGATTGTTGATGACGAACACGCGAATGCTCTTGATCTTTCTTCTTTTGCTTATCGGCCGGCCTGTTTGGTACTTTTGGCTCGAGCTCAGCGCGTTCAACCTCCTTCTCGTCTATCTCATTCTTCAGCAGGAAAGATTGTCGCGATCTCTGCTCGAGCTCGCGACGGCGCGGCGGGAACCCGCGTAGACTCTTTATAATCCCGTGTCTCAGATTGAAGTCCCGCCAGTCAGTTGTCGCAAAGACCGCAACGCATTCATTAAATTTCCGTGGCAGATCTATAAGAACGATCCCGCTTGGGTGCCGCCGGTGATTCTCGAACGCAAGGCATTCCTCGATCGGAAACGACATCCCTTCTATCAGCACGGCGACGCCGCGCTGTTTCTCGCCCGGATGAACGGCGAGATCGTTGGTCGAATCATGGCGAGTGACGATCCAAATTACAACTCGTTCCATCAATCCAACGTCGGCTGCTTCGGTCTATTCGAGTGCATCGACAATCGCGATGTTGCCGCCGCATTATTTGAAGGGGCCTCCAATTGGCTTCGCGCTCGCGGACGCAGCGAGATCATGGGTCCGATCGATTACTCGACCAATTACGTTTGCGGATTGCTCATCGACGGCTTCGAACATCCGCCCACTCTCCTAACCTCGCATAATCCGCACTATTATCCGCCGCTTATCGAGTCGTGCGGTTTCAGCAAAGCGAAAGACTGGTATGCGTGGTGGTTCTCGCAATTTCCAGAAGCGGCGGAGCGACTGCGCAAAGTGGCGACGGCCCGCGCCGGTAGACATGGCGTCACGATTCGCCCAGTGAATTTACGTAAGATCGAGGACGAAAGCCGGCGTCTGCGCACGATTTACAATCAAGCGTGGGAAAAAAACTGGGGCTTTGTTCCATTTACCGAGGCCGAATTCGATCACCTCGCGCACGAGATGAAGCCGCTCATCGTGCCGCAAGGAACATTGCTTGCGGAAATTGGCGACGAGCCGGTCGGTTTTGTCATCGGCGTGCCGGACATCAACGTGGCGCTCCGGCATATTAACGGGCGATTGACCCGTTTTGGTTTTCCCATCGGTTTAATTAAACTGCTCTATCACAAGACAAAAATCCGGACTGGCCGCCTCGTGGCGCTCGGAGTCGTCGAAAAGTATCGCCGCGCTGGTATTGCCGAAACTCTGGTCCTGCGTTTGATGGACGAAGCATTCAAACGCGGCTTCACCGGCGAGCTGAGCATGACCCTCGAAGACAATTTTATGATTAACCGTTTCATCGAAGCGCTCGGCGCGGCGCGATACAAAACGTTTCGGATTTACAACCAGCGCCTGGAAGACACTGTCCCGGCGCATTGAGCGTGGAGCCAAGCAAAATTGTGATTTTGGCGGACGAATCGGCGAATTGGAAAATCGCCGGCTTGCGCCAGCTCGAGCGAGTCGTGCTTGCCGTTAACGAATTCGCCGAATCAAGGAAACTCGAATCGAAGATCGACATCTTTGTTTATTGGAACCCGGAGACTTCTTTTGAGGAGCGGTGGCTGCCTCAGGATTCGAGATTGAGCCGATGCGAACTAAATTTTACTCCTGAACGAGATCGGTTTGGTGATGGTGGTCCGGCGCGTGTTCTCAGCACCCGGCTGCTCGTACATCGAAGCGCGCTGGCCAACTTCATTTCCATCGCGCCAGTCATTCAGCGCGAAACGTTGATTGTAGATCTAACGAAACTTTGGAAGAGACTCGCTCGCGTTTTTGCGGATGTTTGTCGCGATAGGGGCGGAGCTGGATGGCGTTACGTCGTCGAAGACCGCGAGATTGCGCAGTCCGAACGCTGGTTTCTTCGTGACACCGGCAAACTGGAGGACGGATTCGTTTCCACGTTTCTTAATCGCCCGATCTCCCAATCGATCAGCCGTCGCCTGCTGAAATTTTCCATCACGCCAGGCACGTGGACATTGGCGATCTTTTCATTGCCAATCGCGGCATTCCTCTTCTTACAACGCGGCGACTATCTCGGGTTCGTTATCGGTGCGGCGCTTTTCCAGGTCTACAGCATTCTCGATGGCTGCGACGGCGAAATTGCGCGCTCTAAATACTTGGAGTCGGACACCGGCCGCCGTTTCGATACTCTGTGCGATATTTTTGGAAGTCTTCTGTTCGCGATCGGTCTCGGCCTCGGCCTTTATCAACTCCACCGATTTGGTCCGCATAACTGGCCCTATCTGGGAGAAGGAATTTTTTGCGCACTCATGATTGCCGCGAACGAGTGGCTCTTAAGAAATCCAAAAATCGAAGCTGATTTCGCGCCAAACGCGCTGACAAACACATTATATGTGCGTCATCGCGCAATGATTCAGCATTCAGGTCTCTTGTTCCTCGGTGAAAAATTGGTTTGGTGGCTGTTTCAACTTACCAAGCGCGATGTCGCTATCCTTTTGTTTCTCGTTCTCGCGATCGCTGGTCGCCCGCAATGGATCCTGCATTTGTGGACCGCAGTCACCGCTGTGAGCTTACTGCTCGCTCTTGTCGCCCGGCTGCGTGCGCGCGCTGATCGATTCCGTAGTTTGTCGCGGGGTTCGCGTTCGTAAATGTTGCTCCGCGCACGCTAGCATCTCTGGCGTATCGATGTCCTGCCACCAGGCGGTGCCGATATCAATGCTACGAGCCAGGCCATCCGCGGCCATCAATCGTGCTCCGTCGGTCAGGCTGCAGTCGCCATTCCGTTTCGCCTTTTCCAGATAATCGAAAAATTCTCGTGGGCAGACAAAAAACCCAGTGTCGATTGCATCGTAATGTTGCAGATCTTTTCCGATGGCGATGAGCCGATCGCCTCGCATCCGGACTTTCATGGCGTCATTCAAATCGAAAATGGAATCGAGCTTTTTGTCGATTGCCAGGTTGAGCTCGTCCGGCTTCGCTTCGCACAGAAGAAGATCGACAATCGATTGCTCGAAGAGATGGTCGCCCATCGTTAAAAGAAATGGTGCGATGACGTGCGGCGCGGCGGCGAGAACTGAAATGCCGTTCTGTTTTTGCCAAGCCGAATTCTCGATCCAGCAAACCTTGATGTTCGATGGAATCAACGGCTTTACGTGGGCACGAAGTGCGTGCCCTTCAAAGCCCACTACCGCGTAAATGGTTTTGATCCCGGCATTCGCGAGCGCGTCAAGTGTGTACGAAATCAGAGGACGCCCGAGTAAAGGCAGGAGCGGTTTCAAGCAATTTTTTCCCGCGCTGCGAAGACGCGAGCCCGATCCAGCCATCAAAATCACTGCTTCGGAGATCGCGCTGCTCATAGCCCATAATATTTTTTCAATCCCCAGATGCGGACGCGCTGCGGGAGGAACCGGAAAATGAGTGGCGCAATCTTCGATTGAAAGGCATCGCCAACTGTCACGCGGGGCGGCGGATTTGCCTGATCGATCAATTTGAGGACATGCCCCGCGACCAACTCCGGTTTTGGCGCCGCCGCCATGTTGCGTTCGACCATGACCCACGTTTTCGCCACCTTCCCTTCGTAGCGCGGATCATGTTGTCGGCTCTTTGTTACCGCTTCGTTGAATTCGGTGCAGATATCGCCCGGTTGAAGATCGACAATGCGCACCCGGGAACGCGGCAGCTCGAGTTGGATCGACATGATGAAAGCGGCCAT
>WNEZ01006041.1_pt1 | contig 11519 bp, 13 predicted proteins | sample 5400521 | NCBI WGS metagenome assembly WNEZ01 (sample SAMN13153339, study PRJNA577476) | soil metagenome | isolation source: 120 cm saprolite under Douglas fir tree site 2 hole 1 replicate 1 | place: USA:California | collected 2015-04-18
GGTGATTTTCAGCGGGGCGCAAGACACTTCGTAATTCTCGTGCGGGCGGTAAGCGTAGTAGGTCGTGATACCATCTCGCACCGAAGGACGGTCGTTGAGAAAGGCATCGCGCACCGCTGGGTCAAGCGCAGTCACGGGATCGGGAGGAATGTCTATGTGGCGAGGTGGTGGCGGATTGACTATCCCCGCAGGCACGTAAGGTTGAGGCGGACTCGCGGGCGGCTGGACAGCGCAACCTGCCAGCAGCAGCGTCGTTGCCAAGATTGCGTGTCTCATGACTCCTCCTAACTCTCGATGTCTAACGCTGTGATCCACAAACCAAGCTGGTTGTCCCGTGTCGGCTTGCCCATCTCTACCTTCACGATCGCGGCGTGGTTGATGACTTGAACCTTGCTGTCCTGGTAGAAGTGGCGCACGGTCTGGAAGTCTACCTGCCAAGTGTCCGCGGTCGGCAGCTTGAGCGGCGGATGCGGGAACTCTACGTCCTGAAAGGCCTTGTGCTCGAGCACGCGCATGTCGTTGCTGCCACTGGGGTCCAAGTAGAAGGCGTTGAGTACTTCGGCGACGTGATGGCTGGTAAAGGCGTAGGCGCCACCCATGACCTGGCGCACGTTCTGATCGTGGTTGTCGGAGAAGGTAAAGGCGTCGCGGAAGATCTGAGTCAGTGCGTAGCGGACGACCGGATCGCCTAGTTGCTCAGGGTCGCGGACGGGCCGAGCTGCGCCGATTATCTCGCCTTGCGGGTTGACGGTGACCACGTAGGGGGGAGGCGCCGAGCGCAGCGCCAGCAGTGCCACGGCACCCAGCAGGAGCATGGCCACAGCACCGTTGCCGAGCGCGAGGCGGAACAGCCTCCGGTTCTGCGCCGCTATCAAGTCGTCATAATATGGGGGAGTTTCGTCCATTAGTTTGCTACTTCATCGCATACAGCGATTTGTGATGCGCGGCATCGCTAAACGACTGCCCCGCCTTTTTAGCACCCTGGCCAACGGCGCCAGCCATAGCCGAGGCCGCGGAGCTGGTAACTGCGGGCGCCCGCTCAGCAAAGGCTTCGCCGAATGTCGATATTTGCGTACCGACGATGTTGGCGGCTTCGTCGGGCACAGTCTTGACCATGTAAAGAAAGACGATGGCCTGCACGACGCTCAGGATGAGATACCAGAGGTCAGTGGTGATCGCGGTAGCGTTCGCCGCGAGTTGCGCCGCCCAGGTCTGCGCGATGCCGAGGCCGACCGCGAGCAGCAGGACCAGCAGGATGAGGCGCAGACCGAGGGCGAGCACCTGCTGGAACCACCGCAGCAACATCGGGAAGGTTGCATCGAACGCCGAGAAGGCGATGTAGATGGGACCGGTGTAGACCGTCCAGGCGGCCTTCAACAGGGTGCCAAGGTAGAACAGGGCGATCATTGCCCACGCCAGCACCACCACTATCTCGGTGAAAAAGAATTCGATGTCTTGAACGGGATGTAACCAGCTCCCATGCCCCTTCGCAGTGAGAATGATGCCGGCGGTGTTCAGGCCGACATTGAAGATGCCGCTCGGAGTGATCACTTCCGGTGACTGTCCGCTGACCTGCTGGGCGAATTGGGCCGCGCCGTTGATCAATGCGTTGCCCCACACGTCGGTGTTGGCCATGACCGCGTACACCAGGCCGATGCGAAAGAAGCCGAGTCCGAGGTGGTGAATCATCGTGTGAAGGTTGCGGCTGGTGGCGGCCGAGAACATGACCAAGCCGAGTTGCAGGAACGCGACCGCGGCCAGGAGGTCCGTGGCCAGAATGAGGATTTGCGGATACCACGCGGCGATCTGCGCGGTTAGGGTCGCGAGCGTCTGATTGAGTAATTGAAGGTCGTTCACTGCGTTGCCGCCGTAGTAAGGCTAGTGGAGGACGTAGCAACTGCCTGCGCTCTTTCGTCCAATTCTTCCGCGGCCTTGACCGCCTCGACGGTGAGCAGGGTCGCGAGCAGTTGTCCGTTCATCTGTTCGCGCTGCGCCACTGCCAACTGCGCCTCGGTATTGCACTGGATGGCTTGGAGCACGGCGACGACGGAGTGGTTGCAGGCCTCGATGCCACTCAAGTGAGAGTCCTCTCCGCCCAGATCATTAAGTTGAGTCTGCGCGATGGTTAAGGCGCCCGCGTAGGTGTTGAGGGACTGCGTCGTGATGTTCTGGTCCAACGGCAGCACGTCGGGCGGCAGCAATTGAAAGCCGGGAAAATCTGCGGCGAACGTGTTGGCGTCGGGAATGCCGCTCGCGAGGTTGTTGTTGAGCTGCGCGTAGTACGGCGCCAGGCTCTGCCAGGCCCCGGCGCCGCCCGCCGTGGTGAGCGATGTAGCGGCGTTCGTGGACTGCTGAAGGATGCCGGGTTCCTGCACCGTATCCATATCTGCGAGGCTGGCTTCAGCAGGTGCGTCACTTACCGCGAGTTGCGCATGTGCCGGTGCGGCGAACAAAAGCGAGTAGCCAAGCACCACCGCCCCGGTAATAGCTAATCCGATTAGCCCATCGCTAATGTTGTCTCTATCGATGAACAACATCGTGAACCTCCTAGCCGATCAGCACTCCAACACCGATGAGTCCACCGACCGTGGTGATCGAAGCCAGCAGTGCGCCAGCGGCTACACCGATTCCGGCATACTCCATCACACTGTGTAGGCCAGCCCGGCTGACCACGCCCGCCACCGCGCCGGCAACGCCGAGGCCGATGGCGACGAAGGCGCCGTCCGTCTGCAGCAGATTGACGATCTGGGTAATGCCAGTGTCGAACTGGCCCCAGCCCGAGGTCGCGGCGAAGGCCGAACCTGCGGTCATCAACAGCAGTGCAAAAGTGGTTGTTGCGTAGCGTTTCATTGTTCGATTCCTCCTTGAGCCATTTTTATAACCGCGTCATCAGCGCAGGATGCCAACTGGTTACCCTGGTCGCATTGAGGATCGCGCAGAACAGGACGAATGCGACAACTGCACGCAGCGTCCGGCGCCCGCGTGTCATTATCGTAAAATCGAATAACGCAGCGCCGAGCAAAACTGCTGCATTCGGTGCTTTCTCGCTGCAGACCAGGAACACGACCGTCACCGCAAGAACGGGCGCTGTGCGCAGGACGAGCTGCGTTGTTGTGATGGGCGGAATCCAGAAGCCCGACGGTCCGTAAAGCCATAGCTCCTGTAGCCTGTCGAATAGCTGTACAAATCCGCCGACCAGGAGCACCGCGAGATTTGTGTCATTATTCACGTGTTTCTCCGGTAGATTGCCGTTTTTGAGATCGCTTGGCGTTCTTGCGTCCAGGGCGTCAATTAAATCTCTCCGGAATCGAAGGTCCCGGCCGACTCGAAAAGTTGGAATTTGGGCGACCTTAACCAACCGGTAAATGGTGGACGGGCTGACTCTCAGATATTGTGCCACCTCTCCAAGCGTCAGAATCTGGTTCATGCGGCAGTTGCCGTCTCGGCTGGATCGAGCGGCCGATCCTGGCCGTTCTTGGCCGTACAGCGGCCAGAGAGTTCCTCATATCGCCGTTTCGCACAATTCCGGGTGTCGATGAATTTGATGCGGCAGCAAGCGCGGCCTCGTGCGATCATTTCCGCCGGCTGCCAATGACCACGGCGTACCGCCCATACCGGACCCCCGAGCAGAACGTTGCGAAAGGTGATTCGCGTCATGACGCGCCTCACGCGGCTGCTGCAGAGGTTGCCGGGGCCTTAGTCAAGTCGGCCTCACGCAGGAGCTGCCTGCCGCCCAGCGGGCAATTATTCTGTGGTTTGACGCAGGAATTTCCGGCATCATGCCGGACTAAGTCGGTGGCCATCGGATCTATCCTCCGAGGTTGCTGACGAGGGGCGGTTCGTGTCGTAAGCACGGGCCGTCCCGTTAATGTGCAGTCGCCGCAACATTAGGCAGCTTGCTGCCAACTTGTCAAGCAGCTCAACGTTCAGTCTATTTGCGTGACTAGTCACTGTATTGTCGCCGTACTCAGCCTTGGCAAAAACGGGGCCATTGGCCCTGCTGTCCGAGTCACCGCCTCCCATTCGCGTTTGTTCACTTCGTTTCGCTTCGCGCGCGATCCATTGCTGGATTTCTGTGAGCGAAAATCTCCAATCGCGCGCCACGCGAAATCCGGCAGTTTGCTGGCCTTAATCTGCGGGTACACTCTCAGCCATTGCCGCTAGCTCCTCTCGGTCTCCGGGAGCGCTTCGTGAATCTCCTTCGGCATCGCTCTCAGCCAGCCGCCGCGACCGTGGTTGCCGTTGGATTGACTACCTGACGTTCCAATTGTTCGATGAACAGGCGGAAAGCAGCATCACGAGCGATTCGGCCCGCGATGACCTGGCAGGCCCAAACCACGGTCGAATGATCCCGCTCGAAACGCAGCCGCGATGGCAGGAAAAGTAGCCGCGCTGATCTTGCGGGCTAGATACATGGCGGTTTGTCGCTGGAAAGCGATATGTTGATTCCGCGCCCGGCTCCTAAGCTTGCCGGGGTCCACCCGCAGCACCTAGGCGATTTGCTCAATAAGTAGTTCGAGCCGCCTCGCGATTATTTCGCGCCGCTGCACCACCAGTTTGCGGCGTGCGGCTTCCTGGATGCGGCGGACCTCGCTTAGGGCGGTCGTTGCTAACGCTTGGACCGCCTCATCGGGGTGCACCACGGTGGCTCGTAATGCACACCCGATTTGACCCACAACGCGCCGGCGCGAAACGCGACGTACGGCCGCAACGCGAAGTCGAGCTCATCAAACGCGCGGTTAGGAATGGGGGTGGCAACAGGGACCGGGCCCGCGACATGATCGCGAAAGCCCTCGGCGTGCGATCCCTGGATCAACTTCCGGGCGGGTTGCGTATGACCGCGCTCGCCGCGTTGGAGGGAAAGCTGTGAAGGGGAGGGGAGGGCGCCCGACAACTCGTTTCATCCCAAGTAGGGGTAGACCCAACAGTCGTGTCACCAGGTGCCATTTGATGGCGTGATTCCCCTGAGTACCTCAGGTGGTGGATGCAGCCACATTACGGTATAGGGTAGATCGATTCACGCCGAACTGCGCGGCGATATCCTGCACGGGCACTTCGTTCGAGCGCAGTAGAGTGCGAATTGTCTTCAGTTCCTTGGGACTGAGCTTCTTCGGCCGGCCACCATTGCGGCCGCGGGCGCGCGCAGCCTTTAAGCCGGCGAGCGTGCGCTCGCGGATCAGATTGCGCTCGAATTCAGCAAGCGCGCCGAATACATGGAACACGAGCTGTCCGCTCGGGGACCGCGTGTCGATCTGCTCGGTGAGCGAGGCGAAGCCGACTCCACGCGCCTTGAGGTCTTGGGTCAGTCGGATGAGGTCGCCGAGGCTTCGGCCCAGACGGTCCAGCCGCCACACAATCAGCGTATCGCCTTCGCGCAGCGACTTCAGGCTGGCCTCGAGCTGTGGGCGCGCCGTGTTCTTGCCGCTAGCGTGCTCCTCATAGATCTGCCGACACTTGGCGCGCTTCAGCGCATCGCGCTGCAGATCAAGCGTCTGATCGTCGGTGGAGACGCGCGCGTAGCCGATCCGCATGAGTCCACTTCCCTCTATGTTGCAAATCAAAAACAGGGTACCGTTTGCGCAGCATAGATTACGCGACGGGTTCTGCGCCACAGTCTAGCCCGCTCTGGGCTCAATTCTGCGCCTCTCGCCTGTGTCGCACAAACCGAGGTAATTGCACCGTGGGCGATCCGGGCCTGAGTGAAGCTGCGCTGCAGCCGTTGGCGCTCAGCGATTACGCCATGGTGATGGCTAAGAGCCGAGCGAACCGACTCGCGTTTGCAACATGGTTGATGTTTTTCCGCGATCACGGTCGGTTCCCACGCGGGCCATCCGATCTGGAGTCTCTGGATATCGCCGCCTTGGCGCGACAGATCGAGGTAACCGTCCCTGCCGATGGCGGATTGCTCCTCGCTGAAAGAACGGCGAAACGCCTTCGCACCGAGATTCGCGTTCGATTTGGCTTTCGCGAAGCAACCGTTGCCGACGCCGACGCGCTGACCGAATGGCTTCGAGATCACGCGGCCGCTGAGGCCGGCGGCGAGATTGAGGCGATGATCGAACGATTGGAAGCGCGATGCTGTGAACTGGCGATTGAACCGCCTACGGTCGAACGCGCGGAGCGCATTGCACGCGCCGCGCTTCGTGCGCATGAGGAACGCTTTCACGCCGATATCTACGGGCGGTTGTCGCCGGCGATCCGCGAACATCTTGACGAGTTGCTGGGCTCTGCCGAGGGTGAAGGCGATCGTTCGGGCTGACGAGGTCCCAGGCAGCGCGCCCGCGGCGCTCTTGACACTGCGTGGCAATCCAGGGCGGCCCAGCCTCGCCAGCATGCAGGAGGAATTGGCGAAACTGGAGCTGATCCGCCGCATCGACCTTCCAGCCGATTTGTTCAATCACGCTTCGCCACGCGAGCTGGAGCGCTGCCGGCGGCGCGTAGCGGTCGAGGCACCGCATGAACTGCGCCGGCATCCCGATGCGGCGCGGAGCGCCTGGCTGGCCGCGTTTGTCTATCTGCGTGCTCGCAGCCTGACCGACGATCTGGTCGACCTGCTGATCGAGACGATCCACCGCATCGGTGCCCGCGCCGAGCGCAAGGTCGAACGTGAACTGCTCAATGACATCAAGCACGTCACTGGTAAGCACAATCTGCTGTTCGAACTGGCCGATGCCACACTGGCCCAGCCGGACGGCGTGGTGCGCGAGGTCGTCTTTCCGGTGGTTGGCGAGGAGACCTTGCGCGATCTGGTCAAGGAGTGGAAAGCCACGGGGCCGACCTACCGCACCACGTTGCGCACCGTGATCCGTAACTCCTACCAGGGGCACTACCGGTGCATGGTGCCCAAACTCCTGGCGGCACTGCAGTTCCGGTCCAACAACGAACGCCATCGCCCGGTTATGCAGGCGCTGGAACTGGTAAAACGCTTCGCCGACACCAAGGTGCGGACCTTCCCGGCCGACGAGGAGGTGCCGCTCGATGGCGTCGTGCGTGGCCTCTGGCGCGACGCCGTGGTGGAGAAGGATGCCGCCGGCCGCGATCGCATCAATCGTGTCACCTACGAGGTGGCCGTACTGGAAGCCCTGCGGGAGCAGCTGCGCTGCAAGGAAATCTGGGTCGTCGGCGCCAATCGCTATCGCAACCCGGATGAGGATCTGCCGGCCGATTTCGAGGCGAACCGCGATGAATACTACAAGGCGTTGGATCTCCCGCTCGATGCGGATCGTTTCATCAGCCAGTTGCAAGACGAGATGCGCGAGGCGCTGGGTACCTTGAATGGTGGTCTGAAGAAAAATCCTGACGTCCGCATCGGCCCCAAGGGCGGTGGCTGGATCACGCTGACGCCACTGGACGCGCAGCCCGATCCGCCCAACCTGAAGGCGTTCAAGGCCGAACTCAATGCGACTTGGCCGATGACCAGTCTGCTCGACATGGTCAAGGAAACCGATCTTCGGCTGGGTTTCACCAACGTGCTGAAAAGTCCGACTGCTTACGAAACGCTGGAGCGCTCGGTGCTGCAGCCGCGCCTGTTGCTGTGCCTGCACGGGATCGGCACCAATGCTGGGCTGCAACGCATGGCGAGCCTGGAGTCCGGCGTGACAGCCAAGGATTTGTCTTATGTCCGGCGCCGCTATATCAGCGTCGAGGCGCTCCGGCGCGCAATTGCGATCGTCGCCGACGGCACGCTGCAGGCCCGAAATCCTGCCATTTGGGGTTCTGGCACAACAGCCTGTGCCTCCGATTCCAAACACTACGGCGCCTGGGACCAGAATCTCACCACGCAATGGCACGTGCGCTATGGCGGGCGTGGCATCATGATCTACTGGCACGTTGAGCGGAACTCCCTGTGCATCCACTCTCAGCTCAAGTCGCCTTCCTCATCGGAGGTGGCCTCGATGATCGAGGGCGTGATCCATCACTGCACCGAGATGGAGGTCGATCGACAATACGTCGACTCGCACGGGCAGAGCACGATCGCCTTTGCCTTCTGCAGACTGCTCGGCTTCCTGCTGCTGCCACGGCTGAAAGCCATTCACTCGCAAAAACTGTATCGCCCGGAAACCGGCAAGGCCGATGCATATGCGAACCTGCAACTGATCCTCAGCAGGCCGATCGACTGGGACTTGGTGCGTCAACAGTACGATCAGATGATCAAGTACACCACGGCGCTACGCCTGGGAACGGCCGAAACGGAAGCCATTCTGCGACGCTTCACCAAGCAGAACGTGCAGCACCCCACCTACAAGGCCTTTGCCGAACTGGGCAAGGCCATTAAGACGATCTTCCTCTGTCAGTATCTGCATTCGGAAGCGTTGCGCCGCGAGATCCACGACGGCCTGAACGTGGTCGAACAATGGAACGGCGCCACGGATTTCGTGTTCTTTGCCCGTCGCGGCGAGATGGTTAGCAACCGCCGCGAAGACCACGAGATCAGCATGCTCGCGCTGCACCTGATTCAGAACTGCATGGTCTACATCGATGATTCAGAAACTACTGGCGCAGCCGCATTGGCAAGGGAAGCTGACACCTCGCGACTACGCGGCGCTGACCCCGCTGATTTGGGAACACGTGAATCCGTATGGCCGATTCGATCTCGACATGAATACGCGATTGGCGTTGCTGTGATCGAAATGGCACCTGGTGACACGATTGTTGGGTCTACCCCTACCGGGAGTTAGGTCCGACCTATTTCGAGCAACGCCGGGCCGAACAGCTCAAGCATCGCTGCCTCGACCAACTGCGAAATCTCGGCTTCCAAGCCACCCTAACCTCGCTCCCAAAAGCCGCATGAGGCGCTGTTCCCAGCATGAGCCGACATTTTCAGAGCAGACAGCTACGCATGCTCGCCGCGCTTGTCCCGCTCGGGCGGAATGATCGGGAGCAGCCGCGAGCAGTGGTGCTGCCGCGGATCACTTCACGTCTACTTCCATAAGCCCAGTACCAAATCTTTCAGTGCCTTGGGCGGAGTGCAACGTAGCCGGGCACGGGGCGGGATCTTGATTCGCCCGCCGGTGGCCGGGTTGCGGCCTATACGCGCCTTGAGCTTGCGGAGACCCCAAGATCCGCCATACGAAGCGTGCCCTCTTTCTTGAGCTGGCGGGCGACCAACTGGTTGAGCTCGTCAAGCGTGGACTCTGCCTGTTTCTTGCTGATGCCGATCTTATCGGTCAGATGGGCCGTCATCTGCGTCTGCCTCATCCTCCACCTTCCAAAAGCCCCGGCAAAGAGGAGTTTTCAGCGCAAGCCGTAATCCTTGATTTTTCTTTGAAGTTGAACTCGCGACATCCTCATCAATTTGGCAGCACGTGAAATATTGCGATCGCAGCGGGCGAGGACCTCGGCGATGTAACGGGCTTCGAAGGCATCGCGCGCCTCTCGGAAGGAACTGTCGCGATAAGGGACTGCGGTGTGGGTTTCGGGTCTTGTGTCAGCTGCCAGCAGCTGCGGTGGAGTTGTGCCCGCGTGGGCGGTGATGCTGATACTATCGACGGCTGTACCTGCTTGACGGATGGAACTCGAAATCGAAATGTGCGCCAGGCCAAGTAGGCGCTCGTCGCGTGCCAATGCGACGGCCCGCTCGATCTCGTTCTGGAGCTCGCGAATGTTACCCGGCCAACTATACGCAGCAAAAACCGCCAGTGCCGGCTCGTCGAAGCCTGAAATATGTTTGTGTTGTCGCCCGGCCGAACGCTCTAGGCAACGCTGCACGAGGAGCGGAATGTCCTCGCGACGCTCGCGCAATGGCGGTAGCCTAATAGGAAAGACGGCGATTCGATAATAAAGGTCGTCGCGAAATTTGCCCAGCTTCACTTCCTCGCGCAACTGCCGGTTGGTGGCCGATAGGATCCGGACGTCGACTTTAAAGGGCCTGCTCTCGCCCAGCGGTACTACTTCTCCATGCTCCAGCACCCGTAACAATTTAGCCTGCATTGCCGCTGGCATCTCGCCCACTTCATCAAGGAAGACGGTCCCGCCCTCCGCCGACCTGAACAATCCCGGCTGGTCACGCACGGCTCCTGTGAAGGCGCCGCGGCGATGACCGAAGAGCTCGGATTCGAGCAGCGACTCAGCCATCGCCGCACAGTTAATCGCCAGAAAGGGACCATCGGCGCGGGCACTGGCACGATGGATTCCACGGGCGACCAGTTCTTTGCCGGTTCCGGTCTCGCCTTCGATTAAAACCGTGATCGATGATGCCGCCGCGGTCTCCATCAAGTGGAAGACCTCAGCCATAGCCGCGCCCGTTCCGACCATCTCATCGAAACGGTGTTGGCTTGCCAGATCTCGCCGCAACACGCCGACTTGGGTGCGCAACCTGGCCTCGGTCTGTCGCGCTTCTGCGTATAAGCGGGCGTTGTCCAGTGCTATTGCGATACTGCCTGACAAGGCTTCCAACAAATGCAGATCTTCCTCGGAGAAGGGCTGGTTGCCGCGATGATTGACCACCTCGACCACTCCGAGCGGCCCCTGGGGTGAATGCAGCGGAGTGGCAATGAGGTTGCGCGTCGCCAAGCCGGTGGTTTGATCGGTGCCATGATAGTGGCGCGCATCCAGTTGAACGTTATCCACCATCAGCGAATGTCCAGTGCTCATCGCAATTCCGGCGAAGCCGAGCTTGGCCGCAACCTCTGAATCGCTATCAGCCACGTAGGGGAAATAGAACTCGTTGCGAGCGCGGTCCAGAAGCAAGACCGCCACGCCCTCCGCCGCCAGGGCTTCGCGGCATTTCTCTATAATCAACGGCAGCAGCTCCGTCAGCTCGATCCGGGCAGTGAAGGCGCACCCCAGGTCATACAACAGTCGGAAACGGACGCTGTCCCCTTCGTCGGCCATGCAAGCTGCCTAGCGGTTTTTGCGCGTCAGTGCGATAGGCGTTTTATGAAAGCCCAGCCCGAGCTCAAACTAAGAGCGGTTCCAAGTCTGTTCGTAAGCGCTCGTGACTCGGGTTGGTAGCAATTTTGCCATCCATCCGGACTAAAAGGATGTAGTCCTTTGCGTAACCTGAATCAACGCTCTCGACCAGTCACGAGGGCGAGCGTGCTTACCGCCAAAAGCAACGATCAAAATCTTCGCAACCGCGCAATTCGGCGCTAGAAGGCCTGAATGTGACCCAGGACAGTAGCGCCCAAAATGAATGTAACCTATATCTATTTCTTTTCAGGGATATCACGAATCAGCGTCAGGATAGCGAGGAATTCCTTGGCCGAAAGCGCGGTTCCGAGCAGGCTGACATGCTCGAGAACCTGAAGCTCACGCTTCGTCACGTGGTAACGGGTCAACAGCACACGGTCTTTGATGAATCGCTGCCACGATGGGGTCGCCTGCTTCGGTACATCGGAATTGGTCGGTGCGATGAGTGCCTTGGCTTCAGGATGGGCAAGGATTAGGACTTGCTGCCGGTCGAGGCCCAGCGTATCGGCAATCCGTGCGACTAAATTGAGCGATGGCTTGCGTCGCCCGCTCTCGATGAATGCAACGTAGCTGGCTTCGACACCAAGCTTCTCGGCGAGCGCACGTTG
>WNEZ01006415.1_pt1 | contig 11519 bp, 14 predicted proteins | sample 5400521 | NCBI WGS metagenome assembly WNEZ01 (sample SAMN13153339, study PRJNA577476) | soil metagenome | isolation source: 120 cm saprolite under Douglas fir tree site 2 hole 1 replicate 1 | place: USA:California | collected 2015-04-18
GTGATGCGCGTACAGAACGGAAAGATTACCGATCATTGGGGGGTCGCCAACCTGCTGTCCCTCATGCGGCAGATTGGTGGCTGGACTCCGCCGCCCGGAATCTAAGCTTGCTGTCTGATTAATCCGACTCGCGTGACAAGCAAGGAGTCTCTCTATTTCGCATGATCAGTAACTGGAAACCGCACAGAGGGAGAAAGAGGAAATGCTGAAAATTGGAATCATCGTGGGAAGGCGCGCTCGCTGGCGATTGCCAGCGGCGCAGCCGTAGGGCGGCGTAGGACCAGGGTCTTGCTGAAGCGGCGCGTGCGGCTGGATGAGGCCCCGTTACATTGGGCCAGCCATCCGATTACATATCATCCTCGAAAGGAGCAGCCATGGAAATCAATCGCTTGGATCGAGAATTCGTCTACAACGGCGTCAAACTGCCCGACACCAGTCCAGCAATGACGCCCGAGCAGGTTCGCGATACCTATGTTCACCTGTACCCGGAGATCGCTACCGCGGCCATCGAAGGTCCTGAGGCCAGTGACGGCAAGCTGACCTACAAGTTTGTCCGCGCGATTGGCGCGAAGGGCTGATCGTAATTACCCAACCAGCAGCCGGTGGTCCACTCAAGAAGACGTGCAAAACCCACGTTGTGACCAGGCCAGTTGACCGTCGTTCGCTCGGCTGTAATGAGACCGAGCGTGTGGCGCACGCGTTGGATCTCGTCTTGCGCGATTCACATTTCGAAACCAGTCCAATCGAGGAGCAACTCAAACAATGCCCAGAAGCCTTCAAAGCCGGCGAGTTGCTCGAAAGAGCGTTGAACCCGCTCAAGTACGGCCAAGACGAAGTGTCGCAAGACGAGCGCTGGCTACCTCCGGCCGCTGCGGTCGTTCCTCCTATCATCTGATCGGTTTGCCATTAGCTGCGACGATTCCCAACATCAAGAATATTCGTTGGCACTACTCCACTTGCACAGATGAACAACTGGCAGCACAACTGGGAAAGAGCCTGTTGCGCTTGGGGATCTGCAGCACGCATGCCTGGTCTGGCAGTGCATGGATCTCGTGGAGCGCGGGTTTAAACGATTCTGCCGCGCCAACGGGGCGGACAACGCGAAAAAGATCTGGGACGGAGAGCTGAGGATCACGGATTGCCAGTTCGACTCCTATGGGTCGTACCAAGGCCCCTTCGATCCGGAGCCCGAGCGGGAGAGTGAAGTCTTGTATTTGGTTCGGGGACTTTAATTCTTCGGCATCGGTCCCGATCGGGCCGACTCTAGCGAAACTACGGCGAGAACATGAGGTGCGGATGTCGAGGACTCGATGGACTCGTTCTACCCGCTCGTGGAGAAGAAGATACCGGAGTGCCTCCGCGTCCCGACAAATATCGGCTACGAGACGGCGGCGCGCTTTCTGACTGATATCCAGCCCAGATTGCGGATTCCTATCGCTCGTCAACTTGTCCGTGAGTTGTTGACGATGGAAAGCCACGAGCGAGGCGGCGACCACGCCTGGCCGGGAAAGTTGGTCGACCAGGTTCCCGGACTCGAAGAATACCTGAGTGACCAAGCCTGGCCACTGTGCGTTCTCACGCTGATCGACTTGCACAACCAAAATTCGAGTAATTATGACTTCTCAAGTAGTGAACCTACAGGTGACCGCTAGCATAGCGATTGACTGCGATTTCTGGTCGGAAGATGACGGCTGGAAGGGGCTCTGTAAGAGTCCGTCGGTCACAGTCCGTGGCAGTAGTTTCGAAGATGCCAAAAAGAACATGGCAGCTGAATTACAAGTGCATATCGAAAGAATCCTGCGGGAGCATCCTAAGAGAAGTGCGTGGCGAATTGCCTGAGCCAGGCGTCGCCCGTGCGCGAGCAGCACGGCTCGACTTTGGTTGGAGTTCTTGTGTAACTATATTATGCAATGCTCAATTCCTTTAATTACCCGCGCATATGTACGAAATCACGTCTGTACCCGTTCCCTTGACAAGAATGCTGTTCATAGAAGCTGGTATAGCATTGGCAGAGTTGGTTGCGGTTGTCTTATCGCTTGCTGTGCATTCGAAAGTCGCTGAACTACTGAATGCGGGAGTAATGCCTTCGACAGTTGCTGTCCCGTCGGCAAGAGTTACGGTACCAAAGACGATCTGACTGCCAGTTAATGCGGTTGCCGAACAGGTAGTCGTCGTCCCGCAGCTCCGTATCTTGGGGTGATTGCTCAAGGTGAGATTAGCTACCGGCGTTGTAGAGAGAACGGAAAATGGTGCAGTGCCCGTTGGAACCGTCGAGGTGATTTGTGAATTCGTGCTGATCGGTATCTTGAAGCTCTTAAGAGAAGAAGTCAGCCGTTCTAGCCAGTTCGTTCCATCGCCAACGTTCCCGATGTAATTCGAAATTGAGACTGGAGCTCCCATGCTGATCCCAATATGGGCCGGATTTCCGTCTCCCTGGTCGTATCCGATAAACGCATCGTTCGCGTCATTGTTGGGACGATTGTTCGCCGTGGCGATCGTCTTCTGGAAGTTGGAATCCGAAAGCGTGATGATGTGTCCCGGCGGTGTCCCCAGGGTAGGGAAGTTCAAGCGTCCTTTCAGGTTTGTCTTCAGGCCGCCATCCGCGTTGGGCTTCACCGCCAGGAGCAACGCACCTTGCTCATAAAAAATGGACGGGGCCATAGATGAATAGCAGCTCAGCCATAACGGAGTCCATCCGGAAAGCGCGTCGCAATTGGTGGAAATCACTGCCGGTCCAGCTGTGCCTTGCACTGCGACCACGTTGCCGGGGACGCTTTGCACCCATGCTCGCGCGGCCGCCAGAACACCGTTCGCATCCTGGTTAGCGCCCAGCACCAGGTTCCCCGGCCAGAAATCCAGGAAGGGAAAATAAGCCGGTGTGGCCACGGTGTAGGACTGCAGGGCCGTCTGCGCATCGGTGAAAGTGCAAACCCCATTCGCGCAGGCCGATGCCCGAGACACGTTAGTCGCCACCGCGTAGTTTCCTGTCCCATGCGGGGCCTGTTCCCGTGAGCCCACGACGGGAGTCACCCGCAGCAGGTCGAACTTGCGGGCTCCGGCAATGTCCGGAGTCGTCACGGTAATATTCCCCGATCCATTGCTCAGAGCCTTTCCCGCATAAAGTGGGTTTGACGGTCCATAAGTCGCATGTCGCGCCACGATGTAGTAGCGGTAGTCCATGCTTCCCTTATTGGCGAACCTAGGAACCGACCCCGACGGCCCTTCACCTCCATCAATCTTCACCGTATTGCCTTGCGCGATAACGCCCGCCTGCCCGATGGGGCCGAGAGGGTTCGCACATGCACCCACTTCCTCGTACACATTGTCCAGCGCTAACCCACCGTAGCCGCCGCGCTTTGTGCCTCCGCGCACGCCGTACTGCGCATACCCCTGAATTACGCTGTCGGAAATCCGCAGGGTGTTCCCGCTTTGCCAGTCAATTCCGTTCCCAGAGCACTGCAGAGAAATGTTCAAGTGCTTCAACCAGCCCACCGCAGAATACACGTTGAAGGGCCCAGGCGCATAGATCACTGGATTGCAGGCCGTTGCATTACAAAGGAGGCCATAGTTCCCGTTTCCCCCTCCCAGGGCTGTGTCCAACCCATCCAGAAGAAATGCCTGGTCGTCATCCACTTGCACGTAGCTGCTGAAGGTTCCGCCCGAAAAGTTAACCCGAGTGGACACATTGAAGAGCCTGGTCTTTTGCGCGTTCACCTCGATAAAAGGCTTCTGACCATTGGCGATCGTGGGCCGCCCGCGAGGGTTGATCAGCGTTATGTCCGAAAACAAGGTCGAAGTCGATGGATCACCCACAAAAATGCAGGTGTCGTTCATCCCACACTCCACGATCGATCCGGAAAAATCTACCGTGACATTGGAAGCGCGAATCGAAACTCGCGCGTACACCCGGAGTTCTTCCGGCGGCACGATCACCTTGCCCGACTGCGAGGTCCCCGTGGGATTCGTGGGTGCAAAGCGGGCCACGATCAGCGCTTCCTGCAACCCGCCAGACGAGCTGCCAATCGTGTAGCCCGCCGGATGCGCATGCGCGGTCGTGAAACGCAGGGTTCCCGGCTGTCCGTTACCAGCGCAAGTCCCGGCGGTCACTTTTGCGGCCTCCGGGCTTCCACGTCCGCTGATGTAGATCCAATATTCTGGCTCGTTTCCTTTCACACCGGTTTGGCAGGACGCCAGATTCACCGTTTTGGTACCCGGTGTACTCAAATCCCCACTGGGCGTGACTGACCAGTTGTAATCCGTCGCGTACTTGATACGATCAGATACGGAATTCTGAGCAGCGGCCCTGGACTCCGGCACGAGCAGGGGAAGGCAGACAAGCGAGACATTGAGAGTTCGAAAGAACTTCATCAGCGTTTTGTCCTCAATTGTTGCGAAGAAACCGAGTGGTCGGTTTGGTTCCTGTGTCTGGTTCGGACCTACCTCGCCGTGGCGAGGCGCTTTGCAACTTCGTAGAATTCCGATAAGTCCTTCAGGCGCTTCCCACTTGCCAACCACGGATCGTTTTCTTTGAACCGGTGATACGTCAGCAGGTCCACTCGTGGAAACATATAGAAGCTGTGAAATCTGTCATTCTTGGAATTCAGTCTACAAAGCAGGGTGGCGTATTCACGTTCCGCCGGGATAGGGATCAATACCCATCGAAGTTTTCCTGTGCTCGTTCGGGCAGTTGGGCAAATCACTATAGAAACTCTGAGTTGATTGTCCAACCGCAGTATTAGGCGCATTTTTCTAGCCAAACGGAAAACTGTGACATTCTGCGGGAACATAGCCTTGAGTCGATTGATGAGTTCCTGCCGGATGAGTTGCGTGTGCTGGCGATGGTCGCTCTTGTCAAAAGTCCCCACCCTAGGGCGATACCCGACGAGTTCGTATATTCGTCGAAAATTACCAAAGTGCGAATGGTATGTGGCGGTCGAAGGGACCCCACGTTTTGCTGAGATGATCCTTTCAGACAGCTGCCCTTTGACTGCCAACAACCGCTTTAGCTTCTTCAGAAGTTTTTCATCGGGAATCTTATTGCACTTCTTGTCCGCTCTCTTCTTCAGGATTGTCTGAACTCGATCGAACGTACCTTGGTCGATGATCGAAGTGAAAGCCCCTGGTTTGGATATCCAGTGCTGAGACGCGAGGTAAATGTGGGGACCATGAAGCCTTTGGGAGGTTCGGTTCCAAGTATTACATCCGGTGTATTTCGGGTTCGTGAGGACTCCGTAGACCGAAGAATAACTCCATGATCTGCCGCCCACATACGGGACGCATCTGCGGTTCAAGTCACGGGCAATTTCGCTGCACGTCTTTCGTTTGTGTAGGACCATTTCATAGATGTCGCGGACACATTGGAGTTCTTTCTTGGGGCCGGGGACCAGTGTTATTCGGTCTGTCGTAAGGCCCTTGTATTCGCCGGCGTGTAACTGCTGCTTTGGTTTTCCACCTGCTGAGAGCATCATACGGCGCAAGCCATATCCAGCTTGTCCTCCTACCCTGAATCCGAGGCGAACCAATCGGCTCTTTCCGTCGAAAACCTTGACTCCTAATTCCCGGCTGTACTCCCCTGCCATGGTCCTCTTTAAGGTTTTTAGAATTGAACTTGGCAGCGTGGCATCGTTTGCAAATGGCTCGGCGCAGTAGTGCACTGGTATCCCAGAATTCTTGCAGAGGAACTCGTAATGCGCTGCCTCATCAGTGTCTTGGAAACGCCCCCAGCGGCTAATGTCATAAACGAGAATGACCTTGTAGCCAATATTTCCGCTTACCACGTCCTGTAGCAATTGGCTGAGGCCGGCCCGGCATTTCAGAACAACTCCACTCTTCCCAGCGTCCGTATAAGTCTGAACTACCACGAAACCATGACCTTCTGCGTATTCCTGTATCGACGCTTTCTGATTCTCTAATGAATAGTGCTGACGTTCAGTAGACATCCTCAGGTATTGGGCAGCGGGGACCGGCATGGTGGACGGCATCGTACCCCCTGGCACGGGTGGAAGGGGCAACCGGGTTGATGGCCACTAGTATGACGTATTTTTCTACTGGTGCGTGAACTTTGTGCCAACCTGAGTTCTGCTGTGAGTTCCTGATCGTAGTTGTGGTTTCTTTTCCACCCAGCCTCGTATCCGCCCCGTTTAAGTTACGCTTTGTGATACCGCGCGGCGACCGCCTGGTTGGCTTTTTTGAAGCTCGACTTCAAGCTAGCGGGAACCCGCTAACGTGGAAAGACAGTATTTTGTTGCGGCAACTGGCCGCCAGGAGGGGACCTATGGAGCACCTGTGCCGAGATGGCTGCAGAGTGCGTTCGTGATGGATTGCGAGTCTCCGCGCGGGATCGGCCTTTTGCGTGCACGGTCGAGGCCGGCTCCGCCTTAACCGCCAAGGGTGATTTCTCGGCGATCTTGCCCGCTAGGGAGAAGGCCTCGCCAAGAAGCATTCCGTGTGGCACGACATGGTTGATCAGCCCGAATTCGCGGGCTTTGAATGCGTCGATGGGCTCCGCCGTCAGGATCATGCGCAGTGCACGCTTGCACCCGATCAGGCGCGGCAAGCGCTGCGAGCCACCGAATGGCGGGGCGAAGCCAAGCGCAATTTCAGCCTTGCAGAATTCGGCGCGCTCGCTGGCGATTGCCAGCGGCGCAGCCTCGGTGATCTCACTGCCGCCGCCGTGGGCAAGGCCGTTTACGGCAACGATGATGGGCTTGGGGAATGATTCGATCCGGGCGGTCAACGGTCATGCGCTGGCCGCGGCGGACGAAGTCACGCAAGGCGACTTCTTGCCCCTGACGTACGCTCGGTGCAAATCCGGCAATATCGGCGCCTGAAGAGAACGCGTGATCCCCGGCACCCGTCAGGATGATCACGCGCAAGGTCTCGTCACGCTCGATCCTATCCAAAAGCTCCATCAGGTGGTCGATGAGCTCATAGTTGAGCGCGTTTAACTTAGCCGGCCGGTTCAACGTCAGCAGGGCAACGTTATCCCGAATTTCACACAGCACAGTGTCAGACATGGCATCGCACCTCGCCCGGCATAAGTCCTCCACCGTCAAAGGGTCTCCCGCTATTCCGGCGCTCATAACGGACAACCGACCAGACAGTGGTTTGTTCCCCCCGGAATTATTGTTATCTGAAGGAATAAAAGTCCTGCGCGGATTCGGAGCAGGGCGGACCTGAGCTGGGCGTTGAGAACGAGACTCCCGAAACGATTCTCATGAAACGTTCGAATTCTCGACTCGTACAGAGCGCCATCGACGATCGGCCGTGCATAACCGGGAGGTTCTACTTCTGTGTGAAGTGGAGGACATGTCGTACCAGGAGATTGCTGAGACTCTTTCCATTCCTATCGGCACGGTGATGTCGCGTTTATCGCGTGCCAGACGCACGTTACGCGACCATCTAGCAGCCCGTGGCAGAAGTGGTTTGCTCACTCTGCCGCGAGCGGGACAAACATTTCGATGCGCACGGCCTGTGAGGGCATGGGCATCGGGCCCGATGCACTTTCCTGTTCCGTGCGAACCAGAACCGCACTCCAGAACCGCAACAAAATCAGCAGAACGTCTGCAGACCGCGGGGCGTGCCTTTTCCCAGCAGCTGCCGCATCACCAGCGATAGATTGAGTTCGCCCACGTGAATCAGCACACGCTTGAGAATATTTTCTCGCCCGCGCAAGTGCGTGCGTCGCATACCACCCGTCTCATAGGCATGGGCGAAACTGCGTTCCAGAAATTCCCCGCGCCGTCGTAACAGCTCTTTTCCGTGCTCGCCGCGAATGAGAAATACCGCTCGCCCCACGAAGCATCTTGCGGCCGCTCCGGATCAAATCCCCGCTCTTTCAGATATGTCCAAAATGCATCCACGTCGGCCACGTAAAAGATCATCCGCCCCCAGCGACTCACTGGACGACCCTGTTCCAGATTGAGAATTGGACATTCTGTATCTTCGGCGCGAAGCCAAGAGAAATAGGCATCTTCCCCGCCATAGACAAGCTCCATGCCAAAAACATCCCGATAGAACCTCACCGAGCGCGACATGTTCGCCACCCGTAGCGTCATACGGCCGAAATCTTTTCCACCCACATCGCCATACCTCCGCAGTTTACCGTCCGTCGCTCGCCCGCTTAAGCTTCGCTTAAGCTCTGCGAAAATTCAGATTTTCTTGAGGCATCAAATCGAAGATTCGTGCGCATCCCAACATTACAAGCGCCGTAATGGGAGGTCAGGAAGAGATCGCAGGAATCATGACCCGACAAATCAAACTTGTCACACTCTTGGTTGTCACGCTCGTGCTGAGCGGACTGGCACGCGCACAGTGGGATGACGACGATTACTATCGACGCGGCAATGGCGCCGAAGCGCAGCAGTACGGATATCAAAATGGGTATCGTGATGGCGTGAAGCAGGGCCGGCATGAAGGGCGAGAAAACGATTCCGAGGACTTCCGTGTTCCTGACGCGGGCCAGGCCAGCCGCGGCTACCGGGATTGGATGGGGCCGATCTGGATCTATCAAAACGCCTACCGCGACGGCTATCGCGCCGGATTCCGCGCGGGCTATAACAATGAGAGCCGCACCTGGGGTGATGGCGACGCCGATGATTATCCCGCCATCTACAACGGCGGTTATGGCGGACCCTGGCTCGGCAATCGGGCATACCAGATTGGCTTTCAAGACGGAGCAACCGTTGGGCGTGAGGATGCAGCGCGGAGCAAGCGCTATAACACCAACCCGCGCGGGCGCTACGACGATGAAGACCACGGTTATAGCAGCATGTACGGCAACAAAAGCGGCTACAAGGCTCAATATGCGAACGGCTACCGGGCCGGCTACGAGTCTGCGCGCGGACGCTACTAGATTGTTTCAAGCCGCCAGCCCTGAAGGACGAGCCGTCGCCCGCACCCGGCGGCCGTCCTGGACCGGCCGCTTTAACTCGGGACATTTTTGTGAAACGTTTTGAGGAATGCAGAATCTGAAAGCATGTGGGCGTGAGGACGGTACAAAGCAAGTGGCAGATTCCGTTTCCGCCTCACGGCTCAAAACCCAATCGGGTTTCTGGGGGGAGTTGTGCGGAGCAAAGTCGTTCGTGGTTCGCGCTTATTACTTTTCTACGCTATAAGCGCGCTTGTGGCTGCGCTCGGGCTTGCCATTCTCATCACCAGCACCACCATCGCCTACATGGTTGCTCAATCTTTCAAATGAACGTCTAAGCCTCCTCTCGAATTCCTGTGGGGCATCAGCTGCAGCATGAACACCCGGGTTACTTCAGCTTGTCGTAGTCCGCCTTGGCTTCTTTCAGGAAGGGCTCTGGAAGCGCGTTATCGAGATTGACCAAAGGTACAGGGCCTCTCTTTTTCTGTGTCGAGCGTTCCGGACGAGGGGCGGGAAGCCCAGGTGGATGTTCCGTATTCGTGCTTCCGAACGTGAGAATACTGCTCTCGTTTGCACCGTAGATTCGAGTTGTCGCGAGATTCTAAGCTCTTATGTACTACCGGCAGTTGGAAACGTTGTCGGCATGTACAGGTAGCTATACGAGAATGATCCATGGCTCGCGACAGGCAGAAAATTGAGTAGCCTAGCTGAATTTTGCACCGTTGCGAGGGAGATCGTACGGCCAGAACACATTGAGTCCAGGAATTGCCATCAAGCAGGCCGCACGTGAAGGATACATCTAGCACGTATTTTCCTCGGCAACCGCCGGAGCGGTGCAACGGCTAGGACGTCTGGGCTTTCGATGGTGACTTCACTTGCGCGTACCCCTGGCTCGTGGTATCGGGTCTCGAAGAACCTTCTTAACATCGGCAATCCGATTTGCAAACGGCAGTTCATTCAAGTCCTTCACCTCTCCGGCATCGCACGATTCTGCTTCAAGCTGGATCTCCCGCTTCCTCATCTGGCGTGCCCGATAGGAAGAATCATCGAGGGCAGTCTTCGCGGTGGACTGCTTGTATAGCCGGTCCCATAGTTCGATTGCCCACAACTCGGCGATAAGGCTCCTGATACGCGTCATGCTACAAACCAGTAGCAAACGTACTTCCACATCCGCTCAACCCTCCTAAGCATAAGCGATTCGAGACGATTACGACCTAAGTGGACACCGACCAGAGTGGGAAGAAGTGCCGAAGGATCGGCACACTGCCCACATCCCGGCGGCTAACCTCGCATGGCCCACGAAGGCGCAAGATTCGCGTTCGCGGCGAGTGCAAGGAACGGGCCGTTTACTTCGGCTCTCCGGCAAGGTAAGGCGCTGATCGAGCCCCGGCTCGACCCGGCTTGTCTGGTGGAAGGAGCCATTGGCACGTCCACTATTGTCGCCTTTGGGCAGCGACCGGAATCACTGTTAAGAAGAAGGCGGCGAGCAAGGCCTGTTGTTCCCGAACAAACATCCCTATTCAGTCTAAAGTCGCTCAGCCTTGCCGCCAGAAACACGCTCACTGCTAGTGTTCTTGGTCTTCTCCCGCGATCCGTTCAGTCGTTTGGCTAACGTCCTCACGCTTGCACTGGTGTCAATCAAACTGTCCTTGGAGGTTTGCCTGGGCATCCTTCGTTCTTGTGAGGGCGCTCAGGGGAACTTTGAATTCCTGAGCGCAAGTCGTGCATACCCCGACAGCAGGAGTCGTACCGAGCCACTTGAGCACCCGCAACCTGCGCTTCGACATAACAGGCCGTTCTCTTACGAATTCCCACCAGTCTAGCACCTGATCGTTCTGCGGATTTCCACCACGACGTACCTGTTTCTCGGCCAGATCAAATTCTCACCACAAACCTACCAACTCACAACCTAAGGAGGAATCCATGAGTACTGGAACGCTTGTTGCCGGTCCTCTGCCCAAAATCGGGCGGCCGGAACTGGCACAAATTCCCGTCCCCGAAGCAACGTCAACCCATAATCCAGTGCCCCATCACGTCATCGTTGAGGCATTGGTTGAAACCCTCAGCTTTCGCCACATCGGCGTAGTGAATGAGGAGTACGCGGTCTCTTTCGACGGCATGAAGATGTTTGGTGTGCTCGACCTTGAGACCCAAATGGAAGGATGCCGTTCTCGATTGGCATCCGCAACTCGCACGACAAGTCTTTGCGCCTCGGCCTAACCGCTGGTATGCGCGTGTTTGTCTGCTCGAACATCGCATTCAGCGGCGAATTCACGCCCGTCCTGGCGAAGCACACGAGGAGCTTCAACCTGATCGACACCCTTGCGGTGGGCGTCGACCGGATCCAACGAAGCTTCGAGCCGATGCGACGCCAGGTGGAAGACTGGCGTCAAGCGCAAATCAGCGATGAACGGGCAAAGCTGATCCTGTATGCCGCGTTCGTGGATGGCAAGCTGGAGGCGCCGAAGACACTTCTTTCCGCAGTCCATCGGCTGTACTTCCAGCCAGAGCACGAGGAATTCTCGCCGCGGACGATGTGGAGCCTGTCGAATGCGTTCACCAGCGCGTTCAAGGAACTGGATCCCATTCCCCAGTTCAAGGCCACGGCGAAATTGGGTGCTTTCCTGTCCCAACTGCCTGGGTAAACCAA
>WNEZ01005069.1_pt1 | contig 11517 bp, 13 predicted proteins | sample 5400521 | NCBI WGS metagenome assembly WNEZ01 (sample SAMN13153339, study PRJNA577476) | soil metagenome | isolation source: 120 cm saprolite under Douglas fir tree site 2 hole 1 replicate 1 | place: USA:California | collected 2015-04-18
CGGCGGTCGGGAGCGAGCCATACTCGGCGACGAACTCCCGAATAGCCGCCACAGACTCCTCGATCCGGGTATCGGCCGCTTCGGACAGGGGGACCGCCGCGCCGTCGAATACGCCGGGTGGGTTCGCATTGTGGGAACTTAGGTCCACAACTCAGACACCCTCGGGTCCACAACCACTACATGTTGTATGTGTGGGTTCCAAGCCGAGTGATACCGAGCTTGCAGCCCCCGACGAGGGCCGGAGTCAGACCCCCACATGGCCCGTTGCGCGGTGACCATGTTTAGCTTGTCAAGGCTGGTGGAGCGGCTAGCGAACTCCATCGCCTCCCGCGCTGCTTTCTACGCGGATCGATCAAATCTCTGGGCTTCTTAGCGGAGGATCTCCCTGGTGTCCCGGTGGAACAGTCACTGGGCCGGTACGCGGGAAGTGTTCGCGCAAGGGTTGTGCGGTCCATCGAGAATGATCTGGCGTTAAGCCGCCCGCGGCTGACCATTGAGCCGGCGTCGAAGCCAGACAACGTCGGCTGCCAGAAGAATGCCAGCCAGTGCGAGTAGCGGTAGAGCAAGCGAGGCCAGGGTCCCGGTGATGGCGATACCCGCGGTCGACAAGAGTGAGGGGCCGCAGCAGATGGGCGCCGCCAGCGTCGCCGGCGCCGCACCGAAGAGACCGTACCGGGCCCGGCAGTCGGGTTGGAGTCTGCTGGCGAGGATGGTCAGGCCGACCGCATAGCTGAGGAGGCCTGAGACCAGCACCGTACCGGCCACGCTCAGAAGCGGGAGGTAGAGGCTCCAGTGGTAGAAGGCCGTGATGGCCAGCGCCGGCGTTAGGTAGGCCGCTTCCGGCTGGAAGCGCGAAAGGCTCATCGAGAACCAGCCAAGCCGGCCCTCGGAGTCATATACCAGCGCGCCCCATGAAAGCAGCTCGACCGCGGCGAATGTGCCTCCAATTGCGGCGGCCGGCAGCCAGGGAAAGCCGGCTCGGACGCGCGCTGCCATCGGCTGGATGACGGCCAGAGCAGCCACTGCTCCGAGCTCGAGGATTAGGCTGAGCAGGCCAGCCAGGCTCAGCGCCTCGGGCTGGTTCTGGCCGGGCGGCGCGACGACCCTTGCGCCGACGAAGAGCAAGACGACCGCGAGGCATATCCACCTTCCCGCTGCTCGGGAGCCCGGGCCGGGCCGGGTCCAGATAGCCCAGGCGGCCGCGAGTTGCAGGGCGGCAATCGTGGCGAAGACCGCACCGAAGAGCACGCTTTCCTTCAGATGCTCAGGAAGCAGGGCGATATGTAGAAGCGCCGCTGCAGCCACTAGCGCCACAGCCAGGGTATCGCTGCCACTGCGCTGGCGACGGGCATCAGCCCTCATCCGGAACGTGTTGGATCCCAGGTACGATCCAGACCCTGCCCAGCCCCGGGCACAGAGTTGAACGCCACCTTTCCCTGGTGCCATGCATGGGCGCCCTTATGGTGCCGGCGCCTCAAGCGTGCGGTAGCTGCCGGACCGCGTCCAGGAGGGCGAGTCGGCCGCCGTAATCGCCAGCTCGGAGTCGCAAGTGATGCGGCTGTGACGCCTGCTGGCCGGGCCCACATTTTCCCGCAGTGTTGCGAGAGTCCGCGAAGGATGCGCACCAGAGCTCGAGGTTCAAGGACTTTGGACAATCTGCCGAATCCGGGCTAGGTACGCGTCGTCGGCGATGTTCACGTTGGAATCCTGGACTACGCCTTTCCTGTCAAGGATGTATTTGGTGTCCAAATATTGAAGCTGGACTCGAATGGCGAGGCCATCATCGAAACCCACCTGCCAGTCCGGCTTACCGAACTGCTGCCTCCAACGCTGCAGGTCGCTGGGGGATTCTTTCGGATCCACAAACACAACCACAACGTTGAGAGCACCCGGCCCCATTGCATCCTCGAGCTGGGCGACTCGCCTCGCTCCAACCTGGCAGGGGACACAGTACGACGTCGTGAACCATATGAGTGTCGGCTTGTTCAGGAGTGAGGCATTGGTGATGGTGCGCCCGCTGACTTCGGTCATGGTGAAGTCGGGGAATGGGGCCCCGATCGCGAGGCCGGCTGGCCCCGTCGTGTTCGAGCCCGTGGCGACGGTATAAGCACTCGATGGCGTCGCGCCAGTCCCGCTCCAGAGCGCTACGAAAGCGTAAATGACCAACGCCGCGAGCACGGTGCCGATGCCGCTGAGAATGACCACCTTACGGCGTCGTTCCGCTTGTTCCGCGCGTCGTCGCTTACCCAGACCCACCGCGTACCTCCACTCCTTCGGGCTCCTTGTCAGGTGGCTCTTCGGCATCGGCCAGATCGTCGGGGACCTCATCGCTGAGAAATAATTTGACGGCGATGGTGACCAAGGCGGCCACCCCAAGCCCAATGGCTATGACCAACCACACACGAGTGTTGACGCTGGCAACCCGATCCTGGGCCCACCGCTGCAGGCTCTGCATGAAGCGGACTCCAGGACTTTCAGCAGAACCATTGAGTAGAGAAATCCAGTAGTAGGCGACATATCCGCCGCCCAGGACCAGTAGCGTGCCACTGATCCGGTTCAGATGCGGATAGACGAGCTTCACCCTCCGTATGACCAGCTCACGGAGGCTCGCCGTTCCGAGGCACAGCAGCATGAGGATTGCGGCCATGCCGATGGCGTAGGCGACAAAGACCGTCAAGGTCCCACCCACGGAGCCAGCAGCAAGTCCAGCTGTGACCACGAGAAGGAAAACGGGCAGGGTGCAGGAAAGCGATCCGACCGCGTAGGCGATCCCGAAGCCAAAGAGTGAGCGGTAGCGAGGGCCACCATGACTGGCGCTGAGGCCAGGGACCGCGATGGTCAAGTGCCTGCCGGCCAATAGCCCAACACCCATTGTCACCATGAGAAATCCCATCGCGACTGAGAGCCAAGGAACCGCCCGAACAAAGCTGTGCACCCCCAGTGCGACGAGTACTCCCGCGGCGCCAAAGACGACCATGAAACCGGCAGTCAGCACGAGCCCGACGGTGAGGCCGTCGGCGACCCGCAGGACGCCCCGCTTCCCTGCGGTGTCCGATCCCAAGTAATAGGAGAGAAGGGAAGGTAGCAACGCGAACCCGCATGGGTTGACCGACGCGACCAGCCCCGCTCCGAAAGCGAGCGCGAGCGGCACCTGGTTGACTTGCCCGGAGAGCATCTAGTCAGCTCCGCCAGGCCCAGTGGCGGCCTTTCTGACAGGGGACGAAGGCGAGCTCGTGCGGTGCTTGCATTTCGCCCCCACGGAGGTCCGCCGCACCGTCACCATAGCGCCAGTTCTCGAGAGCCTTTGCATAGACGTACTGGAAGGGGAGAAGGATCGCGCACCTAAGACCGCCAGCGCGGCGCCGACGATGATCGCAGCCGTCACTGTCAGCCCGACCACCAAGCCCTGAGTCATCCGGCCGCGCATGGAGGGAAGCGTGGTTTCCTCGGGCCCCACATAAAAGGAAAGGAAGGCGGGAAACGTAGCGCAGCCACGGGGATTGACGACCGCCAGGTTGCCGGCCAGGAAGGCCGGGGAGGGCGAGAGAGAATCCATCTGAGGCGCTGGCTAGGTCAGGTCAGCTGAGCGAGCTGCTTGGCCAGCAACGCTAGGTCCGCGCCGCCGTGATTAACAAAACGTACTTGGCCGCTGCTGCCCACGAGCACGGACGTTTCGAGGCTAGTCACGCCGAATTTCGTTGTGAGGCTGCCGTCCTTATCGATGGTCCACACCAACATGGTCAAGCTCAGACCGTTGGCCTGGAGCCAGGCCGAGATATCGGCGGGCGAGTCCGCGCTAAACATGTCGACGCCGACGAACTGCACGCCACCGTGATCCCGCGCTGCGGTCTGCATGGCCTTGACCGCAGCAACGCAGGACTCACAGCTGGTGGCGGTGAACAGATAGGCTGCCGGCTTGCCAGCGACCTGGGTCTGGACCTGGCTCGGCTCGAGAACACGGGGGCTGCCGCTCTGGGCCGCGGGAGCTGAGTTGAGATCCGTCTGGTGCGCCACCCCGCAGGCGGCGATCAGAACTACTGCCGCCGAGCCCACAACCAGCGTTCTCCTGATCACGTGGTCCTCCTCGCCCGTCTCCGGACGAGCAGGGCTGTGGCCAGGACGGCCACCGGCATCGCCAACAACAGACCGTGCGCGGCGAGCCAAGCGGCTGATCCGAGCGACGCCGCGGCAGCCAAGACCGGCAGGCCGCAGCAGACAGCAGCCAGCGTGACTGCGGCCGTTAAACCCGACGCCAGGGCCAGCGCCTTCACGACCATCACGAGGTCCGCCTCACCCGCCTCCACACAACGAGCCCCGCCGTCGCCAGGCTGACCGCCGGAATCGCCAGCAACAGGCCGTGCCCAGCTAACCAGGCGCCGGCTCCGGTCGTTAATAGAGCGATCACCAGGAGCGGCAATCCGCAGCAGAGGACAGGCAGCGCGACCATCGCCAGCGTCCCTAGCCGGCTTTCTGGCGCCATGTTCACCGGACTCGTCTCCACCGGACGGGGAGAGGCCTCGCCCTCCACCACTTCCGCGGACCCCGCCCGATAGCCCGCTCGCGAGAGCGCCTCCTGGTAAGGCGCCAGATCGGTGCCCGCTGGCGCCTTGAACGTTGCTTCGGCCCTGCGGAAGTCGACGTCGACGTCGCGCGCGCCGACGTCTTTGAGCACAGTGGCCACGGTGGTTTCGCAGTGGGCGCAGGTCATGCCCTTGACACGCATCCGAACGACATCGCTCATTGAGCTGACTCTAGACAGCCAGCTTCAAGGAATCCTCAACGGACGTTGGAGCGTCGGCCGACCGCTTTGGCGCCAGCCGGCAGGACGACCTCGAAGCGGGATCCACGGCCCGGGTCGCTCGTCACGCTAACGCGGCCTGAATGCGCCTTGATGATCTGCTCGACGATGGCGAGCCCGATGCCGGTGCCCCCGCCGTCGGGACTGCGTGATTGGTCGCCGCGATAGAACCGCTCGAACACATGAGGCAGGTCATCCGCCGAAATGCCACGACCGGTGTCGCTGACCCTCACCACTACCCGTGCACCGGCCGCCTCGGCCGAGACGATGACCCGACCGCCCGAATCCGTGTAGCGGAGGGCGTTGTCGAGCAGGTTGGTAAGGACCTGGTTCAACCTATGCTGGTCGCCTCGCACCGGCGGCAGACCGTCTGGCATCGCGAGCCCCAGGTCGACGCCCTTGGCCACGAAGCGCGGCCGCTGTCCCTCCACAACCTCCACCAAGAGGAGGCAGACGTCCACCGCGGCATCAGGCAGGTCTTCAGACTCCAGGCCTTCGACCTCGGCCAGCCGGGTCAGGTCATCCACCAGGCGGTGGAGCCGGAAAGCCTGGCGCTGGAGACGCTCGAGCGTCTGCGGGTCGGCTGCGAAGACGCCGTCGTGGATCCCGTCCAGATAGCCCTCGATGCTGGTCAGCGGCGTCCGGAGCTCGTGGGCCACGTTTGCGACCAACTCCCGTCGCAGACGCTCGATGTGGTCCAGCGCTTCCGTCATCTGATTCAGGGCAGCGGCCAGCTCCCCGACCTCGTCTCCCGACCGGGCACTGACGCGGACCGAATAGTCCCCAGCTGCGATTGCGCGAGTCGCCGAGGTCAACTCCTTCAATGGCCTCGTTATGCGGCGCGCGATAAACACACCGGCCAGCAGCGACACGCCAGCGGCGATCAGGGGTGGCCAGATTAGGGTGCCGTGGCCGAAGCCGGTCAAAGCGAGACAATTCACTCCAACCGGGCGGCAGACTCCCGGGTCGAAGAGCACGTTCCACGCCACCTGGCAAGCCACCATCAGGACCACGACCAGGACGATCACGGCGGCGAAGCCGAGGAGCAGCTTGGCCTGAACACTACGCAGAACACGCATTTATGGGACCTCGATCATGGGCAGCCATAACCTGTCCCGCGCGCGCCCAACCTGCTCACTCATTCCTTGAGTCGATAGCCCACACCGCGAACCGTCTCGATGAGGTCGGGCACTGCACTGGACGCCAGCTTCCGGCGGAGGTTGGCGACGTGGACTTCGATGGTGTGCTCCGTGGAAAGATGGCTCTCTAATTTCTCGAGAAGCTGCGACCGCGTGAACACGCGGCCGGGCCTGCGTAGCAGGGCCTGCAGCAGGTCGAACTCAGTAGCCGTGAGGTCGAGTCGGCGGTCTGCGAACTGGGCCACTCGGCGATCGGGGTCGAGGCGAAGCCGTTGGTGGACCAAAAGAGGAGGGGCCTCGCCGTCGCGATCGACGTTGCTGCGCCGCAGAAGCGCCTTCACGCGCGCGACAACTTCACGGGGGCTGAAAGGCTTGGTGACGTAGTCATCAGCGCCGGCCTCCAAGCCTAGGAGCTTGTCCGGCTCCTGCGATTTGGCCGTGAGCATCAGGATCGGCACGGCGGAGGTCTCGCGCAGGCGCCGGCAGACCTCCAGGCCATCAACTTTGGGCAGCATGAGGTCGAGGATCACGACGGCAGGGGCGTCGTTCAGACCGCGCTGGAGTCCAGACACTCCGTCCACGGCGACCGATACCTTGTACCCCTCTCGTCGAAGGTATCCATCGAGCAGGGCGACGATGTCGGGGTCGTCTTCCACGATGAGGACTCTCTCACTCACTCTGTCGAATTCCTCAAGACCATCTCCGTCATCAGTGGGTCCGTGCACAGTTGCGCTCGGGCGCTCTCGGAGACGGCGGTGGCTTCCACGGCTTATTTATCAACCTGGCTGTCCTGTTGACCGGGACCGCCCATCGCGTTCACGGAGCCGCTGACGCAGCAGTTCGCGCCGGCCAAGCAGATCTAACGATCGGCCCAACGAATCACCGCGACTGCGCGCTGGAAAATGGGGCTGTCGAGACCGCGCCTCTGATTGAAAGGTCTGGCCGGGTCGTGCTCGGCAGAATCAGCGGGCTGCGCCGTTCTCCGGCTTTCCATCACACCCAATCAGGGCCGATGCGCGTGCAGGTGGCCAGCTGCTCGGCGATAGGGGCCATCGCGTCGGCCGCCCGATCCATGATTCCGTCGAGGCCGGTAAGAGCAAGTCGGTAGACGACTTCCTTGCCTCGCCGTTCGGTGCTGACAAATCCGCAGTGGCGCAGGCAGGCGAGGTGGGTGCTGACCCGCGGCTGTGCTTGCCCAACAGCCGAGACCAGCTGGCCAACGGTGCGCTCGCCCTCCCCAAGCAGCTCCAGGATCTTCAGCCGCGTCGGATCGCCAAGGACGCGAAAGAATCGCGCCGCCGCACTCGTTTCAGTCGGACCATGTAGGATGGAATTCATATCTGGCAAGCAGGATATCATATTCATTGTCCAGCCGGCTGGACGGAATCCCGTTTCCGACTGGAGGAAATCGCAAAGTGGCAACCAGACAAGAGAAGAAAGGACGTGAGGCGCTCAACCTGGGGGAGATGGCGAGGGCCATCAGCGCGGCCATGCCCCCGATGGACGCGACTGAGCAGCGGATCGCGGTGGGCATCTACCGGCTGCTCGCCGAGGGTGAGCCCGTAACTCCGCAGGCCGCGGCTCAGGCGATCGATGTCCCGGTTGGTCGCGTGGAGGAAGTGCTGAGCTCATGGCCTGGGGTCTATCGCGATGACGAGGGCCGCGTGGTCGGCTTCTGGGGCCTGACCATCGCCAAGCTCGAGCCTGAGTATCGGTTTGTGGTCGCTGGGAAGACGTCGTACACATGGTGTGCGTTGGACACCCTGTTCATTCCCGCCTTCCTCGGGGAGACCGTGAGCGTCGAAGCAACCGACCCAGTGACGGGCGAGCGAGTGTCCTTGATGGTTGATCGCAACGGGGTGCGCGACCTTAAACCGGCAGGCGCTGTGGTCTCGATGGTGATCCCTGATGGCCCCTTCGGTTACGACGTGATCGAAAGCTTCTGCCACAAGGTGCTCTTCTTCGCCTCAGAGGAGGCGGGCGCGAGCTGGGCCGCCGAGCACGAGGGCACCAAGCTGCTGCCGGTCCACGAGGCCTTCGAGCTGGGCCGGGCTATGTCGGAGCGGGTCGCACCCGACATCTTCGGCGTGCGGAGTTAGTGATGCGAGGAGAGTGCTGAATGGCAACTAAGCAGATGCAGATCGAGGGCATGACCTGTGTTCACTGCGAGAAGACGATCGCAGAAGCGCTGACCAGCGTTGGGGCTTCCAAAGTAGCGGCCAGCTGGCGAGAGGGCCGCGCCACCCTCGATGTGGCGGACGCGACTGACAAGCAGCTGAAGGCGGTCGTTGAGGAGGCAGGGTACAAGGTCGTCTCCATCCATGACGTCAAGCGCGAGAAGAGCGGGTTTGAGCCCCAGGCCGGCAACAAGGCACATGAGTACGACCTGGTTGTTATCGGTTCAGGCTCGGCGGCATTTGCCGCCGCCATCCAGGCCACCGACGCGGGTGCTCGGGTAGCCCTGATGGAGTCCAACGTTGTGGGCGGCACCTGCGTCAACGTGGGCTGCATTCCCTCCAAGGCGATGCTGGCTCCCGCCGACCAGCTCTATCGGGCGGGTCATCATCCGTTCGCCGGTATCGAACGGGTGACGCCCGGCTTCGACCTCGGGCAACTGGTGGATTCCAAGGCGGGACTCATCGCCAAGCTGCGCCAGGAGAAGTATGTCGACCTGGCTGAGAGCTACGGCTTCACGATCTGCAAAGGGCTCGCAGAGTTCGTGGATGCCCAGACCATCGAGTGCGGCGGCGAGCGGATCCGCGCCGGCAAGTACATCATCGCCACCGGCGGTTCGCCGGCCGTTCCGCCGATTCCCGGCCTGAAAGAGGCCGGCTACCTCACCAGCACCACGGCGCTCGAGCTCCGCGAGCCGCCAAAGCGGCTGGCAGTGCTGGGCGGCGGTCCGGTAGGACTGGAGATGGGCCAGCTCTTCATGCGCCTCGGCAGCGCGGTCACCTTCATCACCCGCGGCGAAGTTGCATCGCGCGAAGAGCCAGAGACCTCACTGACACTCCGTGCTGTCCTCGAAGAGGAGGGCGCGCGAGTGGTCACCAATGCTGAGGTGATCGGAGTCGAACGAGTCACCGGCGGACGGCGCATCAGTTTCAAGCACGACGGCCGACAAGAAGTTCTGGATGTCGATGAAGTCCTGGTCGCGACAGGACGAAGGCCGAACACCGAGGGCATGGGCCTCGAGAAGGCCGGAATCGAGCTCACCAAACTCGGGGCGATCAAGGTCGGTGACGATCTCCAGACCACGAATCCCCGGGTGTGGGCGGCTGGCGACGTGACCGGGCATCGGCAGTTCGTCTACGTCGCGGCCTACGAGGGCAACATGGCTGTCCGCAATGCACTCGAGGCTGCAGGCCGGAAGGTTGACTTCCACTCGTTGCCGCGGGTGATCTTCACCTCACCGACATTCGCCGCCGTGGGGCTCACGGACGAGGAGGCCAACGCCCGAGGAATCAAGTGCGAGTGTCGCGTCCTGCCGATGTCGGCCGTTCCTAGGGCACTTGTCAACCGTGACACCCGAGGCTTCATGAAGATCGTTGCCGAAGCGAGCACTGGCAAGATCCTCGGCGCGAGCATGGTCGCCGACGGAGCCGGAGACGTCATCCACAGCGCAGTCCTGGCGATTCAGTTCGGGCTAACCACTGACGATGTCGCCAACACCTGGGCGCCATATCTCACGTTCGCGGAAGCGTTCAAGCTCGCTGCTCAGTCGTTCAAGCGGGACGTCAGCAAACTGAGCTGCTGCGCGGCATGAGCGAGGTGACTGTTCGCCGATCAAAGACGGTGAATGCACCGATCGACCTCGAGACTCTGGTGCGAACCGCGGCCTTTCAACTTCTGTTCACCAGTGGTCAAGGGATCCGGCCCGACTTGCTCGCTGAGGTGACTGGGATCAGCCCCAAAAAGCTGGCCGCGCTCATCCAGCGACTCGACCAAGCCGGGCGCATCCGCCGCGACGGTGCGGGGATGGTGATCGGTTCAGCCGGCCTGGCGTGACACCTGACCGCCATGAGATCGAGGTCGAGGGCCGCCGGTTCTGGACGTGGTGCGCCTATGACATCCTCGGCATCTTCGGAGCGCTTGGTGTCAGCGGCCGGGCGATCTCTCCGAGCCCACCTGACCGCAAGCCGATCGAGATCCGTTTCATTCGCGGCCGGCCGCGGCCGAGCGACGCTGTGCTGTTTCGGCCTGACGCGGAGCTGATGGACTGCTGCGACAACGTCTATGAGCAGTGGTGCCCGAACAGCAATCTCTTTCCCAGGCGCACGGTGGCTGAGGCCTGGGCGTCAGAGCATGGCCTTAGCGGCAAGGTCCTCAGTCTCAATGAAGCCGCTGATCTTGCGACAGAAGACTGGAAGTCGGTTACCGATGGACTCGTCGTAAAAAAGGAGTAGGCCAGATGCCGAAGGAAACTGACCGCGTCCAGCTCCGCGCTTTGGCTCGACGGCGCCGCACAACTCGTCGAAGTTCTGCCCCTTGATGAGTACGAGGATCACCTGCCAGGAGCGATCAGCATCCCACTTCGGCGCATCAATACCGAATCTGTTGGCGTTTTGGACCGAAGCCGGCCCGTGATCGTGTACTGCTGGGATATGAGGCCGCGGATCTGGCGACCGAAGAGTGGAAATCACTAATCAACGGCGGGGGAGGTAGACCTTGACAGCAAACCTTGATGTGATCGTGATCGGAACCGGCGAGGCGGCACGGCCGGTGGCGTACGCCTGCCGCGAAGCCGGACGAAGCGTGGCCGTCATCGACACCCTGCCTTTTGGGGGGACGTGCGAGCTCCGCGGCTGCGATCCCAAGAAAGTCCTGGTGGGCGTATCCGAACTGATCGATTGGAGTCACCGCATGCAGGGCAAAGGCGCCTCCGCGCCAGCAATGTCCGTCAATTGGTCGGATCTGATCCGCTTCAAGCGCACCTTCACCGACCCGGTGCCTCATGAAAACGAGCAGAGCTTTGAGGAGGCGGGCATCAGCGCATTCCATGGCAGTGCACACTTCGTGGACCGCACCAGCGTTGAGGTGGACGGCGAACAGCTTGTCGGTCGCAGCGTGGTGATCGCGACTGGCGCCCGGCCGGCCACACTGGGGATCCGAGGTGAGGAACTCCTCACCACCAGCACGCAATTCCTGGAGCTGGATCAGCTCCCGGGCCGCGTTGCCTTCGTCGGCGGTGGCTACATCGCGTTCGAGTTCGCCCATATCGCAGCCCGTGCCGGCGCCCAGGTCCACGTGCTCCATCGCGGCGACCGACCACTCGAACAGTTCGACCCGGATCTGGTCGCAATGCTGGCCCAAGCCACCCGAGAGCTCGACGTCGAGATTCGCCTGCAAACCGAAGTCACGGCTATCGAACGTCAGGCCGATGGCCTGCTGGTTCACACGCGGACCGCCGACCAGGAGGAACTGGTCGAGGCTGACCTGGCGGTACATGCCGCCGGACGCGTACCTGATATCGATGACCTCGATCTGGATGCCGCCGGGGTCACCCACGACAAATCGGGCATCGCAGTCAATGAGTACCTGCAAAGCGTGAGCAACCCGGCGGTCTACGCGGCAGGGGAC
>WNEZ01025799.1_pt1 | contig 11516 bp, 16 predicted proteins | sample 5400521 | NCBI WGS metagenome assembly WNEZ01 (sample SAMN13153339, study PRJNA577476) | soil metagenome | isolation source: 120 cm saprolite under Douglas fir tree site 2 hole 1 replicate 1 | place: USA:California | collected 2015-04-18
CCAGTAGGCGACCAGGTAGGCCCCGGAGACGACGAGGACCGCCCCCGCCATCCTGCTCACCACCGGCAGGAGTCGGCGCAGCCATCGGACAAGCCCTCCCCGGGCCAAAGCTGCCGACACCGTCAGCGCCGTCAGCACGGTGCCCGCGCCGGCGCCGTAAGCCCCGAAGATCCCAAGCATCTCCAGCGGGCTTCGCGTCGCCAGGGCCTGGGCGACCAGCGCCAGCAGCACCGCCAGCGTGCAGGAAAGCGAGGCCACAGCGTAGGCCGCCCCGAACACCACCATCCGGCCGACGTCGCGCTCGGTGCCGGGCCGGAACCGCTCGACGAGGCCAACGCCGAGGTGGCGACCGGCCAGCATGGCCCCTCCCACCAAGACCAGGGCGGCGCCGATCACGACCGCCACCCAGGGCACGTACTGCACCAGAAGTCGAAGCCCGGCCGAGGTGGCGAGGGCGGTGGCGACGAACACGGCGGCGAACCCTGCGCTCACCGCTGCCCCGACACCGAGGCCGTTCAGGAAGCGGCTGGCCAGATCCGAACGAAGCCCGTCTGCCTCGCCCAGATAGAAGGCGAGAAATGCCGGCAGCATCGCAAACCCGCAGGGGTTCACTGTGGCCAGGATGCCCGCCCCGAAGGCGAAGCTGAGCAGCGTCACGCGCCCACTTTGGCCAGGGCCGCCCGCAGGCCGGCGTCGTCGAGAGCGCCGATGGTACGGGAGACCACCCTCCCCGAGGCGTCCAGCACGACGGTGGTGTCCAGCTCGTTGACGCCGAAGGCGGCGTCGACCCTGCCGTCGTCCTTGCCGAAGTCGTGGCCCGGTGCGCCCAGCTCCCCGGCGAAGGACCGCAGCGAGGCCCATGTGTCCGAGGGGTCGGCATCGACGGCCAGGAGGACTGCGGCGCTGCCCACCGATGCCTGGAGACGACCCAGGGCCTGGGCTTCGGGGACGCACGTCCCGCACCACCCGGCCATGAAGTACAGCAGCGTTGGGCGGTGGGTGGGGTACACGAAGGGCGAGCCCGACAGTGTCGGCAAGGAGAACGCCGGGGCTGCGGCGCCCACCGCCGCCGCCGGTGACCCGGTCACGGATACCTCGACGGGCCGCCCCGACCCTCGTCCAAAGGCAGTCACGGCGACCACCCCGACGACGAACGCCGCGACCAGGACGCCGAGCAGCCAGCGGCCTCGCGCATGGCCCCGGCGCGAAGGACCTCGCTGGCTGGGTGGTCGGGGTTCCATACGCCCAGTCTCGACCCTCCCCTGAGCGGGAAGGTCAAGGGGTTATCTCAGGAATTGCGGCCTTTCGCTGCAGCACCGGCGGGGGCAGCTCCCGGCCGGTTCGAACCGATGATGTGGCACACGCTCGAGGGCATGCAGTCGCGGGGGTCGAGCCGCTCCCCCTGCTCAGCGAGGCGCTCGAGGTCCCCCCGCAGCTGCTGAAGCTCGGCGATGCGGCCGGCGATCTCTGAGGATCGGTTCCGAATGAGGGCCAGCACGTGCCCGCAGGGAGCCTCACCCCGGTCCCGGAGGCCGGTGATCCCCCGAATCTCGCCGAGGGAGAAACCAAGGGCCTGCGCCGATCTGATGAAGGCCAGCCGGTCGAGGGCGTCGGCCCCGTACTGGCGGTAGCCCGACGGTGTCCGTGACTCGGCGGCCAGCAGGCCGATGGCCTCGTAGTAGCGCAGGGCCTTTGCGGTGGTGCCCGCCCGCCGGGCCAGCTCCCCGATCTGCATGCCCTCCAGAGTACCGCTTGACATTCCCTTATAGAGGAAGGCTTACAGTCATCCGGGGAGGTTCCTCCTTCGGCGGTATCCACTTGGTGCTGGGAGATCAGACTGTCCGGCTATCTGAAGCACGGTTGGCGCACAACGGGAGGGAGTACCCGCATGAGCCTTGTTCGGATCGACCTCGACGAGCTGTCCTCCGCCGTAGTGGGCAGGATGCCCAGCGTTTCCTCTCCGAGGGCAGCCCCGTTTCGCCTGAGCGGCTGGCGGAAGCCTCCGGCCGGCCGGAGGAGCAGGTCAGGGCCGTCCTCGAGCGCTGGCCGGCGGTCTTCTACGAGGACGGGGCGGTCATCGGCTTCTGGGGGCTTGCCCTCGGTCCGACGGGCCACGCCTTCGAGGTGGGGGCCGAGCGGCTTTCCACATGGTGCGCCTGGGACGCCCTCTTCATCCCGGTGCTCATCGGCCAACGGGCGCTCGTACGCTCGCACGATCCGGTGACCGGCGAGGAGATCTCCCTCACGGTGGGGCCGGACGGGATCGGGGAGGCGTCGGGCTCAGACATCGTCGTTTCCTTCCTCGACCCGTCAGCGCTCGACTTCGACGACAACGTCATCCTCAGCTTCTGCGGCTACGTGCACTTCTTCACGTCCCCGGCGTCAGGCTCGCGCTGGGTCGCCGAGCACCCGGCGACCTTTCTCCTGTCCCTGGAGGAGGCGTTCGATCTGGGCCGCAGGACGAACCTGGCCAGATACGGGGCGGCCCTGTGAGCGCCCCCGGGAGCGGGGCCTCGCCTCGGGTGGTCCTTCAGTACTTCGAGGGTTGCCCCGGATGGGAAACGGCGGCTGAGCGGCTGCGGGAGGCCCTTCGGTTGGCGGGCATGGGGAAGCTGGAGATTCAGCTTCAGAAGGTGGCAACCCCCGAGGAAGCGGCCAGGGTGGGCTTCGGCGGCTCACCGACGATTCTCTTCAACGGCGTTGACCTCTTCGCAGACGCCAGCCCGGGTGTCGGCTATGCCTGCCGTCTCTACCGGACAGAGACGGGTGCAGAGGGAGCGCCGTCGCTCGACCATCTGACCGAGCGGCTGGTCGAGGTCCTGCAGCGGTGAGCAGCCCCAAAAGGCATATCTGGCCCTGATCGACGCCCTTGACGCGCTGAGGCGACCCTCCCGCAACACCGCGGACGCGGCCGACGATGCCTGAGGGGCTTTGGCCCAAGGCAGGTTGACCGAGCGTGGGACTCGACGGTCAGAGCACGTGACTCGCTGAGACTCGAAGGAACGACTGTCATTTTGTTCTTGCGCACCGACTGACCGCAGTTGCCCGCGTCAGCAGATCTTATGAGTATCTGAACAAGTAGACCGATACAATGGGGCGATGGCAACAGATCCGGCGTACGCTCCTATCGACCCCGAGGCGGTGGCGGAAGCGCGCCTTGGGATTCCCGAGCAGCAGATCCTTCGTTTTGTGGTCGAGGCATTCGGCGCACTCAGCGATCCCACCCGGGCGAAGATCCTCTACGCCCTCGTGCGGCGACCCCTCTGCGTGCGCGACCTCGCCTTGGCGGTGGATGCGAGCGAGTCCGCCGTGTCCCATCAGCTCCGCCTGCTCCGGGACCGCCGGCTGGTCAAGGCGGTGCGGCGCGGCGGCAACCAGATCGAGTACCACCTGGACGACCACCATGTCGCCGCATTGTTCAAGGAGGCCGAGTACCACGCGGACCATGTCCGCAGCGGCCTCCCCGATCACCCGTATTCCTGATTGGGAGGATGGACTTGAAAACTGACATCAAACCGCCCGCGGGTGGCCAGATCGGGGTTCTCTGCGTCAGCTGCGCCCGGACGGCAAGGAGCTTCACGGGCCGCTACCGTGAGTTCCTTCTCGATCCCGGCACGCTGTTCACGCTGACGGCGCTGGTCCTCCTTATCCTCGGAGGCATCCAGCATCCCGTAGGCTTGTTGGGCAGCGACAAGGCGGCGCAGGTTCGCACCCCTCTCTACATCGCAGCCGCCCTGGTGGGGTCCGCCTACAGCTGGTGGTCGGCCATCCAGGGCATCCGGAAGAGGGACTTCACCGCCGACATCCCCGTCTCCCTGGCCACCATCGCGGCCATTTCCATCGGCCAGTTCTCGGCCGCAGCGATCGTCGCGGTTCTCCTGCTGCTCGGCGGGATGCTCGAGGAGTTCGTCGCCGCCCGGGCCGGCAACGCCCTGGAGGCGTTGGCCAAGCTGCTGCCGGACCGAGTGACGGTACGGCGAGACGGGCGTGACGTGTCGATCCCGACCGGCGAACTCGAGGTGGGCGACGTGGTGCTGGTCCGCTCCGGCGAGCGGATCGCCGTGGACGGCGAGGTAGTCGGCGGATCCGCCTGCATCAACCAGGCCGCCATCACTGGCGAGAGCCTCGCGGTCGACAAGGTCGTGGGCGATGACGTCTATGCGGGCACCCTCAATGAGCTGGGCGCCCTCGAGGTGCGTGCCGCCAAAGTGGGGACCGAGACCACCCTGGGCCAGATCCGCCACATGGTCGAGGAAGCCCGGGAGCAGAAGGCTCCCATCGAGCGGCTCCTGGACCGCTACGCCAAGTTCTACACGCCCGCCGCCATTCTTCTGGGACTCGCCGTCTACCTCGTCACCGGCGACGCCCTTCGCTCCATCACCATCCTCATCGTGTTCTGCCCTTGCGTGATGGTGCTGGCCACGCCCACCGCGTTGGTCGCCTCCATCGGCAATGCAGCGCTGCGGGGGAGCCTGGTGAAGAAGGGAGCCACCATCGAGGGCCTCGCCAACGTCGACACGATCGCATTCGACAAGACCGGGACGCTGACCACCGGCCAGCCCGTGCTCGTGGAGGCGCGGCCTCTGAATGCAACGGCTGAGACCGAGCTCCTGAAACTGGCCGCCGCGGCCGAGCGCTTCAGCGAGCACCCTGTTGGCCGGGCGATCGTGTCGTCTGCACAAGACAGAGGCCTCTCCGTGCCGGATCCCGATGGCTTCGAGGTCCTCCCAGGCCTCGGCGTCAAGGCGTTGGTCGGTGGCTGGGACGTGCTGCTCGGCCGCCCGAAGTTGCTCACCGAGCGGGGGCTCCCCGTCACTCCCGACGTCCAGGCCGAGGTAGAGAGCCTGGCAGCGCTCGGGAGGAGCGTCATAGCCGTCGCGGTCAACGGCGAGGTCGCGGGTCTCCTGGTCTTCGACGATGCCCTGCGCCCGGCCGCCAAGCCATTGGCGCGCCAGCTCAAGAGCCTCGGGATCAGGGTCGTGCTGGTCACCGGTGACAACCTGCCCACGGCGCAACGCATTGCGGATGAACTTGGCATCGACGACGTGCATGCGGAGGTGCTGCCTTCGGAGAAGGTGGAGGTTGTCAAGCAACTCCAGGCCCAGGGCCGCAGAGTTGCCTTTGTGGGCGATGGGGTCAATGACGGACCGGCCCTCGCCGTCGCCGACGTCGGCGTGGCCATGGGCCTCGGTGGCACCGATGTGGCGATCGAGACCGCCGAGATCGCGCTCCTGTCCGATGACCTGGCCCAGCTTCCCCATCTGATCGAGCTCTCCCAGAAGGCGATCCACGCCATCAAACAGAACCTGGTCTTCTCGCTCGGGGTGCTGGGAATCGCGGTCGGCCTGGCCATCCCGGGCATCCTCCACCCCGTGACCGGCGCGCTGCTCCACGAACTTTCCTCGCTGCCCGTCATCGCCAATTCGGCCCGACTCATCGGCCATTGGAGCAAGCGATCCGTAGACGAAACGGTACCTGCATATGTGCACGTTCACTAACGACCGGGAACTAAGCGTCTGCGATGTTGCAATCGGCCAGGTGAAGGCCAAGCTCACGCCCGAACTTGGTGACGCCCTCCGCTACACCCATCTCGAGGGTGAGGGCACGCTGATCGAGGCGGCACACACGGTCGATGCCGAACGCCTCCGCCAACTTGTGGACGCCGGGATCGCGGAAGCGGATCACAAGCGGCCGTAGTGCGGGCCAAGGGACCTCTGCCGTTTCGCCCGGCTTTCTTCGCAAGCAAATGGGTCACCGGCCCGCCTAGCGCGCGGATACCTACCGGCAGCCCCAGGCTCACCCCGCGCCCGACCTCTCGGGTCTGGGGTTCAAGCTCATCGGATCGGGAGCGGGCGAGGTCGGTGGCCTTGCCGTGGATGCCTTTGGATACCGGGATACTTCTGGCCGCCGAGTGGAGATCTATCTGAGTTTCAGCCCCTTTCCTTTCGCCCCCGACGCCCATCTCTCTGGTCAGCTGGATGGCCCATGGACCGCGGCGACCAACGGCGTGGACATCCTGTGCCTCGAGCACCCCTTTCCCTTGCTGGCCGTGTCCGACGACAGGAAGACCCTGCAGGAGGTGGGTCCTTCCCTGGGCGTGGAGTGACCAGAACCTGGCCAGAACTTTCTTCCCCAGGGAGTCTGGCGGACTCTGGTTCTGGGCACATTCCTCAACCTGTTTTTCCTGCTCAAACGCCAAACTGCGGAGGCGGACGGGAATCGAACCCGCCGATCGGTTCTCACCGATCCTCAAGTTTTGATGATCCGCGCGTGGCGCAGGCGGCCAGGGCCAGGGCAGCTGCGACGCTGAGGCTGCCGTAACACCAGGCGACACGGTCGGGTGACGGGTTGACCGCCCCGGGAAGGGCTCAGGCCGGAAAGCAGCCGTCAGCATCATCGAGCTCCCTACCGAGCAGCCATGCCACAGCCCCACCGAGCAAGGCAGGTAACCGCCCGTCGGTGAAGCCGGCTGCCGAGGCTCGGACGAGGAAGGCGATCACCCCGGGGACGCCGTGGGCCATCCCGAGGTCGTACCAGCCATGGGGAGCCACGCTGCGGAGATGGTCGGGGAGGAACCCAGGCGGCGTCATCCACGCAAAGCCGGGAACGCAGATCGAGCCAGCTCGCCGAGGCGGGACGCGGTGCCCTCGACCAGGCGAGCGCCAGCCGGCGACGGGAACCGCTCCAGCCCGTAGGCACCGATGCCAGCCAGGCTCTCGGACGGCGGCTGCGGCAATGTCGGTGTGCGCTCCGCGCGGCCCGAAAATCAGCGACGACCCCGGCGATGGCCGCTGGCTGGCGATCTGCCGGCTTCCCGGTAGTCAGTATTGCGGCGCCGGCAATCAGGGCAACGGTGAGCGCACCGACCGTGATGGCGATGCCCACCCTCCGGCGGCGGGCCGCCCCCGTCACTGGAGCAGCTTTCGGCTTCGGCTGGACTCCCTGCCTCGGCCCGATCCTTACCCGTTCCTGGCTGTGGCCGCCACACAAGGCCGCGCTGGGAGGGGAGCGTTGCTCATGGCGGCCTACTCGCTGGGTCTGGGTATCCCGTTCCTGGCAACAGGGCTCGCCTTCGGGCGGATCAGTGGGGCCCTTTCGTGGGTGAAGCGTCACAACACCGGGATCGGGCTCGCCTCTTCCGGTGGTGGGTGAAGCGTCACAACACCGGGATCGGGCTCGCCTCTTCCGGTGCGCTCGGAGTCTTCGGCGTGGTGCTGGCGCTGAACAGGATGGTCTGGGTCACAACGCAGTTCCGCAACGCTCTTGGTGCCATCGGCCTGCAGCGGCTGATCCGTATCGGATGAAAGGGAACCCCAGGTGAGCGAACCAACGAACCCCAAGCCCAAGAGTCAGGCGCGCCGGGCCAAGGTTGCACGACAGCAAGCCGCGCGTCGCAAGAGGCGCATGCGGGTTGGCGTGATCGCAGCGTGCGTGGCCGTGCTGGCCGGCGTGGCGGTAGTGGCGACACGAGGCGGTGGCACCGCAGCGGCTGGTAGCAGCAGGGACCCGACCCATTGGAACCTGCCGCGATTGGACGGGGCAGGACAGGTCCGCCTGACCGATTTCGCCGGCAAGCCAACCGTGGTCAACTTCTTCGCCTCGTGGTGTACCGAATGCCGGAGCGAACTCCCCGGTTTCGCGCTGGTCTCCAAGGACTTGGCGGGCCGAATCAACTTCATCGGGGTGAACTCCCTCGACGATGGCCCGTGATTGTCCGTGGCACGGGAGTTCGGTCTCGACTCCTGGCCCCTGGCCCGGGATCTCGGCTCAGGGGGCACCGGAGCCCTCCACGACCGGTTGGGATGCCGGGGGATGCCAATAACCGCCTTCTTCAGCGCCACCGGGCAGCTCGTCGATTTTGCGGATGGCGCGCTACCCGAGGCGACCCTGCGCGCCCGGCTCCACAAACTCTATGGGCCGGGGGCATAGCTCCCCGGGCTTTCGCGAATGAAGACCCGATCTCACGACCCCACGAATGGAGACCAAATATGAGACGTGATCGGCTACGGGTCGTGCTCGCGGTGGTGCTCATCGGCTCGGCGGCCCTGTTCGTCGCCGGGTCCATCGTCGAGCACCGTCGGAACGTGGCTGCAACCGCCCTGAGGCCCGTGTCGCCGGCCCCCGCAACGACGACAGTGACTCCTTTGCCCCAGACCTCGGCACCCCTGACTGAGGCGCTGCAGGCTTCGCCGACCGTGCAGCCGGTGGCAGGACTGCCCGGAAAAGAGGGAGGCGCCCAGCATGAGGCGGCCGAGCATGCCCATCCGAGCGTCGTGGCAGGGCCAACCTCCCAAACGTCCCTCGCATCGTCGAGCCCAGCCGCCGCGAGACCGGCGTCGCAGAGTTCCCCGGCATCGACAGCCCCAGCGGAAGGGAGTCCCCAGCGCGAGGCGGCGGAGAAGAGCCAGACCCTTGGGGTCAATGTTGAGAGTCCACCGCTCGTGGCGGCTGGCGCTGCCGCAACGCTCCTGCTGGCTGTGGCGGCCCTCGTGTGGCGGAGGCGGGCAGTCCTTTGGCTGATCGCTGCCTTCGCCCTGAGCTTCGGCGCCCTCGATGTCCGAGAGGTAGCCGTCCAAGGCGGCACAGGTCGAAGCTCTGTGATCGCCTTGGCGGGGGTCCTCGTCGTGGTGCACCTGGCCGCTGCGTCGATCGCTGTGGCGGCAGCCGGTCGCGAACGGCAGTCTACGGTTCCTGCGTCGCTCTAGGTCCCGAGGTCCGGCCCGGATTCGGGGATATAGCCTCTGAGGTCGTGGAGCTGCCGCCAAACTGTGATCTGATCACGGAGCGAATGGAACCCTCCGTGGCCCATGGCTGACACGACGTCGACATCGCCGGCAGATCCGACTCCGGACCCTGCTGACGCGCCGGGCGGCTCCCCTATCGTCGACGAACAGACGACTGTTCCCGGGGAAGGCAGGCAACGCTGGCTGTCGTCCGGGGTGATCGGCATTGGAGCGGCCAGCTTCCTTGCGGACGTGGGCCATGAAGTCCCCACGGCGCTGCTACCCAGCCTGCTCACCTCTCTTGGAACCCCAGCCGCAGTGCTTGGCGCCATCGAGGGTGTTGCAGATGGACTCGCTGGCATGGCTCGCCTAGTCGGCGGGGCAGTGTCCGACGACCCAGCTCGCCGGCGGGCATTGGCCGTGGGGGGCTACTCCTCCACGGCTGTACTTTCCAGCATCATCGGGGCCTCCACGGCTGTGTGGCAGGTCGGTGTGCTGCGGGCCGGTGCCTGGGCCGCCCGGGGGTTGCGAGTCCCGGCACGCAACGCCCTCCTGGCGGATATCGCGCCCCCAGAGGCATACGGGCGTGCATACGGCTTCGAGCGGTCCATGGACAACCTCGGCGCCATCGGCGGCCCACTTCTGGCTATCTTCCTTGTTGGCCTCGTGGGGGTGCGAAGTGCGATCGGGCTGTCGGTCATTCCCGGGCTTCTGGCAGCTCTCGCCATCGTCTATGCCATTCGCCACACCCCCAAGGCCGAGAGGCGGGAGCGCCAGCGCATCCGTCTTGCCGTGCGCCCGATTCTGTCCGGGTCGCTGGGACGCCTCATGGTGGCCATCGCCGCCTTCGAGTTCGGCAATGTGGCGGTCACTCTGTTCATCCTGCGCGCCACCCAGCTCCTCGAGCCAGGACGATTCCATACCTCGGCCGTGCAGCTTGCTCTCGGCCTGTACGTCGCCTACAACGTCGCCGCCACGTTGGTGAGCTTGCCGGCCGGTCGAATAGGTGACCGGAGTGGATCCACGAGGGTGCTCGCTGCAGGCGTGGCGCTCTTCGGTGCCTCCTATGTCGGCTTCGCCGTTGGCGGGAGCACTGTCTTGGCCCTGGCCCCGGCCTTTCTTCTTGCCGGCGTGGCGATCGGCTGCGTGGAAACCTCCCAGAACGCCGCCGTGGCCGCCGTGGCACCGGCCGCTCTTCGTGGGTCCGCCTTTGGCGTGTTCGCTGGCATCCAGAGCTTCGGCAACCTGGCCGCTAGTGCTGTTGCCGGCATCTTGTGGACGGCCGTCTCGCCGGGGGCCGCTTTTTACTACCTCGCAGCGTGGATGGTAATCGCCCTTGCGGCCCTTCTCACAGTCCGTCCGGGCTACACGCGCCCTGGCTGAATGGAAGAGGGAGGAATCATCGACGTCCGATCTAGATCAGAAGTCGCAAGGATTTCTGGCCACTTTCTGGCCAGTAGGGGCAAGCACGGGGCAACACCAACCAGCACCACCTGGACGAAGGGACCCTCCCGGGCCGACCAGTGAGCACGAATCAGCACTCAACGGACCAGCCAACACCAACATCGCGGATCTTCAAAAGCAGTGCGCCGACGAGAGTCGCTGGGCGGGTTCGATTCCCGTCCGCCTCCACAAGTTGGCGTTCGAGCAGGCAAAAACAGGTAGTAGCAGCGTGCCCAGAAGCCGAGCCGCGGACTCCTCAAGAGGCATGCCGAGTATTCGCAGCCATCCCATCAAACGACCCAACACCAAGTCTCTGTACGACCAGTTCTTGGGTTCGGACCGAGCGAAGTCAGGCACCAGAGCGCCCCGCCTCGCCTACCGGTAGAGAGTCGATCTCGGAATCCCTGACAGCTGCGAGGCCCTCTCTGCGGAGTACCGCCCGCGAGGCATTCGGAGACCGCTGCGGATCTGACTCGCCTCGACGGCGTCTAGTTCGATTACCTCCGACATGGCCCCTCCCCCCTCGAACTACCTCATTGTGCTTCCATACGTCTATTCTGCCTCCGGCTCTTTGCGAGTTATCCCACTTGGGTTCCCTCCCTCCGGCTGGCCGATTCATGACGGACGGAGCCTGCCGAGCAGCAGGCGGTCTCGAAGGCCAACACGTGCTCGACGAGGGCACGGCCTCTGAAGGCTCTGTTGGGCGCGAAACTTGCGACGCACTCCTTGGGTCGGCAGCCCATAGCCGCCAGCGGACCGAGATAACTTGTGGATTGCAAGTCTCATTTATTTGGGAGGTCGACATGAGAGGGTGGGAGCTTCAGGAGGAAGGTTACGATGTTCGGTCGACGGCGGTGTGGCCACCAGCCTCGACCCGTACGGGAGACAGCTGATGGCAGTGACCTGCAGCCATCTGGACCAGATCATGGAAGTCACCCCGTCCTCGACGGGTTGCGAGGACTGCCTTGCGCAGGGCCGACGCGACTGGGTTCACCTACGCGTGTGCCAGGAATGTGGACACGTGGGGTGCTGTGACCAGTCGCCGGGGCGGCACGCCACCGCCCACTTCCGCCGGGCGGCCCATCCGATCATTCGCTCGTACGAGCCGGGAGAGGACTGGTACTGGTGCTACGTCGACGGCATCGGCTTCGAGCTCGCCGGCGCGCCGCCGGCGCCCTCGCATCCGTGACCCAAGGTGGCGGGTCTCCCGCCATGTTCGACTACGACGCCCGCCCGGTGACCCCCCAGGTCATCGTGGCCGGGACCCATGCTTCCGCAGCCGCCTATGCGATTCGGGACTTCCTCACTCGAAACGGCCAGCCGTACGACTGGGTCGACGTCGAACAATCG
>WNEZ01006376.1_pt1 | contig 11515 bp, 7 predicted proteins | sample 5400521 | NCBI WGS metagenome assembly WNEZ01 (sample SAMN13153339, study PRJNA577476) | soil metagenome | isolation source: 120 cm saprolite under Douglas fir tree site 2 hole 1 replicate 1 | place: USA:California | collected 2015-04-18
TCGAACGTGCAGGCGTTGCGGGTGCGGCTCAACCTGCCGTCGCCGGGCGCCCTCGGATCAACCGGGAAAGGCATCCCCGTCGACGTAGTGGCGGTCCAAAACTCCGGCGTCGCGAAAGTCGGCTTCCTCGTCTCGCCGGCCGCGAGCGTCACCAACCCGACGACGCCGCCGAACGACTCGATCACGTACACGGCTCCCTTCGCGGATTCCGTCGAGTACGCCGATACGCTCATCGTCGTTCCGTCCACCGGGACGTTCAACGTCCAGGGGTTCGCCGAAGACTCGGCGGGCCGGCGCGGGTTCAGCAACGTCGTCACGGTCACGATTCAGTCGGTCGCGACGGACAACACGCCACCGGTCGTCGCGCACAGAATCGCCTCGCGCGTCGAGGTCGACGACACCGTACACGTGCGCGCGCAGGACCCGAGCGCGATCTCGTGGATCGGCTTCAAGGTCGATACCGGCGGCGTCACGATGAAGTTCGATACCGTGAACGTCGCGGCGGGCAACCTCACCGACGTCACGCGGCATTTCACGCTTGGCCTGGGAGGCCTCCAGCCGTTGCCGCACACGATCGTCGTGGTCGGCTATGCCTGCGACGGCGCGGTGGCGCGTAACTGCTCGTTCACCAATAGCACGACGCTCATCCCGAGCGCGCCTGCGCCGATCGGCACCGCCGCGATGGTCTTGCACCCCTCAGCACAGGCGCTCATCGACACGGTGACCGTCGTCGCCGGCGTGACACGGGGGCTGCCGTTCGGCGGCAGCATCGCCGACGCAATTTTCAACGGCAACGATAGCAGTCTCTATCTCACGAACCCCTCACTGGGGCGGGTGGAGATTTTCCAGGTCGCGAACACATCGTTCGTCGCCGCCGGCATCCCGACCGCGGGTCCGCAGCCCTGGGGCATCGCGCTGTGGCCGCACGACACGCTGGGCAACTACGGCGACACGATCGTCGTCGCCAACGCCGGCGGCGTCGAGCTCTCGGTGATCGATGTCAGTCCGGGCGTGCGACGGCTCGCATGGCGCCAGGACCTCCCCGACTATCTGATCGAGACGTACCGCGTCCTGACGAACCCGCTGCGCGCGGAGATCATCGTCTACGACGTGTCCGACCGGCCGCAGTATGTCAGTACCGTATGTCGGGTAACCGCAGGCACGAGCAACTGTAACGCGGACTCGATCTTCGCGATCTACTCGACAACGCCGACGGTCAGCAGTACGGCCCCGTTCAGCGGTCGGGCGACGCTCCGCATGGAGAAGCTGATCAACAGCAGCGATACCGCGAAGCTGTTCAGCCATCTGTTCTGGGAGCTCTCGGGCGACAGCACGCTTTCGAGCTCGAGCCGTGACACGTTGCGCGTCGAGATGCGCCGCGGGCGGCCCTACAATCAGCAGGCGCTGCAGCTCTCGGCGTGCGCGGGCGTCACCATCGAGCTGGCGAAGTTTGGACTCGGCGACTCGACCTATGCTCGCAACTCCGGGAACTTCACGCACGCAGTCGTGGGCGAAGGCGGCACGATCACGACCCAGTTCGCGCGCGTCATCGGCTATACGACGAAAGCCCAACTGCTCCATGGAGCGCCTACTGCGCGTCGCTGCGATACGAGCCTGGGCGGCATCGTGCACGATAGCGGCGAGAACGACCGCGATCTCGGGGTTACGCCGTCGATCGACGTGAGCGACTTCATCAGCAACACCGGCGTCAAGATCCACTCGATCGCGACGAACTTTAACGGTCAAACCAATCTCGTCCGCGCCGATTCGATCTACTTCCTGGACGAGGGGATGAAGTTGAAGGGAACCGTGCCCGCTCCAGTGGGTGCGTTCGGCATGGATATGAACTACAACCATGCCTTCTCGGCGAACAGTCCGGGAACACCCACGTTCGGCGGCACGGGCAACCCCAACGACCGCATCGCGTTCTCCGCACGGACCGACGGCAACATTGACGTGTGGGATACCTTCTTCTTCAGTCAGGTAGGGACGATCGTCGTGCGCGATCCGATCATCGGACCGCTGCGCGTCGCGCGCAACAAGGCCAACACGCGGCAGTGGCTGTTCGGCGTAACGCCCGCGGGCATCGTGATGGTCGAGCTGCCGGTGATCACCAATCCGTTGCCGTCGCCGCTGTGGGGGCCGCCAGTCCCGATCCGCTGACGCCGGCATAGCCGGCTCGGCTAGTGCGTACGCGAGCCCGACGATGTCGGGCTCGACTGTTATAAGAACTTGAAGCAGGGTCTGGGGGTCTGGGGGTCTGGCGGTCAGGGGGTGAGGATGTCATTCCGGTTCACGACGGCGGGCGAATCGCACGGGCGCGGCCTGGTCGGGATCCTCGAAGGCATTCCCGCAGGTCTCCCGCTCTCCGCCGTCGACGTGGATACCGAGCTGAAACGACGCCAGGGCGGCTATGGGCGCGGCGCCCGGATGAAGATCGAATCGGACCGGATCGAGTGGCTCGCCGGCGTGCGGGCAGGCGAAACGCTCGGCTCACCCATCGCGATGCTGATCTGGAATCGCGATTGGGAGCATTGGCAGGATGTCATGGCGCCGGAAGCGGACGACCCCAAAGCGGAGCGACGCCGGCAAGTCACCAGACCGCGGCCCGGCCACGCTGATCTCGCCGGATCCCTCAAGTACGACCGCAACGATGCGCGCGACATCCTCGAGCGCGCCAGTGCGCGGGAAACCGTGGCCCGCGTGGCCTGCGGGGCGGTGTGCAGGAAGCTGCTGGGCCAATTCGGAATCGACATCGGGAGCCACGTCGCGGAGCTCGGTGGCGTGATCGCAAAACTGCCCTCGCCGCTGCCCACGCCGCTCAACGAGGCGGCGGATCAGAGTCCGGTGCGTTGCCTCGACACGGCCGCCGAGGCGGAGATGATTCGCCGCATCGATGCGGCGAAAGCCGCCGGCGACACGCTCGGTGGCATCGTCGAGGTGATTGCCCTGGGCGTGCCGGTCGGGCTCGGATCGCACGTCTCGTGGGACACGAAATTGGACGGGCGTCTCGCGCAGGCCCTGATGTCGATTCCGGCCGTGAAAGGAGTGGAGCTGGGCCTGGGTTTCGAGGCCGCGCGTCGCAAGGGCTCAGAAGTCCACGACGAGATCCTCCCGGGCTTTTCACGCGCGACGAATCGGGCGGGCGGCACGGAAGGCGGCATGACGACGGGCGAGCCGCTGGTCGTACGGGTGGCGATGAAACCGATTTCCACCCTGATGTCGCCGCTGAAGACGGTGGACTTAAAGACCGGCGGGCCGGCGCAGGCGCAATCGGAACGCTCCGACGTGACCGCTGTGCCCGCCATGGGGGTGATCGCCGAGGCGATGACGGCGATCGTGTTGACCGAAGCGCTGCTCGAGAAATTCGGAGGCGACGCCTTGAGCGAGCTCAAGCGGAACGTCGACGGCTACCTCGCGCAAGTGCGCGCGCGCACGCCCAAGGGAGCAGCGTCGTGAAAAAACACCTCGTGCTCGTCGGACTGCCGGGCGCGGGGAAGACCACGGTAGGTCGCATCGTCGCCGAGCGATTGCACGCAGGGCTAGTGGACATCGACACGATCCTGATTCGCAAAGAAGGCAAGCCGATCGCCATGATCTTCGCCGAGAAAGGCGAGCCCGCGTTTCGCGAGATGGAACGCAAAGAAGTGGAGGCGGCGCTCGCGCATCAACCAGCGGTCATCGTACCGGGCGGCGGATGGGCGGCTCAGCCGGGCGCGCTAGAGACTGCAAAGGCCGCAGCATACGTCATTTACCTCATAGCACGTCCGGAGACGGCGACCGCGCGGGCCGTACCGTCGGGAACCCGCCCGGTGTTAATGGGTGGCGATTCCGAGACGCAGATGCAGGAGCTACTCAAGGCGCGCGAACCGTTCTACAAGCTCGCGCATACGACGGTGCATACTGAGGGGAGAGACGCGGAGCAGGTGGCCGTGGACGTCGTCCGGCTTGCGCAGACCAGCGCCGGATGGTAAAGATGCAAACTCGAGTTGACGAAAGGTTGATCAGTGCCTGATAAAGAAGATGACGTGAAGCGAAAGAAACGGAGGGCGCCGCGCAAGAAGCCCGCGGAGCCTCCCACGGCGGATTCCGAGGTTACCGACGCCGCTCCTGCAAAGGGCGGCGTACTCGTCATTGTGGAGTCCCCGACCAAGGCGAAGACGATCGGCAAGTATCTGGGGCGTGGCTACACGGTCAAGGCGACCGTGGGGCACCTCCGCGACCTGCCGAAGCGCGAGCTGGGTGTCGATGTCGAGCACGGCTTCACGCCGAAGTACGTGACTATAAAGGAAAAGGCCAAGACCCTGGCCGAGATCAAGAAGGCGGCCAAGGCAGCGGACCGCGTGTTGCTGGCTACGGACCCCGACCGCGAAGGGGAAGCGATTGCCTGGCACGTGGCGTCGCAGCTCAACGGCGACGGCAATGGCAGAATCCGTCGCGTCCTGTTCCACGAGATCACCAAGGACGCGATCGCTGAGGCTCTGGCGAACCCGCTGGACATCGATCAGCGCAAGGTCGACGCCCAACAGGCCCGCCGAGTCCTCGACCGCCTGGTCGGCTACAAAGCGTCGCCGGTCCTGTGGAAGAGCATCAAAACCGGTCTGTCGGCAGGACGCGTGCAAACCGTGGCGCTGCGGCTGATCATCGAGCGCGAAGAGGAGATCCGGAAGTTCGTGCCGCAGGAGTACTGGACGATTGCGGCCGATCTCGAGAAGGATGGCCAGCCATTCCAGGCGCGGCTGCAGAAGCTCGACGGCCACAAGCCGGACATCAAAACCGAAAAGACGGCCCGCGACATCGTCGCCGAAGTCGAAAAGCTGCCGTTTGTCGTCACGTCCGTCAGCACCGGCGAGCGCCGCCGGAAGGCCCCAGCGCCCTTCACGACCAGCACCTTGCAGCAGGAAGCCGCCAAACAACTGGGCTTTTCGGCCGGGCGCACCATGCGGGCCGCGCAGCGGCTCTATGAAGGCGTGGAGCTCGGCGAGCAAGGGTCCGTCGGCCTGATCACCTACATGCGCACCGACTCGGTGCGTGTCTCGGATGCCGCGATCAAGCAGGCGCGCGAGTACATCAACGCGCAGTTCGACAAGCGCTACCTGCCAGCTGAGCCGAACGTCTATAAAGGGGGCCGCGGCTCGAAGGTGCAGGATGCGCACGAAGCGATCCGCCCGACCGAAGTCGGACTCCGCCCCGAAGACCTGAAGAAGTATCTCGAACGCGATCTCTTTAAGCTCTATCAGCTCATCTGGCGCCGGTTCCTCGCGTCCCAGATGACGCCGGCGGTCTACGAGGCGACGAAGGTCGACTTCGACCTCGCGAACGGACGCTTCCTGTTCCGCGCGACCGGCTCGCGCGTTCTGTTCGACGGCTACCACGCGCTCTACAGCGAGGCCCACGAGGCGGAAGACGCCAAGACGCTCGACAGCCTCGAGCCCATCCCCGCGCTCAAGGAGGGCGACCGCGCGACGCTCAAGCAGGTCGTGCCCAGCCAGCACTTCACCGAGCCGCCGCCGCGTTACAGCGAAGCGAGCCTGGTGAAAGAGCTCGAGCGGCTGGGGATCGGGCGCCCGTCCACGTATGCGGCGATCATCTCGACGCTGCGCGCGCGCTGGTACGCCACGGCAAAGGACCGGCGTTTCCACCCCACGCCGCAGGGCGAGACCGTTTGGAAAGTGCTGAAGCGCTCGTTCCCGGAGGTGTTTGAGGTCGGGTTCACGGCGCAGATGGAGAACGAGCTCGACAAGGTCGAAGAGGGCGATCTCGACTGGCAGGCCGTGCTGGGCGACTTCTGGGGGCCGTTCAATCGCGCGCTGGAAGCGGTGGACATCAACAAGATCATCCACGAAGTGCATGACCTGTCGGGTCTCGAGCAAGAGAAATGCCCGAAGTGCGGCAGCTCGCTCGTGGTCAGGAGCGGAAGGTTCGGGCCGTACATCGCCTGCGCGCGCTACGAGTCCAAGGAGTGCGACTACTCGCGGTCGATCAAGAAGGACAAGGTGCCCGATCGCCCGTCGGACGAGATTTGCAAAGAGTGTGGCGCGCCGATGGTGATCAAGACGGGACGCTACGGCGAGTTCCTCGCCTGCACGCGCTATCCGAAGTGCAAGTACACGCAGCCCGTTCCGCTCGGCATCAAATGTCCCAAGTGCGGCATCGGTGATCTCGCCGAACGGCGCACGAAGAAGGGACGGACGTTCTACGGTTGCCTGCGCTATCCGGACTGCGATTATTCCACCTGGAACAAGCCGGTGGCGGTGGCGTGCCCGAGTTGCGGCTTCGTGGGCATGGAAGAGCTGAAGTCCAAGACGACGGGAGAGACGACACGCAGGTGTCTCAAGTGCGGTCACGAAGAGCGAGTGGAGGACGCGGCGCCGGAGGCGGAGGAGGTGGCGTCGTAGTACATGTCGTCGGCGGTGGCCTCGCCGGTTGCGAGGCCGCCTGGGCGCTCGCCGAACGAGGCGTGAGCGTCACGTTGCACGAGATGCGGCCCGTCCGGATGACGCCGGCGCATCAAACCGATGGACTCGCCGAGCTGGTCTGCAGCAACACGTTCAAATCGACGGATCCCCTCCACGCGCACGGACTCCTCAAAGCCGAGATGCGGCTGCTCGGCAGCATCGTGCTCCAGGCCGCGGATGAGGCGCGCATTCCGGGTGGCAGCGCGCTCGCCGTCGACCGCGTGGTGTTCTCGAGAGGCGTGGAAGCTCGCGTCGGTGCGCACCCCAACGTGACGGTGGTCCGCGCGGAGGTCACCGCGCTTGTCAGTCCCGCCGTCATCGCGACGGGCCCCCTGACGTCGGACGCGCTCGCGGACGCCATCGCGGCCCGCCTGGGCGTCCAGTCACTCGCATTCTATGACGCCATCGCGCCGATAGTCTCCGCCGACTCGCTCGACTACGAACCAATGTTCAAGGCGTCGCGCTACGGCAAGGGCGGCGGCGACGACTACTGGAACGCGCCGTTTACCAAAGGGGAGTATGAAGCGTTCGTAGCCGCGCTGATCGGCGGCGAGCAGTACGTGCCGGGACATGAGTTCGACAAGGTGCCGTACTTCGAGGGATGCTTGCCGGTCGAGGAGATGGCGCAGCGGGGAATCGAGACCCTGCGGTTCGGCCCGATGAAGCCGGTCGGGCTCATCGATCCGAAGACCAGCCGCGAGCCATATGCGGTCGTGCAGCTGCGGCAGGAGGACCGCGCCGCGCAGATGTGGAACCTCGTCGGCTTCCAGACGCGGCTCAAGACCGGCGCGCAGCAGAAAATCTTTCGGCTCATTCCCGGACTCGCGGCAGCGGAGTTCCTGCGGTTCGGAAGCATTCACCGCAACAGCTACCTGAACGCGCCGCAGGCGCTCAGCCCGCATCTCTCCGCACGAGACGATCCGCAGCTCCTGTTCGCCGGACAGCTCACGGGCGTCGAGGGCTACACCGAGTCGGCGGCGACCGGCATGCTGGCGGGAATCAACCTCGCGCGACTGCTTGCGGGCGAGGAGCCGGTGCTGCCGCCGGCGGCGACGATGTTGGGTGCGCTGTACCGCTACCTGCGCGAAACGGACCCAGCACGCTTTCAACCCATGAACGCGAACTACGGGCTGATGGAGCCACTGGCGGACGCGCCGCGCGACAAGTTCAAGAAGAAAGAGGCTCTCGCTGCGCGCGCGCTCACCCAGATGAGCAGCTTCGCGAAGGAAATCGGCGTCGAGGTCGCCGTATGAAGGAAATCGAGGAGTTCGTGACGTTCCTATCCAAAGAACGCAACGACTCCCCCCATACGGTCACAGCCTATGAACGCGACCTCGGAGCATTCGCGGCGTTCTGCCAGGATTATTACGGTGGCCCCTGGAGCTGGGCCGGGGTGGATCGGCTCGCGGTGCGTGGCTTTCTCGCCGCGGAGCAGCGGCGCGGCCTCGCCAAGCGCTCGGTGGCACGGTCGCTCTCGGCCCTCCGGACGTTTTACCGGTTCCTGAACGCCACGCGCGGGCTCGAGGTGAATCCCGCTCGCGCCGCGCGAACTCCCAAGCTCGATCGAACGTTACCGACCTACCTCGAGCGGGCCGAGATGGAGATGCTGTTTGCGGAGGCGGAGCAACGCGCGGCCGCTGGCGGACTGCGGGAGGCACGTGACCTCGCGATGCTGGAAATGTTCTACTCGAGCGGCATGCGCCTGTCGGAGCTGGCGGGCCTGAACGATCCCGACGTCGATCTCGTCTCCGATCAGGTGAAGGTGCGTGGTAAGGGAAAGAAGGAGCGTATCGTGCCGATCGGTACGCCTGCGACGACCGCGCTGCGCCAGTATGTCCGGCACCGCGATCGTTTACTCGCGGCGAACGGCGCGACCACGCGAGCGGTATTTGTGAATGGCCGGGGCAAGCGCATCACGCCGCGCGGCATCCAGCTTGCGATGAAGCGACTGTTCGGTACGCTGGCACGCGGCAAGGAGCTGCACGTGCACGCGCTGCGCCATTCCTTCGCCACCCACCTGCTCGATGCAGGCGCCGATCTCAGATCGGTGCAGGAGCTGCTGGGTCACGCCTCGCTGGGGACCACGCAGGTGTATACTCATACGTCGGTCGAACGCTTGAAGAAGGTCTATCACCGGGCCCATCCGCGGGCCTAAGGAACCAGATGCAGTTGATGCATAGCACGACGATTCTCTGCGTCCGCAAGGACGGCAAAGTTGCCATCGGCGGCGACGGCCAGGTCACGGTCGGTGAGACCGTCATGAAAGCCAACGCCAACAAGGTGCGCACGCTGCGCGGCGGGAAGATCCTCGCCGGCTTCGCGGGCGCGGCGGCTGATGCCTTCACCCTGTTCGAGAAATTCGAGGAGAAGCTCGAGCGCTATCCGACGAATCTGCCGCGAGCCGCGGTCGAGCTCGCGAAAGACTGGCGCTCCGATCGCGTGCTGCGGCGGCTCGAAGCATTGCTCGTCGTGGCCGACAAGGAGCACGGCTACGTCATCAGCGGCTCAGGCGAGCTGATCGAGCCCGATGATGGCGTGCTCGCCATTGGGTCGGGCGGATCGTATGCGCTCGCCGCGGCGCGCGCCCTGATCAAGGACACGAAGCTCGATCCGACGGAGATCGTGCGCCGCGCGCTGGAGATTGCGGCTGAGATCTGCGTCTACACGAACGCGAACATCACGGTACTCGAGTTATAGATATGCCCAAGGCTCCAACGTCACCGCCGCCTCAGCACCCCACTTCTCCGGCTCCAGCTACACAAGCCACGGCACCGGAGGAAACGCTCCCCTGGCTGGAGGAGATGCCGCCCAAGAAGATCGTGGCGGAGCTCGACCGATACATCGTAGGCCAGGAAGCCGCGAAGAAGGCCGTCGCCATTGCGGTGCGCAACCGTTGGCGGCGCGCCCAGGCGCCCGAGGAAATCCGGGACGAGATCATGCCGAACAACATCATCATGATCGGTCCGACGGGCGTGGGGAAAACCGAGATCGCCCGTCGTCTCGCGCGGCTCGCAGGCGCACCGTTCCTCAAGGTGGAGGCGTCGAAGTTCACCGAGGTGGGGTACGTCGGTCGCGATGTGGAGTCGATGGTGCGCGAGCTGGTGGACGTCTCCATCAACATGGTGCGCTCGGAGCGTGAGGATGACGTCTATCCCACGGCGGAACAGCGCGCCGAAGAGCGGCTGCTCGACTTGCTGTTGCCGCCGGTTCCCCCGCCGCCGCCGGCCGCTTCTGCGCAGGGAGCAGGCAGCGGGGAGCAGGGAGCAGTCAGCGCTGCTCGGCCGCTCTTCGTGGTGTCATCGAAGGGCGACGTCCAACCCAAGCTCCCCGAGGCCGAGACGGAACAGAACGAACGGCGCCGCCGCACGCGCGAGAAGCTGCGCCAGCAGCTCAAGGACGGCTTGCTCGAGGAGCGTGACGTCGAGATCGAGGTCCAGCAGCAGAGCTTCCCGATGCTCGAGATGATGCAGCCGCCGCAGGGGATGGAAGGTGCGGAAATCAATATCGGGGAAATGATTCAGGAGATGATCCCGAAGAAGAAGAAACGCCGCACCGTGCATCTCCACGAAGCGCGCCGCATTCTGATCGATGAAGAGCTGAAGAAGCTGGTCGACATGGACGACGTCGTGAACGAGGCGCTCGATCGCGTCGAGAACCACGGCGTGATCTTCATCGACGAGATCGACAAGATCACCGGCCAGCGCGGCCAGAGCACTGGCCCCGACGTGTCGCGCGAAGGCGTGCAGCGCGACCTGTTGCCGATCGTCGAGGGATCGACCGTGCAGACGCGGTACGGCTACGTGCGCACCGATCACGTCCTGTTCATCGCCGCCGGCGCCTTCCATATCGCCAAGCCGAGCGATCTGATCCCGGAGCTCCAGGGCCGCTTCCCGCTCACCGAGGCCGACTTCGTGCGGATCATGACGGAGCCCGAGAACGCGCTGACCAAACAGTACGCCGCGTTGTGCGCGTCCGACGGCGCGACGCTCGAGTTCACCGCGGACGGCGTCAAGGAGATCGCGCGCATCGCCGCCAAGGTGAACGAGCGCATGGAGAATATCGGCGCCCGCCGCCTGCACACGGTGCTCACGACATTGCTCGAGGAAGTGCTGTTCGAGCTGCCCGATTATCCCAGCAAACACATCGTGTTCGATGGACCCGCGGTCCGCGAGCGGCTGCTCCGGATCGTGGAAGACGAGGACCTCCGCAGATATATCCTGTAGCGCGCTCAGCCTTGTTCTTCCCCGGACCCCCGGGTAAAATCCGCCTGTCATCGTAGCCTGTCATTTTGACCGATGACCCCCCGGTTCCCCTCTCCCAACGGGAGAGGGGGTCAGGGGGTGAGGACAACGGGAGCGGGTCAGGGGGTGAGGACTTGGCGAAGCGCGACTTCCTCCAGATCACCGATTTCAGCCGCAAGGAGATCGAGCAGCTCTTCGAGCTCTCCAAGCGCATGAAAGCGCGGGGGTACCGCGAGACCCCACTCGCCGGCAAGACGCTGGCGATGATCTTCGCGAAGTCCTCCACCCGCACCCGGGTCTCATTCGAAGTCGGCGCCTACCAGCTCGGCGGGCAGGCTCTCTTCCTCTCGAGTAAGGACATCCAGATCGGCCGCGGCGAGCCGATCCCTGATACGGCGCGGGTCCTGTCCCGCTACGTCGATGGAATCATGATCCGCACGTTCGACCACGCAGAGGTCGAAGAGCTGGCGCGCTACGCGACGATTCCGGTGATCAACGGGCTCACCGATCTCACCCACCCCTGCCAGGTGCTCGCCGACCTGTTCACGATCAAGGAGCACGTCGGCGGCTGGGAGGGAAAACGCATCGCGTGGGTCGGCGACGGCAACAACATGGCGAATGCCTGGCTCGAGGCGGCCCGGGTCCTGGGCTTCGAGCTGCGGCTCGCGTGTCCCGAGGGGTTCGAGCCTAACCGGGCGAAGTTCGAAGCGGCCAAGCAAGGTGGGTGTGTGCTGGTTACGGAGGTTCCTGAGGAGGCCGTTGAGGGTGCGCACGTCGTGAACACCGACGTGTGGGCCTCGATGGGTCAGGAAGGCG
>WNEZ01015669.1_pt1 | contig 11515 bp, 8 predicted proteins | sample 5400521 | NCBI WGS metagenome assembly WNEZ01 (sample SAMN13153339, study PRJNA577476) | soil metagenome | isolation source: 120 cm saprolite under Douglas fir tree site 2 hole 1 replicate 1 | place: USA:California | collected 2015-04-18
GACCCGTTTGCGTGAGGCCGGCGCATGGCTGACCATCGACCCCCAAGCCATTGCCGGCTGCTTCAACATTGACAAGGAAATCTGAGCATGAATAGCGGTAGCAAGGACCTGGACGCTTTGCGCGAAACCGCCAGCAAGGCGTTGATCTCGTTGCTGTGGTTGCATGTTCCGATCGCAGCGGTCATTGGCATGGCGCGCGGCACCGATTGGCTGATGCCGATCATTCTAATGATCGCATTTGCCGCGGCGGCCACCTTGTCCTGGCGCAGCGTGGGCAACGGGCTTTCGACCCATCTCGTGATCGCGGTCGCGCTGATGGGCGGAGTTTCGGTGTTTACGTTCCAGTTGTCGGGACATGCCTGGCAGGTCGACTCGCACATGTACTTCTTCGCGGCCCTGGCGTCCCTGGCCGCCTATTGCGATTATCGGCCGATCATCGCCGGAACAATCGCGGTCGCGCTGCATCATCTGGCGCTCAATTTCATCCTGCCGGCGGCAGTTTATCCCGGCGGCGCCGATTTCGGGCGCGTCGTGCTTCACGCCGTCATTCTCCTTATCGAGGCCGGCGTATTGATCTGGCTTGCCCGCAAGCTCTCACACCTGTTCGAGACGACAACGCAGAAGACCGCCGAGGCGGAAGCTGCAAACGCCGCCGAGGCACGCGCCAACGCCAACCGGGCCGAGGCGGACCTGAAAGCCAAGCAGGAACGTGACGCGGCGATGCGCGAACTCGCTGCGGGCTTCGAGCGCAAGGTCGGGCATATCGTCGAGGCCGTCGCCGTGGCGGCTCGCGAAATGCAGGGCATGTCCTCATCGATGAGCAACAGCAGCGGGGAAGCCGCGCGTCAGACGGCCGCGGCCGCCTCCGCATCGACACAGGCTTCGCTCAATGTCGGAACCGTGGCCTCGGCTGCCGAGGAGCTGACCGCCTCGATTAGCGAGATCGCGCACCAGGCGACCCGCTCCGCCAGCGTTACAGGAAAGGCGGCCGACGAGGCCCGCCGCACCAACACCGTTGTCGAGGGACTGCTCACCGGTACGCAGAAGATCGGTGAGGTCGTGACGCTGATCCAGAACATCGCCAGCCAGACCAATCTGCTCGCCTTGAACGCCACGATCGAAGCGGCGCGGGCCGGCGAGCACGGCCGGGGATTCGCTGTTGTGGCGAGCGAAGTCAAGGCGCTGGCCAATCAGACCGCGAAGGCGACGGAGGAAATTTCGACGCAGATCCAGAGCATTCAGACCGCGACCGGCGAAGCCGTCAGCGCGATCCAGGCGATTGGCGGGACCATCGCCGAAATCAACCAAATCTCCAATGCCATCGCGCAAGCCGTCGGACAGCAGGGAACGGCGACACGCGAGATCTCCGGCAACGTGCAGCAGGCGGCGAACGGCACCCGAGAGGTCAATGACAACATTGTCGGGGTAGCCAAGGCTTCCGGCGAACTCGGCAGCTCCGCCTCGAAGCTGCTCGAGGCCGCAAACGGACTGTCATCGCAATCCGAACGGTTGAAACGGGAGGTCGACAGTTTCCTGGGATCCGTCCGCGCGGCGTAGGCTGGAAGAGTATGCACGCGCAGTGCATCGACATTCACGGCCGTCATACGCGGGCTTGACCCGCGTATCCATCCGTCTTCACGAAATGCATTTTCGAAACGGATGGATTGCCGGGTCAAGCCCGGCAATGACGAGTCAAATCTTCTGATTATATTCGCCGACCTCGGGATGGGTGCGCAGCACCGAATCCATCGCCTCGAACAGGTCGCGCATGCGCTGCTCGCTGACCGGACTCTCGACCACCACCACCAGTTCCGGCTTGTTGGATGACGCCCGCACCAGGCCCCAGCTGCCGTCCTCGACCGTGACACGCACGCCATTGACGGTGACGAGATCGCGGATCGGCTGGCCCGCGACCTTCTCGCCTTTGCTCTGCATCGCTTCGAAATGCTTCACCACTTGCGCCGCGATGCCGTATTTGGCTTCGTCCGGGCAATGCGGCGACATCGTCGGCGACGACCAGGTCTTCGGCAGCGCGTTTTTCAAATCCGCCATCGACTTGCCGGGCGCACGATCAAGCATCTCGCAGATCGCAATCGCCGAAATCAGGCCGTCGTCATAGCCCCGGCCGAGCGGCGGGTTGAAGAAGAAGTGGCCGGATTTCTCGAACCCCGCCAGCGCGCCCAATTCATTGGTGCGGCGCTTCATGTAGGAGTGACCGGTCTTCCAATAGGTTACTTTGGCGCCCTGCTTTTGCAGCACCGGATCTGTAACAAAAAGTCCGGTCGACTTCACGTCGACCACGAACTGCGCATCCTTGGTGATAGCGGACATATCCCGCGCCAGCATCACGCCGACCTTGTCGGCGAAAATCTCCTCGCCTGAATTGTCGACCACGCCGCAACGGTCGCCGTCGCCATCAAAGCCGAGGCCGACATCGGCCTTGTGCTCCAGCACCGCGTCGCGGATGGCGTGCAGCATTTCCATGTCTTCGGGATTGGGATTGTATTTCGGAAAGGTGTAGTCGAGCTCGGTATCGAGCGGCACCACCTCGCAGCCGATCGCCTCCATGACCTGCGGCGCGAATGCTCCCGCGGTGCCGTTGCCGCAGGCGACCACGACCTTCAGCTTGCGCTTCAGTTTTGGACGTTTGGTCAGGTCGGCGATATAGCGCGCCGGAAAATTCTCATGGAATTGATATGAGCCACCGACCTTGTTCTTGAAGTCGGCATTGAGCACGATCTCTTTCAGGCGGGTCATCTCGTCGGGGCCGAAGGTGAGCGGCCGATTGGCGCCCATCTTGACGCCGGTCCAGCCATTGTCGTTATGCGATGCCGTCACCATCGCGACGCAGGGCACATCGAGTTCGAATTGCGCGAAATACGCCATCGGCGTCATGCACAGGCCGATATCATGGACCTTGCAGCCGGCGGCCTGCAGCCCCGAAATCAGCGCGTATTTGATCGACGCCGAATAGCCGCGAAAATCATGCCCGGTAACCACTTCCTGTTTGGCACCGAGTTCCGCGATCAGCGCCCCGAGCCCCATGCCCAGTGCTTGAATACCCATCAGGTTGATTTCCTTGCCGAACAGCCAGCGGGCGTCGTATTCGCGAAACCCGGTCGCCTTCACCATCGGCTCGGATTCATAGGCATAGGTATTCGGAACCAGCACGGATTTCGGCTTCGGAAACATTAAGATGCCTTGCGGTGAAATGGACCGGGGAATGCACCATAGGCATAGCGAATGCGCAGGCCCAGCGGAAGGCGGGGCAACCGTTTTGTGGCGATTAGATTAATAGCGGCGGATCGACCGCGAAGCAGCCTTACTGCTCCAGCACCATCTTGCCGTTGGCGTATTCGAACCGTTTCAGCTTCGACAGGAACGACAGGCCGAGCAGGTTTTCGGACAGCGCCGCGTCGGGCAGCACCATGGCGTCGACGTCGCGCACCACCAATCCGCCGATATCGACCATCGCAAGCCGGGTGCGCGCCGCCTTGATGGTCCCGTTGGCCGTGGTGACCGTGGCGTTGTAGTCGCCGCGGGACGGGCGGAGCCCGAACCGCGCTGCGGAGGTTTCGTTCAATGCGACCACCGATGCGCCGGTATCGATCATGAAGCCGATGCGCTGGCCGTCGATCCGGCCTTCGGTCTGGAAATGGCCGCGGCCGTCGCGCGGCAGGGTGATGCTGCGAACACCCGTCTGCGCCACCGTCTCAACCGGCGTGGCATTTGGCAACACGGTGCTGGCGAGCGCGGGTGTCGCCGTCATCTTGTCGGCCATCTGCGCCATCATGATGCCGAGGCCCGCGATGAACGCCGCAAAAATCATGATGTTACGCATTACGCCACACTCGACCAGAGGACCCGCCGATATCACCACGTCAGCCGAGAAACCGCGATAAAGGGCGGTGCCGACGGATACAAATTTGGCGAAAAGGGTGAGTGAAGGGTTAACGGGGGCTTTCTTACTTTCTTACCTCGCCCCGCTTGCGGGGCGAGGGAGAAACCCCGCTCACGTTCCCCGCGGCTTGACGCGCCGGGTCGGCATCGCGCTCGCCGGATCCTCCGGCCAGGGATGCCGCGGATAGCGCCCGCGCAGGTCGGAGCGAACCGCCGCATAGCTGCCGCGCCAGAACCCCGGCAGGTCGCGCGTCACCTGCACCGGCCGATGCGCCGGCGAGAGCAATTCCAGCACCAGCGGCACCGCGCCCTTTGCAATCGACGGATGAATGCCGAGCCCGAACAGTTCCTGCAATCTGACGGCAATGGTCGGTCCCTGCTCGGCCTCGTAGTCGATCGCCAGCGCGGTGCCGGTCGGCGCCTCGAAATGCGTCGGCGCCTCGCGTTCCAGCCGCGCGCGTAATTCCCAGGGCAGCAGCGTCATCAGCGCATCCGACAGGCCGCCTGCGGAAAACTCCTTCAGCGACGTCTTGTCGTACAGCGCCGGCACCAGCCATGCCTCGCGTTGCGCCGCGAGCGCATCATCGGATAGATCGGGCCACGGGTTCTGTGACGCGTCCCTTTCCGCCTTGCGCAAAAACATCACGCGGTCGCGCCATTGCTTCAGGGGTTTCGACCATGGCAACTTGTCGAGATCGGAGGCGATCAGGCCATCGGCCAGCACCCGCGCGGTCTCCGCCGAGGGCGACAGCGCCATCGGCGCCTCCGACAGCGTGATCGCGTGCAATGTTCTTTTGCGCCGCGCCCGCAGCGCCATCGCACCCCGATCGAAGCTGATTTCATCTGTATTCTCGATGTGATCGGCAAAGCGTGCTTCGATGTCGGCTTGCGCAATCGGCGCCGCCAGCAGGATGCGCCCGTTCGCGGCGGTGCCCGTCAATTCGGCCACCGCGATATAGGGCGCGCGCGCCAGCGCGGAAGCCTGGTCCACAAGAGCGAGCATGACGCCGGTCGTTAGCTCCCCTCCCCCTTGCGGGGAGGGAGAAGAAAGCGGGCCCTCGCTCGCCGCCACCTGCGACGCCCAGCGTTGCGCAAGGCTGCGCACGCTGCTGGCGCGCGGCGAGCGGTCGCGGCGGAACTGGTCGAGGCGTGCATCGAGGTCCACGCTGTCGCCGCCGAGGCCGCGCTCGGTGAGCACAGCGGCGATTTCCGCGGCCTCCCCGCCCGCGCCCAGGCGGTGCGAATCCACGATCATGCGCGCCAGCCGCGGCGGCAGCGCCAGCTCACGCAGGCTCTCGCCTTCCGCGGTGATCCGGCCATCGCCGTCCAACGCATCGAGTTCGCGCAACAGACTGCGCGCCTCCTTCAGTGCGGGCGCTGGCGGGGAATCGAGAAACGCCAGCGCGGACGGATCGCTGACGCCCCATTGCGCGAGGTCGAGCACCAGCGACGACAGATCGGCGCTGAGAATTTCGGGCTGGGTGTAGGCCGCAAGCGACGCGGTCTGCGGCTCGTCCCACAGCCGGTAACACACGCCGGGTTCGGTGCGGCCGGCGCGGCCGCGGCGCTGATCGACGGCGGCGCGTGAGGCACGCACGGTTTCAAGCCGCGTCAGACCGATGTCGGGCTCGTAGCGGGGTACCCGCGCCACGCCGGAGTCGACGACAATGCGAACGCCTTCGATGGTCAATGAGGTTTCCGCGATCGATGTCGCCAGCACGACCTTGCGGCTACCCTTTGGCGCCGGCGCGATGGCGCGATCCTGTACGGCAGCATCAAGCGCGCCGAACAACGGCACGATTTCAATAGAGGCATCGTGGACCCGCTCGCCGAGAAAGTTTTGTGTGCGACGAATTTCCGCGGCCCCCGGCAGGAACGCCAGCACTGAACCCGGATCGGCGCGCAGCGCCAACGCGATCGCATCCGCCATCTGCCGCTCCAGCGGCGCGTCGGCCTTGCGGCCGAGATAGCGCGTCTCGACCGGAAAGGCGCGGCCTTCGCTGGATATCACGGGCGCGTCGCCGAGCAGTCTTGCCACCCGCGCGCCGTCGAGCGTCGCCGACATCACGAGAATGCGCAAGTCCTCGCGCAAGCCAACCTGGGCATCGCGCGCCAGCGCCAGCCCCAGATCGGCATCGAGCGAGCGCTCGTGGAATTCGTCGAACAGCACCGCGGCGACGCCGGTCAATTCCGGATCGTCGAGAATCCAGCGCGAGAAAATTCCCTCGGTGACGACTTCGATCCGCGTCGCGCGCGACACTTTCGAGCCGAACCGCACGCGGTAGCCGATGGTCTCGCCGACGCGTTCTCCAATGGTATGCGCCATGCGCTCGGCGCTGGCACGGGCCGCGATCCGCCGCGGCTCGAGCACGATGATCTTTTTGTTCTTCAACCAGGGCGCATCGAGCAGCGCCAGTGGCACCCGCGTGGTTTTGCCGGCGCCCGGCGGCGCCACCAGCACGGCGGCGTTATGGCTCGCCAGCGTCCGCGCCAGTTGGTCCAGCACCGCGTCGATGGGGAGAGGGGTGTCGAAGGTGCGGGGCAATTGCGGCTCGCGCTTGTTCTTCCCCTCTCCCCTTGTGGGAGAGGGTGGCTGCGATGCGAAGCATCGCAGACGGGTGAGGGGTCTGCCTCCGCGGATGCTGACCCCTCATCCGGCACGGACTTCGCACAGCCGATGCAAGGCATCGGCGTCCTATTAATGAACGGTGGCCAGAGGCCGCCTACGGCCACCTTCTCCCACAAGGGGAGAAGGGAAGAAAGCACATCATTTCCGCCGTTCGGGCGGGCGACCAACACTCTCATAGGTGAAACCGAGCGCCGCCATGTCCTCGGGGCGATAAATGTTGCGGAGATCGACGACCACGGGCTGCGCCATCTCGCGCTTGAGACGTTCGAGGTCGAGCGTGCGGTATTGCACCCACTCGGTCACGACCACCATGGCGTCGGCGCCGCGCACGCAGGCATAGGGATCGTCGCAATATTCGATATCGGGCAATTCGCGGCGTGCCTGCTCCATGCCGACGGGATCATGCGCGCGTATCTTCGCGCCCATGTCGAGCAGCCCGGTCACCAGCGGTATCGACGGCGCCTCGCGCATGTCGTCGGTGTCGGGCTTGAAGGTGAGGCCGAGCACCGCGACGGTCTTGCCCCGCAGACTGCCGCCTGCCGCATTGGAAACCTTGCGCGCCATCGCACGCTTGCGGTTGTCGTTGACGCCCAGCACCGCCTCGACGATCCGCAGTTGCACATCATGATCGAGTGCGATCTTCACCAGCGCACGGGTATCCTTCGGAAAGCACGAGCCCCCAAAACCCGGCCCGGCATGCAGGAATTTGGAGCCGATGCGATTGTCGAGGCCGATGCCGCGCGCGACTTCCTGCACGTCGGCGCCGACCTTTTCGGCGAGATCGGCGATCTCGTTGATGAAGGTGATCTTGGTGGCGAGGAACGCGTTCGCCGCGTATTTGATCAGCTCCGCGGTGCGCCGCGCCGTGAACATCAGCGGCGCCTGATTGAGCGACAGCGGGCGGTAGACATCGCCGAGCACCTTGCGCGCGCGCTCATCCGATGTGCCGATCACGATGCGGTCCGGAAACTTGAAGTCGCGGATCGCGGCACCCTCGCGCAAAAATTCCGGATTGGACGCCACCACCACGTCGGCCGACGGATTGGCTTCATGAATCAGCCGTTCGACCTCGTCGCCGGTGCCGACCGGCACGGTCGATTTGGTGACGACAACGGTGAACTTCACCAGCGCCGCGGCGATTTCGCGCGCGGCGGCGTGGACATAGCTCAGATCGGCGTGGCCATCGCCGCGTCGCGACGGCGTTCCGACCGCGATGAATACCGCGTCGGCGCCTGCGACCGGCGCGGCAAGGTCGGTGGTAAAATCCAGACGCCCGGCCTTGACATTGGTGGCTACCAGCGCATCGAGGCCGGGCTCGAAAATCGGGATTTCGCCCCGGCGCAGGCTTGCGATCTTGCCGGCGTCCTTGTCGACGCAGGTGACCTGATGGCCGAAATCCGCGAAACAGGCGCCTGAAACCAGCCCTACATAGCCCGTGCCAATCATAGCAATGCGCATCTTGCGACCCGTCGATGGTTAACGAATTTGCCGGCGGGTCTTAGCGCATGAGCCGGCAAAGGGGAAACCGGAAAGCACGAAAAACCGGCATGTCATTTGTATGAATAAAGGAGAAAGAAACCGAACTGGCCGATGATGCCGCCACGCCGCGCCGAAAAGGGACACCGATGACACCAAACGGCACATCCGCCACCAAGCGTTCCCTGCCTTTGGCGGCATCGGCACGGTCAGCGCCTGTCCGCATCGACTGGGTGGACTACGCCAAAGGCATCTGCATCGTCATGGTGGTGATGATGCATTCGGTGCTCGGCGTCGAGCTGGCGGCGGGCCAGACCGGCTTCATGCATGGGCTGGTCGCATTCGCAAAGCCATTCCGGATGCCGGATTTCTTCCTGATCTCCGGCCTGTTCCTGTCTGTCGTGATCGACCGCGACTGGCGCACTTATCTTGACCGCAAGGTGGTGCACTTCGCCTATTTCTATGTGCTGTGGGTGACGATCCAGTTCGGCTTCAAGGCGCCGTCGTTTGCCGCCGAGACGGGCTGGGCTCATGTCGGCTTCATGTACCTCCTGTCCTTCATCGAGCCGTTCGGCACCTTGTGGTTCATCTATCTGCTGCCGTTATTCTTTGTCGTCACAAAACTGACACGGCGGGTGCCGCCGCTTCAGATCTGGGGCGTGGCGGCGTTACTGGAGGCCGCGCACATCGTCACCGGCTGGACCGTGATCGACGAATTTTGCGCGCGCTTTGTCTATTTCTATTCGGGCTATCTGTTCGCCACTTATGTGTTTGCATGGTCCGATCGCGCGCGGGCGCGTCCCGGATTGGCGCTCGCGGGACTGGCGGCGTGGGCCCTCATCAACGGCGGCCTGGTCGAACTCGGCCTCAGCGAATGGCCGCTGATCTCGCTTGTGCTTGGGCTTGCGGGCGCCGGCGCCATTATCATCCTGGGCACGCTGCTGGCGCGGGTGCATCGGCTGAATTTCCTGCGCTATTGCGGCGAGCATTCCATCGTCATCTATCTGGCGTTCTTCCTGCCGATGGCCGCGACCCGGACGCTGCTGCTGCGGGCCGGCCTGATCCACGATATCGGCGCGATCTCGCTGATCGTCACCATCGCCGGCGTCGTCGGCGCGCTGGCGCTGTGGCGCGTGGCGCTTAAGGTCGGTGCGAATTTCCTGTTCGAGCGTCCCGCCGCGTTCTGGATCGCGCCGCAGAAGCCGCGGACGACATTGCAGCCGGCGGAGTAGGTTTCGCACGCGCGTCAACCACGGTCGTCATCGCCCGCTGGAGCCTGTCATCGGGCGGCGCGTTGCGCCGACCCGGTGGCGGGTGATGACGTTCCTGCTTGGGGTAGCCGCTAGCAGACACTCAACTCCTCAACCCCTTCACCGCGTCCCAGAACAACTGCTGTCCGTCAGCAACATTCGCGGTCCAGTGTTCGGCGGCGAAGTCGTTGGCGTCGTCGGTGATGAACTTGAAGGCGCGCCAGGGGATCGAGTGGCGCTGGCAGACATGGGCGATCGCGAACAATTCCATGTCGACGATGTCGATGTTGTTTTCGTTAAGCCACGGATCGCTGGAAGTGACAAAACTGTCGCCGGTGCCGCAGATGACATCGCCAAACCCCGAGGAAAGCTTGTCGAGGGCGGGCGAGAACGGCGTGCGTCCGCGCGGCGCCAGCGGCATCGCCATCATGTCGCGCTGCACGACATGAGCCACTTCGACCAGGCCGCGCAATCCCTCGCTGATTTTTCCCGCCGTGCCGTAGTTGATCACCAGCGACGGCCGCAGCACCAATAGCGCCAGCGTCGCGGCGCTCGCCGCGTTGACCTTGCCGACCCCGCTGTAGATCACCTCGACGCCCGCGGGCGCGCGCGCCTTGTCGAGTTCGTCGTCGATCGCGGTGAGAACGAGGATTTTGTCGGTCATGCGAAATAGCGATCCAGTACGCCGCGATAGATCTTGGTCAGCTTTTCCAGGTCGGAAACCGGCGTGCGCTCGTCGATCTGGTGCATGGTCTGGCCGACCAGGCCGAATTCGATCACCGGACAATAGCCCGCGATAAAGCGCGCGTCCGAGGTGCCGCCAGAGGTGCTCAGTTCCGGCCGCCGGCCGGTCACCTCTTCGATCGCCGTGACCGCAAGATCGGTGAAGGCGCCGGGTTTTGTCACGAACACGTTGGAGTTGGAGGGTTCCCACACGATCCGCGCGCGGATCCGGTTGCCGGCCGCCTTGATCATGCGTTGTTCGACCAGCGCCCGAAGCGATTCCTGGGTGTGGTGATCGTTGAAGCGGATGTTGAATTTGGCGCGGGCCTGCCCCGGGATCACGTTACCGGCGGGGTTGCCGACATCGACCGAGGTGAATTCGAGGTTCGACGCCTGGAATTGCGCGCTGCCATGATCGAGCGGCTCATTGCTCAGCGCCACGACCAACGCCGATATGTCCGGCACCGGGTTCGACGCGCGGTGTGGATAGGCGACGTGGCCCTGGACGCCATCGACGTAAAGCGTGCCCGACAACGAACCGCGGCGGCCGACCTTGATGCAATCGCCGAGCGCCTCGATATTGCTGGGCTCGCCCAGCACGCAGTGGTCGAATTTCTCGCCGCGCGCCGCGACCCACCGCAGCAGTTTGATGGTACCGTTGACGGAGATGGCTTCCTCGTCGCCGGTGATTAGAAACGAGATCGAACCCTTGCCATTTCTTCCGGGCTTGCCACCATGGGCGGCGAGATAATCCAGCACCGCCGCGACACCGCAGGCAATGCCGCCCTTCATGTCGACGGCGCCGCGCCCATAGAGAAAACCGTCCTTGACGTCGCCGGAGAATGCGCCATGGGTCCAAGCGGTCTCATCGCCCGGCGGCACTACGTCGGTATGCCCGGCAAAGGTGATGTGCGGAGCTGAGGTGCCAATTCGGGCATAGAGGTTGTCGATATCGGCGGCGCCGGGTTCGCTGAAGGTGACGCGATGCACCTCGAAGCCGGCACTTTTCAGAACGTCTTCCAGCACACCGAGCGCACCGGCATCGGCCGGGGTCACCGATGGGCAGCGCAGGAGGTCGCGGGCGAGTGATAGGGCGTCATTCATGCCCTCGCTTACCATGAGGCCCCGGCGATGGGCCAGCACTGTGCGGAACAAATTCCAGTGCGCTCTAGTCTCGCAGCAGCTCGTTGATGCTGGTCTTGGCGCGGGTGCGCTCATCGACGCGCTTGACGATCACGGCGCAGGCGGTGGACGGACCGGGCTGGCCGTTCTTCAGCGGCCGGCCGGGCAGGGCACCCGGCACCACCACGGCATATTCCGGAACTTGGCCGATGAAGGTTTCGCCGGTGTCGCGATCGATGATTTTGGTCGAGGCGCCGAGAAACACGCCCATCGCCAGCACTGCGCCCTTGCGCACGATCACGCCTTCGGCGACTTCCGAACGGGCGCCGATGAAGCAATCGTCCTCGACGATGACGGGTTCGGCCTGCAGCGGCTCCAGCACGCCGCCGATGCCGACGCCGCCGGAAATATGCAC
>WNEZ01005072.1_pt1 | contig 11514 bp, 9 predicted proteins | sample 5400521 | NCBI WGS metagenome assembly WNEZ01 (sample SAMN13153339, study PRJNA577476) | soil metagenome | isolation source: 120 cm saprolite under Douglas fir tree site 2 hole 1 replicate 1 | place: USA:California | collected 2015-04-18
CAAGACGCCAACTTGCTCCCGGGGCGAGGTCTATGACGCCCGGAGCAATGGCTGCGTGAAACAGGGCGGCAGCCTGCTGCCCGACAAGGCACTGACCGAGTATGCCTACGCGCTGGCCAAGGCCGAGCGCTACGATGAGGCGCTCGACGTTCTCAACCTGCTGCAAAACAAAAACACCCCCGAGGCCCTCAACTATCGCGGCTATGCCACGCGCAAACTCGGCCGGGTCGACGAGGGGATCGGCTATTACCGCAAATCGGTCGCGCTCGATCCGCGCTACGCCCAGGTGCGCGAGTATCTCGGCGAGGCCTATGTAATCAAGGGTGACATCGCGAGCGCCAAGGCGCAGCTCCGAGCGATCAAGACGATCTGCGGCACCGGCTGCGAGGAATACGGCCACCTCGCCCAGGCGATCACTAACCGTTCGAGCTGGTAGAACGCTCGCGCTACGCGGCCTACGGATCGGCGGCGGTCATCAACCGGCGAACGGGTTGACGATCGCCGTCACGCCGAGCAGTTCGGCTTCATCGCGAGCCCTCGCTTCGATGCGCCGGATCTCGATATCTCCCAGCCCGGCGCGCGTGAAAAAATGGGTCAGTGGTTCAGCGCCCGGCGGGGTCGGCCCGGCCCGGTTTGCGCCTTGGCGGACCTTGGCATCATCGGTCGAGTGGTCGCGCATGGGTTGCCTCAAGATCATTGTCATCCCGGCGAAGGCCGGGACCCATTCCTCAACCACCGCGGAAGCGGCCCGATGGGTCCCGGCCTTCGCCGGGATGACAATTAGTTAAAAGTCGTCGGCTCGAAATAGCGTTGCCAGCCGACGGGCGCAACCATTGTGGCTGGGGCTTTCACCGTCGGCCGAACAGCCGCTCGATATCGCTGAGGGCGAGGGTGACGAAGGTCGGGCGGCCGTGATTGCATTGGCCGCTGTTGGGGGTCACCTCCATCTGGCGCAGAAGCGCATCCATTTCCGCCGGCGCGAGGCGGCGCCCGGCGCGCACGCTCGAATGGCAGGCGAGCGTCCCGCAGACGCTCTCGATCCGCTCCTGCAAGGCCGGCGCGTCGCCCCATTCGGCCAGCTCGTCGGCGAGGTCGCGCACCAACGCCCGGACATCGAGCCCGGCGACCAGCGCCGGTACCTCGCGCACGATGACCGCGCCGGTGCCAAATGCTTCGAGGACAAGGCCGAATTCGGCAAGTTCGTCGGCGCGCGCGGCGAGACGCGCGGCGAGCGCCGGGTCGAGCTCGACGATCTCCGGCAGGAGCAGCGTCTGGCGCGCCACGCCATGCGTCGCCAGCGCCTCCTTCATCTTCTCATAGACCAGCCGCTCATGCGCGGCGTGCTGGTCGACGAGGACGATGCCGGTCGCCGTCTCGGCGAGGATGTAGGTCCCGTGCAATTGGGCGCGGGCGGTCCCGAGCACCGAATCGGCCGGCGCCTCTGCTGCTGTCGGCTCGGCGGGGTCGCGGGGGGCGAGGAAGGTATTGCCGGTCTCGGCGAGCCCCTGCGGCAGGGTGCCCGGCGGAAAGCTGAAGCGCGGCTGCGGCGATTGCGCGCCATCGCCCGGGCGGAAGGCCGCCAGCGCAGCCAGGCTCGCCGTCGTCGAGCTGCGCATTCCGGCAGCTTCCAGCGCATGGCGCAGCGCGCCGACGACGAGACCGCGAATGAGCGCGGCGTCGCGAAAGCGGATCTCGGCCTTCGCCGGGTGGACATTGACGTCGATCTCGGCGGCCGGTCCGTCGAGGAACAACGCGACGACCGGATGGCGGTCGCGCGCCAGGACATCCTGATAGGCGCCGCGCACCGCGCCGACGAGCAGCTTGTCGCGCACCGGCCTGCCGTTGACGACCAGGTACTGGTCGCGCGGCAGTCCGCGGTTCATGGTCGGCAAGCCGATGAGGCCGGTCAGGTGAAACCCCGCGCGCTCGGCCGCTACAGCAACCGAATTCTCGGTGAAGTCGCGACCGAGCAGCGCGCCGAGCCGGGTTTCGCGCGAGTCGGCGGCCGGCAGCCGCAGCAGCACGCGATCATCATCGCCGATGATTGTGAACGCGACCGCGGGACACGCCATCGCCAGGCGCTTCACCGCATCGACCGCCTGGTCGCGCTCGCTGCGCGGCGTCTTCAGGAATTTGAGGCGCGCCGGGGTCGCGAAAAACAGGTCGCGCACCTCGACCCGCGTGCCGGGCGAGTGCGCGGCCGGTGTCGGGGCGCGCTTCGCCCCACCCTCGACGATGATCTCCCAGGCGATGTCCTGCCCATGCGGTCGCGACACAATGCGCAACCGGCTGACCGCGCCGATCGACGGCAACGCCTCGCCGCGAAACCCGAGCGCCTTGATCTCGATGATGTCGTCATCGGGCAGTTTCGAGGTGCAATGGCGCTCGACCGCGAGTTCGAGCTCGTCGCGCTCCATCCCAGCGCCGTCGTCGGTGACCGCGATCAGCGCCTGCCCGCCGTCGCGCAACACGATTTCGATCCGGCTCGCGCCGGCATCGATCGCGTTTTCGACCAGCTCCTTGACCGCCGCCGCCGGGCGCTCGATGACCTCGCCGGCGGCGATGCGGTTGACGATAACGGGCGGCAGCTGGCGGATCTTCATGGCGCCGCACTCTACCCGATCGGATGCCCGGGCACGAGCCCGCCCGCTTCCAGTGGCGCCCCGCCAGGGCTAGCCGGAGCCGGCAATCGACGGCGGCGCCGCCAGCGCCGCGCCGGCGAGTCGCGGCGCCATCTCGGCGCGCCGCGCCGCCGCCACGAGCAGCAGCAACACCGCCGGGAAACCGAGCTGCACCGAGGTCAAGAGATGCACCGGCGGCATCAGCGCCGGCACCAGCCAGGCGAACAGGAATATCTCGCGCTCGCCCCGCTCGAACCCAGTCGCGAGCCCGAGCTTCGCCAGCCAGGCAATCGCCAGCGCCGCCCAGGTCAGATCGTAATAAAACATATAGGGCGAGACCAACAGCGAGCCGGCAAGCAAGGTCGCGGCCTTGGCCTCGAACGGGGCGCCGCGATGCCGCCAGACCCGCCACACGCAGCCCGCGGCAAACAGCGCTACCGCACCCTGCAGCACGCGCGCCACGATCTCCGGCGCGCCGAGCGACCGCGCAAAGCCAAAGGGGCTCGCCATCTTGCCCCACAGCTCGGTGGCCTGATCGATCATCGCCAGGCTGATCGGCAGGTGATCAAGAAATGCCGCCCAACTGGCCCAGCCGAACGTGGCGAGGCTCGCCGCGCAAAGCGCCAGCACCGTCACCGCGGCCGCGGCAATGCTGCGCCAGCGCCCCTCGGCGAGCAGCGCCAGCGGGAACAGCAGCGCCAGGTGCGGCTTCACCGCGAGGAGCCCGATCAGGATCCCGGCGGCAACCGGGCGGCGCTCGAGCCATAAGAGCGCGAACCCGGCGAGCGCCGCGGTCAGCAACCCGTTCTGGCCGTCGATCAGGGTGATCAGCCCGGCCGGCGCCGCGGCGGCGACGATCCAGGCCCGCTTGTCGGGCAGGATACCGGGCACCAGGGCCGCCCACAGCGCCGCCGTGCTCAGCACGAAGGCGGCGAGCGCCGCCGGGTAGGGCAGCAGGCCGAGCGGCACGACGAGGAGCAGAAAGGTCGGAGGGTAATGCCACGGGAGCCATATGTTGGGGAGAAACGGCACCGCTGCATGCTGGATCGCCGAGATCGCGGTCCCGTCGAAGGCCGCCTCCGGCCGGCCGTCGAGAGCAAGCCGCGCCGCGCTCCAAAATTCCATGAAGTCGCAGCCGATCGGTTTGCCGCGCGGATCGACAAAGTCGGGCAGCGACAGCCCGACCCAAGCAACAAAGACGACCGCGAAGATCGCGACCACCATCCAGGAATAGACGCGGACCCGCTCGGCGTTGAGCCAGTGCGCCGCGCTCGCCGCCGGTCTCTCGCCGATTGCCGCCCCCTGGGTTGGCCGGTTGATCGCCACTTCGCCTCACCCGATCCGCTGGCGGCATCAGTCTAGGTCGCGGTCACGTCCGTGTCGTTAGGTATAAAACGGCAACAGGGGGTTGTTCCTCAGTCTGGCGTGGCAGGTGCGTCCAATGTCGAATTGGTAGCGTGGCACTTGGGCGGCTTATGGGACAGGATATCAGTCTCCATATACGCGATACGCGCGGAAGTGGGCTGCCGAGGAGGCGAAGCGGCGAAAGTTTGTCCCGGCGCTCCATACCGCTTCCGTATCACGGCGGTCTGCGCAAACGATTAAAAGGGATGTACCAAGAAAAGGAGGGAACTTAGTTGGAAACGCCGCTCGATACGGCAGAGATCATGGTAGATCGGCCAAACAAGTTTTTGCTGTCGGTAGTGGTTCCCTGCTTCAATGAGCATGACGTTATCGGTCTCACCTACGGTCGGATCGTCGATGTACTGGGAACCAGAGATTTCCGCCTTCAGATTATCTTTGTCGACGACGGTAGCGACGACCGCACGCCATACCTGGCCGCCGAACTCGCTCACCGCGATCCGAGGGTCAAGACGGTTCTGCTGTCGCGTAATTTCGGCCATCAGGCTGCGGTCAGCGCCGGCCTGGCCAATGCTGACGGTGATGCGATCACGGTAATGGACGCCGATTTGCAAGATCCTCCCGAGGTAGTGGTCCAGATGATCGAGAAGTGGTTGGCGGGAGCGGATGTTGTCTACGGCATTCGCACCAAACGCAAGGAGTCGCTTCTCAAGCGTGCCGCTTATAACACCTTTTACAGAATCTTTCACAAACTTGCTGACATTGATACTCCGCTGGGCGCCGGTGACTTTTCGCTACTCGATCGTAAAGTATTGGATGTCATCAATCAGCTGCCGGAGAAAAACAGGTTTTTTCGTGGTCTTCGCGCCTGGAGCGGGTTCCGTCAAGCCGGCGTTGCCTATGAGCGGCACGCCCGCGCGGCCGGCTCTACCAAGTACCCGCTGCGCAAGCTGATCAGGCTGGCCAGCGACGGCATCTTCAATTTCTCCACCGCCCCGTTGACGATGGTATTCTGGACCGGAATTTTGATGTCGAGCGTATCGTTTGCTGCCCTCCTGCTTGTGTTGATATTGCGAGTCTTTGACATTCCCATGTTTGGGATAAGAGCGTCCGATGTCCAGGGGTTCTCGTCGACCATTCTAACCATCTTGCTCCTTGGCGGTATACAGTTGATCAGCATTGGCGTGCTCGGTGAATATATTGGCCGCATCTACCACGAGATCAAAGCTCGGCCCACCTATGTGATCCGAAGCAAGATCGTTAAGTCGGAATTAGCCCTCAACCCGGATGAACGTGAGCCGTCATAGTCGGCCCGCGGCAATGCGCAGGATCGGTGTGCACCCATGATTGTCTCCTGGTCATCAGGCATTCCGGACGACAACATGGACGAAGGAATTCTCGTCGCCTTGCGCAATACGGTTTCTCGGCATCCCTGGTGGACAGCGCGAGCGGCGCTGGCGCTGGCGCTGTTGCGGCAGCGGGGGATCCTGCCGCCTGCGAGCATTCTCGAAGCAGGATGCGGGTGGGGCACGAATTTTGAACGGCTTGAGACCGCCGGATACAAAATTACTGGATTAGACATCTCTTGGAAAACGCTTGCCCAACTAGATCGGCCAGATCGCCAATTCATTGAGGCAGATTTGTCACGAAACTTGCCCGATGATCTGCCGCTATATGACTGTGTGCTGGCGCTCGACGTGATCGAGCATATCGACGACGACAGCCACGCGTTGCGGCAGCTGGCGCGCTTGGTAAAGCCGACCGGCTGCATAATTGTCAGCGTGCCGGCGCTTCCGGAATTACATTCGGAATTTGATGACGTGCAGGGGCACCGGCGGCGCTATACGGTGGAATCTCTTACCGCCTGCCTTGAAGGGGCCGGGCTCGTCGTCGAGGATACGCTGTGGTGGGGCCAATGGATGGTCGGATTGCTGCGCCGCCGACGAACACGAGACCGGCGTCGCCCCGGAGACACCGCGGTCGACGTATACCGGCGCTATCTCGCATTACCGCCGTGGCCGGCTCCCTGGCTGATGGGCCTCATGTTTCGGATTGATCGCTGGCGAACCCTGCATCGACGAAATGTCATCGGGACCTCTTTGATTGCCGTTGCAGTACGGCCATCAGCCTGACGCGAGGTTCGACGCATCGTAGCGGATGTGATGCCGCACGGCGGCGTGGGGCTATCCGAGAGGGGGCTTGCCTTGACAGCGCGCCCGCTTCCCGGTGGAGTGGGACCTGTCAGCAAGCGAGTGAGGGGGCAGCGGATGGGACGGGGCTCTGCCGAGCGGTCGTCGAAGGATCGGGCGACGCTTGAGCCCACCGCCGATTACCTGGCGCGCGTGCGCGAGTTCGCACCTTCCCTCGCCGCCGCGGGCGACGAGATCGATCGCCGACGCGAGCTGCCCGAGGCAATCGTCGACGCGCTGATCGAGCGCGGCCTTTTCCGCCTCCTCCTGCCGCATTCGCTGGGCGGCGCGGAATTGCTGCCGGCGCAATACGTGCCGATCATCGAAGCGCTCGCCAAGATCGACGCCAGCACCGCCTGGTGCGTCAACCAGAATTCGGGATGCTCGATGAGCTCGGCCTATCTCATGCCCGAGGTGGCTCGCGAAATCTTCGGCGGGAAGCGCGGCATCCTCGCCTGGGGCCCGGGGCCGGGCGAGGCGCACATCGTTCCCGGCGGCTATCGCGTCACGGCGACCTGGGCCTTCGCCAGCGGCAGTCATCATGCGACCTGGCTCGGCTGCCACGTGCCGGTGATCGATGCCGATGGGAGGCCGCGGTCGAACCAGAACGGCACGCCGGTGATCCGCACGATGCTGTTCCCCAAAAGCGCGACCGAATTCACCGACATCTGGCACACGATCGGGCTGCGCGGCACCGGCAGCGACCAGTATTCGGTCAAGGATTTGTTTGTTCCCGAGGATCATTCGGTCGATGTGCTGTCGCGCCGCGATATGAAGGCGCGCGAAGAGGGGCTCCTCTACCGGTTCAGCAGCCTGGTCCTGTACGCGGCCGGCTTCGCCGGGGTCGCGCTCGGCATCGCGCGCAGCATGCTCGCCCATTTCATCGAGCTGGCGCGCGACAAGATCCCGCGCGGCGCGCGCAACACGCTGCGCAACAACAATGTGATCCAGCGCGAAGCGGCACAGGCCGAGGCGCGGCTTGCTTCGGCGCGGCGCTATCTGATCGGCTCGCTCGAAGACATCACCGAGGCGGTCGCCGAGCGCGGCCACATCACATTGGACGAGCGGATGACGATCCGCCTCGCCGCGACTTTCGCGATCCACACCGCGCTCGAGGTCGTCGACATCCTCTATCAGGCCGCCGGCGCCACCGCGATCTTCGACGAGAACCCATTCGAGCGCCGCTTCCGCGACATCCACTCGGTGGCGCAGCAGCTGCAAGGAAGGCAGCAGCATTTCGAGACCGTCGGCCAGCACCTGATGGGCCTCGAAGCCGATACCGGCTGGTTATAGAGAAAAAACTAACGCTTTACCGCAAAGGACGCGGAGGATTCGCAAAGGACGCGAAGGCGCCGAGAATGCGGATTTTTTTGAAATAATGTTCCTCCGGAGAGACTAAATGCGGAATGAATAAATAACCTTCGCGTCCTTTGCGGCAAAGAGTTTATCTTGTTTTACAATTTCGGCACGTACCCCTTGCGCGGGTATTCTTCCCAATACTGGCGGAAGCCGTGTTTTGTTGTCTCCTGGTGCGGGTGGGCGCGCAGGCGTTCGACATCGATGTCGATGCCGAGCCCGGGGGCGGTCGGGAGATCGATCCAGCCCTCGTTGACTGACAGCGAGGCCGTGGCGATGTCGCGGCAGATTTCGGTGAAATTGACGAAATACTCGGTGATGCGAAAGTTCGGGATGACCGCCGAGACATGCACCGTCGCCGCCATGCCGATGAGCGGGCTGTTGTAATTGTGCGGCGACATCACGACCGCTTGCGGCTGCGCCATCGCGGCGATGTCGAGGAGCGCCGAGATGCCGCCGATCGCGCAGATGTCGGGGTTGAGGATGTCGGCGGCGCGCATCGCCAGACAGGCGAAGAACTGCTCCTTGGTATAGAGCGCCTCGCCGGTGACGATCGGGATCGGCACGGCGCGGCGCACCTCGGCGAGGAGCGCGAGGTTGTCGGCGAGGCACGGCTCCTCGTACCAGTCGATGGCGAATTCGGCGAGGCGATGGCCGATGCGGATCGCTTGTGACGGCGCGAAGCGGCGGTGCGCCTCGACCAGGATCTCGAAATCGGGCCCGAGCGCGTCGCGCATCGCCCGCACATAGGCAATCGCGAAATCCTCGTCCTTGCGGTCGACATGGCTGCGCCACGGCCCGGGGAACGGGTCGAACTTGGCGGCGGTGAAGCCCATCGCCTTCACCTTCCTGCCGCGCTCGACCCCCTCCTCGATCGTCGAGCGCCCGGCCCAGCCATTGGCATAGACCCGCACCCGCTCGCGCGAGGCGCCGCCCAGCAAATTGTAGACCGGCAGCCCGGCGATCTTGCCGATGATGTCCCAGGACGCGATCTCGATCGCGCTCCACGCCGACAAGAGCTCCATCGAGCCGCGCCGGATCGCGAAATCCTCGAACATAACCTGCCCGGTATGGCGGATGTTGAAGACGCCGCGCCCGATCACATGCGGCGCCATCGCCTTCACGCACTCGGCGATGACGGTCTCCTTCCCGGCCGTCACATACGCCTCGCCCCAGCCATAGGTGCCATCCTCGGTCTCGACCCGACAGAAGAAGAGGTCCTTCGAGCTCTTGGTGCCGAAGATGAAGCTCTCGATGCGCGCGATTTTCATGGGACCCCTCCCGAACGGAAATCATTTAGGACCCGAATGCCTCCCGGCATCGTGCCATCAAGCACGATGAGATGCTCCGGCTCACTGAGACACCATGCGAACGAGCCCCACGCCAAATTTGAGATCCCCCGCTTGAACGCCAGCGTGTTGCGGTCCGCGAACGCGGTAACGAATGCCACCTGCTCGGCTTTGAAGCGGGCAGCGGTCATCAACTCTAGGAACGCGGTGCGCCGCGCCTCGCTTATCTCGCCAGCAGTCGCAACGGCCTCGACAAATACGATTAGAGGCTCGGCTGGAGCGAGGTCGACGAGGATCGTATCTGGCAGCAGTTTATCCACTTCGATTTTGAGGCCGAGCGCCTGTGCCAGTTGATCATCCCGTTGGATGATTTTATTGCCGCTCTCCGAAATCCATAGCACCGCCGGATTGCGCAGGAATCGTAGCGCAAACACCTCAACCACTGCCTTGGTGATCACCGAGGACGGTCCCGCTTCCATTTGGCGCGTTTCACCGTCCGGGAGGGTGACGAGCACACGGGATTGGGCAGCGCTCGCGGAGCGGTGCTGTAGGCGCACCCTCGCCAGCGCCCCCGGTGAGAGATATCGCTCCTGCCAAGCAGCGGTGGCCGCATTCAGCGGCTCGCCTTGTAAGGCCGGATCGAACAGCGAGGCAAACGCCGTCTGCAGCGCGTAACGACCTTTTGAGGAAGTAGTCGGGATACCCGGCCGGGTCACAACGGCGCCCATACGCACGAAGCCATCGCGCAACGTCTCGTCACGAATCGGCTCGCGGGTGTTATCCTGAAACCAGCGGTCGACCGGAAGCTGGGAGCCGCGCTTCTCGACCGCGGCGATATATGCCTCTCGGTCCGTGTCGGAGCGGAGTTGCGATTGGCCCGTTCCCATTCGATAGACGTGCTTGGGCGCCATCCAGGTGCCGCTGCCCTCGAAGGCACCGATATAGAGCATGACAAACACCGCTCGGGCCGCCATCTCGCGGGTGCAGTAGTTCCGCTGCGGCGTTCCTTCAGGAAAAATTTGCAGCAGCCGCCGGTGGATTTCCGGAACGTCAAGCAGCGGCGGCAGCATTGCTTCCGCCATAGGCCGCGGTGATCATCGCTTCGATTTTGACCCGCGGCGCACCGATCGCAATCAGTTGTGCGAGCTTGGCCATGACACGCGGAGCAGGAATCGGGAGTTCCTCAAGTTCGAAGGCCGAGACCGCAACCGAACCGTTGACGCAGCGGAAAGCCGCATCGATGGCCGCGCTGTTAAGCAGGGCAGCGATCACAGCGGCAGGCACGCTCGGCTGTTCGGTGATCGCGCGCACCATGTTGAGATGATTCTCTACCACCACGCCGCGGTGGCGCCGGATGAAACTTTCCGGAAGCTCGGCCGCAATCAGTCGCCGCGCCTGTTCCTTGGCCGTGGTCCGCTGCAGCAGCACGCAGGGCTGACTGACGATCAGCCAATCATCCTTCGGCCGTCTCGCTGAAAACCAGGGCGCATGATTACGCCTTTCGCTCCGCCAAATGAACCGGCCGTCGCTTGTAATGGCTTCGGCCCAGATCACCGGGAAAGTTCCGGCGGTTGCCGTCGCCCGGAACTGATCCTTATGCCGGTTCCACACCAGGGGCCCGGTAGAAACGCCATAGCCATAATCCGCGAGGCGGTACGGCATGGCCCGAAGCCGCCGTGTGAGGGCCGCTTGCACGGGCAAACGAGGGAGAAGCCACGGCGCATCCGGTCTTGTTGGTAATGAGAACGCGCCAGCCTTTTTCTGCCGCGCTCGCCCGCCCGAATCTACCGCGATGAAGCCAACCTCGCCGCTTAAGGCGAGCCCGGCCTTTCGATAGGTGGTGAGCATTGTTTCCTGCAATACGTCTTCAAAGATGCCGATCCGTTCGGTCACGAAATTGACCGCTAACGGCGGAGCTTCTACCGCGAGCAGCCGGCGCAACGCCTTGTAGTAAAGACCCGAAAGCATCGAGGTCGGGGTGACATATGCGATTACGCCGCTGGCCTTCGTCCAGCGGAGCGCGGCATCGGTGAAGACGCCGTACAGATTGGCGTGTCCATAAACGCTTCGTTGGAATACGGCGCGCCGATCGGGTTCGAGCGAAACACGTCCATAAGGTGGATTGCCGATCACCAGGTCGTAGCTGTCTGCTTCCTCGCACCTCAGAGCAAGGCTGTCGCGCGCGTCAACCATCATCGGGATCAACCGGCCCGCGCGGTTGGCAACATCCCAAAGCGCAATCTCGAGCAGAACTTGCGCCAGCCACGCGCCGAAGGGATCTATATCGAAGCCCCGCAGCCTCGCCCCTAGATGGTGCAATATGAACGCTGGGTCCGTGCCCTCCAGCGCTGCAACCATTCGCATGGCGATTGGTACCAGGAACGCGCCGCCTCCGCAGGCCGGGTCAAGCACACGACAGTTCGCCCAGGAGATTCCTGCGTGCTCTACCATAAGCAGTAGCATTTCAACGATCTCTGGGGGCGTATAGAAGACACCGCGCGTGCTGCGATACGCGTCCGGCAGCGTTGCCGTGTAGATAGTTCCAATGAAATACCCGGCTCGACCAGGTGTTAGTGTTGCCGAGGTGCTACCAAGTCTCGCTGCCGCTTGCGATGCCTCGGAAGATAGAGGAAGCAGCTCCAGATTATCCGGCCGCTGGATTTCGGGCATTCCCTGAGCACGTAAACAGGCGCTGAC
>WNEZ01009874.1_pt1 | contig 11513 bp, 8 predicted proteins | sample 5400521 | NCBI WGS metagenome assembly WNEZ01 (sample SAMN13153339, study PRJNA577476) | soil metagenome | isolation source: 120 cm saprolite under Douglas fir tree site 2 hole 1 replicate 1 | place: USA:California | collected 2015-04-18
GTGGCGCAATCTGCCGGGCGCCCGCCCTGACGGTACGCTCGACGAGGTCGGTCGAGGGGTGCTCGCACAAATACCCGGTCATCATGGTCTGGTCCAGGCGGTTGACAGATACAAGGGTCGCCGGATCAAACGAGAGAATAATGACGCGGGCCGCTTCACCCGTGTCGCGCAGTGCGGCGACGACGGCGTGCTCGACCCCCCAGGTCGAGTCGGACTTGATCTCCAGAAAAAAGATGATGTCGCGCTCCCTCGCAAACCGGAGGATTTCGTCCAGAGTGGGGACGCGCTCACCGGCAAAGGATTCGGCCGAACGGGATCCAAACCACATCCCGGCATCGAGTGCGCGCACCTCTTTGAGCGGCATTAAATCGACGAGGCCGTGGCCGGTGGTGGTCCGGTCGAGCGTGGGGTCGTGAATGGCCACGACGCGCGCATCGCGCGTCAGATGCAAGTCGGTCTCAATGAAACGAGCCCCCATTTCGACGGCGCGCCGGAATGCCGCCATCGTGTTTTCCGGGGCGTGCCCTGAGGCGCCCCGATGTGCCACAACCCACACAGCTACCTGGTCCCTCCGAAAGGTGGATTCCCTACCACGTCATAATGCTTCTAGTTTGCCCATCCTAGCAGAATTAATTTCCAGGTCCACCGGCGTTCGAGGGCGATCGTGTCCTGGAATCCTCTTGCGTCCATATTGCATCAAACGTAGTGCAGTAAGAATTGAGGATGTCGACCCAAGGTGGTCGCAGAAAGGAGACTTCCATGAAGATTCGCCTGTATGCTGTAAAATCTTTGTTTGCAATCACTCTACTGGCCTTGTCGGCGGTTACGATTGGGACTCCAACGGCGAGGGCCGGAAGTGTGACGTCGATTAATGCTTCCCCGATTGGCGATCAAGTGCGCCATGAATTGGTGACGCTGCCCTGGTACGGAGTATTCGACAATCTGCAATACCAGGTCAATGGCAGTGAAGTGATTCTGAGCGGGCAGGTTGTCAGCGAGCACGGCCAGACCAAGTACGATGCGGAGAGCGCCGTCAAGAGAATTCCCGGCGTGACCAAGGTCGTGAACAACATCGAGGTTCTGCCGCCTCTGCCGTTTGACAATCAAATTCGCCGGGCCGAATACCGCGCCATTTTCTCGCAGTCAAACCTGGGCCGGTATTCGATGGGAGCCATACCGCAGATTCACATTATCGTGAACGGCGGACATGTGACTCTCGAAGGAACCGTAATGAACGAGATGGATCGAAACATCGCCGGGTTGGTCGCAAATTCCGTCCCCGGAGTGTTTTCGGTGACGAACAACTTGCGCCTCGGCTAACCTCGACGTTTCCCCGCTGATGCGGCGTGGGCCCGGCTTTTCCCTGGCCGGGCCCACCTGCCTTCTCGCAATCTTCCCGCCTTTCTTGACACCCTTGAAAGTCACATGTTAGTTTTATTTTTGCGTTGCCATTGCTGAGAACCCTGCGTGACGTCTCCAACCACGGCACAACTTCGAAAGACCGCATTGAACGCCGTGCACCGGCGCTTGGGCGCCAAGATGGTCAACTTCGGCGGGTGGGACATGCCTGTGGAGTATTCCGGCATTCTCGCCGAGCACCTGGCCACACGCACGGCTGCGGGCCTGTTTGACGTCAGCCACATGGGCGAGATCGAGGTGCGGGGGGAACGCTCGCTTGATCTGGTGCAGCACGTCACTTGCAATGACGCGGCGAGGCTCGCTGTTGGCCAGGCGCATTATTCCGGGTTGATGACCGAGCAAGGAACCTTCGTGGACGATCTGCTCGTGCACAAAATTTCCGGGACGCACTATTTTCTGTGCGTGAATGCGGGCAATCAGGATCAGGATTTCGAGCATATTCGCGCGCACAATCGCGCAGGCGCGCAGGTTGAAAATGCTGGGGAGCGATACTCGCAGCTTGCCATCCAGGGCCCGAAGGCGCTGGGAATTTTGCAGCGCTTCACGAGTGTGCCGCTCGAGTCCGTCAAGTATTATCACTTTACGTTTGGCGCCGTGGACGGCGTCGATTGCCTCATCGCGCGCACCGGGTACACCGGAGAAGACGGCTTCGAGATTTATTTCGCTCCTGAACATTCCGAGAAGTTGTGGTCCAATCTTCTGGAGGCGGGGGCAAGCCACGGCTTGCTGCCCTGCGGCCTGGGGGCGCGAAATACGTTGCGTCTGGAAGCGTCGATGTGCCTGTATGGTCACGAAATTGACGACACCACGACTCCGTGGGAGGCGGGCCTGGGTTGGATCTGCAAGCCCGAGAAGGGCGAATTCCTCGGGCGCGAAGTTCTAATCCGGCAAAAAGCAGAGGGCATGGAACGCACGCTCGCCGGATTTGAAATGCAAGACCGGCTGATCGCCCGTGACGGATGCCTGATTTCAATCGGCGGGCGGAGGGCCGGACGCGTCACGAGCGGGTCGCCCGCGCCGTTTCTGAAGAAGAATATTGGCATGGCTTACGTGCCGCCCGCGTCCAGGACGCCTGGAACCGAAATCACGGTGGAAATCCGCGGGAATCAGGCGCCGGCGCGGATCGTTCCGATGCCGTTTTACAAGCGGTTGAAATAGACGTTGGTAAGGCAACTTGGACCTAAGGGTTTTTCGAGTTGACGGCGAACAGATTGGAAATTGTGTCGGACCGACGCGGCAGGGCGGAGAGGTAGCGCCGGCATCTTGCCGGCGGTGTTGGGGTTTCAGAAAAAAGCAATAAGCCGGCGGGACGGCGGCGCTACCAAACCATCCCATCGCCGCTTCGGGGCTTCTGGGGAATTGACTCACAATCGAATACACTGGCTGAACCAATCGGGCAAAGTGCTAGGACGTGGCCGGGAAGGATTTTCAAGGAGCTGTGATGTATCCAAGCGACTATCGGTACACCAAGGAACATGAGTGGATCAAAGTGTCCGGCGACTCCGGTACGATCGGAATTACAGACTACGCGCAACATGAGCTCGGCGACGTCGTCTTTGTCGAACTGCCGGCGGTGGGCACTAAAATCGCGGCTGGGAAAATCTTTGGCACAATCGAATCCGTCAAAGCGGTCAGCGAAATTTACGCCCCGGTGTCCGGAGAAGTCATCGAGACAAACGGTGCGCTCAAGGATGCTCCGGAAACCGTCAACTCCGACCCGCACGGCACCGCATGGCTCGTCAAAATTAAGCTCGCCAATCCCGCCGAGGTCTCTGGCCTGATGGACGCCGCCGCGTACCGGACGTTCGTCTCCGAAAAGGAAGCCTCGGCCTGATGCGCTATCTTCCGAAGAGTCCCGCCGAGCGCCGCGAAATGCTCGCATCCATCGGCGCGCGGTCCATGGACGATTTGTTTGCATCCATTCCCGAGCAATTCAGGCTGAAGGCACCGCTTCGCCTTCCCGGCCCGTTTTCCGAGTACGAAATTATCGAGTATTTTCGCGCGCGTGCGGCGGAAAATTCCTGCGGCTACACGAGCTTCCTCGGCGCGGGCGTTTACAATCATCTGCGATCCGTGGTGACCGACGCGCTGATCCAGCGCGGTGAATTCCTGACTTCGTACACGCCGTATCAGGCTGAAATCAGCCAGGGTACGCTGCAAGCGATCTTCGAATTTCAAACGCTGATGTGCGAGCTGACTGGCATGGAGGTCGCCAACGCCTCGATGTGGGACGGCTCGACCGCAACCACCGAAGCCGTGTTGATGGCTGAGCGGCTCACCGGGCGGCATCGCGTGGTCGTGGCCCGGGCTCTGCATCCCGAATATCGCCAGGTTCTGGATACCTACACACGCAATCTGGGCCTGCAGATTCAAGAGATCGGATTCACCGCCACGGGACAAATTGACGCTACGCGACTCGAAGCAGCAATCGACAATGAGACTGCTGCCATCGTCGTACAGTCGCCAAACTTTTTTGGCGTGGTCGAGGATGTGGCCCACCTCGCGGAGCTTGCGCACGCAAAGGGAGCGTTGGTCGTGGCGGCCATCACCGAGGGTGTATCGCTCGGCGCGGTGCGGCCGCCAGCCGGGGCCGACATCGTGGCGATGGAAGCGCAGAGCTTTGGCCTGGCGCCGAGTTACGGCGGACCCTACGCCGGCGTGATCGCCACGCGCGACAAATTTGTGCGGCAGATGCCGGGACGCCTCGCGGGCGAGACGGTGGACACCGAAGGGCGGCGCGGCTACGTCCTCACGCTGGCCACGCGCGAACAGCACATCCGCCGGGAGAAGGCCACCTCGAATATCTGCACCAACCAGGCACTCTGCGCGCTCGCCGTGGCCATCCACCTGTGCCTCCTCGGAAAGGAGGGCTTGAAGGAACTAGCGGCGCAAAATCTTGCGAAGGCGCGCTTTGCACTCGAAGAACTCGAGAAGGTTCACGGCGTGCGGCGGGCGTTCTCCGGCCCGTTTTTCAACGAATTCGTCGTCGAGCTGCCGCGGTCGGTGAAGTTGGTGAATGCGGAACTGCTGCGGGAAAAAATCATTGGGCCACTGCCCCTCGGCAGTTTCTATTCGGACCTGACCAAACGGGCGCTGTTCTGCATCACCGAGACGACATCGCGCGTCGAAATCGAACGCATGACCGCCGCGCTTCGGCAAATTTTGTCGAAGCCTGTTTAGGGGGCTGAGCCACGAGCGATGTGGGAAGGGCGAGTTATCAAGTTCGCGATTTTGCGCGCTTTCGCGTTCACGGGTTTGCCGGTTTGCGGGTTTCCGCAGTTTCGCGTTTGCGGGTTCCCGCAGTTCCGGGTTTGTGGGTCGGAGCTTTAGCTCCGACATTTGAGTGACGAGGAAACAGGGCTTCAGCCCCTGAGGCGTCAGTGGCTAAAGCCACCCGTGGTGGATGCCTTGATGTCGCGGCTGAAGCCGCGACCCACAAAGCGCGATTGTCACGAGACGTCCAACAAAGCGCAACCGCGAGATGAGGTACAACGAAGCGCGATTGCGAGATAAGTTCCACCTAAGAACGGTTACGAGATGTTCTCCAGGGAGAGTTGCATTGGCCGATCGGATCAAAAAAGCAGGGCGTCACGTCAGTCAGAATGAAGGGCTGATCTTCGAACAATCGGCGCCCGGCAAACGCGGAATCGAGCTTCCTCCGCTCGATGTGCCCCCAGTGGACGTACGGGTTGCGTTAGGTGCGGCCTACACCCGCGAAGGCGTCGAAGGATTTCCCGAAGTCAGCGAAATCGAAGTCATCCGCCATTTCACGCGCTTATCGACGTGGAATTACGCGATTGACCTGGGAATGTATCCGCTCGGGTCCTGCACGATGAAATATAACCCGCGCGTAAATGAATTTGTCGCGCGGCTCGAGGGCATCGCCACAGAGCATCCCTATCAGCCGCAAGAAGTCTCGCTGGGCTGCCTGAAAATTCTGAAAATGCTGCTGGACTGCCTTACAGAAATCACAGGAATGGATACCGGCACGCTCGAGCCCGCGGCGGGCGCTCAGGGCGAACTAACCGGACTGCTGCTGATCCGCGCTTATCTTATGGACACGCAGGGCCGCCCGCGCAAGAAAGTCCTGATTCCGGACTCCGCGCATGGAACGAATCCAGCGACGGCAGTGATCGCCGGATACGAAGTCGAAAACGTGCGCTCGGACGACCGCGGCCAGATCGATGTCGCGCGGCTGAAGGAAATCGTAAACGGCGACGTTGCCGCCATGATGGTTACGAACCCTTCGACGCTCGGCGTGTTTGAACAAAATATCGCCCAGGCGGCCGAAGTTCTGCACTCGCACGGCGCGCTGCTCTACATGGACGGCGCGAACATGAACGCCCTGGCCGGTGTGACGCGCCCCGGCGACTTTGGTGTGGACGTGATGCATTTGAACCTGCACAAGACGTTTTCGACGCCGCACGGCGGCGGCGGACCTGGTGCCGGGCCGGTCATGGTCAAGAAAATCCTTGAACCATACCTGCCAATTCCTGTGCTGGGCGAAAAGAATGGACGGCCCGCCCTGGAAAATCACCGGCCGAAATCTATTGGCCGGGTGCGCGCGTTCGGCGGAAATTTCGGAGTGCTGGTGCGCGCGCTCGCCTATACGCTGGCGTATGGCCCGGGGATTCGTCAGGCCACTGAAGACGCGGTCCTCAACGCAAACTACATCCGGAAAAAGCTCGAGGACGTGTACGACCTCCCGTACAAATCGCCCTCAATGCACGAGGTCGTGTTTAGTGATGCACGCCAAAAAAAGAACGGCGTGAGCACGATGGACATTGCGAAGCGGCTGATCGACTACGGCTTCCATCCGTACACGACGGCGTTTCCGCTGATCGTGTCCGGCGCCCTAATGATCGAGCCGACCGAATCGGAATCGAAACAGGAGTGCGACTTGTTTGTGGACGCCATGCGCGCGATTGCCGAGGAAGCGGCAACGGACCCCGAACTGGTAAAGACCGCGCCGCATTCGACGCGCGTCAGCCGCCTCGACGATGTCACCGCCGCGCGCAAACCGGTGCTGCGGTGGAAGCCGAAGGCATCGTCCAGCGCGTCCTCCTAAATATTCCCCAAATATCAGAGACTACCGGCGAAAACGCACGGAACTGATGACGCCCTGGAACGCCGCGTCGTAGGAATCGAAATCGTTTTCGGGCGCGACGCAGATAAAAAAGAGCAACCCTTCCGGCCGCTCGATGGCCACAAGCCAATCCGTTTCGTTTCCTCCGACCGGCGAACCGTTTGAGAAATAGGCCGACAGGGCATCGTTGCCATCGACCGGCATGCGCACTCGATTGCCCTTCTCGCGCAGGTTGGAATTGGACTGCCGGAGACTCGCGACGAGCTGATCGAAAGCCTCTTCGATCGTGGCGCGGTTCCCGTTATCGACGCGCGGCTGAAATTCATTGAACATCACGCCATAGGCCAACGCGGACTGCCCCTTGTTGTCCTGCACCACGCCTCCGGGAGGCATCAGCGTAAACGTGCTGCCCGAAGTACTCGATTTCCAATTGTCCGGGTAGCGCAGCTCGAGCACATCATTCTGAAAGCCATTCAAGTGAGCCGATGGTGGCTCGGGCTTTCCGGAGTTGGCGGTGGCGGTACCCGCGGGCGCGGATTTGGGCGGCTGAGGCAGCCTCCGGATATAACGCTTAATTTCCTGGAATTCCGCCGAATCCGCCTGGTAGTTCGCCGGGGGCCCGCCGAGCAAGTCCACTTCCTGGTCCACGCGCTCGACGCGGTTGCCAGGATTCGGGTGGTCCGAAAAAAATTGCGCGGGCTGCTTTCCTTTTGTCTCCGCGCCCAACTTTTCAAAAAACTGGGCCATTGCGCGCGGGTCGTATCCGCTGTCGTAGAGAATCTGTGTTCCCATAATGTCGGCTTGTGACTCGTCGGTGCGCGAATACTTGAGCAGAATGGAATTGAGCGAGAAGCTGGCGGCAAGTTGAGCCAACAATCCACCGGCCGAGTTTCCTCCGACCATCCCGCCGAGGATCGCAAACGGGACGGCCGTAAGCTGCGCCTTGGTCGCCTGGTTGGTGCCGTGTCGCAGCGCGGCATGTGAGGTTTCATGCGCCATCACTCCCGCAAGCTGCGCCTCGGTGTCCGCGGCCTCGAGGGCTCCGCGATTGATGTAAATGTATCCTCCCGGCAACGCGAACGCATTAATCGCCATGTCGTTCACGCACTTGTACTGGTACGGATACTTGTATCCCGGCGCATGGGCTGCCAATTTCTTTCCTAGATTATTCAAGTAATTGTCTACTCGCGGGTCGTTCAGCATTCGAAGCTGTTTCTCGGCTTGGGCTGCGTTCTGCTTGCCGAGTTGGATATCCTGTTCCGGAGTGAACAAGTTGACGCCGGGCTTGAGCGCCGTCCGGTCAGCCCACATCGGAGGGGCCATCGGCGCACACACAAGCGCGGTCATGGCGAAAATCACGAGAATGGATTTCGTAGCGGGAAAATACGCGAGCCGAGTGCAGGGGCGAAAACTTCTTGTTGGTATTTCGCGAGTGGGACATCTCATACGGCCTCCGAACCTAGCGTGCACCACAAGTCTGGTCGAGACCCAGTATACGGAAGTCCGAACCAAAAAAAAGCGCCCAGGTTTCCTCGCCCGGGCGCTCGTCGATTTTTTCTCTGAAGGGAAATTTACCGGGTGATAGCGGGTTCGAGGTCGCGTGCCGTAACTTTTTCTTTGTCTTCACCCACGGCACTGGTTGCAACGCGCACGGCTGGTGCGCCTATGCCCCGCCGGGCCGGCGCAGGAAGTATGGCGCCTTCACCTTCCCGGTGGAACGACAGGCTTTGTCCGCCCTCGTCCCAATCGACGACCAGCATGTCACCGAAACGCACCTGCTCGGTCGCCAGCAGGTTCGCCAAGGGATACACCACGTACTTCTCGATCGCTCGCTTCAGGTGCCGCGCCCCGTACTTGAAGTCCGTCCCTTCCTGTAGTAGAAATCTACGCGCTCCGGGCGTCGCTCGGAACAAAAACTGACCCCGCCCCGTATCCAACACCCTCTGCTGCACCATCCCCAACTCGATCTCCAAAATCTCCTCCAACTGCTCCTGCCGCAAGGGGTGAAACACCATCGCCGCTCCCTGCGCCGTCTTCTCCACCTTGAGATCCAACTTGTCTTCCGTCTTGTCCGACGGCTGCACGAACCCCATCCCTCCCGTCATCAGCTCCGTGATCTCTCCTCCCCCCAGGTTCGACGTCAGAAAAATCATCGTCTGCGACAGGTCCACCCGCCGGTTATCTCCCAGCGTCAAGGTCGCTTTATCCAAAATCCCCAGCAGCAACTGCCACAACGCGTCCGAGGCCTTCTCGATTTCATCGAACAGCAGAAAACTCAGCTTCAGCTTCTCCGTGTGATACTGCGCCAGCGCTTCCTGCGTGATCAACGGATGCGTTTCCCGGTGTCCCAAATATCCCGGGGGCGATCCGATCAGCTTGGCGATCTCGTGCGAGTGCTGGAACTCCGCGCAGTCCACCTTGATTACCGCTCGCGGGTCGCCGAACAAGATTTCCGCCGCCGCTTCCACGATGCGCGTCTTGCCCGACAGGTCAGCGACAGCGCGAATGCCTTCTGGTTGCCCCACAACGCGCCGCCGCATGGCCGACTCAAATGCCAGCGACTCATAGCTGTGGCGGGTTGGATCAAGCACTGCCTTTTCTGGCCTCATGGCTCCCCCAGGGCCGCACATTGCTCTAACTTCGGCGGCTCCAAGACCCGCAGACATAGGAGGCAACCGGGAGGCCAAACCGATAAGGTTTTCTGCAAAGGATAATTGCAGCACAATGAGTGGGTCCGGCAGTGTCTTGGCCAAGCCGATCTGGGACGCCCGCGCGGTATGCCTGAATGGTGTACCAAATGGAACCACCACTGTTCAAATCGAGACGTGGCAGGCAGCCAGACCTGGAAACTTACTTGGACCGTTGTATTTGCAGGCTGTCACGTTTATCTTGATTCGGGAAAGCGAATGATATTAAGGGAAACTATATTTGTTTTGGCATTCAGCGTAGGGGTGGCTTGCCCGTTGACCGCTCATGCGGATCGTGCGCCGTTGGCGCTCGCAGGCCGAGTGATTTCAGAGACTGCGGAACCGATGGAGGGTGTTCTGGTCAGGGCCAAGGGCATGGGTGGCACTGTGAGCGTCACGGTTGTGACCGATCACGGCGGAGGGTATTCATTCCCGGCCACTCGACTCGCACCGCGAACATACAATCTTGACATCCGAGCGGTCGGGTATCAACTTGCGAACCCGGTCTCCGTGGAGATTGAGTCCGGCAAGACAACTCGGGTCGACCTCAAACTCACAACGACGAAGGACCTCGCTGCACAACTGACAAGCGCCGAGTGGCTGCTTAGCATCCCAGGCACGGAAGAACAGAAGAGCCAGCTATTTCGATGTGCTGCCTGCCACTCCCTCGCCCCAATCGTTCAGAGCACCTATGATGCGAAGGGATGGCTGACTACCTTCGCGCGGATGCGCGGCTACTCGGAGCAGGCCGTCCTCACGCATCCCGTGGAACTACCTTACAAGGTGAACGTGAGGCCCGATCCGGATTTCGCGGAATATCTAGCAACGATCAATTTGAGTTCGAGAACAAAATGGGACTATACGCTCAAGACGCTTCCCCGTCCGGCCGGCAGAGCGACGCGGGTAATCATCACTGAATACGATTTACCCGACCCGGGCCGCCTTCCGCATGACGCCGACCTCGACGACAAGGGAATGGTCTGGTACAACGATTTCCGGGAACCGCTCATCGGCAGGCTTGACCCCTGGACAGGTGAGACCAAAGAGTGGAGCTTCCCCCCGCTAAAAACGGATTTTCCTCCGGGAACACTATCTATCGAACTCGGCGTGGACGGCTCCGTTTGGGTTCCGCGTTTCCGCCAAGCAGGAATCACCCGCTTCGATCCGGTGACGGAGAAGTTTCAAACGTGGCCGGACCTGCCTGAATACAACGATGACCGCGCCATCGACGCGCAGGTCGCTCCCGCGCCGGACGGCACGGTCTGGTATCCAAACCTCGACAACCGGAACCTCTACAGGCTCGATCCGAAAACAGGTCACGTGGCTGTGTATCCGATGTACCCCGATTATCACCCCGAACAAGCAGGATCCGGGATCATCATCCAGTTCAGCTATAACAAAAAGCCCGAGGGCCATTTCACCTATGGAGTGGCCGTGGATTCCAAATCTAACGCCTACTTTTGCGATATTGTGGGCGGCAACATCGGGAGAGTTGACGCGAAGACAGGTAAGGTGACTTTGTTCAAGACCCCGACATTAAATTCCGGCCCGCGACGAATCTCTATTGATTCCGAGGACCGCGCTTGGTTTGGGGAGTATTACGCGAATAGTGTGGGGATGTTTGACCCAAAGACGGAGCGGTTCAAGGAGTGGAAAGCGCCTACACCCTGGGTCGGCCCCTACACTGCCAAGAAAGACAAGCATGGCGACGTCTGGACAGCGGGAATGTCCACGGACCTGATCCTGCGGCTTAATCCGCGGACAGGCCAATTCGTCGAATACATGTTGCCGACAGTAGACGCAAACATTCGGCACATCGATGTGAACAACTCCTCAAATTTAATTGCGGTGTGGGTTGCGGAAGTCCATCAGGGCAAGATCGCCAAGATTGAACCGCTTGACTGAGTAACTTTGGCGAGAAGAGATCCTGTAGCTTCGGCCTTTAGGCCGACAATGATGATTCAAGCACCTGCCCGCCTGAAGACGGGCGCTACAAAGGCTTTACTGCGGGTCGATCTTCCTGCGTCCGGAAGCCACTGGCGGAAGAGCGCCTGACGGCAGCGCCGCAGGACCTTTCGCTTCGCGCACGACGACTGAGGCCGGAGCTTCGATGACTTTTCCGCCAGTCGCCTTCGCAATCTGCGCACCCGCGGCCCGCGCCATTTTTGCCGGCACTGGAACGACGGCGCCTTCGCCTTCCTTTTGAAACGAGAGATGCATTGACTTGCCGTCCCAATCGACGACCAGCATGTCACCGAAACGCACCTGCTCGGTCGCCAGCAGGTTCGCCAAGGGATACACCACGTACTTCTCGATCGCTC
>WNEZ01020984.1_pt1 | contig 11513 bp, 13 predicted proteins | sample 5400521 | NCBI WGS metagenome assembly WNEZ01 (sample SAMN13153339, study PRJNA577476) | soil metagenome | isolation source: 120 cm saprolite under Douglas fir tree site 2 hole 1 replicate 1 | place: USA:California | collected 2015-04-18
TCGGTGCCGCCGATCTCGCTGATCCCGATGGCCATGCTGTTCTTTGGAATCGGCGACACCCCGGCCATCGTGCTGATCTTCCTGTCCGGCCTGTGGCCGCTGTTGTTGAACACCATCTTCGGCGTACGCGGCATCGAGCGCACGATGCTGAAGGTAGCCACTGCGGCCGGCGCCAGCGAGGCATTGATCCTGCGCGACATCATCTGGCCAGCTGCTCTGCCCAACATCTTCACCGGCCTGCGGCTGGCTGTCGGCGGCGGCTGGCTCACGGTGGTGACCGCCGAAATGATCGCGGTGAAGTCAGGTCTTGGCTACATGATCCTGAATGCGCAGATGACGTTTCGAGCCGAGCTGGTATTTGCCGGGATTATGGTCATTGGTGCAATCGGATTGCTGGGCGACTTCGCCGTGCGTAAACTGCGTCAGCACGCCTGTTCGTGGCAGGAGGGGCTAACGGCCAATGCCAATTGACCAGTTTCATCGAATGCATCGAAGTGGGCAAGATCTATCACGGCCGCACCGGGGATGTGGAGGCGCTGCGCGGCATTTCGATCGCCTGTGCGGCCGGTGAATTCGTCTGCCTGCTGGGCTTGTCTGGCTGTGGTAAAAGCACGCTGCTGCAAATGATCGCAGGCCTGGAGACGCCCAGTACGGGGCAGATCATCGTCGATGGACGCGAATTGAATGGCCCGTCGCGTTCGACCAGCATCGTCTTTCAGGATCATGGCCTGTTCCCGTGGCTGACGGTGCGCGCCAATGTCGAATTCAACATGAAGGCGCGCGGCATTGCTGCAGCCGAGCGACGCACGCGCGCTGAGGAAATGCTGGCGCTGACTGGCCTTTCGGGCTTTGCCACACGGTATCCACACGAACTATCCGGCGGCATGCGCCAACGCGTCGGCATCGCCCGGGCGCTGACCACAAGGCCGCGCGCGCTGCTGATGGACGAGCCGTTCGGCGCGCTGGACGCACAAACTCGCGGCCGCCTGCAATCCGAGCTTCTCGATATCTGGGCGGCGCAACGCACCACGGTGCTGTTCGTGACGCACAGCATAGATGAGGCGGTATTCCTCGCCGATCGCATTCTGGTGTTCACTCCTCGTCCCGGCCGCCTTTCAGCCAACGTCACGGTGGATTTGCCCCGTCCGCGCGATCCGCGCAGCGACGGTTTTGCAAAGGTCGCGCGGGGCCTGCGGACGGCACTTGGCACCGATGGTGGCTCGGAATAAAACTTCTGATCGCCTATCCCAACACCCCAACCAATCCGATCGACCAACGGCTAAAACGGAGCTGACCATGGCCTTTGCCACCACGGATGACGGCGTACGACTATATTATGAGGAAACTGGAAGCGGCGCGCCGATCATCTTCGTCCATGAATTCGCCGGCGATCATCGCAGCTGGGAACAGCAGCTTCAGCATTTTGGCCGGCGCTACCGGGCCATCACCTATGCCGCGCGCGGCTATCCGCCATCAGACGTGCCGGAGAATCCGGCGTCCTATAGCCAGAACCGCGCAGCGGACGACATTCTCGTGGTGCTCGATCATCTTGGTATCCAGAAGGCGCATGTCTGTGGCCTCTCGATGGGTGGTTTCGCTACGCTGCATTTCGGCCTTCGCCATCCGTCTCGAGCCTTGTCGTTGTGCGTGGCCGGCTGCGGCTATGGCGCCGAGCCGAATATGCGCGAGCAGTTTCGCGCTGAGGCCGACGCCGTAGTGGCGTCGCTGCGGGCCGATGGAATGGCGGCCTTTGCCTCGCGTTATGCCCACGGCCCAACCCGCGTGCAGTTCGAAGCTAAAGACCCGCGCGGTTTCGCGGTCTTCAAGCAGGCGCTGGCCGAGCATTCAGCCTTGGGCGCCGCCAACACCCAGCTCGGCTGCCAAAAGGAGCGTCCGTCGCTGTATCATCTGCAAAACGAGATGGCCGGCCTCACGGTGCCGACGCTGATCCTCACTGGCGACGAGGACTGGCCCTGCCTGGCGCCGGCGCTGCTGATGAAGCGCACCATCCCGTCGGCGGCTCTCTCGGTGATGCCGAATTGCGGGCACACCATCAATCTCGAAGCGCCAGCCCTCTTCAACGGCATCGTCGGCGACTTCATAGCCCAGGTCGATGCCGGCCGCTGGTCCACGCGTGACCCGCGCGCCATGTCGGACTCGATAACCGGCATTCGCTGATGATGCGGACAAGGGCTCAACGTGCACCCGCGCGGCGCGGCGCCCATTCTGGATGCCGCGAATGAAGGATTATTTGATGTCGCGACCAGCGGCGATCTGATCAAGCAGAGTTGCGTGCATTGCCAGCGCATCGGGCTCGCAGGCGAACTGAAGCAATTTGCCATCCGTGGTGTCGACTAGCGCCGCCCTTCCGGGCTCGACCATCAATCGAAGGCGCAAGATTTGCGCCGGACGTTCGCTGTTCTCGTCACGAGCGGCGTCCGCGATCATCAACGTCAATTTGCATCGACCGTCAGCATTGAGGAAATAGCTCACGACATGCTTCGATCCCACATCGAGACTTTTTGCCATCAGCGGCTTCATTGTCGTAGGGGACCAGGACTCGGCAGCGGATAGGCCCGTGCTTGCTGCAAGACACAGCGCTCCCCCGAACGCCGAGATAACGATACGCTTTCCTGTTTTCATTATTCTATCCTTCAATTCCTTTTTTCGATGAAGCGGGGCGGGGAAACGCATTCATGACTTCTATCCCCACGAATCCGCGTCATCGCCATTCCATCCTAGGCGGCTGCCATCATTATGCTGCAGTGCATCATATCTTAAATTGCATTGCAACATATTAATGTTGCGGCGCGAAAAATTTCGGCGTCCCTAGGGTTTCGGGTTACAGAGGTCTGTTTGAAAATTACGTTCACGAAACAACGCTCGCCATGGCTTATATTAGCCACGCGTGTTGAAGACGATTGTGAGGAAAAGGGAGATCGAATCCCTAGCTGCAATTCCGGCTGAAGGCTAGTTTGCCATCCAGTATTCGCGGTTGAATTTGTCCCAACCGTCGAACTGCTCTCGCTTGGCCTCGAAATGCTTTGTCGCCAGACAGGGGAAATTGGCGGGGCCGATGCTCGCTACGGTGCCGACCAGGATCGCGGCCTTCACACGTTCCGGATGATGCGCGGCCAGCACGCTGGCGTGCATGCCGCCCGAGGACAGGCCCACGAGGATTGCGTTTCCCACTTCGGTGGCATCCATGACAGCGAGCGCGTCCGCCACGTATTGCTCCAGCGAATAGGCCGCCGCATCCGCCGGCCGGTCGGACTTGCCGTTGCCGCGGGCATCGAAGGTGATGCAGCGGAAGCGCTCGCTGAAATACGGTAATTGCGCCTTGTAGATCCGCGAGTGGACAATCGGCCAGGGCGGCAGGAACACCATGGTTTCCGGGCCGTCGCCGTAGATCTCGTAGTAGATCTTCACGCCGTCCCGATCGACAAAACCGCTTTTGCTGGGCAATTTTGCGCGCATCACATCACCTTTTCGATGAGCTGGCTTCGGCACTACGAACGAGATCGCCGATCCGCCGCAAAGCCTGTCTGATGGGCGAGCCTTTCTTCTCAAAACCGAGCAGATAGAGGCTTTCCGCGCCGATGAACGCGTTGGCGGCGAAGGCTCCGACCTCCTCGGGCGTAAGCGGACCGAGGCCGCCGAGCTCACGTTCCGCCTTGCGCGCGGCGCCGACGATGAGATCGACCCATGCCATGAGCGCGGTGCGAACGACCTGGGCGACCGCGGCGTCGGCCCAGCTTGCGGTGATCAGTTCCTGCAGGACGCGCACGTAGCCCGAGGCGATATCGTCGTCGAGATAGTCGCAGGCCCGATCCCATTGCTCCGACAGTTTTAGACTGGCGTCGCCGAACATGGCGTTCTGGCGGTCGAGCAGCTGCGCGTTGAGGTATTCGAACAGCGCCAGCACCATCCCTTGCTTGGATCCGAAGTGATAGTGGATCTGGCTCAAGGGGACGCCGGCGGCCGCCGCCACGTCGCGAGTCGACAAACCAGCATAGCCGTTCTGGCGCAGCACCTTCTTGGCAGCTTCGAGCAGCGTCGTGCTGGTCTCGCCTTTCTTCTCAACCTTGTTCTCGATCTTCTTGGCCGACTCGCGCGCCATCGTGGAATCTCCTGAGCCTGCGAGGATCGTCGCAGGCCTCCGATCTCATAATTCGGTCGACCGACCGAGTCGATGTTTTCGTCGCATGGTCACGGTTTTGTGCACCGAGGACGTCCGCAGCAGGTTGGATGCTCTCGGCCGGCCACAATTGCTTGCGGTGGCAAGCCGCTCTGGCTTCGACTTTGGCGCTGGCCTATCGTCACCTTATGCGATTGAAATCCAGCATTTGGGTGGCGGCTTATTTGCGCCGCTGCCAGACCCAGGGAATATTCGGCGCGGTGCGCCGGCGCGGCGCGGAAGAGGCCGGCGCGGTGTTCGTCAAGGTGGTGCTGCTCGACGGCAATGCCATGCTTTACGTGCCGGCACCGCAGACGGTCTATGACGACAGCCGGCCGATCGAGCGTATTTTTACCCCGACATCGCGAGAGCCCGTGCCGGAACCGTCCGTGGAAGAGCGTCTGGTCAAGGAAATCCGGTTCGACCCGGACGCCTGGATCGTCGAGACCGAGGACAAGGCAGGACGGCATTTTCTCGATCTGGCGAAGGCTTAGCTTACTTTGATAATTTGCGCGTATTCTACCGCAGATAAGTCTACGCAATCTGCGTAAACTTGATTGCGAAGCAAAACCGGTATCCACCCCCGGATCAAGTCCGAGGGCATGCTTTTGCCGAATACGCGCTAACCCTGCGAACGCGTGCGCACAACGCCGCCAGTACCAGGCCATTGCGTCGCCGGGCGGGTCTGGGCGGGCGCCGAGCGGACGCGGTTGCGTTCGTCGTCGTACAGCCCGGGACGATATTTGGCGCGGGCGACCGCCATGGTGGCGCCGCGCCACGCGGCCAGCATGATGAGGGCCGATCGCTCGTGCAAGCCGTCGTACAGGCGCGACAGCCGGTAGACATGGTTCACCGAGGATCCGATTTCGGGATTGAGGAACAGCAGCACCCGCTGAAAAACCGGGCTTGGCATGTCCAGCGCCCTGGCCGCGCAAGCCAGCGGCTCGCCGCCGGCATCGTTGACCACCTGGGCGGCAAGCCGCCACGGCAATATCAGGGTTTCGCCGAGTTCCAGCGTGAAGTTTTCGACATCGGCGGCGAACGCGGCCATTTCCAGCGTCTCGATGGCACGTGCCGCGCGTGCTGTGGGAATTCGCGCGGAAGCCTTCAGCGGTGTCTCCAGGAGATTTTGCAGAATCAACGCGCGCTCGCTGGAGGAGGCGCCGAAAAACAGGTCGGTGATCTCGGCCGCGTCCTTCGGCTGCATCGTCAAATTCGATGACATCCGTGATTGCGCTTCGGTCGGTGCCTTGACCGGCGGTGCCGCGGATGGCGGCGCGGCAATCGCGGGCGCCGGCGGAACGATCTCGTTGGTACTGGAACGTTGCAGCCCGAGCCTTCTCAGGACTTCGACCGGTGTGCCGGGATAAATCGCCAGTCGCGCCCGAACGACCGCGCGCGTGGCGTCATCGACCTCATCGATCAGGCGGGAGGTGAGTTCGACAAACTGCCGCTCCTCGTCGTCGCTGTGCACGCTGGCCTGAACGTAAAGATCGGTCAGGACCCGCAGCAAAGTGGGTCTGATATCGACACCCTCGCGACGGGAGAGCGTCATCAAGCCGTCGAAGCCCGGAAACAGGAGCGCTGTTTTAACAGCGCGTTAAGAATAACAATTTGTGAAGAGCATCACTGAATTCGGAGCTTCGTTGTGCCACAACGAGCCGGGGTGGCGCCGGCGTCAAATCGTGTCCGCCCCGGCACGCATTAAGATGCCGTTAAGGACATCGCCCCGCAACCTATTGAAATCGTTGGCTATGGATGCGCCGCCTGCGCAGGCCCTGCGCCGGGCCTATTTCTTCTCCCTGTGAACGGTCCGCGCTTGCGCCACGCGACGGTGCGCTTCAAGCGCGGCTCGATCGTAAACTTTCGCGGTCGTCTTCGACCCGGGGCGATGGCCCATCAGCTTTTGCAGATCGTCGGTTCGCGCGGCGGCTTCCTTCGCTTCGGTTGCCCCTGACGCGCGCAGGTCTCTATTCCAGACGTCCTGCGGAATGCCCGACTTCTCGGCGACGGCGTGCCACAAATCGATGAATACGGTCGCCGTATACGGGAAGCCTGTCTTTTGATTCACGATCAGCGGGCCGTTCCTGGCCTTTGGCGGGATGCGCTCGAGTTCTTCCATCACCATCGGGCAGAGCCGCAGATCGGCGACAACCTTCTGCCCCGTGGTCCGATCGGTCTTAGACGGCGTGTAGCGCAGGATCAGGTTGTCGTCGATGTTCGACCAATGCGCCCCGATCCACTTCTGCCCGCGACTGATGACGGCCGAAGGCTGCGGTTCCGACAGCGGCAGCCATTGCCCGGCCAAATCCCATTGCCGGGCGGTCGTCTCGAATTGCAAGGCATAGCAGAACGCGGCGCGAGGATGGCCGGCCTCATGCGCGGCGGCGCGCGCGGCGACGACCTGCTTGGCGGTGATGACCGCGTCTCGCGGGGGCAATCCTTCGAACCTGCTCGCGGTTAAGATCGCCTTGAACTCGACGCAGCCGGGCAGCCGGGAGAGCACGCCGTATTTGAACGCGGCCTTGAGCACGGCGATCGCCATCCGCGCCTTAGCGACATGTCGAATGCCGTCCTCGCCGGCGGCCGCCCAGGCATCGAACCACGTCTCGACGTCGAGGCCGTTCGTCCGGTCGATACGACAGCGACCGACTTCCTGGCGCATCATCCGCAGATAAACCGAATAGGGCTTGCGGGATGAATGCTTCAGATTTTTGTGGAAGGAACTCTTGGGATCCTTTTCGTACAGGTCGAACAGACTGGCGAACGTGCCGTCGAACGGCACCGGGCGCCGTTCGCCGTTCGAGATCCATTCTAGCATTTCGCGCTGAAGCTTGATGCAGCGATCGCGCAGCAGGCGCGGGTCGTCGGCATGGATCGAAAGATTCACATTCTTGACCGGATAGCCGGCCTTCACCGCTGCCTTCGTTGCGCGCCAGAACGGGCGCCCGTTGTCGAATCTCAAGCCCGGCGGACGTTCTTCTTCCATGAACCCAACTCCGCGGGGACGTGTGGCGCCGACACTTGTGTTGCCCCCTGAACGCCATATTCCCGATCAAAGAATGCTTTGACCGCCGGAACGTATCGGCCGCCCATCAACCCGTCGATGGTAGGGAAGCCGCGGCGTTCAAGTAAAGGGGCAATCTGGCGCCATTGCGCCGTTTTGCCCGGCCCCAACAGGGCAGCCGAAATCGCTTCCTCACTCGCGAACAGCGGCAATTTGTCCGGCGATGGGATTCGGGGCGCCATCTATATCAACCGCTCCCTGGCGATGCGCGCAGCACCTTCAGCAACTCTTCCAGCCGCTCGTCTTGCTGTGCGCTGCGCGTCCTGGCATCGATTCACCAGTTCCTGGGCGAGGTCGGGCGCGAATTTCATCATTGCGCTTGCCAGCCTGCTAAACATCGACTTGTCGCGGACGTGGTAGCCGTGGCCGTCTGCCGTGAGATTCCATTGCCGCGCGCGGTTGATTGCCATCTTGCGCGCGACCTCTTCGCCGAGATTGCGGCCTGTCCTGGTCATCAGCCGGCAGAGCACGATGACGATGTCGGCCACCTCTTCGGCGGCCTTGGCATGGTTGTCGTCGGCGGTCAGCGAGCAATAGCTCCGCCATCTCTTCATTCGCCCTGGCGGCGACGCGCGCGTTAGATGATGCCGGGCCGAAGGTCTGATCGGCCCATGCGCTGATGCTTTCCTGATCTTCAATCACCATGATCCCCCTCCAATTTTCGACGCCGCAGCGCGTTGCGGCTCGTCACCGCGGTGAAGCCTTCCTCGAACATGACCAAGCAGCTGTTCATCTTGCCGCGTACCAGCACCGCGCAGGGCTGGCCTTTGCGGCACATCCTGTTCCAGCGATAGATGTACGGGAACACTTGCGGAGTCGTAGGGCTCTCTTGCATCGGCGTTTTCCATTTCGTGCCTGACACGACTGCGGTCACCGCCTTGACGATGAGGGCGATGACAATGACGGCGAGCGAAAACCAGATGATGGTTATCGGCGATATCATCATCGTCGCACTACCGAACCATCGAGGCGTTTCTTGAAGCCGGACGCCTTCGAGCCCGGCATCGGACGGCCCTTCTTCTTCAAGCCGTGATGCGCTTTCAGGACGCGGTCGGCTTTCGCCATGCGCGGCTTGTCTTCGGTCTCGGTCTTGATGTCGGCCTTCGCGTTATCGAGCGTCGGTTCGCCGCCGAGGCCGGCCGGGATGACGTGCTCATAGATGATGCCGGTCCGCGCGTTGATCTCGATGCCGCAGCCCTCGCAATGGCGCACGCCGTCGCGGCAGCACCGCACAAAGGCCTTCTTCCGGACCGATAGCGGCCGCTTGATGCCGAGCAGGCTGCTCACTTCAACGGCCCCCTGTAGAAGATCGCGAACTTGGCGACGAGTTGTCCCCAGCGCTCGCGCTCAGGTCACCTGCGACCCGACGAGGTACACGCACTTGCGTTTTCGCCAATCGAGAAAATGTCGGACGTGTTGATCATCCCGAGCATCATACTCAGGCGAGGCCGAAGTGGAACGGCGGCTATAAACTCATCGTACGATTGGGTGCCACGGCGAACAAAAAGGAAAGAAGCTGCCCGCGGTTTTTGTCGAGTTTTTCGGCGTTAGGGGCGATGCACGCAGCCCGCTCTGACGATGAAGGCACTTCCCCGATACTTGGGGCGAGAGTCCACCGCGACCGCAAACAGGGCTCTGAACAGCTATTGATTTCGTTGTTGGCCCGGACAGCACTCGAACCTGCAACCAGACCGCTATAAGCGCACTGATCAGCGGAGAAATTCAATGAAATCGGTTGATTCTGAGATTTTTCGATGCCGTCTTCACACGTCCAGAAGCGGGTTTCTTGTGGAATAGCTGTGGGGATTAGCGACCAAGGAGCAGCTGACTCTTAATCATCGGGTCCCAGGTTCGAGCCCTGGTGCGCCCACCAAGCTTTTCAAGCACTTACAGCACTACGCATCAGAACGGCCCTTTCGGTTGGGAGGCCAGTTGGGAGTTTTTGTTCGCCATCCGTGCGCGTCCGCCTTGCCATCTGCTCAAAGAGTGGCGGGATGGCTGCGCGGTACCGCAGCGGCTACCTCGCATCCCGACGGCATGGAGCGCTCTCTCACGCAAAAGCCTTGGCGGCCGGGGAACGCCTTCACCTGAAATCGGTCTATATCCCCAAACTCATTTCTGCCCCGGTCCGTACACCTCGCTTAGCTTCCTGATAGCTGACTCCGCAAGCTCGACGCGGCCGCCAAGGTAGTGCGCGTCGAGTATCTCCTGCACCGTTGTCATCGAGTGTCCGGTAATCGAGGCGATCTCCGGCACCGAGCAATTCGACAGCGCGAGGCGCGTGACAGCGGTCCCGCGCAAATCGTGGAAGTGCAGGTCTTTCAGCGACGTCTTCCTGAATGCCTTATCCCAACTCGTCCTGAAGCCGTCCTCGGTCCACGGCGCGCCGCGCGAGTTGGTCAGGATGGTAACGGCCGATCGCTTCTTCTCCTTCAGCGCGGTATCAAGCACATCCTTGAGCGGAGAACCGACGGGTATCGTCACCCGCCGGCCCTTGCCTCGCCGCGCTTTCGATTGCCGCAAACGAATGTACCGGCCGTCGTAGGCCTTCCACGTTAGTCGCAGGAGATCCCCCTGCCGCTGGCCAGTCCACAGTGCAAGCAACATAGCCGCCTGAAGTTCGACGGACGCGACGCTGCAGAACTCACGTATATCTTCGGCGGTCCAAATGATGTCTGACCTGTCGGCATCGTAGAGACGGCCGCCGCGTTCACAGACATTCACAGCGATCTTGCCATGGTCCTTTGCGACCGAGAGCACGCGCGCGATCGTCGTCCAGACGTAGTCTGCTTTCCGTGGCGTGGCAGCGAAAGTGTTGCGGAATGCTTTGAAGTCCCCCCGCGCACGCTTGTCCTCGATCGCGCCGATCGGCATTGTGCCAAACTTGGCTTCGATGAGCGCGAGGTACTGATCGTAGGCGCGCTTGCTCTTGTCGCCAAGGCCCGTGTACTCGCTCTGGTCCTTGAAGTAGTCGATGAGCGAGATGAACGTCTCCGTGCTCTTCTTCGCCTTCCCCGCGACCGCCTCGCTGTACAAGCGTATGAACTCTGGCGTGCCAGGCTCAGCGTCGATGCGAGGGCCGCCCTTCCAAGCGTACCAGTACGTCTTGACCGTCCCGTCAGCGAGCTTTTTGGTTAAACTGTTGATACCCTTGAGCCGTATCCGCATTTTCCGAGACCTTCCATTCGTCATAGGGGGACAGCTGCGGTTCAATTGTAGGCTGGAGACCGGATAGCCGGTCAAGGGCTGCATCGATTGCTTTCCTATCCCATTTGTGCGTTCCGGGGATCGGTCCCGGCATGATTCCGCGTCGAATCCAGTCATTGAACGCCGATAGCGTCTCGCAGCCGGCATAGGCTGCAGCCTGTTTTTTCGACATACCGCGGGGCGGGATCATTTGATCAGAATCACCATAGTTATAGCTCGGTTGAATGATGATCTCTTTACGTTCACCGGAATGCCGCCGTTCAACGATGCAGCCTTTCGCGATCAGCGAGGGCGTTACGCGCGCCAGACGATTGCTCAGCTGCGCCGCCGATTGCGGCCAATACTCGGAACGATGCGTGGTTTCGGTGGCGTAGTTGTTGATCTCTTCGAGCAGCGTGCGAAGCCCTCTGGCTTCGCTCGAAGCACACTCCAGATCGCAACCGCCACGGCATCCGCCTCGAAAGCTGCTTCGGACAAATCGCGCCGATTTTCATTGTAGAACGCGCCCTGCTGGAACTGAATCATCGGTATGGAAAACCGACAAGGCTGCCGATAAAAGAGTAACGAGACGTCCGTCGGGTATTCGGCTAGATTGGAGTGGAAATCGGACGGGTAACTCAGAGTGATGTGGGCCGTCGAGGCCGCTCGACTTACAACGTGGAACGGGTCGACTGCCGTTCGCCCGTTTGTCTGTACGCGTCCAAGCCTTCGTTACGTGCTAACCATTTCAGGATTCCCCCTGTCGGACCTCCCGGGAGTGGGCGTTCCCGGTCCGGTGATCCAAACCGACGTTCAACAACCCGCTGACTTCACTTATGAACCGGCAGTACTCAATCCTGCAACTCGACGGTCATGAGCGGGAGCGTACAGCTCGCCCTTCATTGATTTTGCTACGTTTTCGCCCGTGATTGATCGGATTCGTTTGACTCGTTCAGGGTGTTTCCGGTGCGAGATTGGTGCGGCTGCGGAATTGTCCTCCGACGTCATCATCGCCCTTAGCTTTCGAGCAATACCCTTCGATCAGCGCAGACCCCACATCGCCACCAGACTACGAATCTAGGG
>WNEZ01005074.1_pt1 | contig 11510 bp, 11 predicted proteins | sample 5400521 | NCBI WGS metagenome assembly WNEZ01 (sample SAMN13153339, study PRJNA577476) | soil metagenome | isolation source: 120 cm saprolite under Douglas fir tree site 2 hole 1 replicate 1 | place: USA:California | collected 2015-04-18
GCCAACCTGCATGGTCAAGGAAACACGATCATTCTCGTGACGCACGAGAATGACATTGCGCAGCACGCGCACCGCATCATCTTTATCCGCGACGGCAAGATCGCTTCCGACGAGGCGGTTGCCAAAAAGTAAGCGGACAATTCGGCTCTTTCATTCCATCAAGAACTGAATAACGTATTCGAGTAGGTGAAAAAAACGCCTGTCTCCCACGAGTGTCTTTGATTGTGGGAAAGGCGCAGGCGGGGTGGAAAGGAAGATTCGAATGGCGACTGACACAGGAGCGGGAGCACAATCGCCTAGCAGCGAGGTTCTAAATCTTGCTGCAGACAAGGCGCAAAGATACGTCCGAGACGTCGTTGAACGAAGAGTGGGTCCTTCCGAAGCAGCGGTCGCTGCCCTTGCAGAGCTCAACGAACCTTTTCCCCTCTCGTCAAGCGATCCCTGTGACGTAATTGCCAGGCTCGACCAAATTGGCTCCTTAGCCACAATGGCCACGACCGGTGGGCGTTATTTCGGCTTCGTGAACGGCGGGATGGTTCCCGCAGCGTTAGCGGCCAATTGGTTGGCGGCGGCGTGGAACCAAAATGCGGCGCTGCGCGTGATGTCTCCCATCGCGGCGGAACTGGAGGAAGTAGTCCTTCGGTGGGTTTGTGAGGCACTGGGGTTGCCTCCTGATTGCGCAGGGGGCCTGGTTACCTGCGCCACCATGGCGAATTTCACGGCGCTCGTCACGGCACGTCATGCGCTTCTGGCACGCGCGGGATGGGATGTAATGGCCGACGGAATGTTTGGCGCACCGCCGATCCAGGTAGTCGTCGGCGCGGAAGTGCACGCATCGATCCTGAAGGCGTTGAGCCTGGCGGGATTTGGAAGGAATCGGGTAACCATCGTAGAAGCAGATGGCCAGGGGCGGATGCGCGCCGATAAGTTGCCGCGCCTATCGGAGCGGACAATTCTATGCATTCAGGCGGGGAACGTAAATACCGGAGCGTTCGATCCCGCTGCGGAAATTTGTCAAATGGCTAGGGAACAAGGTGCCTGGGTGCATGTGGATGGCGCGTTTGGATTGTGGGCTCGGATTTCGCACAAGTACCAACATTTGACCGAAGCATTCGATCAGGCTGATTCGTGGGCCACGGACGCGCATAAGTGGCCCAATGTCGGCTATGACAGCGGCTTGGCCATCGTCAGAGATGGCACGGCGCTACGGGCGTCGATGGGTATAACGGCGGCGTATCTCGAACCCGGTTCGCGTCGCGAGCCGATGCATCACACTCCGGAAGCGTCGAGGCGTGCGCGGGGTGTGGAATTGTGGGCGGCGCTGAAATCGCTCGGGAGATCAGGGCTGTGCACGCTGATCGAGCGAACGTGCGCCCACGCGCAGCGGTTTGCCCTGGGACTTCGGGAAGCCGGCTTCGAAGTGCTGAACGACGTCGTGATCAACCAGGTGTTAGTATCCTTTGGCCGCCCTGAAGTGACACGAGAAGTGATCCGGCGTGTCCAGGAGGACGGAACTTGCTGGTGTGGCGGAACAGTCTGGCAAGGAGAAACCGCCATGAGGATCAGCGTGTCTTCATGGGCGACCACGGAGGCGGACGTGGAACGCAGTCTACAGGCGATTGTCCGCATCGCGGGAGAATGCCGCACGATGTAACGCACCGCAGAGGCTCGGGAAGGGCTAAGTACTTGATCGCTGACGCACCAAAGGACGAGATGGTCGTCAACTAGGTTTCTGCGAAGGAAGATTCCCGAGAGCATGGGAGTTAAGAAAAACTACCGGCTGTGCGCGACGCTGGAATTTTCGAGATCGGCAAAAGTTTGAGCTGTACTCAGATGGGTGCGTGAGAGGCGATCGTGCCAAGTGAGTTCGTCCTCGTCCCACATCGCCCAAAGGAAGCCCAGAAAAAAAGTTCCTGCGGAGAGTATGTAGCCCGCGCTGCGAAGAAGCATTTGCCTGGGCGTGGGCGGTTCGCCGGAAAAGCTGACAACCTGCAAGCCTCGCATCATCATGCCCGGAGTTGTGCCGCCGAAGGTGGTGAAGAGAGCGAAGTATTGCAGATACACGATGGCGAAGGTGGTGGCGCACACAGCCGCGTTTAGTTTGCTCAGCGTAAATTGCCCGCCGAGTGAGCCGAAGAGCATCAGGAATCCACCGTATGCAAACAGCAAGCAACCTAAATCGATAAGCGCCGCGAGGCGTCGATCGTCAATCGATGCTACGGGATGAAGTCCGGGTTGGGATTTTCTATATTCTGCAACGAGCTGTGCTTGCGTGAGAGTTTCAGAATCCGGTGGCACAGAGACGTCGATCACCATCCTTGATTGTTCGATAACACGCTTCTTTGCAGGAAGGCCGATTGCGAGGGTAAAGGAAAAATCTTCATCGACGGATCCAGGAGGTTCCGCAACTGCAGCAGAAGTATGGGGCGGTGTGTTGCGGGAAGAGTCACCGAAGGAAAACTGAGATTGAGCCGCGCTTGGCGCGAGCCTTCGCCGCCGAGTGCGGTAAGCCTCGAGACGCTGAGAGACTTCACCCCTCCAGGCGGTGTTTTGCCGTATCTGCTGCGAGACGGCGGGTTGCCGCTTGGAACGATCGATTGCGGCCAGGCTCGGATCTGCATTCGTCGCGAGCTTCTCCTTCGCGGAAACATCCGACGGTTCTTCCCAGGAAGAAGTATCGACCGAAAAGGATGAATCACAGAAATTACACGCGCGTACGGTTGATAACAATACCGCGCCACACTGCGAGCATGTTTTTGTCACCGGTAAGTTTTGCGCTGCGGACGCTTCCACTCCGGTGAGGAGGGAACACTTTGAGAATACCATGCACCTGAAATGTCAAGCAGACAAAGGAGCGGGATTGTAGCGAAAGAGACAGCAGGTGAGGTTGCCAAGTAACGGAGGTTCAGGCGTCCATTTGCTGGGCGAGCATGTCCCGGCTGAAGGAGATGCGGCGCTCCAGGGCCACCGCTGCGAAATAGGCGCACTGTCCGCGTTCCGATTCCGTCCAGGCCCGCATCGAGGGAACCAGCCGCGCAAGCGTCGAGCGCAGGAAACTCAATAGGCTAAAATAGGCGCCGATTGCCTGGACACTATTGCGGTCTTCCGGGCGTTCCGGGCAGAGCTGCAGAAGTTGCATGACGCGTTTGAAATCATCGCCAGAAGCGATCCTCTGGATGCCCGTAACGTCCTTTACCTCGGCTGAGAGAACCTGCTTCGAGGAGGCAGCGATGAGCGAGCGGCAATAGGAGATGAAAAACTGCAGTAACGCCGCTGCCGAGAAAACGAAAATGACGCCGGCCATCATCGGGGCACCACGGCGAGCCGGGAGGGGACGATACGGGCATCTTCGGGGATACGCCAGAACGCATAGGCCCAAGCCAGCGGCAAGAGGCAGCCGGAAATTGGGATGAGGTATGGCCAGATTCCATTCAGGCTCGTAGAGAGATTCCGCAGGGCATAACTGGCTGCAAAGACGCTGAAATAGAGGCCGAGAGCGAGAACAAGCTGAATCAGGCGCGTGCGCGTTTCGCGCAGTTTGAGCATGGCGCCCCACAAAACGTAGGTTAGAACAAGACCCACGAAATAGAGGTTTTGCGAGGCTTCCAAAACTAAATGGCCCATGATGCGGCTGTCCAAAACGAAATGGCCCATGATGCGGCTGGAAGATTGCTGAACGATCGCGAAAGAAAATGCCGCCGTTCCGAGAAGAAGGAGCAGTGCACCGAAGCGCACGTACTGCTCAGCACCCATCTCTTCGAATACGTAGGAATATAGACCCATAAGAGCGAAATAGAGACCGATGGTCAGGAGCAAATCGGAGTAATAGTAGAAATAGCCGTACTCGGAAGACCTGAAGCCATAAGTGAAGAGGATCTTGAAGCGTACGATGTTGACGAAGGAAGCCGCCAACATGTAGACGTTGATGGCCAGATACCGCCGGAACGACCCCTTAGAAATTGAGCACGCCACCACACTTAGTTCGAGGAGGGCACCAAGGAACCATACCACGTATTCGAATGAACCAAGCACGTTTCAGCCTTTCAACGGCCTGGTTCTTTCCGCATATTCGTCAGCCTAGCTCTGCGGAAACCACGCCGTTACTTCCAAGGCGTTGGCGGTAGTGGTGCGCTGCCGTTCTTCCAAGGCGTTGGCGGTAGCGGTGCGCTGCCGTTAGCCATGATTACGGAGCCATCACCATGAGCGACGACCACCGTCTTCAGACTCATAGCCCCGACCAGTACGAGCATGGCGAGTAGAACAACCGTGAGTTTACGTGACATTGTGCCTCCGAGGGATGAACCAACCCCGGAGACAGTCTAACCCTTAAGACACCAATGTCAAGCAGCTCGGGCTAAGAGCCTGTTTCGAATCGATACACACCTTCCTGCCCCCCCTTCGATAAATCTTCGCCTACCTTGATGGGTGGGGCAGTGTTCGATCCCGTGCAGGATAGGTTTTGGGACTGTATGGGTCAACGGTACCGTGGTACTAGAATTTATAGGACTACTTTCGCTCCAGGGTCACGTTAAACGTCTGTCAGGAATTTCTGTGGGATCCTAATTACCGCGCATCTCCACACTCAGTCCAGTCAGTATATCTGGGCTTGATTGACCTGTTGGTTAAAAGCTCGAGTGCAGACGCAGTCTCTCCGCCAGGTACAGCGCCTTGACACGTTCGCAGTCGAATCCGTAGCATTAAAGAACTGTGTCATGCCGGCGTAGCTCAGTGGAAGAGCGAGGGTCTCATAATCCCTAGGCCGTGGGTTCGATTCCCCCCGCCGGCACCAATCTTTGCGCCCGCTATCGATCCGGATCCGACGTCGTAATCCAGCGCTTGAGCCACTGATTTCCTTCAACGACTATGCTGCCCACGACCGTCGCTAGGACGAAGAGCGCCAGGGCCAGGCGATTATCCAGGCCGGTGACAGTGAGTGAGCCATTCGGGGGCAAGAACCATGCAAGCATCACCGCGGCAATGCCCGCAGCTGCGATACCCCTCTTGGATCCCCCGAGTTTCGCGATCAACAAAACTGAGAGCAAGAGTGCAAGCAGAGCGCTTTTCTCCAAATCGAGTGTGTAACAAACCCCGCAGACGGCGAGAAGCACTGGGGCCCCCAGAAAAACTTTTCGGTTCGGAACCTGACCCTCCGCGGTGTTCCCCGGACCCTTTACACCTGCCACGATCATCAGCACCAGAAGAGTGACGACCACTCCGATGAGGCTGCCCGTGATCAACCTCCACGGAAACTACTCATGAGTACCCCGGTCCGTATCGTGCCAAAATAGCTCCGCTGTGTTTACGCGTCAACCAGCACGGTTCTTCAAGCTGTTCGACTGGCCTTGCATCCAGCGGCAGGCCAGATGGGTTCAGAGATAGTATGCTCGCCTCGCATCCCGCGGATGAAATATTCGAAAAGATCCGGAGAGGGCGCCGTGGGAATGAGTTCACACGAATCTACCGGTTGAAGCTGAGGAGCAGTAGCATGAATGATCAGGCGGAAGCGCCCAGCATTCTGCGTGAATCTTCTGTCATCGTTTTTGTCAATTCGGTAGCCGGTGGAGGCCGGACACGTTCTTATCTGGGACGGATCCAGAAACTATTCGAATCGTTCCTTGTTCATGCGCAATTTGCTATGACGAACAGCGCTGCGGAACTCGAGTCGTCCGTGCAAAATGCCATTTCGCAAGGACAGCGCGTGCTTTTTGCGATGGGTGGGGACGGAACCTTTCAGGCGCTAGCGAATGCGGCATTCGGGGCCGAGGCGCTCTTGGGTATCCTCCCCGTCGGAGGAGGAAATGATTTCGCCGCCGCGCTTGGGTTGCCAGACGATCCGGTCAAAGCGGCTGAAGCCATCCTGCGTGGCACTCCGCGCTTTGTGGACCTGGTGAAAGTGCGAACAGCCGAAGGGCGAACGCGCTTGTATGCAGGGGGAGGTGGCGTTGGACTTGATGCGGAGGCAGCGCGCTATGCGAACGGCGCTTACCGCCGGTTTCCCGGTCGATCGCGTTATCTTGCGTCGGCGTTACGCGCGCTGGTAGAGTATGTGCCCCTCAAAGTCCGTATCGACTTTCCGGGGAGCGCTCTCATCTCGTGGGAAGCGAAGGCATTGCTGGCAGCCGTGTTGAATTCCCCAACTTACGGAGCCGGTCTGAGGTTGGCCCCCGGAGCAGCGCTTGATGACGGGTCGCTTCAGGTTGCCCTGATCGAAGATATCGGCACGTTCGGAGTATTGTGGCTACTACCGCGGCTGATGGGGAGCGGTGAACTTCGAACCTCACGCGTGAAACGCTGGCGCACCCAGCGCGTGCGGCTCACCACGGACCGGCCATGCATGTTCCACGGAGACGGTGAGATCATCGGAACAGCGCCGGTGGAAATCGAAGTGGTGCCCAGGGCAGTGCAGGTCTTAGCTCCCGCACTGCGATAGGGCATTCGCGTACGGCAGGCGGCGCCGAGCAAGCTCGCATTCTTGTGAAAGACTCTGCGACAAATATCCGGCCCTAATTTCCTTCACTAGACTTTATCCAATTGAATTGCGGCGTCAAAAATAAGGCGAGCGGGCCGGCCCACCACCAAGCCGCGCAGTCGCTCCACGTGAAAAAACTTGGCTGGGGCGATTCGGGGAGCAACTACACGACCGCGGCAACTGCCGGGACGCTTACTGAATCAGATCTAATACCAGGCCGGTGTAACGCCGCTGGAAGCCCGCGAAGTGACCAAAGATGGGAGAGCTGACGTTGTTGTATACGTCGTGTGGGTTTTGGCGATTTGTGATGTCGGTCGAATATACGCCGAGACGAACCTTGTGAGTCTTGGAACGCTCCGTGCGCGGTATGTGGACGGCAAACTCTCGGTAAAGCCTGACGTCAAGCGAGAAGTAAAAGGGGAAACGCTGGTCATCGGGCACACCGACATAGTTCTGCAGAACGTCTATGTTTGAAAATGGCAATCCCGAATGCACGTCAGCTACGGGACTGATGACCATTTTCCAGGGAAGTCGGAAGAATCCCGAAGCTACAATGCGATGGGGAACGTCCGAGGACAGGATACCCGTAGCATTCGGTCGAATTACCGGAATCTGGAAAGGGACAAGAGTATCCGAGAGCGGGTTGAGGTCACCGCGACCCCGGCTCCAGGTGTAGGACAGGCTCATATCGGCGCGCTCGCCGAGGCGGTAGTGCGCAGTGATGTCAGTCTGGCGATACTGTGAAACTCCCGTGTTCTTCAGAGCCAGCAATCCGTCTCCTGCGGTGGGGTCGAGCACCGGATCCAGAAAAAACAGGCCCACGGTGCGGCTGTCAAGGTAGCTAGCTCGGAGGTTAAGATTCTTGCGTACTTGCTGTTCAAGCACGAGATTCCAGCTAAACGTGCGAGGGCTTGCTCCGGGGTCGCGCGGCACGCCAGGCGCACTCGGGGGCGCGCCCGAAAGAAGATAGGAATTCACTAGAACGACGGGCTGGCCTATCAGCGCGCCGGAGGAATCGAAGAAGCTGAGTACACGCGCCTGATTGCTAGTGAAGTCCGCCGCAAGCAACGGGACATGGCCGTAGACCTCCGCAGCACCGGCACGAATTACGGTCTTTCCTTCATTCAGAGAATAGGCTGCGCCGATGCGCGGCGCGAAGGCGGCATCGCGACCGATGGATTGACTGGTTAAACGTGCTCCGAAGTTAAGAGTCAAGTGGCCGTTCAGAATCCAGTGATCCTGGATAAACTCGGCGACCTCCGCATCCGATGCGCTCAACAGGCCCGCGCCTTGAAAGTCGATCCGCTCGGCAACCGAGCCATCCTGCGCCAGCAGCTCGATTGGGTGGGAGATGCTGCTACCGTCATAGTTACGATATAGGATGTCCGTACCAAACCTCACTTCATGGCTACCGTGCCAGGACTTCGCTGAGAGCTGATACGCGGGCAAGACTTCCAATTGGTTGGCCTTACGGTTCCAACTATTGAAGTAATTGCCGGCCCACCCCGCGGGTGAGATTTGCATGTCGGCGGGCCCCTGCCCGCGGGCATTACTGTCGAAGCGGGTGTACCGAACCATGGTGTTCAGCAACGCCCCCGAAACGAATTGATAGGAATCGGAGAAGCCGATGGAAACTCCGCTTCGGCCATAATTCGTGGAAGCAGTTTGCGGGATCAGGGCGTTGATGTTGGCGAAGTCGAGCTCCAGGGGAAAAACATTGACGTTGAAGTTCAGCACGTGCCGAGGCGAAAGTATCAGCTGAAGGTTCGTGAAGGACGTGACACTTCTCGTCTTGATCTCATTCTCGGGAAACGACAACCCGCGCACAGGCTGTCTCCGCAATTCGTATGTAACCTCTTCGGAGAAATTCATCTTGTTCTTGACGAGCGGGCCATCGAACATAAGTCGTGGGGTCCAGTTGGCAAGTCCCACGAGGTGATCGTTCTTTCCCCGGAATGCCGGGATGAAATCACGAAGCTTGTAATCCCATATGCCGGAGGGAGGCTTCGTTTCGATCGTCGTCAGGCCGCCTGTAAAACCTCCGTACTCAGAGCTCTCAGGCAGACTGTAAACGGTCATGGATTGAATGATGTCAACAGGAATGGGAATCGAAAAGCTTCCCGAGACGGGATCCACGTTTTCCGCCGAGTCAACAACGAGCATTCCCTGGCTTTCAGCCTGCCCCTTGAACGTCAGTCTGCCCGCGGGAGTCCGAATGACACCCGGTATCAGAGACAAAGCCTCTGTAAATTTCTGGGTAGGCAAAGGCAGACTCTCCAATTGATCGGTGTTGACCGTGGCAGTTATCGCTACATTCTGCGTGGCAATCTCGGCGGCCTCTCCTTGAACTTCGACCTGCTGATTGACGGAACTAATCTGCAGAACAACATCTCTAGCAAGCGGCTGGTCCGTTCCGAGGGTTATCGTAGCGAACCAGGGCTTAAAGCCATCGCCACTTGCTTCCAGTGTGTAGGTTCCGGCGGCAAGATGAGAGAACTCGTAGCGGCCGTCCGCATCGGTCACCGTCGATTGGGGTGCTGATCCCACGGACGGACCCGTCAATTTCACGGTTACTCCGGCAAGGCTATTGGTGGCCCCCTCCCCGGAGACTACTGTGGTCCTGCCAGTAACAGAGGCCTTGGGAACGTTTGAATTTGCAACCTGTGGCTGCCGAGCGAAAGTCGGATAGGCGAGCGGCAGCAACGCGATAGAAATCGCGCAGCAAGCGCCGAACAATGCTTCTCGAGCTATTTTCATTGCAGTTGCGGTCAATCTCCGAAGCCGAAAAAAGACGTTCTCCAACGAAGACTATTTTCCCACCCTAGACTGATGATTCGAACCCCGAAGCCCTCCGGGAGTTGCGTTACAGTTTCGGCGGTAGGCCCGAATTGCCTAACTAGTGCGCCAATACTGCGCAAAGGCTCTTGCTGACCGCAGGTCGAGCCGAATTACGGCGTATTCTTATGAAACACCTTGCGGCGAATATCCGGCCAGAATTCTTTTAATTCGTTGTCCAGGCCGTCATACAGAATCAAAAAGGCAAAAGTAGTGGCGTTTCGCGAGGCCGTGCGATCCTCCGGAACATGGTAGGCATTGGAGATCGCTGCTGCCACCGCATTGCCAGCCGATTCCGAGAAGTTGAAGCGTTCGTGTCCTGAATCGGTCCGAACGACAAAGAGCCGGTTGATAGCATGGTAGGCTCGGTGAGCAAAGCGCCCGTTTCCCAACTGGTAGTACCGCGGATCTTCATGGAGCAAGCTGGGGAAGATCGCAGTCGTCATATAGGTGCCGATGCTGTTGTCGGCGAAGGATGCGCCATAGCGTTTTCCGTAGGCACTCCATCCCTGTCCCCACTCTTTTGGATCATTCTTTGCTTGTGCGATTCCCGAGAGGATGCCGTTGAAGGGATAAGCCCCCCAATCGAAAACGCCGGCGGTCGCCAACCTGAATTTCTGGCCGGTTGTGAGCGGCGGAAGCTCTTTGGCGTTTTCGACTGTCCCATAGTTGGGCAGAACCTCGAAGATGCGATCGTTGACGGTTCCTGTTTCTTTCTCGAGCTTGCTCTTCCCAACCGTCTCGCCGGGTTTGTCATTGTGCTTATCTTCCTTCCCGTCTTTGGTATTCTTTCTTTGCGGATCTGAGGGGGCCGGGGCCGGGGCCGGCTGCTGTGCCAACGCAGGCGCAATGACGATCGTTGGTCCGATCAGAAGTGAAAGCACCATAAGACGCTGCATCCCATTTTGTCTGACCATCGATAACTCCAATTATCTCCCGGGGACTTGCGATGCAGTAGCAAAAGGGATGACCCGTTTCCATAATGCTAGGTCCCAACTTACATTCGCTGGATGAAGAAAGGGTTTTACCCGCACACGACGTACAAGCAAGGACTTCGCCCCAGCCACCGATGGTATCGGCAACGGGCGAGCACTGCCGGGCAGCTGCCAAACCTAGCTCGCCTGAGGGCAGGAAACTAAGGTCAGCTCTTTTTCTTGTCGATTTTGAGATTCAAAACGATGTCCTTGCGACCGTCGAAGCTGGAGACGGTACGGGTTGGGGATTTGGCGCCTTCTTTTTCCGCATGCAATTCGTAGTCGGCATTGGGATCTAGGCCGCTGAAACGGTAGTTGCCGGTGTCATCGGTGTAGCTGCTGCGGACGGAATTGGTGCGCACGTTTTTCAGAAAAACCACGCTGCCGGAAAGAGGGTTATCTGATTTGTCAGCTACCACACCGCGCACCGTGCGGAGCTGAGCTTCGTGCTTCTTGTCCTGAGCCACACCAAGGGCCGCAAAGAACGTGAGAGCCAGCACCAGACCGCAGACGCGGCGCCGCACGCTCATCCCTTGCCTCCCGCAGTCGGCTGCATTCGGAACACCATGCTTTCCTCGTTCCCGCCGGTTCTAGTATCGATGGTGCGCGTCTGCTCTGCAAAGCCCTTTACCCGGACAACCATCTCATAGTCTGAGCCCTGGGGCACACGGACTGCAAATTCACCGCGGGAATTCGTGTAACTCTCCCAGCGGAATTTCTTCTCTCCTGCCTGCCGGATGCGAAGTTGCACGCCCGGGAACGAAAGGGCTTTGTCCGTAAAGACGGTTCCGTGAATCAGAAAATCATTTACGTGGCTGTATATCTTCTTGCCCGGTTTGCTCGGCGGGGCCGCAGGCGTTTGCGAATTGGGAGCAGAACCGGACGGCCGTGGCCTAGGGTCCTGGGCCTGTCCAAATGCCGCACTGAATGAAGCGACAAGCGCAGCCGTGCAGAGAATCGTTATCCACTGCGCGCGGTGCATTAGGTTGCTCCTTGCAATCTTAGATGGCGGCACGAGCAGTGGAGGATGCCCGGCGGGGTGGCGCGTGCCTGTTACTCCTCGTCTTCTTCTTCGTCTTCGTCGTCATCATCTTCGTCGATGAGGTCGCCATTTTCTCCGGTCTTTCCTTCGTCTTCCTCGTCGTCCTCTTCGTCCGAATCATCGGCGATGAGGTTCAGGTGGACGGGATGCGTCTGCGAGACTTCGAGTTCGGATTCGCACTCGGGACAAC
>WNEZ01005078.1_pt1 | contig 11507 bp, 11 predicted proteins | sample 5400521 | NCBI WGS metagenome assembly WNEZ01 (sample SAMN13153339, study PRJNA577476) | soil metagenome | isolation source: 120 cm saprolite under Douglas fir tree site 2 hole 1 replicate 1 | place: USA:California | collected 2015-04-18
CACGCGATCCGCCAGATTTTCGGCCTGCGCGATTTCCGCATAGGAGATCTTCTTGGAGGCGACGACGTTTCCACCCACAAAAAGGTGAGTGATGATGTGAGCGTTCTTGACGCCCGAATCCTCGGTCTGCACGTGGAAGACCTTCCCGGCGTGTTTGATGTTGTGGTTGAAGCCAGCGACCGGTCTTTCGAAATTTTGCGCCACGCGTGGACCTTCAGAAAAAGTAACAGATTCCGGAGATCAACGTACACTACAGGGTAGTAGGCAAGCTCACTCCGAAGCGCTCTAGATCTTCAGGCGTGTTGAGGCTGACTACCGAGCGAAGCTCAGGGTCAACATCCCGCAGCCGCTGCTCGGGAAGAAAGTGGGCCCGAAAGCGCCGGGACAGCTCGGCAAATGACGGTTGGGAGGCGAGCAAGCGCCCCCACTCGGGCGCGATCGCCGACCGGTAGACGCCCAAAAGCGGCTCCAGCCTCCCGGCAATTTCGAAGCACACCCAATCGGTGCGCGCCCGTCGCGCATCCAGCAAAATCCGCACTGCTCCCGGTGAGACGAAAGGCATGTCGCATCCGATCGCCAGCACCCAGGGCGTATTTGCCATCGCCAATGCCGCGTGGACACCGCCGGGCGCGCCACGTCCTGGCACCAGATCGCTGGTGGTTCGCAGCCCGTAGCTTTGATAGGCGCGATCGCCCGACACCAGCAGGACCTCGGCGAAGTTGGGCTGCAAATCCAGCAACCGCTCAATCAGGGTTCGACCTTGGTGAACGAGCAACCCCTTCGGCACACCTCCCAAGCGCTGGCCCACTCCTCCGGCAATGATCGCCAGCGTAGCGCCTGAGGTTACCAAGCTTGCCTCCAACCGCCCTTGGCGCGAGTGGAGATGCCGTGGAGCGGTGCACGAGGGCCCTGGCGTGGAGTAGAACACCGCCCCAGTGCGCGAGGATCGATGACATTGAAAGGCATCAGTGAACGAGAAGTGACGCGCGTCGGCGCAGCGTCGTCCGGCGAGGCGGGGGGTGCGGACTGGGTGGCGGTGGAAGAACCGCTCGAAATCCGGGTGGCGGGTGACTCGGTGGCGATCACCATGCGCACGCCCGGAGACGACGCCCGGTTGGCGGTGGGATTTCTTTTTTCGGAGGGAATCCTGCGCTCGATCGACGATCTCGGCTCCGTCGCCCACTGCGGAAAACCGACCGAAGAGGGTTTCGGCAACGTGATCGAGGTGACCGCCGCGCCCGGCGTCACCCTCGACGTGGAGAAGGTACAAGCCAGCCGAAGGGGCACTTTGACGACTTCCGCCTGCGGAGTTTGCGGACGGCGCAGCGTGGATGATTTGTTGGCTCTCTGTGGAAGGGTGGAGAACGATCTGACAATCGATTCTGAGGTCCTGATCGCCGCCACCCGGCACCTCAAGGATCTGCAAAAGAATTTCTCGCACACCGGTGGAACCCACGCCGCGGCGATCTTGAGCCCACGGGGCGAGGTGCTGGCGACTTTTGAAGACGTTGGGCGGCACAACGCGGTGGACAAGGTGATCGGGCATCTGGTGATGAGAGGAGAGATCTCGCGCCGTTCGTTTCGCCCGGCGGCGGCCGAGTCCAAGATGGCGCCCCCCGCGATCCTGGTGGTCAGCGGGCGCGCCAGCTTCGAAATTGTCCAAAAGGCCACTGTCGCTGGCATTCCCGTGGTGGCCAGCGTTTCTGCGGCGAGCTCTCTGGCCATTGATCTGGCGAAACGATCCAACATCACGCTGGCCGCCTTCGTCCGCGGCGGAAGCTTGAATCTATATACCTGCCCCGAGCGGATCGAGGGGAGGAAACGGACGGTGTGATCGCGTTGCTTCACAGAGCGGGGAGGTGGCTGCGGCAGTACTTCCCGTTCGGTCTTTTGTGGAAGGGCAAGCCCCGGCACTTTCGCGAAATGCTCGCCGTGGTCTGGGAGAACCGCAAGCAAATCCCCTTCGCCTGGCGCATTCTGAAGCACGGGGTCTGCGACGGATGCTCGCTCGGGCCCTATGGCTTGCGAGACGATGTGATCCGGGGCACCCACCTGTGCATGACCCGCCTTCGACTGCTGCGGCTGAACACCATGGAGGCTATCCGGCCAGATGGCTGGTCGGAGATCGGCACCCTGCGCGGAATGTCCAATGAGCAGCTGCACCGATGGGGCCGGATTCCCTATCCGCTGCTTTACCGAAAGGGGGACCGCGGATTTCGGCGGATCGGATGGAGCGAGGCGATCGAGAAGGTTGCCAGCGCCCTGCGATCCACCGACCCCGATCGGATGGGATTTTTCGCCTCGAGTCGCGGCCTCACCAACGAGGCGTATTACGCGTTCCAGAAGCTCGCGCGCGTCGCCGGAACACCTCACATCGACAGCTGTGCTCGCCTGTGCCACGCCGCCTCGACCACCGGTCTCAGGCAAACCATCGGGTGGGGAGCGCCTACCTGCTCGCTCAAGGATTGGATCGGGACCGATCTGATCATCTTGTTCGGCACCGACCTGGCCAACAATCAGCCGGTGAGCACCAAGTACCTGCACTATGCCAAGAAGGCGGGAACGCGGGTGGTGGTGGTGAACCCGTTCCGGGAACCAGCGCTGGAACGGTATTGGGTTCCCTCCGTTTTCTCCAGCGCGCTCTTCGGCACCCGGTTGATGGACGAATTCTTCCCAGTGAAGCCGGGCGGGGACATCCCCTTCATTCATGGAGTGCTCAAGGCCTTGCGCGCCGCCGGGGGGTGGAACCTGGAGTTTGTGCACGCCCACACCGAGGGTTTCGATGCCCTCGATCACCTGCTGCGCACGCTGACCTGGGAAGAGCTGGAGGCGGCCAGCGGCCTTCCGCGCGCGGAGATGGAGCGATTGGCGCAGATCTATCAGCAGGCGAATACCGCGGTGATCGTCTACAGCATGGGCCTCACCCAGCATCCCTTCGGCGTGCAGAACGTCAAAGCGATCGTGAACCTGGCGCTGTCTCGCGGAAACATCGGCAGGGAGAAAACGGGGATCGTCCCCATTCGCGGACACTCGGGCGTGCAAGGCACCGCGGAGTGCGGCGCGGATGCCGACAAGTTTCCCGGCGGGATCGAGATCGATCCCCAGTCCGCGGCCTCGCTGTCCGCTCAATGGAATTTTCCCGTGCCCCCCAGGAAGGGACTTCGCGCTGCACACCTGCTGGATTGGGCCGGCCTTGGACAGACGGATTTCCTCTACGTTATGGGCGGCAACTACCTTCATACGATGCCCGACCCGTCTCAAGCCGCTCGGGCGCTCTCGAAGATTTCCCTACGCGTTCACCAGGACATCGTGATCAACACCTCCGCGCTGATCGAGCCGCAGAACGAGAGTGGCGAAGTTCTCCTGTTGCCGGCCCAGACGCGTTACGAGCAGCGAGGCGGAGGCACCTCCACGTCCACCGAGCGTCGGATTCGATTCACTCCGGAAATTTCCGGCCGGCGCATCGGAGAGGCCAAACCGGAATGGGAAATCCCGGCTCTGATCGGTCGCGCCTTGCACCCGGAACGCCCCGACCTGTTCGCTTTCCGGGAGGCGGCAGACGTCCGCGCTGAAATGGGTCGCGTCATACCGCTCTACCAAGGCATCGAGACGCTCGAAAGGGAGGGAGAGTGGATTCAGTGGGGTGGCGAGCGCCTCGGCGTTTCCGGCCGGTTCGTGAATTTGCCCGGGGAGAGAGCGCGATTCACGGCGGTGCAGATTCCCTCGATCGACCTGCCGGCGGGGCACTTCTTTCTCACCTCGCGGAGAGGGAAGCAGTTCAATTCGATCACCTACGGACCGAAGGACTCGATCACCGGGGCCGGGTCGCGAAAGGCCGTTTTTTTTTCGGAGGAGGACGCGGCTCGGAGCGGGCTACGCCAAGGAGACCCTCTGGTTCTCGAAAGCTCATACGGTCAAATGCAGGCGGTCTGCGAGATCGGACCCTGTCGGGTCGGCCACCTGCAGGCGTTTTGGCCCGAGTGCAATGTCCTGGTCGGCCGCCAATATGATCCTGCTTCCGGAGAACCCGATTACAACGCCATCGTGCGGGTGCTGACCTCCGCTGCCCCTACCGCGGCAGCCCGAAACCAGGCGGATTAACGACTTAGAAGCGCAATCGAGCGGTAGTCATTGCCGGCGGGGGGCGCTAAGATCCAAGACTGGATGTTCTTCGTAGGTCTTCTCCGGGGGAATCGACCGGCCCAAACCTATGGACGCCCATAAGAAACTGCGCCAGAGGGATGCTCTCGAGTTGGCCAGCGGCTACTCGGAGCGGTTTCGGATCGTGGAAGTCTCGGCGATCGGAGTTTTTTTTCTGTTGCTGGCTGGCCTCGCGTACCAGCTGTGGGACCCCACCCGTCGAAGTCCCTGGCTGGTCTTATCCGCGATCCTGCTGGCTTATCTGGCTGCCGCTTTTGTTTCGGGACTCGTGCACTGGCTGGGCGACACCTGGGGCTCTCCGGAGTGGATGATCATCGGTGAATCCCTGATTCGCCCCTTTCGCGAGCACCACGTCGATCAGGAGGCGATTACTCGCCACGACTTCGTGGAGACCAATGGTTCGAACTGTCTCATTTCGATCCCGGTGGCGGTGGGGGCGCTGATCATCCGCCTACGCGGGGACGACGATCTTTCCATTTTCGCGGTTTCCTTTCTGGGTTCCCTCATCTTCTGGGTATTCGCGACCAACCAGTTTCACAAGTGGGCGCACTTGAGCCATCCTCCGCCGCTGGTGGCGTGGTTACAGCGGTTGCACCTGGTCCTACCCCCCGAGCACCACGCAATTCACCACTCCGCACCCTTCAGCAAGTACTACTGCATTACCGTCGGGTGGTTGAATTGGCCGCTCACCAAGCTTCGGTTTTTCGTCGCTTTGGAGCGTTTGATCAGCATGCTCACCGGGGCGCTCCCCCGCCACGACGACATCGGGGAGTTGGCCGCGCGCGACGCCACCACCGCCCTCGACGCGGAGACGCCGGCGGCTAATGCTCAAAAGGCACATCTACCTGCTCTGCAGCGAGAAGCGGCTTTCCCAGGAAACGCGCAGCCACCGCCACGAACGAGCCGGGAGAATCGGTGACCAGATAGCGGTGAATGGGCTCGCGGTTGATCGCCAGCTGGTCCGAGGACCGAAGGAGCAAGGCGACCATCTCGGCGGTCGACGCGGCTGAGTCCACCAGACGGGTTTCGTCCCCCATCACCTGGCGGATGACTTCCCTCAACAGCGGATAATGGGTGCAACCCAGCACCAGCGTATCGACGCCACTACTTGCCAGCTCCGCCAGATACCGACGGGCGATCAACAGCGGCACCTCGCCATCCACCCAGCCTTCCTCCGCCAGAGGAACGAACAATGGACAAGATTGAACGGTCACCGCGACGCCCGGGCGCGCGCGCTCCAACGCTCGCTGATAGGCGCCAGAGCGGATCGTTCCCGGCGTGCCAATCACCCCGATTCTTCCGGAGGTCGAGAGCTTGGCCGCAGCGAGAGCCCCCGGCTCGATCACCCCCACCACCGGAACATCCAGATTTTGCGCCAGGCGCGGCAGCGCGACCGCGGAAGCTGTGTTGCATGCGATCACCAACAGCTTGATGTCCTGCTCGATCAGCAGCGCCGCATTTCGCAGCGAATACTGGGTCACCACCTCGGCGGACTTGGTGCCGTAGGGCACTCGCGCGGTATCGCCAAGATAGACAGTGCTCTCGTGGGGAAGACTCTCCATCAGGGCCTTAACCACCGTCAGCCCACCCACTCCAGAGTCGAAGACGCCGATGGGCCGGTGGTTGCGCTGACGCATGCATCCGGTAGCTACCACGATCCGTGCCCACTCCGACGCAGCGGATCTCGTGGTCTGGAATGGGAGGAACGGGCCGTTGATGCGGGTCGTCCGGCCGGCGCTCGCTACGGGCCGAAGTAAGCCGGCACGACCACGGGGAAGGTGGTCGCGTCCACGAACTGGCCAGCGACAACACTAATGATCGGCGGGTTCTGGCTGCTGGAACGATAGGTCCCACCGGTTCCCGCTCCCTGCACGAAGACGCGATAGGAACCCGGTAGCAGTGCGTTGTAGAGAATCGGCGCTCCCGTGCAAGGTTGCGGATCTCCGGCAGCTCCGTAGATCAGCGTCCCGCTGGAGTCCTGGAAGTTCACGCTGATCGTCTGGACTCCCGCCTGTGCGCAAGTCTGCGACATCGAGCCATTGAAGAGCTGCCAGGCCACCGAAACGCCCCCGATATTCCAATCGAAGCGATAGCTTGCCGAGACCGGGGAGCCGCTGACAATCTGGAGCGTTCCTACGTAGCGGTAGTAGGGATAGTCGTACCTGTCCAGACCCACCAGCTCGATCTGATGAGTTCCAGGAGTCAACAAACCGGTCTGGAAGCCTGGCTGCACAAATCCTTCGCTGCAGTTCGCGCGCTGCTGAGGGCCTTGATCGATCCGGATATAGACGTGATCTGCACCCGCTTGGTCGCAGGTTGGATTTTGACTCGACGAGTTAGGGGGAAAAGTCCACATCAGGTACGCGTAAGAGCTCTGCCCGCCGACCGGACTGAGGTCGGTGGTCACCACGATGCTCCCATTGACCGAGAAGGAGCCGCTGGCGGTGTACAAGACCCGTCCTGTGTAATCCAAGCCATCAATCGTGAAGACGTAGGGTCCGGGAACGAAATCGAGCAGCAAGATGCCCGAGTACCCGTTGGTAGAGCAGGGAAAAACGCCGTCGTTGTGAAGGACCTCACCGGGGATCTGGATTCTGACCGAAGCCACTTGGGGAACGCTGGCGCACTGAAGTCCCGCGAAAGTCCAGCTAAAGCTGACATCGCCGCGATAGGGGGCTGGGCCTCCATCGACGATCAAGCATCCGCTGAGTGTGGTTGCCGCGAGGAACGGAAGAAAGGTCTTTGGGTTCATGACCAACCGCCTGGTGAGTGGTTCGAGCTGCGCACGCACCGTTATGACGGCGACACCAAGCGAGAATTCAACCCACTCCCAGCCGCAAGGGTGGGGAAACAGGGGAGTGAGTTGTTTGACCCCTGAGGGATGGGGTGCTAGCGAAGCGCATGACCTTCAGCTCGTCTCGGGTTCTCGCCGCCCTCAATTACTACGAGATTATTCGCAACGGCTCGGTGGTGGAGCTGAGCGTCCTCGCACTGCTCGCGTGCGTGTCGATCATTTCCTGGGGCATGATCGCCCTCAAGCTGGCACAGCTGTCTCGGGCTCGACGACAGTCGGTCGCGTTTCTGGATACGTTCTGGAAGGCTTCCAGGCTCGAGGCCATTTATGAGACGGCACAATCGTTGACCGTCTCGCCGCTCTCCAAGGTTTTCTGCGCCGGATACGAAGAACTTTCTCGGGTCGCGCCGAACAAGGAGCCCAAGGAAGGGGCGATGGCGGAGCGCCTGGGCGGCATCGAGAACATCGAGCGGGCGCTCAATCGAGCTTCCACCTCCGAAATCACGCACCTGGAATCGAAGGTTCCGTTTCTGGGCACGGTGGGGGCGACCGCGCCGTTTGTGGGACTGTTCGGCACGGTGATGGGGATACTCAATGCGTTCAACGAGATCGCCGAGAAGGGAAACGCAACGCTCTCCACCGTGGCTGCGCCGGTTGGCAACGCCCTCTTCGCCACCGCCGCTGGGCTCTTCGCCGCCATCCCGGCAGTGGTGGCTTACAACTCATTCATCTCCCGAATACGCGTGTTCGATACCGAGATGGCAAATTTTTCCTCAGACTTTCTGAACATCGTCAAGCGTTACTTCTTCCGGTAACTGCCTAATGGGAATGAGCACCGACAAAAGGCCGCCAGGTCGCACCACGCTGAGCGACATCAACGTCACCCCGATGGTCGACGTGATGCTGGTGCTGCTGATAATCTTCATGGTGACCGCGCCACTCATCCAGCAGGGGGTGAAGGTCAACCTGCCCCAAACGCGAGCCGCACCGGTGGAGGCGACCGAAAAGAAGGTGGTCCTTTCCGTCGATCGCTCCAAGCGGGTATTCCTTGGGGAAGCGGAGGTGCCCCTCAAGGACCTGGAACAAATTCTCAAAGCCAATGCGAAAGTACAGTTGGACAAAGAAATTTACCTCCATGCAGATCGAGATGTGGCTTACGGCGTTGTGGTGGAGGTGATGGCCGCTGCCCAGCGCGCTGGCGCCCCCAAGGTGGGACTGATTACCGATCCGATGATGACAGTGAGGAAGAACCACTAGCTCATGCTTCCCGCGGTGGCTCAAAGCCTGTTTGTCCGGAAACCGGATCCCCTCGGGCCTTTTCTGATTGCTTCCCTGCTGGTTCATGCCGCTCTGGTGGGGGCAATACTGGCATTGGGATATCTGAATCTCCCTCCGGCGATCGACATGAATCAAAAGCCAATCACCGCATCCCTCGTTCGGCTGGGAAAGCCTCGCGAGCCCAATCTGCTGCCGGTCAAAGAGGAGCCAGTTCCCCCGCCGCAGAAGATCGAGGGGGCAGAAAAGCCTCCGGAGCCGGCCAAGACCCCGCTCCCCGACCCGGTGGTGGCCGTCCCGGTTCCCGGCGTCAAGCCAACGCCCGAGCCGACGCCGTCCCAGAAGCAGAACGGCGAGCTGTCGGAGGCGCAACGCAGAAAACAGCTGTTCGGTGCATTCAGCAAGACCGCCAAGCAGAGCAAGAACCAGGAGTTGGAAGGCCAGCCGGAGGGCAGTGCATTCGGAGACTCTGCCATCTCGCAAGGCGACCAGTACTGGGGGTTGATCTCCGCCCAGATCCGCCGCAACTACGACGTCTCCCAGACCATCCCCGAGCAGGAGCGACAGCATCTGAGGGCGCAGGTGATCCTCTTCATCGGGCGCAGCGGAGATGTACTTCGAGCCAAGCTGGTGAAGGGGTCCGGCAATCCGATGTTTGACAATGCGGTGATGGCCGCCTCAAAAAAGGCGGGACCCTTCCCCCCGCCGCCCGATCATCTTCGTAACACGCTCCAAAACAACGGAGTTCGCCTGGAGTTCCGACCGTGAGTCACAATCCCCGTCAGTGGTCCGCATTGATCGCTTCGCTGCTTCCACTTCTTTCCGGAGCAGCCATCGCGCAATCGCCGGTGATCGAAATCTCGGGAGCCAACTTCCGGCCGATGCCGATCGCCGTCCCTCTCCCGATTGCCGAGGAGGGGGCGCGAACAGCGCTCAGTGACTTCGATGCGGCGCTCCTTTTCGATTTGTCCGCCGCCGGCATTTTCCAGCTCCTCGATCGGAAGAGCTTCACCGCTTCGGCCGCCGAGGGCCTCGACGTGAAGAGCATTCGATTCAACCGCTGGTCCGACGTGGGTGCCGAAGCGCTAGTGAAAACGCAGCTCTCGGTTGCCGGACAGCGACTGAGCGGAAACCTCCATCTTTACTCGGTTGGAACGGCCAAGGAGGACCTGATCGTGAGGCTCAGCGTCGACCTCGCCGACGCCCGGCGCCTGGCCCACTTCTTTGCCGACGCCTTGTTCAAGCATTTTACGCGGGAGCCCGGCGCCTTTCAGACCCATCTGGCTTACGCGCGCAAAGGCGATCACGGGAAAGAGATCTGGATCTCCGATTGGGATGGCGCCCGTGGGCAGGCGCTGACGACCGAAGGTTTGAATCTGCTCCCGACGGTGATCCCCGACGGCTCCGGCGTCGCCTTCACCTCCTACCGGCGGGGTAAGCCTGAGATCTTCGTTGAGCGGCTACATTCCTCCCCCTCGGTTCTGATCAAGACGACGGAAATGGCTACCGGAATTGCCTACTCCCGCGACGCGAAGCGGATCGCCTATTCGCTCTCCACCGGGGAGTCCAGCCAGATCTGGGTCGCACATGCGGATGGCTCGAATGCGAGGCAAATCACCCAGACTCCGTTCTTCATCAACTCCAGTCCGGCTTGGTCGCCGGATGGCAGACGAATCGCTTTCGTATCCAATCGCGGCGGTTCTCCGCAGATCTACACGATGAACGCGGATGGGTCAGAGGTGAAGCGGCTCACCTTCCAGGGCACCTACAATCAGACGCCGGATTGGTCGCCCCGCGGCGATCTGATCGCCTTCACTGCGCGCGATGAGCGCGCCGTCTTCGACATTTTCACAGTGAAGGTGGATACCGGGAACATCGTCCGGCTGACCCAGGATGCGGGCGTCAACGAGGAACCGTCCTTCTCGCCCAATGGGCGGTTGATTGTCTTCTCCTCCACCCGCAACGGATCGTCCCAGCTGTTCGTGATGACACCGGATGGCAACAACCAACTTCGGCTCCCGATGCCACCCGGGAGCTACACCACACCAGCCTGGGGCCCGTGAGCCGTCCACCGGAAGAAGATTGGTCGCGACTCTGGTCCCTGGATCCGGAGATCACCTTTCTGAATCACGGTTCATTCGGAGCCTGCCCGCCGGCGATTCTCGAAGTACAGCGAAAATACCGCGACCAACTGGAGCGCGAGCCGGTCCGCTTTTTTGTCCGAGAGCTCGAGCCTTTGCTGGACCAGGCGCGAGAGGCCTTGTCCCGCTTTGTCGGCGCCGATGCGCAGGACCTCGTTTTCGTCCACAACGCGACGACCGGAGTGAACGTCGTTTTGCGCTCGCTGCGGTTCTCCCCGGGCGACGAGCTTTTGATCACCGACCACGCCTACCCCGCCTGCCGGAATAGCTTGGAGTACGCCGCCGACCGCGCGGGAGCCAAGGTGGTGGTGGCGCGGCTGCCTTTTCCCGTCAGCTCCGAAGACGTGGCGGTGAATAGCGTGTTGAGCCGCGTTACCCAGCGAACGCGCCTCGCGATGCTGGACCACATCACCAGCCCCACGGCGATTGTCCTCCCGGTGAAACGGCTGGTGTCCGAGCTCAACCTCCTCGGCGTCGACACTTTGGTCGATGGAGCGCACGCGCCGGGGATGGTTCGGCTGGACCTGCGCTCGCTCAACGCGGCGTACTACACCGGCAACTGCCACAAGTGGTTGTGCTCGCCGAAGGGAGCCGCGTTTCTTCATGTGCGACGAGATAAGCAAGGCGAGATTGTCCCCTTGACGATCAGCCACGGCCAAAGCTCGCGCCGAACGGATCGATCGAGCTTTCGCCTGCAATTCGACGTCAACGCCACCGTCGATCCCAGCGCGTTCCTCTCCGTTCCTGAATCGATCGCCTTCTTTGAAAAACTTCTGGACGGCGGCTGGAAAGCGTTGATGGCGCGCAACCGCGACACCGTCCTGGCCGCCCGCGAGACTCTCTGCCGCTCGCTGCAGCTGTCCAAGCCGGTTCCCGATTCGATGATCGGCTCGATGGCCGCGCTTTCCCTCCCACCGATCGGCGGCGGCGGCGCCGCCTCGCCGAACACCTTGGATCCACTTCAAGACGAGCTCTTCGAGAGGTTTCGAATCGAGGTACCGGTGTGGTCCTGGCCGAGCCCGCCTGTGCGCCTATTCCGGATTTGCGCACAGCTCTACAACACTGCCAAACAGTACGAGTTTCTCGCGGAGGCACTGGGCCAGTGTAGATTTCTGAAAATGGCATGAAGCGGTACG
>WNEZ01010799.1_pt1 | contig 11506 bp, 8 predicted proteins | sample 5400521 | NCBI WGS metagenome assembly WNEZ01 (sample SAMN13153339, study PRJNA577476) | soil metagenome | isolation source: 120 cm saprolite under Douglas fir tree site 2 hole 1 replicate 1 | place: USA:California | collected 2015-04-18
CCTGCCACGCCGCAGCCTTGGCGAAGGCGGGTGCAGTGAACGTCAACACCAGAAAACGCTCGCCTCGAATACGACGATTTTTCCCAAATTTATCCAAGTTAGGCAGGTTATCTGTTCAGTTGTGAGCGTGTTCTTTCCCCGAATCGGCACGAGAGCGACCATGCTTAATGAGGGAAATATGTGCTGAAGTAACGCCAAACATTTTGGCAATTTCAGCTTGCGTAGCTTCTTGCACCTCTAGCAATTGTCGAATAACATTTACGTCCTCGTCGGAGATTTTTGTGTAAGTTCGTCCACGTAGTTTTGCCACGCTAGAACGTGTTCCCATTACGATATGTTCTGGATTCACGCACCATTTGTGGCCACACGTGTGCTGCGCCATTACCTCAGATGGTTGTTCCCCATATTTCTCAAAAAGAATCAATCGAGCAATAGGGACTTGAATGCCATTTCGTCGTAAGACAGGATACCCCCGTGCTTGGCATGGATGGCTTGTGCAGCGCAAACAATCGCCTTCTCTAACCGTTGTGTAAGGCCGTCGAGGTCGTCCCCTTTGTCTCATGTTAGTTCACACCCTCGAAATGCCACTTCTCGCTTTTCGATTGGCCGGATCCGTCGCTCATAATAGTGCCATGAGCACGCCGAAGGCGATGGACAGCCAAAGTATTATTTTGACAAAAGTTCTCGCCGGGCCGCCGACGATCCATAACCCTATTAGGCCGCCGAGGGTATAAAGGACGGATGCTAATAGGAGCAGTCCGATTAAGAACGCCATATGAAATCTGTTGCCGTTCTTTTCTTCATTCCTCCTCGTTTCCTTTGATTGCGCCAACTGAATTGTTCTTCATGAGAATGCGGACCATCCCGACCTGTCGGGACTTGCGAGACGCTTGTAGGGAGGATTGCCTGCATGCATCACTTCGCCTCAGCGGTTAATGATATGCAACGCGCGCTTCTCGACATTGAGCGCCGCCTCCCTGACCGCTTCGCTCAACGTCGGATGCGAATGGCACGTGCGGCCGATATCTTCCGAGCTGCCGCCAAATTCAATCACCGAAACCGCTTCAGCGATTAATTCCGAAGCGGCGTGTTGCAAAATGTGCGCGCCAAGAATGCGGTCCGTTTTTGCGTCGGCCACAAACTTGACCATTCCATCGACATCTTCATTGCAGAGCGCGCGGCTGTTTGCCCGGAACGGGAACCTTCCGACACGATAATCGATCCCCTTTTCTTTCGCCTGACCTTCGGTCAAGCCGACGCCGGCCAGCTCAGGATTTGTGTAAATGATGCTTGCAATCGCGTCATAGTTTACGTGGCCAGCTTTGCCCGCGATAATTTCGATGCAGGCAATGCCCTCGTCTTCCGCTTTGTGCGCCAGCATTGGACCGGCAATCACGTCGCCGATGGCGTAGATGCCTTCGACGTTTGTCCGAAAGTGATTGTCGATCTTGATTCGTTTCTGTTCATCGAGTTCGACGCCCACTTTCTCCGCGCCCAGACCTTCGGAAAACGGGCGGCGCCCCACGGAGACTAGCACTTTGTCGGCCTCGAACTTCAACTCTTCATTGCCTCTGGTTGCGGTCGCCGTAACCCGGCCATTGTCGATCTCAACCGCGCTCACTTTCGTTTCGAGATGAAACGTGATGCCCTGAGCCGTAAGCAAACGCTGGAGCAAATTCGAGAGCTCGAGATCGAATCCAATAGCAATACGCGGTAGAAATTCAAGCATGGTTACCTCCGAGCCGAGCCGATTCCAAACGGAACCGAGTTCGAGGCCGATCGCGCCCGCGCCGATCACAAGCAATTTCTTCGGCGGCTCAGTGAACGTAAGCGCTTCGGTGCTGCTGACGATCGTTTTGCCATCGAACTTCGCAAACGGCAGCTCAACCGGAGCGCTCCCAGTGGCGATCACAATGTTCTTTGTTTCGAGCTCCTGCGTTCTGCCCTCCGATGATTTGACCGAAACTTTTCCAGGGGCAGTAATCATACCGAACCCTTCGAAGGTCGTGACTTTGTTCGTCTTCATGAGCGCGCGCACGCCGCCGGTGAACGTTTTCACCACCTTGTCCTTCCGCTGCTGCATTTTTCCAAGATCGACATGTGCCCCGTCGATCATGATGCCGTGTTTTGCGGCTTCTTTTTTCGCGAACATGAAATGGTCGCTCGAGGTCAACAGCGCTTTGCTCGGGATGCAACCGACGTTCAGGCAAGTCCCGCCCAGTTCCTTATCTTTTTCGACAAGTGCCGTCTTCAATCCAAGCTGACCTGAACGAATCGCGGCGATATAGCCGCCCGGCCCCGAGCCGATGATAACGACATCAAATTTTTCCATCATCAGATTATCCGTAGTCCGTTAGCCGGTGCCACCAAATGCTTTTCGGCGAGGGCGTCGAAAAGTGCACGCGAGGCGCGGGCGCTCTTAATCTAAAAATCGAGCGGCAGCTTCTTTGGATCCTCGATGCACTCCTTTACTTTTACGAGGAATGTGACCGCTTCTTTTCCATCGATCGCGCGGTGATCGTAACTCAGCGCGAGGTACATCATCGGACGAGCTTCGACTTTGCCATCCACGGCAACTGGCCGCGGCATGATTTTGTGCATGCCAAGAATCCCACTTTGCGGCGGATTGAGAATCGGCGTGCTCAGCAAAGAGCCGTAAACGCCGCCGTTTGAAATAGTGAATGTGCCGCCTTGCAAATCCTCGATTTTCAATTTCCCTTCGCGCGCCTTCACCGCGAAACCGGCAATATCGAGTTCCAGGTCGGCAAAACTCTTCGTGTCCGCGTCCCGCACGATGGGCACAACGAGTCCGCGCTCCGTCCCGACCGCTACGCCGATATCGTAGAAATTATTTTGGATGAAATCCTCGCCCTCGATGCGGCCATTGACCACGGGCACGGCTTTGAGCGCCTCGACGCAGGCTTTGATGAAGAACGACATCAAACCCAGCTTGACGCCATTTTTTTTCGTGAACTTCTCTTGCGATTTCGCGCGCAATTCTTGCACAGCGCTCATGTCGCATTCGTTAAAGGTTGTCAGAATTGCGGCTGTTTGCTGTGCCATTACCAATTGCGCGGCGATTTTGCGGCGCAGCGGCGACATTCTTTTACGAGTGAATCGGCCATCTGCTGATGGTTGAACTTCGCGGGCCTCAACCTGTTCTTCCGTCCTGCCGCGTTCCTGCGCCGCGGCCAGCGCGTCGCCTTTGGTCAAACGCCCTTCTTTGCCGGTACCGGAGATTTTCTCCGGCTCGAGATGTTCTTCTTCGATAATGCGTCGAACTGCGGGCGAAACAGGTTCTCCCGTTTCTGGCGGCGCCTTTTTCTCCCTTTCTTCCACGCGCTGTTTCTCCGCCTCGGGTTCCTTCTTTTTCTCTGGGCGTTTCTCCGTCTTCTTTTCTTCGGGTGGCGGCTTTGAATCGTCAATCGTCGCGACTATTTCGCCGATTTTCACTTCCTGGCCTTCGTCGGCTTTGGTTTGATTCGCCGACCGCGGGAATTTTCACTTCGATAGGCATGAGTTAGGTGAGGGTCGCGGTCGAGCGGGGTTTCGTCAACAATTAGCGCTAGCGTGCTGCTTGCGACCCGTGACCTATGTGACCCATACGACCTATGGGTCGCAAGCTAGAGGTTCGCGTCGCTCCTAAACGCGAAACGCTTCGGCGACCAGCGCGTCTTGGTCGCGTTTGTGAATCGCCAGCGCACCGACCGCAGGGCTGGCGCTGGCTTTGCGACCTGCATAAGCGATTTCGCGGCCAAATAGCTTGCGCAGTCGTGGTTCGATAAAGGTCCAGGCGCCCATGTTTTGTGGTTCTTCCTGGCACCAAACGAGCGTGGCTGTTGCCGGAAAAGGCTTCAGCGTGGAGCGCAGTTTCGTTTCCGCCAGCGGATAGAGTTGTTCAATGCAAACAAGGGCAACGTTGTCGATCTTGTGCTCGGCGCGATAGTTTAGAAGATCGTAGTACACCTTACCCGAGCAAAGGATCACCCGTTTCATCTTCTCCGCAGCGCCCGCTTCGGACGAACCTAGAATCTCTTCAAAGCGTCCGTTCGTGAATTCTTCTGCGCGTGACGAAGCGAACTTCGCGCGCAGCAAGCTTTTTGGCGTCATGATGATGAGAGGCTTGATGAAATTGCGTTTCATTTGGCGCCTCAGGACGTGAAAGTATTGGGCGGATGTCGTGAGATTGCAGACTTGGATGTTGTCCTCGGCACATAATTGCAGGAACCGCTCCAGCCGGCCGCTGGAGTGCTCTGGTCCTTGCCCTTCGTACCCATGCGGCAGGAGTAAAGCGATTCCACTAGGGCGCTGCCACTTCGATTCCGCCGAGACAATAAACTGATCTATGATGGTCTGCGCACCATTCACAAAATCGCCGAACTGCGCTTCCCACAGGCAAAGCATCTTAGGATAATCGAGCGAATAACCATAATCGAAACCGAGCACGGCTGCTTCGGAGAGCTGACTGTTATAAATGCAAATGCGGGCCTGTTTCTCGGCGAGATGCATGAGCGGAACGTACGGTTCGCCCGTCTTAGCATCGTAAAGAACGGAATGCCGGGTGCTGAAGGTCCCGCGCGAACTGTCCTGGCCCGATAATCTGACTGGGATTCCTTCCAGGAGGAGCGAACCGAACGCGAGCGCCTCGGCATAATGCCACTCAAAAGGTCCGCCAGCTTCAAACACTTGGCGTTGGTGCTCGATTACGATACGTTTTATTTTGGGCTGAACGTTGAAACCATGCGGCACATGCGTTAGTCCATCCACAATCGTCTTTAACATTTCTGCGCTGATTGCGGTTGTAACCGCCGAACTCGTGTATTTCGGCTGGAAGACAGCGGACGACTCTTTGAACTTCGCCTGTTCGTTTCCCTTCTCTTTCTCGAGTGCCTTTACATTTTCCAGTGGCAAGTCGAGTCGAAGCTGAAACTCCGTTTCAAGTGAGACCACGTCGTCCTGACTGAGCGTTCCAGCCCTGAGCACCTCTGCCTTGTACAACTGCGCGACCGACGGACGCTTCTCGATTCTCGCGTACAGATCGGGCTGAGTGAATGAGGGCTCGTCGATTTCCTGGTGACCATGTTTGCGGTAGCAATACATGTCGATCACGACATCGCGTCCAAATTCCTGACGAAAATCAAGTGCCGTGTCGGCTACAAACCTCACTGCAAGTGGATCGTCGCCGTTTACGTGAAAAATCGGAGCTTCAATCATCTTCGCAACGTCGGTCGCGTACATGGACGAGGGCCCTTCTTCGGGCAGAGTGGTAAATCCGATTTGGTTGTTAACGATCACGTGCACGGTGCCGCCGGTGCTGTAGCCAGGAAGCTGCGACATATTGAGCGTCTCCGCGACGATCCCCTGCCCCGCAAAGGCTGCGTCGCCATGAAGTAAGAGCGGCAAAACTTTACGGCGATGTTCGGTATCGTTACGGATGCGCTGTCTTGCGCGCGCCGTGCCTTCGACTACGGGATCGACCGCTTCGAGATGGCTCGGGTTCGCTGAAAGTCTAATTTCGACTTCGCCGCCGGAAGGAAGCTTCCGCACCGTCCGATAACCGAGATGATATTTCACGTCACCATCGCCTGCCACCAGGTTCGGAATGTAATTCTCGGTGAATTCCGTGAAGATAATGTTGAGCGACTTCTTCAGAAAGTTCGCCAGCACATTGAGGCGACCGCGATGCGCCATTCCCATGCAAATCTCTTCGATCCCAGCGCCTGGACATTTTTGCAAAATTACATCGAGAATCACCATCAATGATTCCGCGCCTTGCAGCGAGAAACGCTTTTGTCCGACGTAATGCGCATGTAAAAACGTCTCGAAGGATTCCGCCTCCAGCAATACTCGCAGCAAAGCCATTTGCGCTGATCGGGGGGCGTCCAGTTTTGCCGGACGCGATTCGAGACGGTGCAGCACCCAGTTCCGGACGCGCGTGTTCTGGATGTGCATGAACTCAGACCCGATCGGCCCGGCGTAAATTCTCTCCAGCGCCCCAATCATGTCGCGCAGCGTCATCTGCCGGTTGTCGAAGAAGAATTTCGATGCAACGCGAAGATCGAGATCCTTTTCGCTGAAACCGAGTTCGCGCAGGGTCAGCAATGGATTTTCCGGGCGCTTCTCTGCGAGCGGGTTTACGCGCGCGATGGTGTGCCCAAGAATGCGGTAAGCGTACACGAGTCCGTCCACCCGCGACTGCAGCGAACTTTCGCGAACTTCGACCGGTTTGGTGACCGCGCCATCGTGTTCCGGCGTTTCCCCCAGCTCGAAGCCTTCGAAAAACGCGGCCCATCCCGAATCGACTGACTCAGGATTTCGCCGCCAGCGCCGGTAATTCTCCTCGATTAGATCGAGATTCGCGCGAGCCGCAATTGAAGTACGCATGTCGAAATTAATCTCCGACTATTACGCTGTGCGGCAAGTTGACAGTGCGAACAATGTTCCGTTACTTGCAAGCTCGCGCGAGCCAATTGACGGTGGTTTGAAAATGCGAATAGCATCGGCGACATCTATTTTTCGAGACATGTCACGGATTGTTCGTGGCACACTGATGCGGCATCCGTGGATTATTCTAATTCTTATCCTCTGCTCTTTGATTGCCGGCTCCCTGTTCGCGCAAACCGACCCAGCTTCGGAACCGGCCGTTTTGGCTGCAGCAAAGGTCTTGCCAGCGGTAGTGAATATCAACACCGAACGCGTGGTAAGGCGAACAGTACGCGATCCATTTGAGGATTTCTACGCGCAGTTCTTTGGTTACAATCGTGTTCGGCCGCACGAGATTCGCCAGACCCTGCAGAGTCTCGGCTCCGGGTTCATTGTTAATCCAGCCGGTTACATCATTACGAACCAGCACGTCGTCGAGCGCGCCGCAGATTTGAAAATTCACGTGACGACGAACGATGGGAAAACCTACAACGCCCACTACATCACCGGCGACGACAAGACCGATCTGGCATTCATCAAGATCGACGCCGAGACCGCATTCCCATTTATCAGCCTCGATGATATTTCTCCGAACCTGCTGGGCGAAACAGTGATCGTAGTCGGCAATGCAGTTGGGTATGGCAGTTCGATCAGTCGCGGAGTTCTTAGCGCAGTGAAGCGCAACATCACTGTGGACGATATCGAGTACAAAGACCTGGTGCAGACAGATGCGGCCATCAATCCGGGTAACAGCGGCGGCCCGGTCATCGATCTTTCCGGGCGACTGGTTGGCATCAGCTCAGCGAAAATGGCGTTTACGCCGCAGGGTGTCCCTACGCAAGGATTGGGTTTCGCTATTCCAGCAGCAGTGGTACGCGATAGCGTCAACCGATTCAAAAAAATCGCGCAGAAACAGCCCGAGCCGGCGAACCGTCCCGCAACCAGCGAAGTATCGGCGTCCAGCGCTGAGCGGTTATTTGGAATGCAACTCCAGAATTTGAGCGAGCAATTAAGCGACGCGCTCGGTTACGCGCAAGGCCACGGTGTTCTGGTTGCCGCAGTCGAGCCCGACAGCCCCGCGGACGAAGCGGGAATTGAACGCGGGCTCGTAATTTACCGCGTAGGCAAATCCGAAGTGAACTCTGTCAAACAAATCGACGGCCTGCTTGGCCGGGTGCAGAGTGGCGCGAAGGTGAGCTTCACCATCGGTGTAATCCGCACCGGCGGACGGGGTCGGCAGCTCGCTACCTTGACCATGGCGGCGCGCTGATAAAAAAATGGCAACGCAATTCAGGTTGGGTTGTCTCATGCAGATATCCCGCAATGAATAAGGTTGAAAATCTAACGAAGCGTTACGCCGGCCAACCTGCGATCCAGGATTTGAACTTCGAAGTCGGCCAGGGCGAAATCATGGGATTTCTGGGACCGAACGGCGCAGGAAAAACCACGACAATGCGCATTTTGGCCAGCTTTATGCCGCCCACTTCGGGTCGCGCCACCGTCGCCGGGTTCGATGTTTTTGAGCAATCGCTTCAGGCACGAGCACACCTCGGCTACATGACGGAAAATGTCCCACTCTATAATGACATGCGCGTGACGGAATACCTTGATTATCGCGCGGCGCTCAAAGCGGTCCCGCACCGCCGCGTTGCCGAGCGTGTTGGCGACGTAAAGGAACTTTGCGGTCTTAAGGAGGTGGAGAAGAAAGTGATCGGTACTCTCTCCAAGGGTTATCGCCAAAGGGTCGGTCTGGCAGATGCGCTTTTGCACGAACCCGATCTTCTCATTCTCGATGAGCCGACTATCGGTCTCGATCCAAATCAAATCCGTCAGGTGCGCGAGTTAATCAAGAATTTGGGCAAACAGCACACGATTTTGCTTTCGACGCACATTTTGCCCGAAGTCGAGATGACGTGCAGCCGGGTCATCATCATTCATAAAGGGCGAATCGAGGCATGCGATACGCCGGAGAATTTGCTCGGGAAAATCAGGCAGGCTGGCGGTGTAGTCCTTGAAGCAAAAGTGGGAGTTGACAACGGCGGGGAAGAACTAAAGAAAATTTCAGGTGTTCGCGATGTAACTGTCGATGCAGATGGCGACTGGAAGATATTCTCATTACGGGTGGAATCAGGCGCTGACGTGCGCGAGGAAATTTTTCGCCTGGCCATTGATCGACGTTGGACCGTACGCGAACTGACCCAACGTCGAGCGACGCTCGAGGATGTGTTCGTCGAGCTCACCCATCCCGACGTAGTTTGACATCAATGTCGCTGCGAACGTCGATCTAGCCGCTATGCGTAAATTTTACACTCTGCTCTCACGTGAAGTACGCAGCTACTTTCACTCGCCCATCGCCTACATCGTTCTCATCTTTTTCCTGATCATCAGTGGGATCGATTTCTATTTTCAGGTTTCCTTCATGAACCAGCGCCAGGTGCAATACACGGTGCAGGAGGCGTTCTTTAACTCGGTCTTCTTCTGGTTCGCCTTTGTTCTGATTTTTCCTCTCATTACGATGCGCCTGTTCGCGGAAGAATTTAAGCTCGGCACGATTGAGCCGCTCATGACCGCCCCTGTACGCGACGGGCATGTGGTGCTGTCGAAATTTTTTGGTGCGCTGGTCTTTTACCTCGTCCTCTGGATCCCGACGCTGCTTTACTTCGCGATCTTTCTCAAGGTAACGCATCAGCCGGCGGCTCATTCCGCCGGAGCGTACTTCGGTTCGTATCTGATGCTTTTGTTGCTGGGAATGTTTTATCTCTCGATCGGTTGCCTTACCTCCGTCCTGACCAACAACCAGATCATCGCCGCGATCATTTCTTTCTGCGCAATTACATTATTGTTCTTTCTCGGTTTGGTTCAGTTCATTCTTCTCGACGTTAGCTCCGCCACGCGCGATTTGCTCGGCTACTTCTCCGCGATCGAACACATGGGAACATTCTCGCGGGGCGTGATCGATACGCGTCCGATTGTGCTCTACGTGAGCATGACCATTGTGATGCTGGCGCTCACCTATCAGGCATTCCAATCCCGCAAATGGAGGCTATGACCGATGGCTGAAGAGATAAAGCAGCGAGCGCGCTCGAAAAAAATCCATCGGGTTCAGATCGGTTTCAATGTTCTCGCGCAAATCGCTCTGATTTTATTTCTCGCTGCGATGGTGAACTCTATCGCCTTCAAACACTACAAGCGTTGGGATTTTTCCCGTGACCAAAAATATGCGCTCTCTGACAAAACGAAGCGTTTCCTCAAAACGCTCAAAGGCAAGATGCGCGTCACGATTTTCTTTTCGCCCAATACGCCCATTGCTGCCGAGGTTCAGAATTTGCTGACGGAATATCAATATGCAGGGAACGGAAAGATCGATGTCGAACATATCGATCCCGAGCGCAATCTTTCGCGCGCCAAAGAGCTGTTCGACAAGTACAAAGTTGTCACCGACGAGAGTCTGTTGGTACTCGATTACGAAGGACGCAATAAAACGGTTAAGGCGTCCGAGATGGCTGATATCGATCAGAGTGGAATGGCCTTCGGCGAAGGCCCACGCGTGGCCGCATTCAAAGGAGAGCAGGCTATCACGAGCGCGATGATGGACCTTGTGGAAGGGAAGAAAAAACCTCTTGCTTACGTCCTTGGTCACAAGGAGCCGCCGCTTTTAGAAAACAGCGCGATCTCCGTGCTGAAGACATTCATCGAGAACGAAAACATTCGATTCCAGGAGCTGAATCTTTTCGATGTCGATGCAGTTCCGGCGGAAATGAAGGCGATCGTGATTATTGGGCCGCAATACGATTTCTCCGATCGCGAAATGAAATTGTTGCGCGACTTCTGGGATAAACAGGGGCGAATCCTGCTTCTTCTCGATCCCGCAGCTAGAACGCCCAGGCTGGACGCATTTCTTAACGAACTGGGCGTGAAAGTGAACGACGATCGGCTGATGGTCTTTTTGCGCACGGGAATCCAAGAGCTGGCGCTTACGCGAGATGTGCAAGCGCATTTTCTGGGCGATAGTCCAATCACAAAACGACTAGCGGACGCGCAGGCGCTTTTTTTTGGCGGCACATCGTCGCTGACGCTCGAGCCCGACCGCGTACGCGCTGCCAACATCCGGGTAGAGCCTCTGATTCAGTCGGAGAAAGGTTATTTTGCCGAAACGGATTACAACACCGACGATCAGGTAAAGCTGCAGGCTGATGCCAAACGGAATCGCAACACACCCCTAACGATCGGCGCATCGATCGAGAAAGGCGGTAGCGCAGACGAGCGCGTGCAGGTGAATTCGTCGCGCCTGGTGGTGGTGAGCAACGCGACGTTCGTTCAAGACAATGCGGTCACGCAGGATCAGCAGGCGCTCGATTTCGTCTCTGGCAGCGTGAATTGGCTGCTGAGTCGGGAAAAGCTTATCGGTATCGCGCCAAAAATTGCAAAACCTCTCACGTTCAGTCTCAGCGAAGACGCGTTGCGCAATTTCCGCTGGATCGTTTTGGTTTTGATGCCGTTGATTCCAGCTGTGATCGGAACCGTCGTCTGGTGGCAGCGGCGGGTTTGACTGGTCGAGTCTACTTATGAATTGGAGGACTACGCTGGTTTTGGCCGCGATTACGCTCGGCGTTTTCGCTTATCTCAGGTTCGTTGAGATGAAACAGCCGAGCACGGAAGAAGCCAAACGCCAGGCGCAAAGTGTTGTTAAGTTCGAGCGAAACAAGATCAACGGCATCATCATTCAAAATGGGGATGAGAAGATCGAAATGCGCCGCCGTGACAACAGATGGCGTCTTGAAACCCCAATCAAGGACCAGACGGACAGTTCTTTAATCGAGAATTTGCTGTCGGATTTGGAGAACTGGCAGAGGGACGAAACGATTTCAGCCAAAGAAATCGAGGTCGATAAGAACAAACTCACTGAGTACGGCCTGAACAAGCCGAAGCTGAGGCTCAAACTACTCGGCCAGGATAGACCGCCGGAAATTTTATTCGGAAAAGACGCCGCGTTGGAAGGCAAGATGTATGTCCGTTTCGAGAATTCAAAGGAAACGTTTCTCGCCGGACAATCCGTCAAGAAGGACATCGATAAAAAACCGGA